>Ga0207701_10002635_pt1 | contig 18569 bp, 17 predicted proteins | sample KBSSwiSSwithPhiX_FD_184294 | JGI IMG/M metagenome (GOLD analysis project Ga0207701, IMG submission 184294) | Switchgrass rhizosphere bulk soil microbial communities from Kellogg Biological Station, Michigan, USA, with PhiX - S5 (SPAdes) (version 2) | ecosystem: Environmental > Terrestrial >... | reverse complement strand
CGCGGCGACTGGCAAGGCTTTCGGCGCGCAACTCTCCCGACTGATCTTCGGGGACGGTAATGAAATGCCAGCTGCCCCCCTCGCCGCTCCAAAGCCAAAGCGGACCGTTGACACTGATCAACCTGAGAGCCCTCCCACTGGACTGGCGTGGCATCAGGCAGCGGAGTTGACGCGCCGTCAAGCAGCGGTGACAGCCGTGCAATGACGAGCGGGCGCCTGCAACGATGGCTCGAACAGGTAGATGTCGCGCTGCGCAATCAAGGCCTGCCCCACGCCGCGAGCCTGGCTTTGCAAGCGCTTGCAGACGGCGCCGAGCACCCGTCTCTTCTCAATCTGGCGGCATCGGCCCGCTACGGCGAGGGTCGCTTCGAGGAAGCGATCACGCTTCTGAACCGCGCACGGGATCTGGCGCCAGGTGACGCGAATATCCTCAACAGCCTCGGCATATGCTTCAAGGCCCACGGCCAAGGCGAGGCGGCGCTGGAGGCGTATGACAAAGCGCTATCGGTCGATCCCAATATGGCGCCGGCGCATTTCAACCGCGGTACGATCCTTGAAGCGCTCAACGAGATCAACGGGGCCAAAACAGCCTACCAGCGCGCGTCAGAGATTGATCCAAATTACGCCGAGCCGCTTGCCAGTCTAGCGTGGCTGAGCGCGCAGTCGGGCGACCCGTCCGCCGCGCGCGAGAACGGCGAACGTGCGCTGTCGCTTTCGCCGTCAAATGTGCTGGCGCACATGGCCCTCGCTTCCGCCGACCTGCAGCAGCGGAATCTCGCAGCCGCCGGATCTCGCCTTGCCGCACTCGGCAGGGACCCTGCGCTCAGTGGGGTAAACCGGGCGATCGTGATCGGACTGATTGCCGACCTGCACGATGCCGAGAACCGGCCGACAGAAGCCTTCTCGGCCTATACGGCGTCGAATGCCGAGCTGAAAGCGCTGTATGCCCCGCAATACGAGCGCCCAAGGGAAGAAACGCCGCCGGGCAACGCCAGGCGATTGGCCGCATGGTTCGAAGGCGCTGATCCCGCCCCTTGGCACGAGACCCCCACCCTAAAAGAGGGAACCGATGGCCCCGCGGCCCACATCTTCCTGGTTGGATTCCCGCGGTCCGGCACGACCTTGCTGGAGAATGTCCTGGCTGCGCACCCAAATGTCGTCGCGTTGGAGGAGAAGGACTCGCTCGCGGCCGCCTCGGCCGCTTATCTGACATCTGACGAAGGACTGCGGCGACTTGCCGAAATCGGCGCGTCCGAAGCCGAGGAGCAGCGCGAAATCTACTGGTCCGCGGTCCGCGGTTTCGGGATCGATCCGGCCGAGCGCGTCTTCATCGACAAGATGCCGCTCGCAAGCGTGGCACTTCCGGTTGTCGCGAAGCTCTTCCCGAATGCGCGAATCCTCTTTGCTGTGCGCGACCCGCGCGACGTCGTGCTGAGTTGCTTTCGCCGCCGGTTCGGGATGAACCCGTCGATGTACCAGTTGCTCACTCTGGACGGCGCTGCGGCCTATTACGACGCGGTTATGCGGTTGGCGGAGCTCTATCGCGACATCCTGCCGCTGCCGCAGCACGTCGTTCGCTACGAAAGCCTGGTCGAGGATTTCGAAGGCACGGCGCGCGCTGCCTGCGAATTTCTCGGGCTGGAGTGGGATCCTGCGCTGGCCGATTTCGCCACCAAGGCGCGCGGCCGCGGCATCTCGACCCCCAGTGCCTCGCAGGTGGCACGCGGCCTCAACCGCGACGGACAGGGCGTGTGGCGCCGCTACGCGGAGCAAATGGCGCCAGTGCTTCCGATGTTAGAGCCGTGGGTCGAACGCTTCGGTTACGGCACCTAGCGAGTCAGCCTGCGGTAGGTCGTTCGATGGGGGCGGGTAGCTTCCTCGCCGAGGCGCCGGATCTTGTCTTCCTCGTAGGCTTCGAAATTGCCCTCGAACCATTCGACGTGGCTGTCGCCCTCAAAAGCCAGGATATGCGTTGCGAGGCGGTCGAGGAAGAAGCGGTCGTGGCTGATGACGACCGCGCAGCCGGCGAAATTCTCGATCGCCTCCTCGAGCGCACCGAGGGTTTCGACGTCGAGATCGTTGGTCGGCTCGTCGAGGAGCAACACGTTGCCGCCGCGCTTCAGCATCTTGGCGATGTTCACGCGGTTTCTCTCGCCCCCGGAGAGCTTTCCGACATTCTTCTGCTGGTCAGGCCCCTTGAAGTTGAAGGCGCCGACATAGGCGCGGGTCGACTGGTCGTGGCCGTTGACCTTCATGTAATCCAGCCCGTCTGAGATCTCCTCCCAGACGTTCTTCGAACCATCCAGATGGTCGCGGCTCTGGTCGACGTAGCCGAGGTGAACCGTCGGCCCGATGTCGACCTCGCCTGAGTCCGGGTTCTCTTGGCCGGTGATGATCTTGAACAGCGTAGATTTGCCAGCACCGTTCGGACCTATGACGCCGACAATCCCTCCGGGCGGGAGCGTGAACGAGAGATTGTCGAACAGGAGCTTGTCGCCGTAGGCCTTGCTGACGTTCTTGAGCTCGATGACCTTGCCGCCGAGACGCTCGGGGACCTGGATGAGGATTTCCGCCTTGCCGGGCACGTGCTTTTCCTGCGCGGCCACAAGCTGGTCGAACTTGGCGATACGCGCCTTCGACTTGGCCTGGCGCCCCTTCGGGCCCTGCCGGATCCACTCGAGCTCGTCCTTGATCGCCTTCTGGCGACCGGTCTCCTCACGCTCCTCCTGCTCCATCCGCTTGGATTTCTTCTCGAGGTAGGTCGAGTAATTGCCCTCGTAGGGAAAGTATTTTCCGCGATCGAGCTCGAGGATCCAGCTCACGACATTGTCGAGGAAGTAGCGGTCGTGGGTGATCATCAGCACCGCGCCCGGATATTCCTTAAGATGCGCTTCCAGCCACTGGACGCTTTCGGCGTCGAGGTGGTTGGTCGGTTCGTCGAGAAGCAGGATCGAAGGCTTCTGGATGAGCAACCGGGTGAGCGCGATCCGTCGCTTCTCGCCTCCTGACAGGCTCTCGACCGACCAGTCGGACGGCGGGCAGCGGAGCGCCTCCATCGCGACTTCCAGCTGGTTGTCGAGAGTCCAGCCATCGACGGCGTCGATCTTGCCCTGAAGCTCGCCCATCTCCTCCATCAGCGCATTGAAGTCGGTGTCGTCCTTCGGATCGCCCATTTCGGCCGAGATCGCGTTGAAGCGGTCGACCATGTCGGCGACTTCTCGCGCTCCGTCCTTGACGTTCTCCAGGACGTTCTTGGTCGGATCCAGCTGCGGCTCCTGCGGAAGATAGCCGACGGTGACATTCTCGCCCGGCCAAGCCTCACCCTGGAAATCCTTATCGATGCCAGCCATGATCTTCATCAGCGTCGACTTGCCGGCGCCGTTCGGGCCGACGATGCCGATCTTGGCGCCGTGATAGAATTGCAGGTTGATGTGGCTGAGGACCGGCTTCTGCGCGCCGGGGAAGGACTTGGTCATGTCCTTCATCACATAAGCATATTGGGCGGCCATGGGGTCGCGTCTGTCCTTCAAATGAATGCGGGAAGCTTGCCGCGCCAGTTAGTAGAGCGCGTCGCCTTTTTCTAGTCGCGGCCAACCATTTCCTGAGCATTGGCGAAGCGATAATCGCGATATTGGTCGCGAAGCGTCTTCTTGCTCAGCTTGCCGGTGGCGCTGTGGGGAAGCTGGTCGACGAACTCGATTGCGTCGGGCTGCCACCAGCTCGGGACGTGGTTCTTCAGATGGGCTCGGATGGCGTCTTCAGAGACATCGCCGCCCTTCGCACGAACCACCAGCAGCAACGGACGTTCGTCCCACTTCGGGTGCGGGATCCCGATTGCCGCGGCTTCAGAAACCCCCGCGCAGCCAATCGCGGCATTTTCCAGTTGGATCGAGCTGATCCACTCTCCGCCGGACTTGATCACATCCTTCGTGCGGTCCGTGATCTGCAAGGTACCGTCGGGGTGCATGACACCAACGTCGCCTGTGTCGAACCAGCCCTCACCATCGATGGCGTCGGCATCTTGCTTAAAATAGCGCTTCACCACCCACGGACCACGGCACTGGAGCCGCCCGGCGGATTCGCCATCCCTCGGAAGCTCCCGCCCCTCGTCGTCAATGATACGAAGCTCAACTCCGAACAGCCCGAATCCCTGGCGCGCAACCAAGTCCAACTGCTTCTGCTCATCGAGTGAGTCCCAGTTCGCCGGCCGGGAGCTGGCGGTGCCGATCGGCGACGTCTCGGTCATGCCCCAGGCGTGGCCGATGTCGACGCCATGTTTCCGAAACCAGCGGATCATCGCCGGGGGAGCGGCGGATCCGCCGATCGTGATCTTCCGAAGCTTGCCGAGCGTCTGCCCGGTTCGCTCGATATGCTCGATCATCGTCAGCCAGATGGTCGGCACTCCGGCGGAATGCGTCACCTCCTCGTCGTGGAAGAGGTTGCACATGCGCTCCGGCGTGTAATCCGCTGAAAGGATGAGCTTCGCCCCACTGGCTGGGACGGACCAGGGAATGCCCCAAGCATTGGCGTGAAACATCGGGACGATTGGGAGCACGACCGCGCGCCTCGACAGGTCGAAAACCTCAGGGGTGAGTGAGATCAGCGTATGAAGAACCGTCGAACGGTGCTCGTAGAGAACGCCTTTCGGGTCACCGGTCGTACCCGAGGTGTAGCAGAGACCACAGGGATCGCGCTCATCCCCCTCGACCCAGCTGTAATCGCCGTCCTCAGGCGCGAGCCACTCTACGAAACCATCCTGCCCTTCGATGGGATCGAAGCAGATATAATGCGCGATCGTCCGCCAGCGCGGCTTCATCCGGTCGACGATCGGCTGGAAAACGCGGTCGTAAAGGAGGACGCGGTCTTCCGCATGGTTGGCGATATATTCCAGCTGGTCGTCGAACAGCCGCGGGTTGATCGTGTGCAGCACCCCGCCCATCCCGCAGGTACCGTACCAGGCGGTGAGATGCCGCGAGTGGTTCATGGCGAGAGTCGCGACTCGGTCGCCGGGCCGGATGCCGATGCGTTCGAGCGCCTGCGCCATCTGCCGGCCTTGATGTGCGACTTCGAGCCAGTTCGTGCGCGTTGTCGATCCGTCAGCCCAGGCGGTGACGATTTCCTGTTCGGGGTGCTCGCGTTCGGCATGATCGACCAGACGCATCACGCGCAACGGCCAATCCTGCATTGCCCCCAGGCTCATAGAAGCATCCCCTGAGGGGCATCATGCCTGAAAATGGGCGGTCGGCAAGCGCCGGAACTAGAAGGGCAGCTTGAACCCGGGCGGAAGCGGTATGCCGCTCGTCATCTTCTGGAGTTCGGGCGCAGCGGCGGCGTCCGCCTTGGACTTTGCGTCATTGATTGCCGCCGCGATCAAATCCTCCAGCATCGACTTCTCGGAGGGTTGAAGAAGACTCTCGTCGATGCTGACCGCAACGATGCGCCCTTTGGCGGAAGCCCGGACCGTCACTAGCCCCCCGCCGGCGGCTCCCTCGACCTCGATCTTGTCGAGATTCTCCTGGGCCTTCTCCATCTCGGCCTGAACGTTCTGGGCCATCTTCATGATTTCATCGAGGTTTGGCATCTCAGGCATTTCACGCACCTTTGGTCAGGGAATAGGATTCAAGCTCGGAGTCGGGGAAAGCGTCCATCGCTTCCTGCACAGCCGGGTCCTGCAGCACTTCCGAGCGGACCTTCTCTTCCGCCATCTTTTCCTGCTCCAGGAGCGAAGGCTCCGCGCCTTCATCGGCAATGATAACGGTCCAATTGGCCGCAGTGATCCCCTTGAGCGCCGCCGCCAGGTCGCGCGGCCAGTCGGAGCCAAGCGGGCGAAGCGGCTTAACGGCCAGCTCCGGCGGCGAATAACGCACAAGCCCGACGTGATCGTGAAGCTGGACCGCCAGCTGATGCTTTCCGCCGCTCTCAAGCGCCTGGATCAGCGAGACGAAGTCGGCGGGAAGCTGCGCTGAAGCAGCGGGCGCCTTGGTTGAAGGACTTGGAGCGGGCGGGGAAGATGCAGTGGCGCTGCAGTTTAGCTGCTGGATCAGCGCTGCGGGATCGGGAAGCTCTGCCGAATGAATCAGGCGCAGAATAGCCATAGTCGCGGCTTCCTGCGGGTCCGGCGCAATGGTGACGTCGGTAAGGCCCTTCAACAGCATCTGCCAGAGCCGGTGGATCTGGCCCCAGGAAAGCCGTGAGGCGAGCTTTTCCGAGAAATCCCGCTGCTCCGCTGAAAGGAGGGCTTCCGTTTGCGCGCCGGCTTTGGCCCGCGTCGCCGAATGAAGCGCCTCCATCAAGCCACGAACGATGGACGCGGGGTCCATGCCGAGATCGTGCGCGTCGTCCATTGCCTTGAGCGCTGCGGTGGAATCGCCCTGAAGCACCAATTCGAGCAGGTCGCGAATTCGTCCACGGTCGGCTAGGCCGAGCATGTCGCGCACCTGTTCGGCAGTCACTGTCCCGCCGCCATGGGCGATCGCCTGGTCGAGGATCGAGAGGCCGTCACGGGCGGACCCTTCCGCCGCCCGGGCAATCATCGCCAAAGCGTCCGGCTCGATCTCGACGCTCTCGGCTTTGGCCACCTCGGCGAAATGCGCGACCAGCTTTTCGGGATCGATCCGGCGAAGGTCGAAACGCTGGGTCCGGGACAGGACCGTGACCGGGACCTTGTTCACCTCGGTGGTAGCGAAGAGGAACTTTACATGCTCAGGCGGTTCCTCAAGAGTCTTGAGTAACGCATTGAAAGCGCCCTTGGAAAGCATGTGGACTTCGTCGATAATATAGATCTTGTAGCGCGCCGATACCGACGCATAGCGGACCGCGTCGATGATCTCGCGCATGTTGTCCACGCCGGTATGCGACGCCGCGTCCATTTCGATCACGTCGATATGCCGCCCTTCGGCGATCGCCCGGCAGGGCTCGCAAACGCCACAAGGCTTTATCGTCGGCTGGCCATGTCCGTCCGGACCGATGCAATTCAGCGCCTTGGCGATCAGCCGCGCCGTAGAGGTCTTCCCGACGCCGCGCACCCCGGTCAGCAGGAACGCATGCGCAATTCGGCCTCTCTCGATCGCGTTGGCGAGCGTCTTCACCATCGCGTCCTGGCCGATTAGCTGTTCGAAGGTCTGCGGCCGGTATTTGCGGGCGAGCACGCGGTAGGGAGAAGCAGGAGGAGCCACTTCGGGCAAGTCGAGCCCAAGGGGTGGGGATTCGACTGGATCGATAGGATCGGAAGTATCGGACATTGGTTCTTATCTAGGGATCGCCGACGGGCTTGTCGAAGCTTGATCGATAAGGCTTATTCCAACTTGCTGACCCCATCTTGAGCTTGGGCCGAGGTCGAAATCCGAAAACAGCTGCATGCTGATGATGATTGCGAAAAGCAGGATATCCGCTCTGCGCGATCGAGTGAACAGCAGTGCCGCCATCGGGATGAAATAGGGCAATTGGTATATCCAGAACCAATAGTCGTCCAAGGCAGGGACGGCACGCGTCCACTGCCAGGCCATGGTGGCGCTTTCAACGAGCAGGATGCCCCCGATCACGAACCGCTTGCGTGTCCAATAATGCTCATCGAGGCTCTTCCACTCGCCTTCGCTGCGCGGGAAAATCATCGAGGCTGAGAGATAATAGATCATCGCCACGCTTAGGCCGATGAAGACCGTTCGCCAGCGGACGTGGAGAATGTCTCGAAGCGACCAGGCAAAGAGCCAGTAACCGGCGACGTCGACCAGCACGAACAAGGCCAGTAGCGGGGTCATAATGCCGATAGGCCGCCGGCGATGGGCGTCGATCGCATCCGCGAATTTGACCGCGATCTCGACGAGCGTGAGGCCAATCAGCAGGCCGAATACCGAAAACAGGAATTCGAATTCGGTCATAACTCATGCCCCCGCTCGCTTGTGGCAGGGGTTGGCTGACTTCAAAAGCAGGAAAGGTGGGAACCGGAACGACCCGGGACGAAATCGTTGTGGCTGCTTCCTTCCGGATCTGACCAGGTTGGCGACAGCCCCGTCCGCCCGGCTCCCGCGGCGCATATGGAGATGCTTGCCATTCGAGGCAAGCGCTACCCTCTCAGCCAGTTCCTAGCGCTGGGTGGAATCCGCACGGCAAGGGTCTTCAGGTCATCGGTGAGGATGATCTGGCAGGCCAGCCGAGATGTGCGCGTGGCGTGCGCAGCAAAATCGAGCATGTCCTCTTCCTCGTCGCTCGCCTTCGGCAACTTCTCGAAATCGGCTTTGTCGACAATCACATGGCAGGTCGAACAGGCCATCACACCCTCGCATGCGCCCTCGAGCGGCTGCTTGGTCGCCCGGGCGACGTCGAGAAGGCGCTGCCCCGGATTCGCGTCGACCTCTTTGTCGAGTGTCCCGTCCGCCTTGTAGAAACGCACACGAGTCACGCGGCAAAGCGCTCCTGAGCCTCTGCAGCTTCATTGATTCGCCGGATAGCGCCCACCAGCTCTGCCTTGCTTGTATAACGTCCGAAGCCCAGTCGGATCGACGAGCGCGCCTCGCGATCGCTTAGACCGATTGCCCGGAGAACGTGGCTTGGCCTGCCCGACCCGCTTGCGCAGGCGCTTCCGAGCGAGAAAGCGATGTCGCGCAGATCACCAATTAGCCTTGCTGCATCAATGTTTTCGCGCCGGATATTGAGATTGCCTCTGTAGCGTAGATCAGTGCTGCCGTTGACGATCCAGCCATCAAGCTCTGGCATTATTGCGTTCCAGAGCGCCTCGACATGCTCGCGATCCTGTTCGAACTGGGTCGATGCAAGCTTTGCGGCAACGCCAAACCCGGTGCAAAGCGCTGGCGATAGTGTTCCCGAGCGAAGGCCCTGCTCCTGCCCACCGCCATGAATCAGCGGCGCAGGCTCCGCCCCCTTTCGCATCCACAGCGCGCCGATCCCCTTCGGCCCGTAGATCTTGTGCGCCGAGACTCCCACGAGGTCTGGTCCCTCAGGAATTTCGATGCGCCCCAACCCCTGGACAGCGTCGCACAACATCAGCGCACCGGCTGCCTGCGCGATGCGTGCAGCCTCCTCGACTGGCTGGATCACGCCAATCTCATTGTTGACCAGCATGACCGCCACGAGCGCGACGCGATCGTTGAGGGCGGCCTTAAGAGTGTCCAGGCTCAGCAGCCCGTCGCTTCCGACCGGCAGGCAAGTGACTTCGACGCCACGCTTTCCCAGCCATTCGCAGGTATCAAGCACGGCCGCATGCTCGGTCGCTACCGTTACGATCCGGTTCCGCGATGGCGCAGCTTTCTCCAGCGTGCCCTTGATTGCCCAGTTGATCGCCTCCGTGGCGCTGCCGGTGAACGCAAGCGAACCGCCATCCAAGCCAATCGCCTGTTGGACCTGTTCGCGGGCGATCTCGATCGCGGCTGCAGCCTCGCGGCCCTCACGCGATGGTGAGTGCGGATTGGCGAACTTCTCCTCAATCCACGGACACATGGCCGCTGCAACCTCGGGAGCGACCGGCGTCGTAGCCTGGTAATCGAGGTAGATCATGCCGCTTTGGTGGCGGTCCTCTCCGCAATGCGCCGCCATTCGGCAAGGAACGCATCGACATCGGCCTCGCTCGTATTAGGACCAAAGCTGATACGCAGGAATCCGCTGGCAACCTCGTCTGATACGCCCATCGCCGACAGGACGTGGCTGGCCTTGGCCTTGCCGGATGAGCAGGCACTCCCGGCGGACACGGCCATGCCTGCAAGGTCGAACTGCACCAGAAGCGCGGCGCTCGAGCCGCCAGGCAAGGCGATTGCACCGATGGTCGGAACCCGCGGCGCAGCTTCGCCAATGACAATGCCACCGCTGGCCTTCACGCCATCTTCCAGCCGCCTGCGGAGGATCGCTAGCCGATCAATGTCATAGGGCCTCGCCGCCAGCGCGGCGGCGAAGGCCATCGCACCCGGCACATCCTGCGTTCCCCGCCGATAGCCTTTCTCCTGCCCTCCGCCGCATGCCTTCAGCGTTGCCAGGTCGCGGACGAGAAGTGCACCGACGCCAGGCGGGCCACCGAGCTTGTGCGCACAGACAGCGATAAAGTCGGCGTCGGGTAACGTCATCTTTGAGGCGCTTTGAGCGCAGTCCGAGAGGAGAAGGCTTCCCACCTCGCGAATCTTTGGCGCCAGCCGTTCTAGCGGCTGGATGACGCCCGTCTCGTTGTTCACCTGCTGGATCGCGACCAGAGACGGGCCATTGGACAGAGCCTCGTCGAGCGCGGCCTCGTCGATCAGCCCATTGGCGTCCACGCGAATGACGGTTGAACTTTCGCCCATCACATAGCCGACGATCGCATGTTCCGTCGCTCCATGAGCCCGGCCGGCAGGCGTCGCACAGCGCGCCGCAAGCTCGACGCTCTCGCTGGCGCCCGAGGTGAAGATGACGTCATGCCGCCAGCCGAGCATGTCGGCGATCGTTTGCCGCGCCTCCTCGAGCAGCGATCGGGAGCGCCGGCCTTCGGCGTGAGGGCTGTTCGGATTGCCCCATTCGGCGACGCCCTTTGCAAAGGCTTCGCGAGCGGCGGGGATGATTGGGGTTGTCGAGGCGTGGTCGAGGTAAATTCGGTCTGTCATTTTGGGCGGATATCTGCCGATTGCCAGTTGAAGTCCCTCCCCTATATAGAACCCGCCGCCGCGGCGCACCCGTCGGCGCCAAAAGTTCACCTTTACGCGAGCAGCCGCACCACCATGCCCGAAGTCATTTTTCCTGGTCCCGAGGGCCGCCTCGAAGGCCGTTTCCATCCCGGACCGCGGCCCCGCGCGCCGGTGGCAATGATTCTCCATTCCCACCCGCAGGCCGGCGGGACCATGAACAACAAAATCGTCCAGTTGCTCTATCAAACCTTCGTGAAGCGCGGTTTTGCAACTCTCCGCTTCAATTTCCGGGGTGTCGGCAAGAGCCAGGGCACGTTCGATAACGGCATCGGCGAGCTGTCGGACGCGGCCAGCGCTCTCGATTGGGTCCAGCAGATCCACCCGGAGGCCGAAACTACCTGGATTGCGGGCGTAAGCTTCGGCGCGTGGATCGGAATGCAATTGCTGATGCGTCGCCCTGAAATCCGCGGCTTCATCTCGATCGCTCCGCCTGCAAACATGTACGACTTCAGCTTCCTCGCCCCTTGTCCGTCGTCCGGGATCATCATCCAGGGTGAGGATGATGAGGTAGTGACGCCAAGCGCGGTCCAGAAGTTGGTCGACAAGCTCCGCACCCAGAAGCACATCACGATCACTCACGACGTGATTCCGGGCGCCAACCACTTCTTCGCCAATGAACTGGATCTCTTGATGAGGAGCGTCGACGATTATCTCGACATGAGGCTCGCGACGGATCCCAAGCGTCCGGCTATAACGACCAAATCAGGACGTTAGCGAGGATCGCCGCCCCGGCGGCGATCATCAGGGCTCCCTTCGCACGGTCCGCCTTACCGATGACGATTCGAAAGCCGCCAAACCCCAAAAGGAAGGCCGCGATCACTGCGAGCGCCATTGCAGCCGAGGTTATGGTTTCCAAAGCGGAGATTCCTTTCACCAACGCTTAACCGATCTCGTTCACTGTGACGACGTGGCCACGAGTGAACAGCAAGCGCGGCTCGAAGAAGCTTTCGACCGCATCGAGGAAACGATCCTCCCCTGCATCGCAATGATGCTGGAGACGCTGTTGGATGCCTCCGAAACGGCCGCTCAGACCGATCCGAAGGCGCTCGCCGCTGAACTCCAGATCCTGGCAGCGGAGCTCGAGGAATTGACCCAGGCGGTCGAGCGCTCCAGCCCGGTCCACGTCGAGCCGGGCGAATACAAGGCCGGGATCGCCGCGGCCTAGGCTTCTCCAACGATCCGGGCGTGAAGCTCCGGATCGATATTCCCTCCGGACAGAATGGCGACCGTGCCGTCGACGATCTCGACCTTGCCCGCGAGCAGCGCGGCAAAAGCAGCCGCTCCGCCGGGCTCGACAACAAGCTGATGCTCTCGCCACGCGAAACGCACCGCCTCTTTCACTTCTTCATCCGTGACCGACAAAGCGGTCGCATCGCGGTCCTTCAGGATTCCGAACGTGATCGGAGAGACCCGCGGCGTCTGTAGCGCGTCGCAGAGTGTCGGCGGAGCGTTGGGCTCAACGGGCACGATTTCGCCCCCCTCGAGCGAGCGCTTCATGTCGTCCCAGCCTTCAGGTTCCACGATGACGATCTCGGAATCGGGCGCCGCGAGCGCGATTCCCGACGCGAGCCCGCCTCCGCCACAGGGAATGATGATCCGTGACGGCGCTCCGCCAAGCTGCTCCAGAATCTCCAAACCCACCGTGCCCTGACCAGCAACGATTGCCGGATCGTCGAAGCTTGGCACGACGACGGCGCCGCGCTCTCCGGCAAGACGCGCGGCGATCTCTTCGCGGCTCTCGGTTCCGCGGTCGTAGAAGATAATCTCTGCCCCGTGGCTCCGTGTCGCGTCGACTTTCACCTTGGGCGCATCGGCTGGCATCACGATGACTGCCGGAATTCCGAGCCGCTTGGCGGCAATTGCAACGCCCTGCGCATGATTGCCCGACGAGAAGGCCACGACACCCGCCTTCCGTTCCTCATCCGTAAGCTGGAGCAGCCGGTTCGTTGCTCCGCGAAGCTTGAAGGCATGACCGGTCTGCAAGCACTCGCACTTCAGCCAGGCGCGCGTGCCGCCGATGTCGCTTTCGATGAGCGGCGTTTGCTCTACGAGGCCCTCAATGCGGTGGACGGCCTCAATAACGTCAGATCGCTCGACGACCGATTTTCCTAAGTGGTTGATATTTCACCCTTTCGATTATCCGTTGCAGATCAGCGACATATCACGGGCAAATCTTCATTTTGCGCTGCAAAAATCTTTACAGCGGGGACCCTCACACATATATCGCGCTCCGCTGCCCCATGGGACTTCCAACCGCAAGGCAGCTTTTGGACAAAACTACCCCGTTGGAGGTCCCTTGAGTTGCACAAGCATCATCGCCCGCTGGGGCTAGCGACTTCGACCGGCAATCGCCGGGCCGCCGACATCGCCAGGACACGACCGGTCCAGCCGGTGACTTTGCTGCGTCCGCACGCCGCGGAACGCGCAGCCCGTTTCTTCATCGAGAAGTTTCCGGGCCGGTCGCTCTATGCCGTGAAGGCGAACCCTTCACCGGAGTTGCTCAAGATCCTCTGGGACTCGGGCATCACCCACTATGATGTGGCCTCGATGGGCGAAATCCGGCTCGTCCACGACACGCTGCCTGAGGCGGTGCTCTGCTTCATGCACCCGGTGAAGGCCGAAGAAGCGATTGCAGACGCCTATTTCAATCATGGCGTGAAGACCTTCAGCCTCGATACGATCGAGGAGCTGGAAAAGATCGTTCGCGCGACAAAGGGCGCGACGGACCTGAACTTGCTGGTTCGCCTGCGGGTGTCGTCCGAGCACGCCAAGTACAGCCTCGCGTCCAAGTTCGGTGCCGATCCAAGCGAGCTGAAGGCGCTGCTCATGGCTGCTCGCCAGGCATCCGACGCACTTGGCATCTGCTTCCACGTCGGAAGTCAGGCGATGACGCCGGCCGCTTATGCCGAGGCGATGGAGCGGGTTCGAGACGCGATCATCGAGGCAGCAGTCACGGTGGACATCGTCGATGTGGGCGGAGGCTTTCCGTCCTCCTATCCTGGCATGGAGCCGCCGCCGCTCGAGGCCTATTTCCAGGTTATCCACTCGTCCTTTGAAGCGCTCCCGATCAGCTATTCCGCCGAGCTCTGGTGCGAGCCCGGCCGCGCGCTGTGCGCCGAATATGCGAGCCTTATCGTTCGCGTGGAAAAGCGGCGCGGCAACGAACTCTACATCAACGACGGTGCCTATGGGGCGCTGTTCGATGCCGCGCACGTGGGCTGGCGCTTCCCGGTGGCCCTTCTCCGCGACAAGCCGTCGCGGGCGAAGCCGGTCGGGTTCAGCTTCTACGGGCCAACTTGCGACGATCTCGACCATATGGCGGGGCCGTTCGAGCTGCCCGCTGACGTCGAGGCCGGAGATTATGTCGAGATCGGCATGCTCGGGGCATACGGCTGCGCAATGCGCACCGGATTCAACGGCTTCGGGGTCGACAGCGTCGAGATTGTCGATGACGAGCCAATGACGACGCTTTACGGAGCGCCGCGCCGGGCCGGACGTTCGAACGTCGTCACGCTGTAGCGAATTCGCTAGCTTCGCTAAGACGAAACATGGGGTGAGGCTGTCCCCCGCAATGAACGACATGCCTTTCGTCGCAGCCTGTCCCTAAGGGGCGGCGCAATGGAGCATGAAAATGGAATCTGACACGCTGAACAAGGTTCAGGACACCGGGCGGATCAACGACACCCGCAAGGCGGAGCTTCTGTCGACCGAGATCGAGCATATCGACATCACTAAGTTCGATGCGCGCCCGATCGTCGATGCGATGGGCAAGATGAGCTTCACCAGCCGTGATCTCGCGCGTGCGACCGGCATCTACAACACGATGCTCGAGGACAAGGACTGCTCCATCATCCTGGTGATCGCGGGCTCGACGTCGGCCGGCGGCTGCATGGATCTCTACGCGGAGCTGGTGAAGTCCAACATGGTCGATGCCATCGTCGCCACCGGCGCGACGATTGTCGACATGGATTTCTTCGAAGCGCTTGGTCACAAACACTATCAAGCCAATGAAATCCCCGACGATGATACGCTTCGTTCGCTTTACATCGACCGCATCTACGACACGTACATCGACGAGGAAGCGCTTCAGGATTGCGACCACACGATCGGACTGATCGCCGACAGCCTGGAGCCTCGCGCGTACAGCAGCCGCGCCTTCATCCGCGAGATGGGCAAGTGGCTGAGCGAGGGCAATGCAAAGAAGCAAGGAAGCCTCGTCCAGCTCGCTTACGAGCATGACGTTCCCATCTTCTGCCCGGCGTTCGTCGATTCATCCGCAGGCTTCGGCCTCGTGAAGCACCAGGTCGACGCGATGAAGCGCGGCGGCCACTACATGGTGCTCGACGCCATCGCCGACTTCCGCGAGCTCACCGACATCAAGATCAAGGCGGGCACGACCGGCCTGCTGATGATTGGCGGCGGAGTTCCGAAGAACTTCACGCAAGACACGGTCGTCTGCGCCGAGATCCTCGGCCATGACGACGTCGAGGTTCACAAATATGCCGTGCAGATCACCGTGGCCGACGTCCGCGACGGCGCCTGCTCCTCCTCAACGCTCCAGGAAGCGGCGAGCTGGGGCAAGGTCTCGACCGCGATGGAGCAGATGGTGTTCGCTGAGGCGACCAGCGTCCTCCCTCTGCTGGCTAGCGACGCGTGGCATCGTGGCGCCTGGCGCAACCGCGAGAAACGGCGCTTCGCCAAGCTATTTGACTAAGCCGCAACGTGAGAGCCGCTCCGGTCTTCCCGGGGCGGCTCCGGTATCAGCAGGGCACCGACCAGCGCGACCGTCACCGCTGCCATCATGTACCAGCCGGGAGCGATCGCGTTTCCGGTCCAGCGGATAAGCAGCGTTTCGAAGAGCTGCGTCGTTCCGCCGAAGACGGCGATCGCTACGGCATAAACCACACCCGTCGCACCCGCGCGTATCCGTGCCGGCAGCGCTTGAACGAAAAGCAAAACGGCGGGCGTGGAACCTAGGATGTGAAAAAAGGTGAGCGCAGCTGTCGAGCCAAGAAGCGCCGTGGCGGTGCGCGCCTGGTCGAGGAAGTGGAAGACTGGGATCACCAGCGCGATCAGGACAAGCCACGGTACGACCAGCACCCGCTTCGGGCCGAAGCGGTCGGCGAGCCAGCCGCCCGTGAGATCGCCAACGACACCGATAGAGCCCAGCACAACGGTCGCTCCGAACGCTGTCGGAACGGCCATTTGCAGCGTCGTCTGGGCATAGGTCGTCAGATATTCGAGCGTGTAGTTGCTGATTGTGGCACCCGCGATCACGAACAATCCGGCAGCCGCGATGAAGATGAAGCGGCCGGTACCGATCGGTTTTTCGCTCGTCTCCGCTTCAGCCGGCAGCGTTTCGACGAGCGTCCTTCTAAGCCGAAGCCCGAGCGGGACGATGGCCGCACCTAGCAGGAACGCGACCCGCCAGCCCCATGAATCGAGTTGCGCGCCGGTAAGGACCGACGAGAGGCCGAAACCGACCAGACCACCGACAAGGACGGCGAAATCCGCCGAGGCGAAATTGAGCGAGATGAAGAACCCGCCGCGGTTCGGCGGGGCCGCTTCCAGCAAAAAGGCGATGTTGGGCCCGACCTCTCCACCCAGCGCAAATCCCTGAATCAGGCGGAACAGCACAGCGAGAACAGGTGCCGCCATGCCGATCGCCGCATAGGATGGGGTGAGAGCAAGACCGGTCATCGCCACGCCCATCATCGTGAACGTCAGGATCATCGCCGGCTTGCGCCCGCGCCGGTCGGCAAATCGCCCAATGATCAGGCCGCCGAGAGGCCGGGCAAAAAAGCCCACTCCAAATGTCGCCAGCGACAGGAGGAGGGTCTGGCTCGCATCGCCGGGAAACAGCGTCCGTCCAATCTGCGTGGCGAAAAATGCGTAGGTGACGAAATCGTAGAATTCGAGCGCGTTGCCGGCGGTCACCGACGCGATCTGCCCATAGCTAAGCTTTGGCGTTGTCGCGGCCACTGATGCCCTCCCCCGCTTCAGGCATCCCACAGCATCGGCAGGCCTACAAGTCGATTGCCAAGCGTAACGAACTGCCGCACTTTCGGGCGGGGCAATTTGGGGAAGATTCGATGCCGTACAGCCCGATACTCGCGCCTGTCGTGGCGCTCGTCGCCTGGTCGCTGATCATGCTGGTCTGGACGGCCATCGCCCGGCGGCGCGCCTTTGCGAAAATGGGCATCGGCTGGGGCGATATCCCGCGCGGTTCGCGTGGGGTGAACCTCGACGGCAAGGCGCCCGACGAAGCGCAATGGCCGTCGCACAATTACAACCACCTCATGGAACAGCCGACGCTGTTCTATGCGATCTCCCTGACGCTCGCGATGACGGGGTTCGGAGGCGGCATCAATTACTGGCTGGCCTGGGGCTATGTTATCTTCCGAATCATCCACAGCCTGGTGCAGGCGACGGTGAATATCGTCCCGTTCCGACTCCTGCTCTTCACGCTCGCAACGCTTTGCCTGATCGGGCTAACCACCCACGCGGCGCTTCGGATCTTGCACGACTGCGGGATTTTGCACTTCTAGCGTGTGAAGCAAGCGGCAAGTTCAACGTGCGTGGACCAGCGGAACTGGCCGACGGGGCGCACCCATGCGAGCTTGTAGCCGCCATTGACCAGCGCCCTCGCGTCGCGCGCGAACGTCGCCGGATTGCAGCTGACGTAGGAAATCCGGTCCACTGACGAGGCGGCTAGTTGCTCCACCTGCTGCCCGGCGCCTGCGCGCGGCGGATCGAGGACAGCAGCTTCGAAGCGATCAAGCTCGCCGGCATCGAGCGGCCGGCGGTAGAGGTCGCGATGCTCGACGCTCATCCCGGGCGCAGCGCGGCTCAGTGCGGCAGCGGCGTCTCGAGACGCTTCCGCTGCATAGACCGCACGAACAGCGAGGGCGAACGTGCCTAGACCCGCGAACAGGTCAGCAACCCCTTTGGCATCGGCGGCGCATTCGCGGACGGATTCGGCCAGCGCGGCCTCGCCGTCCTGTGTCGCCTGAAGGAAGGCGCCGTGGGGAAAAGCGATCGGCACTCCTGACAATGTGATGCGGGCGGGAAGTGGCTCGTAAAGCGTTTCCGGGCCGCCGCCGGTATCAGCCGAGAGACGAGCGACCCCATGCATCCCGGCAAAGTCGGTAAGTGCCTGGACCGAGTCCAAGTCATTCGCTCTGACGTTTCTAAGGAGAACGTCGAGCCCGCCGTCAATGAGTGTCAGCTGTGCCTCGCCGCCCTGTCGAGGCTTCAAGAGGCGCCCGAACAGTGCACGGAGAGGTTCCACGAGTCCAAAAAGCTCGGGCCTGAGGATGTGGCACTCACGCATGTCGACGATTCGATGTGACTTTTCGGCATTGAAGCCGACCACCGCGCCCTGCCCCACCTTGAGGGCCTTCAACGTCGCCCGCCGTCGAGATCGCGGCGGCGATAGATGCGGGGGGCGAACTTCCGTCTCAAGCTGGTGCTGGGCAAGCGCCGTCTCGATCCGCGACACCAGATAGTCCCGATAGGCCGCGTCGTCGGCATGCTGGAGCTGGCAGCCGCCGCATTCGGGGAAGTGCTGGCAAGGCGGCTCCTGATGGTGCGGCCCGAATGCGAGCGCTCCATCGTCGAGAACCGCGTCACCCGGCACTGCGAACGGGAAGTGCCGGCCACTGGCCGTCACCCCGTCGCCACGCGCGGCAATTCGAACGATCAGCTCGTTCATAGCAGGTCGAATGCGGCGGGAATTGCAGCCGCAAGGTCATCGGCGATCATATGCTGTCCGGCAAGCTCGGCGGCGCGGCCGTGCAGCCACACCGCGGCGCAGGCGGCTTCGAAGGATGGAAGCCCGCGGGCAACCATCGCGGCTACAATTCCGGCGAGCACGTCGCCGGTGCCGGCGGTGGCCAACCATGCGGG
>Ga0207701_10002633_pt1 | contig 18574 bp, 24 predicted proteins | sample KBSSwiSSwithPhiX_FD_184294 | JGI IMG/M metagenome (GOLD analysis project Ga0207701, IMG submission 184294) | Switchgrass rhizosphere bulk soil microbial communities from Kellogg Biological Station, Michigan, USA, with PhiX - S5 (SPAdes) (version 2) | ecosystem: Environmental > Terrestrial >... | reverse complement strand
CCGCCATATTCCCTCGATCAGCCGCCGAAGTACTACGTTCTTGGCGGTCTGATCTTTCAGGAGTTATCCCGTCAGTATCTCAAAGAATGGGGACCAAACTGGCAACGCGAAGCGCCTCAGCGCCTGGTTTACATGGACCATTTCCAATCGGAGCTTTTTCCCGAGCGGAATCGACGCGTCGTAATTCTCAGCCAAGTTCTTCCCGCGAACAGCACAATCGGCTACGATGATCTGGCGTATCTGACTGTGACGAAGGTCAATGGTAAAGAGATCAAATCGCTTGACGATCTGGCCGAAGCCGTGAAGCAACCAGTCGAAGGCTTCATCAAAATCGAGACCGAAGAAGATCCCAAGCAGATCGAACTGGACGCATCGCAAGTTAACGCTGAAGCCCCTGCGCTTCAGGAAAACTACGGTATCTCATCACTGCAAAGATTGCAGTGAGTTCTTAAGCGCACTCTTAAATCTTCTGTAGCGGCGGTCTGCGACCGCCGAGAATGCGACGCTCAGAGAGAAGGTTGGACATCACCTCTCCAAAGCTAGTGCCGCCGTCTACCCAAGCCCCAATACGCGAAATACGCCAGTAACGCTGTCAATACGAGCAGCGGGCTCACGACCAATAAGAATCCATACTTGTGTTGACCTAGAGGAATGCCACCTACATTCATGCCAAACAAGCCTGCCACTAGGTTAATCGGCAAGGCCAACACAGTTACCACCGTCAAGACAAAAAGCGTGCGGTTCGCCTGTGCCGTGACCAGAGCTGACAATTCTTCCTGAAGCTGTTTGACGCGCTCAACGAGGGCCGCTGTGTCGGTGATAGCACGGGAGAACTTCTCTGCAGCTTGTTGCAAGTTCTGAAGCTCGTCCTGCGAAATCCAATCAGGTGGCTGGTTAAGAAGACGAAAGAATGCCGCCGGTTCCGGGGCCAAAAGCCGTTGGAGTCGAACCAACATGCGCCGCAAGGAACCTAATTCGCTACGAGTAACAGAAATGCGTTTGGCCATTAGTTGCTCTTCCATTGGTGACACTCGCTTTTTGGATCTCCGCACAATGTCAACCAACACACTTGCCTGATCTCGCAGCAGGCGCGCGAGAATTTCAATCGGCGAGCGAACGACTTGACCTGCTTGCACCGCTGCCCGGAGTTGTTCGATCGAGCGCCAGGGACGCGCATGCGCGCTCACCAACACACGAGGCTTTACGCAAAGACTGGTAGTCGCAACTGGCGCGTCAAACGTGAAATCGAAAAGCACATCATGGATACGCGCCACCAGTGAATCTGCGTCCTGCTCGAGATGAGTAGCATCTACATCGCTCTGCAACGATTCGTAAAACGTATCGGGCAAAGTCACGTACCGCCGCAGCCAAGGCTCGGAGGCCTCGTTGGAAAGCGAAAAATGCAACCAGAGGAATTCATTCGGCGGGCATGGGCCTGACGCGGTCAGAAACTCAATCGCCGCCTCTGAACTGATGGATTGTGCTGGTTGGTTGGAGACAAAATGATAGCCCCAGATCGGTCCGTCCTGCTCTGAACCGGACGTCGATTCAACATTTTGCCCAGTTGTTTGGACACCCATTAGATCATTGGTTCAGTTGGTTTTCCTATCGTTCAGAGCTGCCTAACGAGAAAGAGATAACCCACGGCAAGCTACTGTGGCAAACATGTTGAACTTGGATCGCAGTACGGACCGTTGGTTCACCGATTGGTAAATCTGCGCGTGTTTCTGCAAGTAGCACTCATCTATCTCTGTTTGCATGTAACCACTTTCGCCAGCTGCATCGGTCTGAGCCTCGTCGAAGTGAATCCAATTAAATGTGAGCATCCCTTCAAGAGATTTCACGCGCCGCGAGCAACCAGTAGCTTCGGAATCGGGTGTGCCTCGACCGTTCCGATAACGTGCTGCGCCCAGTGGTCTTCGGCGACTCGGACGATGTCCTCGGTCGAACTTCGGTGCACTCACAGATCTAAGTACGATTAAGCAAAGATTCGTAAAACATCGTGAATTATTGTCGTCTCATTCGGCCCCTTATAGCTGTTGCTCTGTCGCACTACTTATTGTCCGGGGCTTTGACAGAAAACGATCGACTTCCTCGTTGTAGGTCTCGAAGGGATTACCCATAACGAGAAAGTCGCGGCTGTCGCACGCGATGGAGTCCCAGTTGATCACGTAGGGGAAATTGCAGTTCTGGAAGAAGCTAACGGCGCGTGCGCGGCCTGATGCACGCGTGTTGGCTGGAGGCACGTGCATCGCGCTCGGACGGCGAACACCGTTGTTCCAGTCTGCGATTCGTTTGCCCGGTGCGACGCTGAAGAACAATCCACGGCGCGGATCGAGGTTGTGGTATTCCAGATCGATGCTTTGTAGCCATGGATCGTCCCAGCTCACTGCTTCGGCTTGGACAAAAGTTTCCAGCAACCATTTCTTGGTGATCCAATCGACACCGCCGATTAGCGCCTGGCGGTTGTGCGGAATTGCTTCGAGAACGAATCCCCAGTTTTCCAGTAACCAGTTGGTTTCCGCGCTGCTATGCCGCAGATGTTTCTGTGCGAGATGGTGAAACTCCCATTGCACATCTAGCGCGCTCACTGTTTTGCCGTTTTCGAGCCGCACGATCCACTGCTCAGTCGAATCGCGGGAGATGTCGCGCGTGCTTTGCACAGCATCAGCCAAAACAAGGTTTCGCGGCAAACGGCCTTCCTCGAGCAAGGATAAAACGCACGCCGTCGTCCCAATCTTTAACGCGGCGGCGTATGGGCTCATGTTCGAGTCGCCGATGAGCAAATGCAGGCGCCGATACTTTCGGTAATCGGCAAGCGGCTCGTCGCGCGCATTGATGATGGCGCGATTGAATTGCACCCATTGATAGATGTCGTTCACAATGTGATCAGCGCGCTGGCTCAGCTGGAAACTGACATGGCCTTCAGGTTGCGGCGGCTCGAAATCGAAGGCCAATGGATTCGACTGCCCGACGCGGCCCGCGCCAGTGAAAATCTGACGTGTCGCCAAGAACGTCAGCAGCGTTCCGAGAATCGGCGGCGTGAATTGGGCCTCGCGTCGCATGAGATAATTCTCGTGACACCCGAAGGTCGCCCCGGTGTGATGGTCCACATTGTTTTTGATGAACGAGACGCGGTCTTGCGCGCCGAGAGCAATCAGCGCCGATTGCAACAGGTCATCCCCGGCCAGCTCGTACGTGACAAGATCGTGCAGATGCAAACACTCCGGGGATGCGTACTCGATGTGCCCCATATCGAGATAGAGCCGACCGCCGTTGAGGAGAAATCCGCCATTGCCAGGTGGTTCCTCGTAGTCGCGGTAATGAAGATCGATTGTACCGGCGTCGGCCTTGCGAAAGAGATAATTTTTGACCTTCGCCGGCCAAAGCTCGGAATTCACGTGCGGCTCGTCTTCACTGAGAAGACAGCCGTATTCGGTTTCGATTCCTACAATGCGATCCACGGTAACCAATTAACGCACCGAATCCGAATTTGGCTAAACCAAAAACCGCCCAAACCTTGATCGCCTCCCCAAAGGGAAAGGCGAATTGCATAGCACAATACGCGACGAATTTGCACCAACAGCGCTTCGGTTTGCCTCTCGCTTTCGCAAAGGGAGAGGACCGAGATTGGGAGAATCGTCTTTCTACGCTGTCTCGCCAGGCCCCCAATTTGGCTCACAACTCGATGGATCGTCGCGTAACCGAGGCCGCGCAAAATAAAACCGCAGAGAGCAAAGCACGCAAGCGACCCAACCTCCCCTGCGCCTGGCACTTTGCTCTCTACCGTTTTGCCAACGGGAGTCGCAACTCTACTTGAGTTCCCCTACAGCTCAGGGGACGCGTCTGCCTCGCCACCCGAAAATCAAAGAGATCACGAACAGTACAAGAAATATAAAGAACAGAAGTTTCGCGATGCCTGCTGATGCCGCAGCGATACCGCCAAATCCAAAGACCGCCGCCACAAGTGCGATGATTAAAAATACTACAGCCCATCCTAACATATCTTCACCTCCTCAGATTGAATCGTATCTGCAGAATAATACGCGCGCCTCAGGTTCGTGGTTACGTTGAAAACTCAAAACAGCCTAACGGTTTGCCCCAGCCGGAAACATCACTTTGTCTGGAGCGGCGTTAAGGGCGGCGAGGAGTTTTTTGATCAGTCGGGTCTTGACGCGACCGGCTTCGCGCGGTGCTACGAGATAGCGGACTATCGCTTCCAGCCAGGTATTGTCACTGACCCGAAAAATCACCCGCGGGTGCTCGCGCACTTCCAATTCGTCAACCGGCGTTCGAGCAAGCAAGTCACGGAATGTTTGCACGCGTTCTATCATCTCCTTACCGAGCTCTTCCTCAGCAATTTTCTGCATTGTGCCGGCGATAAACTCCAAGTCAGCGTTGTAGGCGACCGGGAACTTGATCTCATTCCAGATGTAGGGAAAAAGCGGCCACGAATAATTATACACGAGTTCATCGAGCACCTTTTCATTCGGAAACTTGATCAATCGACCACTTGGATGATCGCCGGACATGTATTTGCCGCCGAATTCCCACAAAGTGGTATCGAGGTACCCGACGTCGATTACGTCGCCTGTCGCGTCACCAATTTGTATGCGATCACCGACGCGATAAGGCTGGCGAACCAAAATGTAAATCCATGCGATGAAGCTTTTCAACGGCGTTTGTACCGCGAGACCGATAATGATGGAGCCGACGCCGAGCGCTGCGACGGCGGTATACCAATTCACAAAAATGATTGAGACAACAATGACCGCGACGGCGAGCGCGACGGCGAGACGCTGGATGCGCAGGAGAGTGAAACGGGTGGACGCATCTTCGATGCGACCAATTCCATACGCCGAAATCGCTCGCGCGACCACTAGGACGATCGTGATCATTACTGCGCCGCGCAGCATTCGTTGAACAATGCCCAACGCAGTCTCCGGCAGCGGAATAAGGTTCGCGCCGATTAGAAAATAAGCAGCGGCGAAGATGACCAGAACAAACGTATATCCGACGATCCAGAATTTATCGTGGCCGCGAGTTTCAATCTTTTCGCCGCGTTTTTGTCCCGTCGTTCGCTCGAGCTCTTTGCGAACTTCGGGTCGCTTGGAAAGGTCTTCAGCCGTTTCGGCCATCATGATTAGAATCGAAGCCAGCGCAAAAACAGGCCGCACGTGCCGAGGTACTTCCCATCCTCAAAACCGCTGAACATGCGACGCGGAACGAATCTCAAGTGTGTTATCAAACACAAACATCGCGGAGCTGCTCGCTGAGCAGGCGGAACGCGAGACAGGCGTTCTTTCACGCGCTTTTCGTCGGGCCGCGCGCAGCGCGTTTCTGTGGCCGAAGGAAGCATCTGAGCTTATCGGGGAGAACCGAACATTGACCGAACTGCGCGGCATCGGCCCATTTATCGAAAAGCAAATTCAGCAGTGGATTGAACAGCCGCGCCGCCCGAAAACAGTAGCCGCAATTCGTCGGGATTATCTCTCCTTCGCTGAAGCACGACGCATCCTCACGGCACGCCCTGCCTGGACAAACAAGCTGCGCGGCGATTTACAGATGCACAGTCGCTGGAGCGACGGATCGGGCACCGTCGCGGAAATGGCCGATGCCGCTGCAGAGCGTTCCTACGAGTACCTCGCCATTACCGATCACTCCAAAACGTTGAAGATTGCGGGCGGAATCGACGAACTCGCGTTGAAACGCCAGGGAGCGGAAATAACAAAGGTCAACCTGGAACTTTCAGAATCGGGTGCGCATCTGAGCGTTCTCCGCTCGATCGAAATGAATCTGAACCCACGCGGCGAAGGCGACATGTCGCCGGATTCGCTGCGATCTTTGGATCTTGTTCTCGGCTCGTTCCACTCCGCGTTACGCACCACCGACGATCAAACCGAGCGGTATCTCGCAGCACTACGCAATCCACACGTTCACATCCTCGGTCATCCACGCGGTCGTATTTACAATTTTCGGATCGGTCTGAAGGCAGATTGGCCGCGTGTCTTTGCAGAAGCCGCCCGCCTCGATAAGGCGCTGGAAATTGACTGCTATCCGGATCGGCAGGACTTGAACGTTGAGCTACTTAAGATTGCGCGCGCGCACGGGACGCGAATTTCGCTTGGAACAGACGCTCATCACGCCTGGCAGCTCGAATTTATTGATCTGGGATTGGCCGCAGCAATCCGCGCAAAAATTCCCACCGACCGCATCCTGAACTTCATGCCTATTCTTGAACTAAAGGCTTGGGCGAGATCGCTGCGTAATCACAGTATGCCGAGGAGATGAACGTTGGGAATGACCTCATTTCTTCTCGTCGCGACTGCCTCGCCGCCAAGACTGCCAGATCAGAAGCGCGGCCCGTATCACCGTGATTTCAACTCTGCCGCGCGATTTTTTAATGTTCTCCTTCTCTCGCGCCCATGGTTCGCCATCCAGATGTGTCGCGCCAGGCGGCGACGTAATTTTGAGCTCGCGAAATTTGCGCGGCGGTAACGAGACGCGTTCCTTTCGTCCGGCTAGATGCGCGTCGACATGCTTAATGAAAACCTGCCGCTCTTGCTCGCGCACCGCGACAAAGTCCAGTCGGCCATCGTCTGTTTTTGCTTTGGGCGCGAGATGTAACCCCGGGCCAGCCGAGCGGATATTCATTGCCCCCCAAAGAATGTAGCGGCCAGAAATATCTTTTCCGTCGATACTCATATTCCAGTGGCGCGCGCGATAATTGAGCGCCAACTCGCGCAGAAGCGATAGATGCGCTGCGAGTTCTTCCTCCGGCGACGCTCCTTCTTTTTCATTCGCCTCTGCGGCGGGAAAGTAGTCAGCAAAAAGACCGCCGCCCGCGGCTTCTAAAAAGCAATCTATCTCCGATCCGTTGCGCGCCACGCCAACGTCGAACGGCTGGCTTTTTCCACAGTGAAGCGATTGAAGAATTTCATCAACCGATCCGGTGAAACCGAGGGTGCGCGCCAGATTGTTCGCCGTGCCGAGCGGCAAAATCGCCAGCGGAATACCGCTATCCACGATTTGCCACGCAGTTTTGTGCACCGTACCGTCGCCTCCGGCCGCGATTATGAGATCCACTGGCTTTTTGAACGCTCTTTTCCAGCCACGCTCTTTTATCGAATGATAGAATGCCTGATGCCCGGACCTGATCAGGCTCGCCATCAATTGTTTCTTGCCGTGCTTACGATCTCCCGCTTTCGGATTGTGGATCAACACGATTCGCATGACTGGTTCCCTACAGTGGTTCACAATCTATTCGGCCAAAAACAAGCCGGCACGCGTTCTTAAAGTGTGAAAATGCGAATCCTGGTCTCCAATGATGACGGAATTTACAGCCCGGGCATTCCGGCACTGGCGAAAGCGGCGGCGCGTTTCGGTGACGTGCGCATCGTAGCGCCTGACGTGGAGCAATCTTCAATGAGCCATGCGATCACATCATCGCGGCCACTGCGGTTTAAACGTATCCACATCGCCGACTTCGACGCGTACAGCGTTAACGGCACGCCGGCAGATTGCGTCGCACTCGGCACGCATCGCTGGGGACACGTGGACCTTGTTCTTTCCGGGATTAACCTCGGTCTGAACTTGGGCAACTCACTCTGGCATTCCGGTACTTTGGCGGCAGCGAAACAGGCTGCACTGCTCGGAGCACGCGGCATCGCGTTTAGTACAAACGTCAGCGACAATCGTGAGCCGGACTTCGCAGCACTTGAACCGCACATCGCAAAAGTCCTCGATCTGTTGATGCCAAACAAAACACTCTCCCTGGTGAATGTGAACCTCCCGGACAAACCGAAAGGCATTCGTTGGACTCGCCAATCCGTGCGTCATTACGATGGCAAGGTGGTTCCCGACAAAGACCCGATGGGGCGCTCGATCTTTTGGTTTACGGTAACTCCACTGGAAGGTGCTGCGAAAGGGACTGATCGCTGGGCAATCGAGCATCAGTGGGTCTCGATTACTCCCCTGCGGCTCGATCTCACCGATGAAGCAGATCTTGCTCGCGCCCTGGCCGTTTCAGATCCGCCGGCAATAAAGGTGTCCGGCAAACGCGCTCGTTCAAAGCGCTCCCGCGCAAACAAGCAAAAGAACGCCCACTGACTTCTCGCGCCAACAGCCTATCGTGAGCCGAACTTGGTAGGGCGGGCAGTCCTCTGGCCGCCGCTTGCCATTCACAAACGGCCGCGCACGGAGTGACGCGCCCTACCTGAAGATGGCCCACGAGGCACCGAACTGCCACGTGCGTTGGAATTTGCTTCTTCAATAAAATTGTTTCTCTGCCGGGGGAACCAGATCAAGAGGAGAACTCGAATCGTATGCGAGAATTTGCCTCTTAGCCGATGTTTAAGAAGTTGCCCAGCAGCACCGCACTACACGAGACCGCCGAGCAATTCCACATTTTGGTGGATAGCGTCGAGGAGTACGCCATTTACCTGATGGATCCCAACGGCAACGTGATCACCTGGAATACAGGTGCGGAGAAAATCAAAGGTTACTCCACAGAAGAAATCATCGGAAAAAACTTCGCTTCGTTCTACACAGCGGACGACGTCGCGGCCGGCAAACCACAACGAAATCTGCGCGAAGCGACCCGTCGCGGATACATTCGCGATCAGGGTCTGCGAGTCCGCAAAGACGGATCAACTTTCGAAGCTGAGGTTATCATTACTGCGCTTCATGATGACACCGGGAAACTTCGCGGTTTTTCTAAAGTCACACGCGACATCACCGATCAAATACGGAGCCGGGAGTTTGAAGCGGAAAAAATTGCGGCGCAGAAAGCCGGCAAGGCTAAGGACGACTTTTTGGCCGCGCTCAGCCATGAACTGCGCACGCCGCTGACGCCTGCTTTGGCAGCAGCCACCTACCTGCAAGAGAACGCGGAGAAACTTCCGCCAGAGTTCATCGAGGACATTGAAATCATAAAGCGGAACGTCCAACTGCAGGCCCGATTAATTGACGACCTGCTCGACCTCACCCGGATTGCCCGTGGCAAACTTCATCTCGAACTGGAGGATTGCAACGCGCACACGATCATCAAAGACGCACTCGAGACGGCACACTCAGCGATCTCGGGGAAGCAATTGAATGTCGTGACTGAGCTTAAGGCGAAAGAGTATCACATCCTGGCTGATTGCATCCGGCTTCAGCAAGTGTTTTGGAACTTGATCAACAACGCGGTGAAATTTACTCCGCAAGGCGGACAGATCACCATCCGAAGCTTCAACGACGAAGCTGGACGTTTTCATTTTGAAATTACCGACACAGGGATTGGAATTGAACGGCAGCGGTTGGCTTCTTTGTTTCAGCCATTTGAGCAGGCTGATCCGTCTGTAAGCCGACAGTTCGGCGGACTTGGTCTCGGACTCGCAATTTCGAAACGTCTCGTCGATCTCCACCACGGCAGGATTGAAGCGGAGAGCCGTGGTCGAAGTTTCGGCGCGACGTTCAAGGTCGTCCTAGACACTCTACCACAGGGAGCCGCAACGATTGGTTTGAATCAACGCGTGGGAGGCAAGGCGTCCAGACCGTTACATATACTGCTCGTGGAAGATCACCAGGACACCCGACGCACATTATCGCGTCTGCTTACCCATTTCGGTCATGATGTTGTGACTGCAGATAATGTGGAGAGAGCAATCAACATCATAGGCTCGAACAACATCGACGCGGTGTTGTGCGACATCGGCTTGCCCGACGGAAGTGGCTACGAAGTCGCCGCACAAGCGCGCGCCAACGGACACATCAAGACCATTGCGCTCACCGGCTTCGGCACAGAGCAAGACGTGCAACGTTCTAAAGAAGCCGGCTTCGATTTTCACCTGGTCAAGCCCATTAACTTCCAAGAGCTGCAAACTGTTCTCGACAAGCCAAGCGCGTAGCTTTGAAGAAGCTAAGAACCCTGCTCAAAGGTAATCGAGCGTTCTAAGGTGCACGGACCACGCCACGCGTAGAGCGGCGGCCGAGTCATCCTATCGTGGATCGACCAGACAGCGAATTGGGCGCGTCGAGATTCGCGCCGCGATCGACGCCGACATTAAGCCGGTAAACGAGTTCACCGCCAAGCCAACCGGCAAACAGTGCTAGGACGATCCCAATCCATCCTAGCATCATCGCCGTCATGGTTGGTGCCCCCGGGCTAGCCCGACGCATAAACCAGCTGACGATGAACAAAATCACCACAACGACGTTTGAGAGGCCGTGGATGAGCCCGATGTATTTCGCGCGTGTATCTTCGGGAATACCGAACCAATCGATGACTCCAAACACCGCGGCGATTAGCCCACCGATGATGCCCGATGCAATCATCCAATATGACAAGTTACTCCACTGACCGTTGTGCGTGCAGACATAAATGACGTCGAAAATCGCCGCCACTGTGAGTAAGCCCAGCGGAAACACGATCAACATTGGGTGAATCGGATGACCGAGTAATCTTGCCTTGGCTCTCATTACTGTGTTTCTCCTGTTGACAACCCCCAATAAATTCGGGTTGCGCCAGCAGAGCGGTTCCATCTGCGACTGCCGACGCATTGTGGTGGGGTTTCAGGTGTTTAGCATACGCCCGTTTACCTCACGCCTTTCGCAATTATACATAAGCTTTAATTCATTGTGAAGATGTGGCATGCGAAAACTTTTGCGACAGATCAAACGCGAGCTGAAGACAGCAAAGCAGTGCGCTATTTACGAAGAGGAACTGAATCGCGTCTGGCCCAACGACGGAAATCAACGCGAACGAAAAATCGCGCGATTTGCTGAGGACAATGGTTTTCGCCTGCGGTTTTATCGTGACGGTTTATGCGCGATTTTCGATAGAGAGCCTGGCGAGCGTGCCAAGGAAAGTCATAAAACTCTTTGTGGAGCGTAAACTTGAACGTCGAAGGCATCGACGACGCAGCCTGTGCATCGGAGTCCCTTGCCCATCTGCGAATCCATTTCCTGGTTCGGCAGCATCGAGCTTCGTAAAAGATCCACGTACGTTCGAACATTCAGTTCGAGAAAATTAGAAAGGCGCTGCCGTGGCTCGCTAATTGTGGCGGACACACACGTGCGACGGGCACGCTCAAAGCCTGGCAAGGTTCGTTGCAGGTCAGCCGGGCGAACGATTCAGTGGAGGAACAGTAAATTTTCCCACCGTTGATGCATTACTTGCGGTCTCCGCGGTGTAGCGGCACGAGCCGCAAGCAATGCATGGAATTGAGACGTCACCAGATTGGTGAACGACTACCGATTTGAAGAAGCCGATGCCATCTCCGGCTCCATAAGAGCCTCTGGGTTCACGATGTCTTCGGCCAGCTTGTTCAACAGCTCGTTTGTCTCCGATTCCTCATCGAGCGTCTGTTGTAGAAGCTCCGCGGATTGATCCTGCCCAAGCAGTTGCGCAAAGGTGCGCACACTGCCGTATCCGGCAATCTCGTAATGTTCGACTTTCTGCGCAGCCACGATGAGTGCTGCGTCCAGCACAGAATCCTCGCCGTCGGCCTTCAGGACCTCTGATCCCTCTTCTATCAAGCCTTTCATGGCCTGGCAGGTCTTGCCCTTTGCCTTCTCGCCGAGTTCTTCGAAAACTTCCTCGAGCCGCTCGATGTGACCCTTAGTCTGTTCGAGATGCTTTTCGAAAGCTTCCTTCAATTCGTCTGATGAAACGGCTTTCGCCATCTTCGGCAGTGCTTTGACCAGTTGGCCCTCAGCATTGTACAGATCGCGAAGTTCGTTCACGTAAAGTTCTTTCAATGTGTCCAGATTCATGATCCCTCTTTTTCTCCCTTTCTTTTTTCTGGTTGTGATTCGGTTGTTGTAGGCACGGTACGCCTGCACCGGCCACAAGAAAGGAAACGTGGCGAACGAACAAAATGCGCGTGTATTGTGGATAGAATTTCTGAAATTCGCGATCGGCGACGCCCGCAGCTTTTGTCAGCCGGCGAGCGCGGTCTGAAAAGAGCGCATTGAGGATTCCAAGGATTGCTCCATTCTTCTCATCCGAGAATCGGCCAGACCGGTATACACGTCTAGGTAATCATTTGCCATCCGGCTCGCTGTGAACCGCTTCTCAAAAATTTCGCGACAGCGAGCACGGCTCAGATCACGAACACGATGTGTCGCTTCGACAGCCTGTTCGATGTTGTTTACCACGAACCCTGTCAAGCCGTCATCCATGACTTCCGCAACAGAACCGCCAGCGTACGCGATCACGGGTGTGCCGCATGCCATCGATTCAATCATGACCAGGCCGAACGGCTCCGGCCAGTCAATGGGAAAGAGCAATGCGTAGGCGTTACCAAGAAATTCCTCCTTGTCCTTGCCACTGATCTCTCCCAGCCATTTTACGCGCGGATCGTTCAGCAACGGCTCGATTTCTCGCTTGAAATAGCGTCTGTCAGCGCGATCGACTTTCGCCGCGATCTTGAGCGGCATCCCCACTCGTTTGGCAATCTCGATGGCGCGATCTAGACGCTTTTCCGGCGAAACACGTCCCAGAAATGCCAGATATCCACCGGGTTCAGAATGAAACCGAAATAAATCGCGCGGTAAGCCGTGATATACCGTCGCCTGCCAATTTGCGCACGGCCACGGAGTGCGCTGCGCATTTGAAATCGAAATCATTGGCATGTCCCGAAACCGTTCATACAGCCGAACCGACTCGGGAGTATCTAATCGGCCGTGCAATGTTGTCACGTGGGGAACTGTCAGGTGACGAGATATGAGGTAATGCAAACAGCCCGTATGAAAATGAATCACGTCAAATTCACCGGCGCGCTGCGTTACGTGGTCCATGAGTAGGACTTCCAGCGACAAATAATCCTTAGCACGCTTGTTGTGCCGGAATGACTGCTGGCTTACCGGAACGAGTTCGGCGCTTGTGACTGAGTCGCCACTGGCGAAGAGAGTCACCTTATGACCCAAGCGAACCAACTCTTCAGTCAAATACGCAACGATGCGTTCCGTTCCTCCGTAATGTTTCGGAGGTACACTCTCCACTAGTGGCGCAACTTGTGCGATGCGCATTCTCCCCTCTTTCCCTGTTGCCTATTCATTCCAAATAACGAAATCTCCGGTGGATATTCGAATTGGAGGGTTGCTTCGGTTTTGTCGCGTTCGCCGCGAATAAACGTGAAGGGTGATATTAGATCCGCTTGCTGCGACCGCCAGAGCGTTTCCGAGTAGTCCGCGACGATTTTGACCGTCCACCAGTCCCAGATCCTTTTCGTGAGCTTGCCGTCGTCGATCGACGCGATATTGTCTTTTTCGCCTTGCCGCGAGAGCGCGCACGAGCTTTGCGTTGTTTAGCAACGGATTTTTTGTTCGGGCGTCTTCTGCGTGGTTTTTTCGACATCGCTTTGGAACTTTTCATGACGCTGCGAACGGTCCGCCTTGCAGCTGGAGCAATCGGACGTCGCTTCTCGGCGGCTTTTCCGGCAACGGCGCCCACCACTCCGCCCACAACAGCGCCAATCGGTCCTGCTATACTGCCAGCCGCGGCTCCGGCGACAGCACCAACGGTCTGTTTTGGAATAGGCGGAATTTCGATGTTTTTGGATGACTGCGAGTTTTCTTCTTTTTTCGCGTTTGAATCCTTAGGCATAGATTGTGGAGCTCAATACTTTGTTTTCGAGGGCTATTATATTTCGGACACCGAAGTGGATTTAGCGGTGACGAACTTACAACCTATTGGCGACCTACCCTAACGCCGGAAAATTAAACCCAGCACGAAACCAACCCCGAGCGCGGTAAAGACCGCCTTCGTCGGGTTCTGTCGGACGTATTGCTTGCTGTCGCCCTGCAAACTTCGGACGCGATGAAGCGCATCATCCAATACTTCTTTCCCGCGGGCGCGATATTCATCGGCTGTTGCGCCTGCGGCCGAGCGGAGATCTTCCGCCGCTTTGTGAATGTGCGTCGCTCCACGCTTTGCGTCTTCTTTGGCCTGCGGCGGAACCGCAGGCCCCTGATTCATTGAGGTTTCGTCAGGCATAGATTTCCGTTCTCGTCATTACTTGTTTAGACTTTTAGGTGCCGATGCTTCTTTAACGGTGGTGACATCCTCAGCGCTGGCAGTTTTGAAAATCTGCTTCGCGCGATCAACGTCTTCGCTTTCATCCGTGTGCACGGCGACCAGGTAATTTCCCTTTTTCAATTTCTCCTCGTAACGCTTTGCCTCGATCTCCGGAATACCGAGACCAATCAAACCGCCCACAACACCGCCTGTCGCTGCTCCGATCGCTGCGCCACTAAGTGCCGCCATAATTGGCCCCGCGGCGATAAATGGACCGACGCCTGGAATTGCCAACGCGCCAATTCCTGCTAGCAACCCGATCACGCCCCCCGTAGCGCCACCGGCAGTTGCACCGGTCGTAGCGCCCTCCGGAGCCTTGGTGGCTTTAACGTGACCAAAGTCATGCGTGCCGCCTGTATCAGGCATGAGGACCGAGATTTCCGAGGCTGCGAAACCTTGAGCTTGAAGCTCTTCGACGATTCGCTCTGCTTGGTTTAATGTAGTTGCAATACCGAATACTGATTTAGACATAATGATTTTCTTTCGTTTGGATGAAGGTGTTTTTTAGTTTGTGTTGAGGTTGTTTTGTTAGTTCGACCCTTTAACGTCGAGTTGATCGTCAATCTTGGTCCCGCCAGCCGCTGATCTAGCGAGCTGATCAATTTTTGCCTTTTCTTGCGCATTCTTAACGGGTCCGCGGAGTGTAACTTGGCCGTTGTTCGTAATGATTTTGATATTCTTCGCAGTCGTTGAAAGCTCGCTGTCTTTCATTAGCGCCTGCCTGATGGCCTGTGTGGTCTTTAGATCCGCAGAACTATTTGATTGATCGCCCGACGTCTGGGTTTCACGGGAGCGATCCCGCTCGTTTATTGCTGTGTTGTCGGGTTTCGTCTTATCGTCGGCAGCCATTGCGGCTACGCTAACTGTGCTAAGAAAAGCTAAGACTAGTAAAGTTCGTTTCATTAGCGTCATCGATTTGAACTGGCCTGTGCCAACTCCGTTTCACTCACCGCTTCTGGATTGACGATGCTTTCAGCTAGTCCGTTTAGAATCTCATTTGTTTCAGATTCTTCATCGAGCGTAGATTGCAGAAGCTTCGCCTCTTCATCTTTACCCAGAAGGTTGGCGAAGGTGCGAACACTCCCGTAGCCCGCGATCTCGTAATGTTCGACTTTTTGCGCGGCAACGATCATGCCGGCATCAAGGACCGAGTCTTCACCGTCTTCCTTTAAGATTTCCGCTCCCTCCTCGATGAGTCCCTTCATTGCCTGGCACGTCTTGCCCTTGGGACTTTCGTCAAGCTGCTCGAACAGCTCTTCGAGCCTTGCGACATGTCCTTTTGTTTGTTCCAGATGCTTTTCAAAAGCGTCTTTCAATTCGGGGGATGAGGCTCCTCTTGCCATCTTCGGCAACGCCTTGAGCAATTGATTTTCGGCGCTGTAAAGATCGCGTAATTCGCTGATGTAGAGTTGTTCCAATGTGTTTAACTTCATGTTTTCTTTCTGTTGCTAGTTTACTATTTCCCGCCGCATTTGTGTAGCGGCGCGTGTGAGGGCTTCGCAAATCGTCGCTCCACTGGTCGCGCAATTCTGAGAAACTACCCGACAACCGTACAGAGTCCTACGACTTGAAAAGAAAAACTCCTAGGACGTTTTACAGGCTCCACCAGGCGGCAGTCGGGTTGTCGCAAATGACATCAAATTGAAGTAACACCCGTGGCGTATAGTTCGTGAAAAATAAAACGTATTTCGCTTTCGTTATTATGCCGCCGACCACAGATGACGAACGCCGATGCGGAAAACCGCACTCTGACAAAAGCGCCATCATACGAATTTTCAACGAGACGGTTCTTTATCAAAGATTGCGCAGAATCCGTGGCTGTAGTGGCGAAGTCGCAAGCCGTGCTTTTTGGCAAATGACGCGATTTGGGCTTCGCGGGTTTCCCCATCTGGCCAAACCCGGGTCAGCTCCGGTTCGTACACGGCGCAGTGCTTTGCCCTCTTTAACTCCTTTGCAATCCGGCTCGCGAGTATTTTCATAAACGCGGCAAATCCTGGGTGTATTAAAGTTTACGTTCGTGATGCTCCAACGCTGGCATTAGCTGTTGGTGTGCCAGACAGGTCAATTGCCGAATCCCTTGCATAAGCTCTTGGATGCAAGTCGATTTGTATTAAGAAGTACCGGAGGGAGCTGCAAGCTGTTAGCACGATACGACACAACATTTCACCTTGGTTCGAGACAAATGGGCATAGAACGGCCAGCGGTGCGCACGTGATAGTAATCAGACTTCACCTAATTTGCAGTCATGCACCACGAGTTGTGGGCATTTTTCCAAACCGTTAGGAGTCGCCGCGACGATGTTAAAAAAACAGACGCCAAAAAAAACGTCGATTTGCACGGCAGCGCACCAGACAGAAATCGGTTGGCGCACGCAACGCGAATTCAAAACTAAAGAATCAAGGATATGAAAAGTGACAAAGAAAAACTCAATGAGCAGGAAGAAGAGCGTGATTTCTTTTGCATTGTTAACGATTCATTCCGGATTTTTGCGCGGCGCTCATCAATCTTGCTAGGCAGCGCATGGGCTTTCACGTTGGCGATGTTACCATTGGCGTTTGGGGATTGACCGGCCCTGCATTTCACTTCTCTAACACCTGGCAGCTCATTATCAATACTGGCACGACCATCGTCACCTTCCTCATGGTATTCCTCATCCAGAACACGCAAAACCGTGACTCGAAAGCCGTTAATTTGAAACCCGTCAGGACGCGATGTTGGAAGAGCTGCATGAAATGACGACACGCATTGAACGGCTTTCTCAGGCCGAGCACGATTTGATTAGTGACGTGCATCCACAGGTAAGCGAAATCAAGGAGCAGGTCGAAAACGTTAGAGAAGTCGTTTCGTCCGAAAAGGGCTAACCGCGTATCGATTTGATCCATCGAACGCGCAGAATTCGTCACCGGCTGTTCGAACCGCGCTCGTTGCCGCCTTAATGGTTAAGTTTTTGCTTGATTGGTTTGCGGAAGTCTGTCGGAATACGACGCTTAAACCAACTTAACCGAAAGGCGTATCCATGCTCTGGACCATAATAGTCATTCTCATCGTTCTTTGGCTTCTCGGCTTCATCGGCCACTTTGGCGGCGGTCTAATTCATCTCCTGCTCGTGATTGCCGTTGTCATCCTGATCATTCAACTGCTTCAGGGCAGACGAGGTCTCTGAACGAACGCCTTCCCAGATTGCTGCAGGGCGCGGGTCAGCCGAACGCGCCCCGTTTACAGGTGTCCCGTTAGAGCGAGAATTATTAAAATCAAAAGAATCAATCCGAGACCTCCGCTCGGCCAGTATCCCCAGCCCGAGCTGTAAGGCCAGGCTGGCAAAACACCGACCAGCAGCAAGATTAGTATGATTAACAGAATTGTACCCATGGCTACTCCTTTCCGAAGTATGTTCGCCGCAGCGAGGCACTTTGGACGTTGTCATATCTCCCACGGCAGAACACAAGCGAACATCCCTTAGCGTTTTTCCACTTTTTTTGTTTCAATGCGCACTGCGTATTCATCCGGTTTTACTTCGCGCCCCGCTCGATCGGCATACACCTGAGTAAACTCGGCGCCGAACAACAGAATCTGTGATGAGTAATAAACCCAGAGTAACACTGTGATTAGAGAACTGGCAGGTCCATAAGCTGATCCAGCAGCGCCGCTGCCCAGATATAAACCTAGTAGCCATTTGCCGACACCGAAAAAAATCGCCGTCAGGACCGCGCCAATCCAAACATCTCGCCACTGAATCTTAGCGTCAGGCAGAAACTTAAAGATCATCGCGAACAGCAGAACGATGACCGCAAAGTCGAACATGAGATAAACGCCCATCGCGAGGATGAGACCACCCGGTAACATGGATTGCACGTAGTGGCTGAAGGCTTTGAGCAGACTTTCGAGTGTGAGTGAGACAAGCAGAAGAAAACAGACGCCGGCAACCATTCCAAACGACAGGAATCGGTTCCGCAGAAATCCCCAAATGCCGCGAGTGGGTTTCGCTTTCACATCCCAAATTGTGTTCAACGCGTCCTGAAGTTGACCGAAAACTCCGCTTGCGCCGAAAAGCGCTAAGGCAACGCCAACGATCGTGGCGATCGTACTTTTACCGGGCTGCGACGCTTCCTCCGCGATGTTTTGAACGACTTGCACAGCGCTCGCGTCGAGAAAGTAGCTCATTTGCTCGGTGATCTTGTTCCAGGCTCCCGCTGGATCATCCCGGAAGGTGATCCCGATCACAGCGAGCAAAACGAGGATCAGCGGCGCGAGCGAAAAAACCGTGTAATATGCAAGCGCCGCGCCTAATTGCGGGGCTTTATCCTCGAAAAATTCCTTTCCAGTTTGCTTAAGCAGACCAAAACAATTGGCGAAAAATGACGTGTTGCGCTCCTTTGCCACACAACAAAATTCGTTCGTAGTGCTGTGGTTGGTTTGCGAAAAGAGGTCCCGAGTGTGCAGACCTGCGCCCGATCAAATTGGTAGGGCGGGCAGTCCTCTGCACGCCGCGGCTCGCACGGAGTGCGAGCCCTA
>Ga0207701_10002630_pt1 | contig 18590 bp, 12 predicted proteins | sample KBSSwiSSwithPhiX_FD_184294 | JGI IMG/M metagenome (GOLD analysis project Ga0207701, IMG submission 184294) | Switchgrass rhizosphere bulk soil microbial communities from Kellogg Biological Station, Michigan, USA, with PhiX - S5 (SPAdes) (version 2) | ecosystem: Environmental > Terrestrial >... | reverse complement strand
ATTGAGGATGAATTCGTGGTCGGTTACGGGCTCGATTTCATGGAAGGTTATCGCAACCTTCCCTACATCGGCGTCCTGAGAAAGGAGTTGCTGGAGCAACCGGGGGGATGAAATGCGCATAGCAAAGAACAGTTCTCACTCTCCTTCACTAGGGAGAGTGTAGGGTAAGGGTTGACGACTTGTGAGCAGAATCAGGAGAATCCCCTCACCTGGATCCTCTCCCCATCGGAAACGGAGAGGCGGACAAACACAGACACGATGAAAATTCGAGTGCAGTTTTACGCGCAACTGCGCGATTTGGTTGGAACGCGCCACTTGGACGTCGAAGTTGCAGAAGGTTCAACTGTTGGCGACTTGCTTGACCAAGTTTATGCGCAACACCCTGCGCTGCGGCCGCACGACAAGAGCATTCTCATTGGCGCAGGCGTGGACTTTGTTGATCGCAATTACAAACTGAAGTCCGGCGAGGAGATCGCCGTTATGCCGCCCGTGCAGGGCGGATGAATCCAGGAAGTCGCAGGTCAGAAGTCAGCAATCAGACGATGTAACTGCGTTATCCGCGTAATCCGTGGTTTAATTTTAGTCGCGGAAGTTTTTGAAATTCGTCGCGACGCCGAAGTCGCGGGCACGAATGAACTGAATCACAGCTTGCAGGTCGTCCTTCTTTTTTCCGGTCACGCGAATTTGCTGGTCTTGCAACTGGCTTTGCACTTTGAACCCTTGCGACTTGATCGCCTGAATGATTTCCTTGGCTTTGTTTCCCTCGAGGCCCTGCAGAATTTTTAACTCCTGCCGGGCATGCCCGACAGATGAGATCGCAGGCTCGTCCTGTTCGATATTTCGCAGGTCGATGCCGCGTTTGGAAAGTTTGCCGATCACGATTTCGCGCAGTCCTCGGAGACGAGCCACGTCTTCCGCGGTGAGCGTGATCTTGTCTTTCTCGGCGAGAATCTCAGCGGTTGTGTTTTTGAAATCGAAACGGGTGGCAAGCTCTTTGCGCGCCTGATTGAGGGCGTTATCAACTTCTTGCCTGTCCACCTCGGAGACGATGTCGAAGGAGGGCATTTCGAGAGTGTGGATTTTGGATTTTGGGTTGTGGATTGATCAACTCGCGAAACCTTTTCGGAGTCAAATCATTTCGTCTGCGATCGGCTCAATCGTATAGAATTGCTCGAACGTGTGCTCCAACGTGCGGTTTCTCGCGGAGCCGCAGCTGGTAAAGGGTAATAACGATGCAGCAGTATCAGACGAAGGTTCTGTCGCTCAAAAATTGCCGAGCGCACGAAGAAATCCCATCAACGCATGCGCGTTGCTGATCAAGGGAAGAAATGCCGTGATGACGACGACCGCGAACAGTGCAGCTTCGCCGAGAAAATCCTGCCGTGCTTCGTTTTTGATATAGTCACCGGTAATATTCCAAAACGAGCGCACCGAGGCCCGCCCACAATTTGCGCGCAACCCTTCGAATGTGACGGAATGGTAGTTGTGATTGGAAATCGGCGACCCGTGACGGCTGCCCATTGCAGGATCAAACGAGTCGCGGCGGCTGGCTTTACAGGTTGTTAATATTGTTGGTTTCATGGTTTCCGATATTTGTTGTTTCCTGTGAGATGCGCCTTGTGCCCCAATTGGATTCAAAATTTCTTGGCACCCCTCGAAGCGTCGGAAACGCGACAGATCATCAGCCCGGGGCGTGAGCCCCGGGGATAGGCGTCTGCAGGCGAACCAGCTCTAGTCCGCGATTCCTAGCGGAATTGGATCATGCGGAAAACATTCGGCGACGGAAGCCGCAGCAATTCCACATCGAAGATTGTGGTATGATGTCCTTGCACCCATTGTCTCAGTTGCGCGTTGTCCAACTCAATCCGGAACGGCAAATAGAGGATGTCTCCTGTCTCCGGCTCAACGGCAGTAATTTCCAGCGAGGAGATTTTTACATCGTCGAGCTTCGACTTCCATCCCTCAGTTTTGTTTACAAAAGCATCGGTGCGCAGGTAAAAGGTGATCACGTTGGGCGACTTGTCGTTGACATGCTTGTCTTCAAAGAGCGTTTGAATTGGACGGCCGCGTATCGACCGCTGCACGGAGTCGAAAAAAATGTCGTAATGCGGAACGGGAAAGCCATGTTGATCTCGAATCCGGAAAATCAATTGGGCGTGGTGATCGTACTGGGCGCGCGGATCGTTCAGCCATTTCTTCCACCACGCCGGAGCTTCCTCATTAAGCGCCCGGTCGTACGTTTTTTCTGTTTCGCCGTCGAATTGGGTCACTAGTTGGGGCCAGCTCTCCGGCGTCGTCTCAAGCGCGGCCCGCATCATCCGCAATACCTGTGCCCGTGGCCTTGAGCCGGTGACGATCCCCATATCATCGCCGGTGTGCGCACAGCGAAACGGAATTCCCATCGGCACTCGCGGACGCTCCACCGTGCCGGGATGGCTTAGCTCCTTCGTTTCGTAATATTCCTTGCGCGCACCTTCGCGCGCCAGGTGCCGGTCGGTCTGCCTGCTGATTTCGTTCCATGAAATCTCCAGCGCTTCCTGCGTAGGTCCCAGGCGGACGTAGTGAAAATTCACGTTGCCGCCGGAAACTCGTACCACTCCATCGGAGCCGTCCTCTTTCGCGTAACGAATCGGGGCCGCGAACCATTTCACGTCCGCCTGCGTCCCAGTGATCACAGATTCGTGCACCCCGTAATCAGCGACCATCAAGTTTCCGGGGCGAACAAAGTGCAGATGCAGGTCAAGAGTGCGTTCAGCCCCCAGCTCGAGCGCATCCAGGATTTGCAGTCCGCGCTCCGCACCACCTTCAAAGACCAAACGTGCCCACTTTGCCAATTGTCCTTTTCCGATGTGCCCCCAACCGCTCCCAAAGTTCGCGCCGGCCAGATAGATGAGATTGGCAATCGGTGACGGTTTCGGACTAAACAAGCGGAGCCAGTTTCGAACCACTAGCGCGCCTGTGCTGTGAATGATGACGTGGAATTTTCCCAGTAACAAGGAGGCAAATTCTGCTTTCAGGACGCGGTCGAAAGCGCGCGCGATATCATCGATTGTTAATCCATCCTCCAGGGTAATGTACCGGCTGAGGTCGATTTCGATCACGCCATCGTTGCCGTAGGCGTCCCGTAATGCTTGCGGCAGCGTGCCGTAAATTTTCTGGATCGTTGCCGGGGTTGTCTGCTTGCTCTCAGCAGAGTAGCCGTGGATCAAGACTATGGGATCCATCCCGGTGAGTTTATAGAGTCACCGGCTTAGGGGCAACCAATTCCAGCTTCGGGATCTCGCATCCCGGGGACCTTATTGCTTCCCCCTCCTGATGATGAGTATCGGGCTAGCCGTGGTCGGAATCGCGCTGAGCCTATCACAAGGCACAGGAATACCGGAAGTTGAAGTGAGCGCGTAGCACACTTTCTTTGCGGTCTTAAGCGACTGCTGTGTTGTTGCCGGCACCACTACGTTTTTGCTCGGATCAGCAGCAAATACCGATGCGCAAAACGCGAGTGCGAGCACGACATTTATACATCGACATCGAACCGACCAGCCGGATAAGCGACTGAGTCTGCTTCCTCTTTTCACAGCACGATCGTGATCCTGCTCCGAATTTTTTGCAAGTTTATCCGGAGCGGCTTTAGCACAAAAACACGACACTTTCCGTCATCGCAGGTCAGTCCGATCTCAAGGTCGGGCTGAGATTGCTCGGAGAATGTTGCGCTGAGCGCAAGAGGAAACGAACTGGTAGTCCGCTGCGTGTAATGTCGTTTACAAGGGAGACGCGCGGAGGGTTGAGATGCAAGCCCACGTTAACACCTGGCGCGTCGCTATTCCTCGTCGATTCGCCGCTTCGGGAGGCCGGCGGATTCGACGCGCGCACGGGCGGCTGCTCAAAATATTTTCCGAAAGTGAAAAATAGTCTTGCCAGCCTGTGAAACTTTTCTTAGTCCCCTTGCCGTAAGGCTAATCTAACCAAAAGGAGAAACTATGACCAGAACCAGACTTTATAAGTTTGGATTCCTGCGCATGACTCTCGCAGCCTGCGTCGGAATCCCTCTCATTATCGCGTCGAACGCATTTGCGCAGAACCCGCCCGAGCCGCTGACGGAGGCCGCCACTGCGGAAGCCGAGCGCGTCATCGTGACCGGTTCGAACATTCCCACCGCCGAAGAGGTTGGAGTGAACCCGGTCGACATCTACAACCGGGAAACCATCGAGAAATCGGGTGAGTTCACCACCGAACGATTTCTCCAAAGCCTGCCGACCGTTAACGCGAACGTGGTTCCGATTTCCAACAACGAGAACGGCACCAACACGGCGGTGGGCGCCGCGACGATTGCCCTGCGCGGCTTCGATGCGCGCGCCACTCTCATCCTCATTGATGGGCGGCGCGTCGCTCCCTATCCGACGGGCAACAATCCCGGCCTGGTCAATGTGATGTTCGTCGATCTCAATTCGATCCCGGAGGCCGCCATCGAAAGTATCGAGATTTTGAAAGACGGCGCATCCACCACGTATGGCGCGGATGCGGTCGCCGGTGTAGTCAACATCAAGCTGCGTCACGATTATGCAAACGGCGCCGAAGCGAGCGTCCAATACGGCAACACAACGGACAAAGATTCGGGTGAGTTCATCACTTCGGCGATTTTCGGCGTCGGCAATAACACCACCAACATCACCGGCGTGTTGAATTACTACCACCGCAATTCCATCTTCCAACGCGACCGCACGTATTCAGCCGTGCCCCCATTCCTTAGCTCAAACAACAGCCCGTATAATCTTCAGGTGAGCAGCGACGTGGCCGCAGCCGCGGGCGGACAAAATAATAACCCCGGAGGAGTTGAATATACAACTCCACCGGATTTGACGAATGGATTGGCTCCGGCAAGCGCCTATATCTACGATCCAAACGCTGCGAATCCTGACCTTGCTGCACCTGTTAGATCCCTTAGCGGCATCCTACCGGGGTTTAACTTCAATCTGACCGCATCCTCCTTCCCGGAAAGCGAGCGTTGGGGCGGTTATCTCAGCGCTGAGCACAAGATCTTCGGGGATCGGATGGTGCTCTACGCGGATGGTTTTTACCAAAACGTGAAAACGCATAACGAGGCGGCGCCTCCTGCGACCGGCTCGTTCCAGACCAAAGGCCAGACCATCCTCGCCATCCCACCACACTCGCCCATCGCCCCCGGCGCCGAACCGCCGAACACGCCCACCCATGCGGAGACCGGTGTTCCGGCCGATGCGTTCAATCCTTTTAACCCGTTCGCGCAAATCATCTCAGGCGACACCCGGGCTCGCCTGACTGAATTTGGGAATCGGTTATTCGACAATGAGACTGACGCCGTTCTCGCAACTGCCGGTCTCAAAGGAGACAAACTATTCGACGGAACTTGGGGCTACGACACCGGCTTCCGCTACAGCCAGCTTAAGAACGTGCAGACCGGACAGCAGGTATCCGCCTCGCGCTTCAATCAAATCTTGAACCAGGCCGATCCTATCTTTCAATCGGGTGGAGTCCTCGCTGGCCAGACTGCCTTTAATCCTTTTGGCGATTTCCACGTTCCGATCCCCTCCAATCAGGCTACGGTCGAGTTTGCCAGGGTGCATCCCAAAGACGAAGACATCTCCAAAATTGCCACTGTGGATGGCACAGTTTATACAACCTCGCTCTTTGAGCTGCCGGGTGGCGGTGTTGGTTTCGCCTTCGGTGGTCAGTTTCGCCGCGAAACGCTGGAGGAGACTCCAGATATGCTAAACGTGGAGGGTGACATTATCGGCAATTCGCCGGTCCAGCCAGCCAGCGGGGGAAGAAAATCCTACTCCTTCTACGCTGAAACCAGGATCCCGGTTTTCAGCCCGAATTATAAAGTTCCCGGGTTTTACGCGCTCGAGTTTACCGCCGGAGCGCGCTTTGAGGAATTCTTGAACAATAACACCAATGTGCTCGTGCCAAAGGTCGGGATGCGCTGGCAACCATTCGACCAGGAGCTAACGCTGCGTGTGACCTGGGGCGAAGGGTACCGCCAGCCGTCGCTCGAGGAATTATTTTCCGCTCCGATATCCACGCTGTTTGGTACTCGCGATCCACTGAGGGGTGGGTTTTTCGAGCCGGAAACGAACACACTTATCCAGAGCAATCCGAATCTTCAACCGGAGGATTCTCGATCGTTCAGTGCCGGCTTCGTTTACACGCCCAAGGGTGTCCCTGGCTTGACCGTGTCGGTTGATTTCTGGGATATTGAGCGCATTGGCATAGTGGCCGCTCCCACTGCTCAGCAAGTCCTGGAGCGCGAAGCCAGCGGTAGCCTGTTACCGGGGGAAGCCGTGGAACGCGATCCAAATTCCGGTAACATCACCCGGATTCTGCTCTCAAACCAGAACCTGGGTTCTCAAGAGGCCCGCGGGTATGACTTTACTCTTCAGTATCAGTATCCAACGTCATGGGGGACGTTCACCTCACTTACACAGGTAACTTACCTCGATGCATTCCTCTTCCCGCAGTTCATCATGCCGGAATTCGGACCGGATCCGGGAAACCTCGCGGGCCGAACAACGGACCCGGCTTCGTCCAATGAAGGTTGGTATAAATGGAAAGGAACTTCCAGCCTCGAATGGACATGGAATGGCTTCGATCTTGTTGCCATCGCGCGCTTCATTGATGGGTTCCACGAATTCTTAGGGGATGGTGTCACCCAGCACTGGGTTAGCCAGACCTGGTTCTTCGACCTCCAGGCTTCTTACGACTTTACTTCCCTTCTTCGAGTTGAGGCTCATCCTGTGCCTGGCTATTCCAAGGGCGAAAAAGAGGTCGTGCTCGGCAAGGACGGTGCGCCTCGAGAAACGGCCTCGGCTCAGACCGCCAACTACGGCCGTAGTGTCTTGGACCATCTGCTGCGGGGCACGATCTTCACAATCGGATGTAACAACGTTTTTGACCAGGATCCGCCGCAGGCATTCGGCGAAGATGGAAACGGTCAGAATTATCCCGGCTTTACCTACGATTCCACTGGCCGTTTCGTTTACGCACGCCTCACGAAAAAGTTCTAAACCCCGGCCCGATCGTTGTCGCTGCCGCCGTCCTCGGCAGCGGCGGCACAGCCCGGCGCAACGATGGAATTGCGAACGCGACCCGTGAGGTGTATTTTAACGGCGTGAAGGCGCTGATGCCTATTGTCGCTACGTCGATATTCGTTTTCTCCAGCAACATCTTACCCGCTGACACGACGCCAGCGCGAGGTTCGGAGCCTGTCGAGAAAACGGTTTTCATCACGGGTTCCCTTATCCCGCAGCGCATTCAGGTTCGAAGCGTCGGTACGACCACGTTCTCGCCTGTCCGCAACATCGACCGACAGGAAATCGATCAAACTGGCCGCCGCACGACACTGGGCGTTTTCGTCAACGAGCCTTCGGTTCGCCTGATAGGTCATTGAGCTTCGATCATCGACGTCTGCGGTTTCCCATCCACTACTTGCACGACGAAATCCACAGCACCGCAGCGTAGTCCGACGTATTAGGATTGCAGTGTAGAGCGCTGGGTTGCACGTTTCGTCCCGTGCGCACCGCCATTCTCTCGGTCATTCTTTTTCTCTCCGGCAGCAGCGCGCTTCTTTTTCAAACTCTCTGGCTCCGCTTGAGCGGATTGGTTTTTGGCAATTCGGTTTGGGCTGCGGCATTGATTTTGTCCAGCTTCATGGCGGGCCTTGCGCTTGGGAGCGCTATTGCCGCCACGACGACGCTTCAGCGGCTGCGCCCGCTACGAGTTTATGCAGGATTGGAGATGGCCGTGGCGGTCTTCGGCTGCCTGCTCGTATTTGCCCTTCCACTGTTCGGACAATGGATGCGTCCTGTTTTTCAAGCGCTGTGGAATCATCAGGAGTTCCTGAATGTCCTGCGTTTTTCGGTGGCATTTTCGATTCTTCTTATTCCCACCACGGCGATGGGATTAACCCTTCCGGTATTGCTGGAAGATCCGCTTGTGAAACAGAAGGAATTCGGCCGCACCATCGGTATTCTTTACGGATTTAACACGTTGGGCGCAGTTGCCGGCGCCTTGGCAGGGGAAACTTATCTCATCCGGACGTGCGGACTTTTGGGAACGGGCTTGGCAGCCGGCTGCGTCAGCTGTGCAGCGGCTGCAATTGCGTGCCTATGCTCCGGTCCAAAGCCCGTGACGGTTGGGCAAAGTCCAAAGCGATTTCGGCTCTTACTAGGCAATCGAGCGCCATGGAGTCTGCTCTTTGTGAGCATGGGAGCTGGCGCGATTCTTCTTGGCCTCGAAGTAATCTGGTTCCGATTCATGCGCTTGTATGTCGCATCCACCTCGACCGCTTTCTGCGTCATGCTTGCCGTTGTGTTGGTCGGAATTGGCCTCGGCAGCGTCACGTCAAGCCTGATTCCGCGCCGCTTCGCACCGCCGCGAAAATTGCTTCCGATTCCTTTACTCCTCGCGGCAATTGGGACACTTCTCTCTTACCTGTTTTTTCCGGTGCCGGTTGTTCAAAGCAAAACAAACGCGTTCCATATTGAGTCCTGGCAGCAGATCGAGCGGTTATCGCTGGCCTTGATGTTTCCCGTTGCATTTCTATCGGGGATTCTTTTTCCATTAATCCTGACCAGCGTTCAGCGCGAGGTGGCAAGCCGCATGAACAGCGCTGGTCTTACCATTTTATTTAACACGACTGGCGCAGCCCTTGGTCCATTGCTCGCATGTTTTGTCCTGCTGCCGTGGCTCGGATTCCAGTCGAGCTTTATCGCAGGTGCAGCGTGTTATGCCGGGCTGGCTATTCTCGCGACCCAAAAACCGATGTGGTCTATTCGACGGCCACTGGGAATCGCACTGCTCGCGCATGCCGCCGTGCTCATTTTGATCATCGCATTCTTCCCCTACAATCGCGACGAGACGCATTTCGCGAATGCTCGTCGCCCGTACGAAGCGGATGGTTCACACCTGATAAAAAGAATCGAGGGTACCGCTGATACGCTCCAGCTGCTGCGCCGAGATCTCTTCGGCGAACCTTACTACTACCGGCTCATAACGAACGCCTATTCAATGTCAAGCACTTTGCCGCGGAGCCAACGCTACATGCGATTCTTCGCGTACTTGCCGCTGGTTCTCCGCCCCGAAGCCGAAAACGCGTTGCTGATCTGCTACGGCATGGGCGTCACCGCCGATGCATTCACCCGCGACACGCATCTCAAGCATCTGGACGTCGTGGACATCTCGAAAGAAGTCTTCGAACTAGCCAGTTCTTATTCCGGCCCTGGTTACTCCAATCCATTACGCGATCCTCGGGTGACAACCTTTGTGCAAGATGGCCGCTTCTTCCTGCAGGCAAGTCCCCAGAGCTACGATATTATCACAGGTGAACCACCGCCGTTGAAAGTAGCGGGAACGGTTAATCTCTACACTCAACAATTTTTTTCGCTCATGAACGACCGCCTAAAGGACGGCGGCATCGCGACTTTTTGGCTACCGATTTACCAACTGACAACGGAGGAAACGAAGACAATCCTCCGGGCCTTTCACAATGTCTTCCCGAACGCCTCCGTGTGGGCGACCTCCGATTTGGAATGGATTATGACCGGGATGAAAGGACCGCTGCACAAGCTTAACGATGAGGCGGCGCGCGCACTCTGGAGCGATACGGGGACTCGTTCAGACTTGGGCCGGATCGGCATCGAGGTTCCAGCGCAGATGTCCGCCTTATTTCTTATGGATGGTGAGGAAATCGATCGGATCACACAGGGCGTCGAACCACTGAGCGATCTTTATCCGAAACGTCTGACCGACGTGCGTCCCGATCTGAAAACCACACACGACTTTGGTTACAATTATCTGGAAGGGTCGGCCGCTCTTCACCGTTTTCTTTCGTCCTCGCTGATTAAAAACATTTGGCCTAACGAATGGAAGAAATCACTCGAGCTTTTCTTTGCCGTGCGCGAAACGCGATATCTCTCGGAAATCTCCGGAAGCAATTGGCTGGCCGAACTCGATCTTTACTTGCGTCACACGCAGCTGCGAACGCCCGTCCTAGGGGTCCTGAACAGCGATGAATTCCGCCTCGCTCTTGCGCGAAAGGTGACGGCTAGCTCGCCCAGCTTACCCGTCGAAGTCGTGCCGGATTTGGTCGCGGGAGCGCTCGCCCGAAGAGACTTGGATGGGGCCATTCACCTGTTGGAAAGCGGGCGAGCTCGCGGCTTCGCCAATATCAATAACGTCTTTCTGCTGACGTATCTTTATTGCCTAAACGACAATGTAGACAAAGCGGAAGCGCTGGCCGCCGCCGAAAATGGATCGATCGAGAAAGACTGGTTCGTGGATTGGCTCTGGGGAGACCTGCAAGCCGAGTTCGGCTTCCGCCCTCCACAGTGAATCCGGTTGAAGGATTGAATTCGTGACACGCGCATATTCTTTCAAATATCAATCTGTCATTCCGGCGGATTTAATCACAAACCGTGCGACACCAGCGAAGGCGGAAACGCGGTCGGCTACGCTGGCTTTTCACCTACGACGCCACCGGAGGTTCGTTTACGCGCGCCTGACCAAGAAGTTCTAAGCGACTCCGAGGTTTCTGCAGCAGCGAGATGGGGGATTGGGGTCGTATCTCATTTGACATTAAGGTGTAAGATGAAACATAAGCAGCAGCGATTCAGTGGCGCGCTCTTGTGGCTGGGATCTTAGACCCACAACGTGCGATCGAAGGTGCGATATTGGATTGCTTCGCTGACGTGCTCGGGTGAAATGTCGATCTTTCCGTCGAGGTCGGCGATTGTGCGCGAAACTTTTAAAATACGATCATAAGCGCGGGCGCTGAGATTTAATTCATTCATTGCCACGCGAATCAGATCCTGCGAATCCTGGCTGAGCTTGCAGTGTTGTTTGAGATGACGGGTGGCCATGCGCGCGTTGCAGGTTACCTTCGGGTCATTGCGAAAACGCTCTTGCTGGCGCTCACGCGCTCGCATGATCCGGCCGCGAATCGCAGTCGAATTTTCCTCGGCGCGCTCACTGGCGACGTCTCGGTACTCGACAGCCGGCACTTCAATGTGTAGATCGATGCGATCGAGCAATGGCCCGGAGATTCTCTGGCGATAACGCTGTACTTGAACAGGACCGCAACGGCATTCGCGTTTTAGATCGCCAAAGTATCCGCAGGGGCAGGGATTCATCGCTGCGACCAGCATAAACTCAGAGGGAAAAGTCACGCTGCCTGCCGCGCGCGACACGGTGACCTTCCCGTCTTCGAGCGGCTGGCGCATTACTTCCAACGCCGAGCGTTTAAATTCAGGGAGCTCATCGAGAAAAAGGACGCCGTTGTGCGAGAGACTTACTTCGCCAGGATTTGGAAATGTCCCGCCGCCGAGCAAACCAATGTCGCTGATGGTATGATGCGGCGGGCGGAACGGTCGCGTGGAGACGAAGGATTTTTCGGCGTCGAGCAAGCCGGCAATGCTGTGAATTTTCGTCGTCTCGATTGCTTCCTCGAGGGACATGGGCGGAATGATGGTGGGAATGCGTTTGGCAAGCATCGATTTGCCCGAGCCCGGGGGTCCGATCATGAGAACGTTGTGACCGCCGGCTACGGCAACCTCGATCGCGCGTTTGACGTGGCCCTGGCCTTTCACATCGCTGAAATCGACGTCGTAGGTTTGATGCGTCGCAAAAAATCCGGTCAGATCAGCCCGTGTTGGCAGAAGCGCCGTTTCGCCGCGCAAAAAAGCAAATGTTTGCCGCAAATTTTGCACGCCATAGATATCGATCTTATCGACCATGGCGGCTTCGAGCGCATTGGCTTCCGGCACAAAGAGCGCGCGCCTGCCCCGGCGCCGTGCTTCCAAAGCGACTGGAAGGACGCCTTTGACGGCGCGCACGGTACCATCTAAAGCGAGTTCACCCACGAAGCTGAAATTTTCGAACGGCGAACTGTCCAATCCCTCAGTCACCGCGATCATCCCAAGGGCGATCGGTAAATCGAAGCTTGGTCCCTCCTTCTTGATATCGGCCGGTGCAAGATTGATCGTCGTGCGGCCCCGCGGCCAATAGTAGCCGCTGTTTGCAATCGCCGTCGTTACACGGTCCCGGCTCTCTTTCACGGCGGCGTCTGGCAAGCCAACGATGACAATATTCGGATCGCCCCCGGCGCCATTGACTTCGATCTCAACTTCGTACGCATCCACGCCGTAAACCGCAGCGGAATAAATCTTGGCGAGCATCTCCGCGAGGTTGCCAAAGAAACAGCGGAAGGGGAAGCTTGGAAGATTTCCTGGCGCAAAGCGTCTTCGCGCAGCCAGGCGATAGTGGCCAAGCAATGGTGCTTGGCAAGCCGCACGATTAGCTACAACCGCCTGATCCCAAATCGAAATCCTGCGGTAATCGAATGCTCGATCAGCGTGACTGAATTCCTAACGGGAATTAAATCGTTCGTGGCGTCCGCGCTTCTTCGGCGTCATGGAGATCCACCCAGGTTTGGACGTCGTCACGATCGCCAAAACCTGCCTCCTTTTTCGACTCGGCGAGTTCCTCACTCGCATCATCCCGCCAGCCACGTTTTCGGAGAAACGCGTTCCAGATGGAAATTTCCTCGTCGCTGGGCCGACGGCCACGGGCGAAGCACCATTCGAGGATTTCCTCATCCGACCCGCCTTGCAGTGTTCGCTCCACAAGCTCGTCGTAATTTACTCCGAGAAATCTCGTGCAACGCGCGTCGAAGTGAGTCGGGTCCTCGACACCGGTGAAATATTCGGGCGGCAATTTGCCGGCGGCCTTTAGCCGGATCTTGTCCAGCATTCGAGCAAAATAAATAAGGCCTTTTGTTTCAATGTAATCGGTACACGGAGTTTGAGTCTGCATTTGAACGAAAGCTTCTGACCATGTGGTAAGGTGTCAACAGTCCACTTGCAGCGAAATGGCCAGACCACTTTGCTGGAAGCTTGCGATGAGTAGCGGTTTACGAGAAGAGTCACCTTTTCCACAGGCAATCCGACGAAATGAAATCCGTCATCGACAAGGGCGTCATCAAAAAGCGACGTCGCCATTCAATAGTGGCTTTTGAATTGGTCCGGCTGGATCGCGCCGCGGCCGAGCCACTGCATCAACAACTTTATCGGCAGATTCGCGATGAACTCGCGTCGGGAAGTTTCAACCATAACTCGTCGCGAGTTCCGTCCTCTCGCGCACTGGCGGCCGGTTTCGGAGTGTCACGCTTCACGGTAAACCTCGCGCTGTCGAGGCTTCATGCGGAAGGATATCTTCAATCTAAAGTTGGATCGGGCACCTTCATCTCGGAGACGTTGCCGGAGACCTTCCTAAGTGCGCGAACGACAAGAGCAGCACCACCCACAGAACGTCCAGCGCGGCTTTCTAACCGGGTAAAAGATATTCCCGATCACAGGGCCGGTAAGCAGTTCGATTTTGGAATCGCCGGGCCGCCCGGTGTCTCCTTTGTTCCGGCTGTCGCCGCGCTGGATGAATTTCCCATCGAAGTTTGGGAACGACTCAGAGCACAAGTTCTCGCACAAAAAGGTGCGCATCTGCTCCAGTATGCGTCAAGCCGTGGCGATCCCGAGCTGCGTAAGGCGTTGGCAACTTATTTGTGCGATTACAGAGGCGCGCGTTGCGATCCAGATCAAATCATCGTCACCGCTGGAACGCAGCAGGCAATGATGATCAGCGCGATGGCCCTGGTGAATCGGGGTGAGGTGGCGTGGATTGAGGACCCAGGATTTTATCAAGCTCGCCGAACGTTCGGCTTTGCCGGGGCGACCCTCGTTCCAAGGCCTGTTGACGGGGAAGGAATCACAATCGCGCGGCCGTCGAAACAGCGCTCGCCAAAAATAATTTACGTAACTCCTTCCCATCAATTCCCGCTTGGCATGACCATGAGTCTCGCGCGGAGGACGGCCCTGATCGATTTTGCACGTACGTGCAACGCCTACGTTTTCGAGGACGATCATAACTCGGAATTTCGTTACACCGGTCCCCCACTCCCATGTCTACAGGGCTTGGATAATGTGGGTCGCGTCATTTACTCGGGCACGATGAGCAAGATCTTGTACCCATCATTGCGGCTGGGCTATATCGTCGCGCCACACCAACTGGTCGAACCGATGATTAAGATTCGGGCAGTGATTGACCAACATTCCCCGGCCATCGATCAGGCGACACTGGCCCGATTCCTAACGGAGGGGTTTTTCCTCACTCACATCAAACGGATGCGAAAATTATATTCGGACCGAAGGGACTTTTTTATCGAACAATTCAACAAATTGTCAGGCAAGTACTTCATCCTCGAAATCCCCGAAGCTGGATTACACTTCGTCGCCTGGGTGCGACAGAAAGAACACATGCCGGTGATCACGCGCGTATGCGCTGACATCGGTATCAGGCCGTCGCCGTTGTCTTCGTGCTTTATGAAAGTGGAGCCGAAGCCCGCGCTCACATTTGGGTTCGCGGCGTGGTCGCGCGCGCAAATCCGCGAGGGCCTTAGCAAGTTCGCCGCAGCGCTTAACTCAAAATTGAATTAGGCCGCGGCGCTAATTGCCATCCTTCTGCAGTCGCTGCCGAACTGGTCGGCGACCATCTGATCAATTGGCTCGTACCAAACCTGCGAAGTGGCTCTGGCGGTGATTCACCGCCCGTCCCTAAGGTGCTGTCATGAAAATTCAACAAAGGAGACAAATATGACAACACAACTTACAATTAAAAGGGTTGGCCAAACTCTTCTCATCCTTCTGACAGCTGTTTGCTGCGGAGTCACTCCGGCGTCAGTGCGTGCGCAGGGACCAGGGCAAACGAAGGCAAAGCTGCAATACCAGGTGTCGGACCTCCCCGGGCTTGGTGGGACGAGTAGCGGCGGAAACAGCATTAACAACCAGACTTGGGTGGCAGGCTACTCCAGGCTGACGGGAGACCAAACCCGGCATGCTGCGCTGTGGCGAAGCGGCTTGCTGTCTGACCTTGGCACACTCGGGGGACCGAACAGCAGTGTCACGTGGAATGTGAAGAATACGGAGGGCGTCATCGTGGGTATTTCTCAAACTGCGGATCCGGAGCCGCTTGGGGAATTCTGGAGTAGCGCTGCCTTCTATGGTGCGCCCTTCAACATTGGCTTTATCAATCTCGGCTTTGTTTGGGAACAAAACGAAATGAGGGGACTTCCGAATTTTCCTGGCGGAAACAATGGCTTCGCCACGGGAGCCAATAACTTGCGTCAAGTCGTGGGATGGGCGGAGAACGACATTCAAGACCCGACGTGCGTCTCGCCCCAAGTTCTCCAGTTCCGCCCAGCGACGTGGTCGCTGGGACCGCCAGACCAGATTCAAGATCTGCCACTGATCTCCGGCGACACCTCAGGGGCCGCCACGGCGATCAACGATAATGGTCAAATCGTCGGCATTTCGGGTATTTGCGACCAGGCCATTGGAAGACACACGGCCAAGCACGCCGTGCTCTGGGAGAATGGCGGGGTGACTGATCTCGGCAACCTCGGAGCTCAGTGGTGGAACACGCCGACGGCGATCAATCAACGAGGCGATATCATCGGGTTTGCCGGAGATCCGGCGTCTGTTGAAGGCGACATCGTACACGCGTTCATGTGGACCAAAGAAGATGGCATCCGCCACCTCAAGCCTTTGCCGCGACGCACGCCGCCGCATGTAGACAGTGAGGCCTATGGTATTAACGAAGCCCGCCAGGTAGTCGGCGTCTCATGCGACGCGAACTTTGTCGATTGCCGAGCAGTTGTCTGGAATCACGGCAACACACCCACAGACCTCAACGATCTCAAAGGTAGCTATGCTCCTCGTCTCGAAAGCGCCAAAGACATAAACGACAATGGTGAAATCACGGGCAGAGCTATTGATGCAAATAGCGTGAGAACCGCGTATTTGGCGGTACCTGTTCAAGGGCAATGAGTGAGATGAAGCGAGCACGTTCGCCCGCCACAAATAAATGAACACGACATTGTAGCAATGCGAATCGATGGGAAGAGCGCGCATGCGCCTTTTCTTTAAGAGCTGTCGGGAACCAAGAGCGCTTTGCCGCGCTTTCACGCCTCGACTGCGGTGGGCAAGACGCCTTTGATAGCGCACTGCCTGATCGCTCGCGAGCTCGGGGATAGATCGCGACCCGCGCCGTTGACTTCAATCTCAACTTCGTAAGCACTCGTAAACGGCAGCGGAATAAATTTCGCGAGCATTGCAGTGGCAGCATCGCGGAAAATCCGAGACCGGCAATGCGCCAAAAATATCCCTCTAAAGTGGGACACGACTCTCGCCTGCAAATCTCGTAGAATAGCTGAAAACCGCTCCTAAACAGCCCGGGAATACAGGGCAAGGACTACCCCTCAAAAAGATTGAACAGGAGGCATCCGGGGAGTGTCAGAAATCCGAATATTTAACCTTGTTAAATACTTTTCAGAATGCTACAACGCGTGATCGACGAAGCATCAACGAACTTTATTTGGAGCAGATTGTCGATACACCCCCAGATAATTGATGAAAAAAAGCTATATGGCTGCCGAGGATAGTGATAGCGGAATTAAGATTTACCTGCGCGAGATCGGGCAAATCCCGCTTTTGACTCCGGATCAGGAGATCGAGCTGGCCGCGAAGATCAAAAAGGGCGATCGCGAGGCGCGAGCGCTGATGATCCGGTCCAATTTGCGCCTGGTCGTCAAGATCGCGCACGATTACGCGAATTTGGGGCTGCCGCTTCTTGACCTGATCTCAGAAGGAAATATCGGCCTGATGAAGGCCGTTGAACGGTTTGATCCGGCGAAGGGCGGGAAGCTCAGCACCTATGCCGCGTGGTGGATCAAGCAGTCCATCAAGCGGGCGCTGGCGAACCAGAGCAAGACAATTCGTCTGCCCGTTCATCTGGTGGACAAGATTTCCAAGATGCGCCGGGTTTCACTCCAAATGAGCGAGGAACTAGGCCGTGAACCGACTGATGAGGAGCTTGGCGACGAAATCGGGATTGCGAGCGGAAAAGTCTCGCAGCTGAAGACCGTGTCGATTCGTCCAGCTTCGCTCGATGCGCCGATCAGCGACGACGATTCCACTGAGTTCGGCGAAATTGTCGGCGACGAAGAGGCTCAGACGCCTTTCGAGCTTTTGCGCGACAAGAATCTGCGAAATGAGGTGGGCGGTTTGCTTGATGTGCTGGATGACCGCGAGAAGAAGATCATTTTCCAGCGATTCGGGTTGGACGGCGGCAAACCGAAGACGCTCGAAGAAGTAGGAAAGAAATTCGGCGTTACGCGAGAGCGGATTCGACAGTTGCAGAACATCGCGCTTTCGAAACTGCGCCGCGCGCTGAGCAAGAAGGAACGGCCGATCGAAGTAGAATTGCCGGTCGAGGCTTAAGCTTGTAGCCGCTACGCCTTTGCCCGGCGCGGGTATCGCAAGCGTGGCCGCTTCGCACAGCGAAACGGTTAAAGCCTTCTTATTTCGCCGTCCGAAGTTGCACAGAATCGATGCGTTCCTCGCCCAGGCGTAGATCGCTGATGATTACTAATTGATCGCCCGGAGCGGTCAGCTTGGTTTGGCGCAAAAACATTTCTGCGACCTCGATTGTCGCGTTTGGATCATCGATAAAGCCGATTTTAACTGGATACACGCCCCAGTAAATTGACAATTGACGATACACTTCTTCGCTCGAGGTAAACGCAAATATCGGCGCGTTTTCAGGGCGAAGTTTTGAAACGTTGCGCGCCATTGCACCGTGCCGGGTGAATACAATAACCTTTGAATTCGCCAGCGAATTGGCCAGAAGCACGGCGGAAGCAACTGTTTTTTGCCGATTGTCCGCGAGGACTGCGGATTCGGCATAACCGGCCCCTCCGCTACGCTCAATCCGCAGGGCCACGCGGTTTAACACTCGGACGCATTCCACAGGATAACGCCCCAGACTTGTTTCGCCACTGAGCATGATGGCATCCCCCTGCTCAAAAACCGCATTCGCGACATCGGTAACTTCAGCCCGAGTCGGCAGCGGATTTGTGATCATCGATTCGAGCATTTGAGTGGCGACAATAACCGGCTTGCCCAGCCGAAGACAGGATTTCACAATCCGGCGCTGGATGATGGGCAGCTCTTCCATTGGGCATTCGATTCCAAGATCGCCCCGGGCGATCATGATCACGTCTGCGCCTTCGATCATGTCGTTGATCGCGCGGACCGCCAGTTGATCCTCGATTTTGGCGATGACCAAGGCTTTGCTCTTTTTCTCGGTCAGGACACTGCGCAACTGGTCCAGATCGCTTTTCTGCCGCACAAAACTCAGGGCGAAGAAATCGACTCCAAGCTCTACGCCGAGCGAAATATCAGCAATATCCTTTTTTGTTAACGGCGGCAGATTCACATGCACACCTGGCAGATTGATGTGACGCCGGGATCCGAGCGTTCCGGGCGTCATAACTCTGCATCGGATCTGCTTCCCGCTTTTTTCCAGGACCACCAGTCTGATCATGCCGCTGTCCAGGAGAATGGTGTCGCCAACGGAAACGTCATCAACCAGTCCTTCATAATTCACACCGACTGAATAGGGCTCCTGACTCTCGGCGTCACCGACCCTGAGCTCCAGAATGTCGTCCTGCT
>Ga0207701_10002629_pt1 | contig 18592 bp, 19 predicted proteins | sample KBSSwiSSwithPhiX_FD_184294 | JGI IMG/M metagenome (GOLD analysis project Ga0207701, IMG submission 184294) | Switchgrass rhizosphere bulk soil microbial communities from Kellogg Biological Station, Michigan, USA, with PhiX - S5 (SPAdes) (version 2) | ecosystem: Environmental > Terrestrial >... | reverse complement strand
CGCCGATCGCCCGGAAGGAGCCGTCGAAGTTGCCCTTGAGCGACGAGTACATGTAGCTCGCGTAGACCATCCAGTTGTCGGCCAGCCGCTTCTGGGCGGTGATCTCGATCCCCCGGAAGTACCGCTTGCCCGGCGCGAACTCCGGAGCGAGCACGCTGTCGCCCGGGTTGAAGAAGGCGTAGTTGTCGAGGTCCGGGATGTACGTGTCTTCGAGGACGCGCCCGAGCGAGCGGTAGATGCCGCGCAGGCCTACGACCCACGTGTTCGTGACCTGCCACTCGACACCCGCCAGGATCTCCTCGGAGTACGGGGACTTCAGGTTCGGATCGATGTCGTCGACGGCCGTTCCGCGGATCGCGCAGTCGTCTTCGCCGAAGAACTCCTCGTCGCAGGGCAGAGCGACCGGATCGAAGTTCGTCGTGAAGCCGTCGCGCTCGCCATTGAGCGAACGGACGTTCATGTCCATTGGGACGAGCGGCACGAACTGGCTGTACGACGCGTACGCCTTCGTCTTGCCGTTGTTCATGAAGTCCCAGGTGACTCCGACGCGCGGCGAAAAGTGGTCGATGTCGATGTAGGTAATGTCGTCGAGACCCTTGATGAGCTGCTTTTCCCAGCGCACGCCGGCATTGACCGTGAGGTTGCCCAGGATCTGCCAGCGGTCCTGGATGAACGCCGCATAGACGTCGTTCTGGGGCGTCGCGATCACCGGCGCGATGGACGGGTTCTGGATGGTCGAGTCGAGGCTCGCGAAGAACGTGTGCGAGTACACGGGCCTTTGAAGCGGGTCGTCCTCCAGGGGATCGAGAATCTCGACGATCTGCCCGCCGCTCGTGTCGCGGAGGACGTCCGCGTCGATGCGCTGGAATCCGAAGCCGGCCTTGAGCTCGTGGGAGCCCAGGAAATACGTGGCGTCGGCCAGGTAGTCGTAGCGCGTGAAGTCCTTGAGGGCGAACTGCCCCTCGCCCCCCGGGCCGAGGAACCCCCCGGAGGCTTCCTGGTTCCCGGTCCGATTGTCCACGTACACGATCTGGTTGCCCCCCGGGCCCGGCAGCGTGTCGACCTTTTCGTTGTGGTACGCGAATTGCCCCGTCAGGAGGAAGTTGGAGCTGAGAGTCCCCTGGTAGCGTGCGCCGAAGTCCGTGCCGCCGACGGTCACCGTCCCGTTGTAGGTCGTCGGCGGGCCGATGACCGGAGCGACCGCGCCCACGTCGTCGGTGGGATCGCCGAACACGGTTCCGATCAATGTATTTGAAGAGTTGATCGTCCAGGTGAGCTTGCCGGCGTAGAGGTTGCTCGACGTGTCCAGATCCGTGATCGTTCCCGCCTCGAGTCCCTGCGTGATCTGCCGCTGGTCCGTGTTCTTGACGTGGTCGTACGCACCGAAGAACCAGAGGCGATCCTTCAGGATGTAGCCGCCGATGTCCGCGCCGTAGTCCGAGCGCGTGAAACCGAACGGGACGCCCTCGGCCGCGATCTCGTCGAGGTGCTTGTTCTCCGCCTGGAGGCCATCGTCGTCCCAGTAGCCGAAGGCGTCTCCGTGGAACTCGTTGCCCCCGGACTTGGTGACGACGTTGAGGATGCCGCCCTGCGCCCCGGTGTACTCGGCTTCATAGCCTCCGGCCTTGATCTCCACTTCCTGAATGAACTCGAAGTTCATGACCTTGCCCTGGTTGCCGATCTCGACACCGGTCGTGTTGGCGCCGTCCACCATGTAGGCGTTCTCGAGGCCCGTCGCACCGTAAACGGTGATCGACGTCTGGCGCACGTCCGACGTGTCCGTGTTGATGCCGCTCGCGAGCTGTGCGACGGAGGCGTAGTTGCGCCCTGTGGGAAGCGCCTGGAAGGATGCCGCGTCCATGGTTCGGCCGACCGTGTTCGACTCGGTCTCGACGGTCGCCGCCTGCGCGGTGACGGTAATCTCCACGGCCTGCGCCTGCAGGAGCTCGAGCCGCAGGACCGCGGCCTGGCCCAGCGAAAGCTGGAGCGTCTGCACCTTCGGTGCGAACCCGTCGAGCGTCGCCGTGACCGTGTACGCGCCTGGAGGCAGGAGCGTGAGATTGAACCGGCCCTCCGCGTCGGTGACGCCGCTTCGGCTGCCCTGCAGGTTCGGGCTCTTCGCTTCCACGGTCACACCGGGCAGCGGCGTCCCGCCGGTTTCCACCGTGCCGCGGATCGATCCCGTGGTTTGTGCGTGGAGTGGAAACGCAAGACAGAGGAGAGCCAGAACTCCGAGCAGACGCGGCACGGCAACCCTCATGGCGCCTCCTTCACAAACTTGGACGTACGCTAGGTCGCCGGCTCCGACGTGTCAAGCTGACTGCGAGCTGACCACGGGTCAGCGAGCAGTCATCCCGAGGAGCGAAGCGACGAGGGATCCCGCCATTCTTCGACTCGTTGAGCAGCAGAGCAACGAGGGACCCCGCGACTCTTCGCTCGTTGAGGAGCAAAGCGACGAAGGATCCCGGGATCACTTGGCGCTCGCGCTCAGCGGGCGCGTGAGCGATCGAGGAGGCGAACGATGTCGCGGAGCTCGCGAAGCACGCCCTTGCGATCGAACCCGGGCGCCGCGGGAGGCGCCACGCGCGGAGGAGCCTGCGCCTCGTCGGCCACGCGTAGCAGCGGCGGGGCGCTCGATGGCTTCGCCGAATCCTTCCCCGGTTTCTTCGAGGTGGCTTCCGCGGCGGACTTGCGCTGCTCGGCGACCGGAGGGGCCGGAGCGAGCCCCCCGTCGAACCGTCCCTCCGCGATCTCCGCGTCCAGGCGCTTCTTGGCGCCGGCCACGGTGAATCCCTCGTCGTAGAGCAGCTCGCGGATGCGCGCGATGATCTTGACGTCGCGCGCGGTGTAGAGCTTCGCGGCGCCCGAATCCCTTCCCTCGGAGAGCGCCGAGAACTCCGTCTCCCAGTAGCGGAGCACGTAGGGCGCGACTTCCGCGATCCGACATGCCTCGGCGGGCCTGTAGACCTCGGCTTCCCCCTTCGCCACGGCGCTAATTTACCTCGAACTCGCCTTGCGGCGAGAAGACTTTGAGTGGCTCCGCGCCTTCGAGGCGTGTTTGCGTTCGCCCTCGCGCTTGCGTTTGTGCTCCCCCTTGCGCTGGCGCTCGTCCTTGCGCTTGCGGTCCTTGCCGCCCCGACGTCCGCCCTCGCCCCTCTGTTCACGTTCGCTCTCGCGCGAGCGGGCGCGGACCCGGATGCGGATGGGCGAGCCTGAAAAGTCCACGGACTCGCGAAGCAGGTTCTCGATCCGGCGCTCTTCCGAGAAATGGAGGGGTTCCCTCCGATTCGCGACCAGTGAGAAAGTCGGAGGCGCGACCGCCGTCTGCGCGACGTAGAAAACCTTCAGCGTCCGGCCGGCAGCCGTCCGGGGCTCCTTGTCGCGGAGCGAGCGCCCGAGGGCGCGATTGAGCTCGCCCGTCGAGATCCTCCGCCTCCGGTTCTGCGCCACCCGGGCCGCCGCCTCCAGCACCTTGGCCACACCCCGGCCCGTGGTCGCCGAAACCAGGAGGATCGGAGCGTGGCGGGCGAAGGGAATCTGGGTTGCGAGGGCGGTCCGGAAATCGTCGGCGGTCCCGACTTCGCGTTTTCCGGCGAGATCCCACTTGTTGCCGACCAGCACGAGGCCCTTGCCCTCGGCGTCCACGAGCGAAGCCACGCTCGCGTCCTGGCCCGTGGGGCCCTCCTCCGCGTCGACGACGAGCAGCGCCACGTCGCAGTCCTCGATCCGCTTGCGGGCCTGGACGACCGACAACACCTCGGCGCCCTTTTCGGTCTTTCCCTGCCGCCGGATGCCCGCTGTGTCCACGAGCCGGAATCTCCGGCCCTCCGAGTGGAAAAGAACGTCCACCGAGTCGCGGGTGGTTCCGGCGATCTCCGAGACGATCGCGCGCTCCTCGCCGAGGAGGGCATTGACGAGGGACGACTTGCCGACGTTCGGCCGGCCGACGACCGCGAGCGCGATCTCGTCGCGGGCGTCGGAAGCCTCTCCGCTCTCGCCGGGCAGCCGCCGGCCGATCGCATCCAGCAGATCGTCCATACCGATGCCGTGCTCGGCCGACACGCCGTAGACCTCGGGGAATCCGAGCGCCCAGGCCTCCGACTCCCCTTCGAGCCCCTCGCGCCGGTCGATCTTGTTGGCGACGACGAGGGTCTCTCGGCCCGCTTCCCGGATCACGCGGGCCGCCGCGCGGTCTCCCGGCAGGACACCCGCGGAGGCGTCGGTGACGAGCAGGACGAGGTCCGCCTTCCCGATCGCCGCGACGGCCTTCTCCCGCACGGCGGCGGGTATCGTTTCGCGTCCCTCGGGGTCGTAGCCGCCCGTATCCACCAGCAGGTAGACCCTCCCGTCGGTCAGCCGCGCTTCCGCCTCGAGAACGTCGCGGGTCATCCCGGGCATGTCGTGCACGATCGACCGGCGGCGGCGGATCAGCCGGTTGAACAAAGCGGACTTGCCGACATTCGGTCGCCCGGCGACGACGACTCGAAAGATGTTCGTCATGGGGAACGCCGCCCGGGGCCCCGGATCAACCCGGAGTCCCGATCCGCCGCACGCCCCCTTCGAGCTGGAGCTTGAACCGCGGATGGGTGAAAGGGTGGACGTCCGGAAACCGCGTGAAGATCCAGCCCCCGAAGATTTCCTTCCCCTTGTCGAAGACCGTGATCCGGGCCGCGGGATTCTGGGGTTCGATGCCGTCGGAGGTCAGCACACCGCCGCCCATCGAGAAGGCCGGAAGGAAGACGTCGGCGCGCACCACGAGAGAGGGGTCCGGCAGGGGCGTTCCGCTCCCGAGCGGAACGTCGATCACGCCCTCTTTCCCGTCTTTCGCGTCCTTCCAGCGGAGCTTGATCCCGGAATAGGCCGCCTGCACCTCCGGGGGCACTTCGAGCCGCGTCGGCACGGCGCCCGCTTCTCCGCCGCCCCCGCCCGCCGGTTCCGACTCGGTGCGCTCATGCGAGATCGCCATCCGGATGTTGGGGTCGGGGCGGCCCTTCTCGCGACAGCCGGCCCCGAAAAGCACCGACGCTCCGACGATGACCATGGCGAGCGTGTTTCGCCTCATCGCGACCGCCGAGTCCGGGGCCGTCGGCCGAACTCCCGCGCCGACGCCGGTGTCGCGGCGCGCTGGGGTTTCGCGATCTGGCCCGCAAGGCGGAAATTGAGCCGGCGCCGGACCTCGTCGATCTCGACGAGTTTCACCCGAATCGAGTCCCCGAGCCGGAACGTGGCGCCGCTCGAACGGCCGCGGAGCCGATGCTGCTTCTCCTCGTACACGAAGAAATCGTTTCCAAGCGACGAGACCGGCACGAGGCCCTCCACGAAAAACTCCTGGAGCGTTACGAACAGGCCGAAAGATGCCACACCCGTGACGTACGCATCGAACTCGCGCTCGAGCTTGTCCTTCATGAAGACGATCTTTTTCCAGAGCAGGCTTTCCCGCTCGGCCTGCTCGGCGCGCCTCTCCCGCTCCGAGGAGAAGGCCGCGATCTCCCGTATCCGGTCGTTGACGGCATCGAAGTCCTTCGCGGCGACGGGCCTCCCCGCCTCCAGAAGCCGCGAGAGCTGCCTGTGCACGATCAGGTCCGGGTACCGCCGGATCGGAGACGTGAAGTGACAGTAGTAAGGCGCCGCGAGGGCGTAATGCCCGCGGCACTCCTCGGCGTAGAGGGCTTTCCGCTGTGCGCGCAGGAGAAGGTCGTGCAACAGGCGCTCCTCCGGCTTTCCCTCGATCTGCTTGAGCAGCCGCTGGAAGGCCGACGGAGGCACCTCGGCCAGGTCGCCCTTGAGCTCGTAGCCGAACCCCTCGAGGACCTCCTTCAGATCGACGAGGCGGTCCGGGTCGGGGCGGTCGTGCACGCGGTAGATGCCGGGCTGCTTGGCGAAGAGCAGCTTCTTCGCCACGGCCTCGTTGGCCGCCAACATGAACTCCTCGATCAGGCGGTGCGCGACGTTGCGGGCCTCGGGGACGATGCCGACGATCAAGCCCTCGTCGTCCAGGACGACGTCCGCATCCGGCAGGTCGAAGTCGATCGAACCCCGCGCCTCGCGACGCTCGCGCAGGAGAGCCGCGACCTCCCCCATGAGGCCAAAATCGCCGAGATAGGGCCCGTAGCGCCGCTCGTCGTCCTTGTCGCTCGGCGTCGCGCCTGTCGGCGCCGCCTCGAGAATCCGGGCGACCTCCGTGTACGTCATGCGGTGGCCGCTGCGGATGACTCCCTTGACGAAGTCGGAGCCCGTCACGCGCCCTTTGGAATCCAGATCCAGGATGGCCGAGAGCACCAGCCGATCCACGCGGGGATTCAGCGAGCAGAGCCCGTTGGAGAGGCGCTCCGGAAGCATCGGCAGCACTCGGCCCGGGAAGTAGACGGAGGTTCCGCGCGAGCGAGCCTCGTCGTCGAGAACGGACCCCTCAGCCACGTAGTGCGAGACGTCGGCGATGTGGACGCCGATGCGGTAGCCCGTCGGGGTCCGTTCGGCCTCGATGGCGTCGTCGAAATCCTTCGCCGTCTCGCCGTCGATCGTGACGATGCGGCGGTCACGAAAGTCCCGCCGCCCCCGCAGGTCCTCGGGGCGGACTTCTTCGGGGTACCGCTCGGATTCCTCGACCACGGGCTGGGGGAAACGCGGCGGCAGATTGTGCGACCGCAGAACGATCTCGATGTCGACCCCCGGCTGTCCCAGGAATCCGAGCTGCTCCTCGACCTCGCCGTAAGCCACACGGCGCGCATCCGGAAAGGCTGTCAGGCGGACCTGAACGATCTCGCCCTCGCGGGCGCCTCCGGCTTTCCCGTCCGCGATCCGGACCACGGCGTCGATCTTCGGATCGTAGGGCAGGACCACCTTTCGGCCCTCCTGCGTCTCGAACCGGCCGATCACCCGCTCGCGCACGCGCTCCAGCACGCGCACGACCACTCCCGACCGCCGCCCGGCGTCGCGACGGCGGCCCGAAGCCGCCGCCCGCGAACGCTCTTCCCGGGCGAGGACGGTGTCGCCGTCGAGGGCGCCATGCATTCCCGACCTCGGAACGTAGAGGTCCTCGCCCTCGTCGGCGAGCACGAAGCCGAAGCCCTCCGGCCGTACGGTCAGCCGACCCGCCACGAGGTTCGAGAATTCGATCGCCGAGTACTTCTCGCCTCGGACCCGAACGATCTCGCCCCGCCGCTCGAGCAGGTCGAGCTTCTCGCGGAAGGCCTCCTCCTCGGCCTCCCGCACGCCCATGCCCTTCACCAGATCCCCAAAGGAGAGGGCTCGTGAGCCTTTCTTACGGAGGCAATCGAGGACGTCGGCGTCGCGCGGTAGCACGCCGCGGAGTCTATCCGCAGGCCCGGCACCAGCCGGGACGGCCGGCTCAGGGCTTCGGGGGCTCGATCGGCGTGAAGAGATTAGGCCAGTCGTCGAGGTTCTCGGGCTCCGGGGCCTTGACCTTCCGCTCCCAGCCGCAGGAATGGCAGCGCACGACGCCCTTCTCCGCTACCGAGGACGCGTTGTGGGGCTCCTCGCAGTACGGGTTGGGGCAATTCCACGGCAAGTTCGGAACCGACATTCTTACGGGTAATCCCAGTGCAAATTTTACGCCGGTTCGCTGCCTACGGCAGGCGTCCCGCCCGAAGATCGTCACGGTGCCGCGCGTAGAGCTGCTGAGCGTCGCGGACCACCCCCAGCGCCTGCTCGCGATCGAGAAACTCGTCCACGATGACCGTCTTCTGCTCCAGGGCTTTGTAGTCCTCGAAGAATCGCCGGAGCTCGGCGATCCGGTGAGGCGGAAGCTCTCGAATCGAAGTGTAGTGAGCGTACTCGGGATCGTCGGCGTGCACGGCCAGGATCTTGTCGTCCTCCTCGCCCTGGTCGCTCATCTTCATGACCCCGATCGGCCGGGCGCGCATGATCGTCAGCGGCACGACGTCTTCCTGACCCAGCACCAGCACGTCCAGCGGATCGTGGTCCTCGCAGTAGGTCCGGGGGATGAACCCGTAGTTCGCGGGATAGTGCACCGCGGAAAAGAGAATCCGGTCGACCCGGATCAGGCCGCTCGCCTTGTCGAGCTCGTACTTGACCTTCGAGCCCCGCGGAATCTCGACGATCGCGCGGAGAATGGCCGGCGCATCGGGCCCCGGATCGACGTCGTGCCACGGATGCATTTTTTCGATGATAGGCCCTTGACAGGGCCTTCGGAGATATACACTCGAAATCGGAGGCCACGTTGTCCCGGTCCTCACCTCTCAGGCCTGCGCTTCTCCTGGGTACCGCCGTACTGGTGATCTCTGCCCTGGCGTCGAAGGCGTCCGAAGAGCAGCACACGACGATCACACTTCCCGCGGCGGCCTCCATCGTCGGCGTCTCCCCGTTCTTCTCGGACGTCCGCCTCTTCAACACGTCCTATACCGACGACCTCCTCGTCACCGCCGTCTACCGCTGTTTCCTCGGCGCCTGCGGGGGCGGGACGCCGGTGCTGCACATCCTGCTCCATGCCCGCGAGGCCCTGGCTTTCGACGACGTGGTCGCCGACACGTTCGGCGCTCCCGACAGCGCGGGCGGCATCGAGTTCGATTTCGACGGCGATTCCGAGCAGCTCGTCGTCACGAGCCGGCTCTACTCGACGGTTCCCGAGCCCACGGTCGGCATGTTCATTCCGGGGCTGAACGGTTCGGCCGCGCACACCCGCAGCGTCCTCACCTCGATCCAGAACGGCGGCTCGCCTCCGGGGTTCCGCGCCAACGCCGGCGTCTTCAATCCCGGCAACTCTCCCGTCAACGTGATCTTCCGGATCTACGACGACGTGGGTGTCCAGCGCGGATCGGACGTTCCCCGGACCGTTGGCGCGCACTCCGGCGCCCAGGTCAACGCGATCTTCGCGGCGGCCGGGGCTCGGGACTTCGAATCCAACAACGCCGTGATCACCGTCGAGGCGACGGGCGCGGTCTTTTCCTACGCCGCGGTCATCGACAACGCGACGAGCGATCCCATCTTCGTGGTCGGGGCCTCGGACGGTCCGAGCTCGCCGACGACCACGCCCTCGCGCACAGGGACGCTGACCCGCACGGTCACCAGGACGATGACCTCCACGCCGACGGCGAGCGCCTCCCCCACCGTCGTCACCACGCCGACGATCACGCTTACTCCCTCGATCACTCTGACACCCAGCATCACGCCTACCCCGAGCAACACGTTCACGCCGAGCCTCACCTTCACGCCCAGCAATACCTTCACGCCCAGCCAGACGTTCACGGCCAGCCTGACACCGACGATCACGCCGACGTTCACCATCACGCCGACGGCGAGCATCACTCCCTCGGGCACGGCCACGCTGACCCCCTCGCCCACGGCGACGCCCACGCCGACGGGATCGAGCACGGCGACCGTCACCGCGACGGCCACCTTCACGCCGACGCCGCCGATCACGAATACGTTCACGTTCACCCCGAGCGTGACGGTGACCCCGACTCCGAACCCGAACCGCATCGTCGCGGTGGGCCCTGGCGGCGGAATGACCTTCGTCGACGCGATCAGCGGAACGAGCACGACCACCATTACGACGGGCACGACCGTCGAGTGGCAGTGGGGATCCCCGAATCACTCCACGACGTCGGGAACCTGCGACGCGACCAACTGCATCCCGGGCCCGGTTTTCGGGGAGCTCTGGAACTCGGCCGTGCACAGTCCTCCTTTCAATTTCACCCACACGTTCAACACCGCCGGGACATTTACGTACTTCTGTTCCGTCCACGGCGTCGCGATGCAGGGCCTCGTCAACGTCCTTCCCGCCCCGGCCCCCGCACGGCGTTAGACTTCACCCCGCGTGAAGTCTTCGAAACTCATCCTCGCCGCCGCGACGCTGGCGATCGCGTTTGGGTCTGCCGCGTCGGCCTCCAACATCACGATCCCGGCGGCCGCCTCGATCGTGGGCGGGGTGCCCTTCTACTCGGACGTGCGGACGTTCAATACCTCGTACAGCACCGAGATCTTCGTCACCGCCATCTATCGCTGTTTCCTCGGCAACCCCTGCCCCGCCAACCCGCCCGTGGTCCAGTTTTCGCTGGCCCCGCGCGAGGCCCTGGCCTTCGACAACATGGTGGCCCAGACCTTCGGTGCTCCGAACACCGCCGGCGGCATCGAGTTCGAGTTCGACGACGTGGCCGAAAAGCTCGTCGTCACGAGCCGCCTCTACTCGACCGAGCCCGAGCCGACGGTCGGGATGTTCATCCCGGGGGTCGATTTCTTCACCGCCCGGGACCGGACCGTCCTGACTTCGATTCGCAACGGCGGCGCCGGAGCCGGCTTCCGCACCAACGTCGGTATCTTCAACACGGGCGGGCAGCCCGTGACGGTGACGTTCCGAATCCACGACTCCCTGGGCGCGCAGATTGGCACGGACGTCATTCGCACCGCCGACGGCCACTCGGGGGTGCAGGCCAACCTCATCTTCCTGGCCGCCGGCGTGCCCGACTTCGAGACGGACAACGCGGTCATCACCGTCGAGGCGACGGGACCGGTCCTCTCCTACGCCGCCGTCATCGACAACGCGACGTCCGACCCGATCTTCGTCGCGGGCGCACAGGACGCGCTGCCCGGGACCCCGACCATCACCCGGACCCCCACGATCACCCTCACGCCCTCCATCACCTTCACGCCGAGCAACACCTTTACGCCCAGCCTCACGTTCACGCCGTCGGAAACTCCAACGATCACCCGGACCTTCACGCCCACGCAGACGTTCACGGTCTCCGAGACGCCCACGATCACGCGGACGCCGATCATTACGAACCTGGCGACGCGGACTCCGACGATCAACCCCAACGCGATCGTCGAGATCGGCCGCAATGGGAACTCATTCGTGGACCTCGCGAGCGGCACGACCAACACGACGATCGTCGTGGGGCGGACGGTCCAGTGGAACTGGATCAACGGTCTGCACTCCACGACGTCCGGGACTTGCTCCGGCGGCGGACTTTGCTCCCCCGACTTCATCTGGAACTCCGCGAACCAGAATCCGCCCTTCAGCTACACCCACACCTTCAACACGGTGGGAACGTTTTCCTACTACTGCCAGATCCACGGCGCGATGATGCAGGGGGCGGTCAACGTCCTCCCGCCGGGATCCGCGCGGCGCTAAGCGGGCCCCGGTCCTAGGCCGGTTGCGGGAGCGGGCGGCGCAGGAGGAAGGCGGTCTCGCCCGGAAAGATCCCGTGGGACAGGCCGCCGGGAGCCTTGTCCAGCTCGTGGAGGTCCACCGTCTCGACGTCCTTGAAGAACTTCGAGAAGAGATCCAGGACATCCCGGCCGTAGTCGCGCCAGTGCCCCCCGAACGAGTCGTCGTCGAAATGCTTCGTATCCGGGCGCTTGAAGTCGCCCGGGATCGTCACCACGGCGAGCCCGTCCGCGACCAGCGTTCGCGCCAGACCGGCCACCGCCGCCGTGTCGTCCCGGATGTGCTCGAGGACGTGATTGCAGAGGAAGACGTCGTAGGACGCCTCGGGCAGGCGGGAGCGGCTCAGATCCTCCCCGGGGTACGTGACGCCATCCATCCGGAGATCACTCGTGTGGTACACGGCCGCGATGGGCTCGATGACCCGCCGGAGCACGGCCTCCGGTGCTGCGTGCAGGACCCGGGTGTGAGGCTCGCGACGCCGGAGCAGGTCCGGAATCATCAACGAAAGGCCCCGGTGCCGGCTCCGCGAGTCGCACATCGGGCAGGCCGCGTTCCAGGAGGTTTTCTTGGTGTTGTTCACGTGGAGGAAAGACGGGCCCTGGTAGCCGCAGCACGGGCACCGGACGCGTAACGGGAGCAGTTTCCCCAGACGTGAAAGGCCCCAGTTGGCGCTCTCCGCGAGGCCCAGAGCGCCGGCGCTGATCACGTGGCCCCCGAGCGCGCGGCGCGCAGTCATCGCCGCGATTTCGCGCAGGCCCTTGATTCGCCGAGGTTTGAACCCACCAGGATTTCCGGACACGAAAACACTGTACTCCGGATTGGGGGCGGCAAAAGAGGGGCAAACGTAAATTGGATATTGGGTTGGTGCGAAAGGGGGGACTCGAACCCCCACAGGTGTTACCCCACAGGCTTCTGAGACCTGCGCGTCTACCAATTCCGCCACTTTCGCGGGGCGGCAAGGATAGCGGCGGCAACGCGGTCGGTCAACTGCAGGGGATGACGCCTGCGAGGGCCCAGCCCGGGACCCTTCGAGCGACATCCGATTCGCCTCCGACTCGGTCGCCCCCCGCCGAAGAAGCTAGTCTCGGGATGTCTGAGGAGGATGGACATGGACTTGCGTCACGCAACGCGTCTGGCTCTGTTTGCTTTCGGTGGAATCGTCGCGATGGCAGCGACCCCGAACGCCCGGGGCGCCGAGGCGGATATCGCCTCCCGCTCGAAGAACATCAACGGTGTCGAGCTGCACTATCTCACCGCCGGTCACGGTCCGGCGCTCGTTCTGCTTCACGGCTACGCCGAAACCTCCCGCATGTGGCGCCCGATCATCCCTGTGCTGGCCGAGCGATTCACGGTCATCGCGCCGGATTTGCCCGGCATTGGCGACTCGAGCATTCCCACGGGCGACGTGGACATGAAATCGGCCGCCAACACCATCCACGGTCTGGTTCGCGCACTCGGAATCCAGAAGGCCGACGTCGTCGGACATGACATCGGCCTGATGGTGGCCTACGCGTACGCCGCTCAGTTCCCGTCGGAAGTGACGAAGCTCGTCCTCATGGATGCGTTCCTGCCGGGCGTGGCCGGCGGGGACGCGGTCTACAACAATCCCGGGCTCTGGCATTTCCGGTTTCACGGTCCGACTCCCGAAGCGTTGGTCCAGGGACGGGAGCGCACGTACTTCGAGCATTACTGGAACGACTTCGCCGCCGACAAGAATCGGTCGATCCCTGAAGCCGATCGCAGCGCCTACACCTCGGCCTATTCGAGGCCGGGACGCATGAAAGCGGGCTGGGCGTACTTTGCGTCGTTCCCCAGGACGGCGCAGGATTTCTCCCAACTCTCACGGACCCGCCTTACGATGCCGATGCTGTCGATCGGCGGCGACAAGTCGCTGGGAAAGGAGCTCGGCGAGCAGGCGAAGCTCGTCGGCAGCGACGTCTCGGTCGTCGTGCTCCAGAACGCCGGGCACTGGATTCTCGAAGAGCAACCCGCGGCGACGACCGAGGCGTTGCGCAGGTTCCTGGAAGCACCGGGCCCGAAATAGGGCCTGGCGCCCGGGCGGGCACCGTTCTCGCATTGTTTTGCGCAGAGTGCTCGAAAAGTGGAAAAGAGCCTGGAAAGCCTTCGAGAAGGCGCCTTCCGGGCAGCGCTTCATCCGGCGATATGAGGCCCGAAAGCGGGGCGGCAAGGCGTGGACGCGCGTGGCGTCGGTGTTGCTGGGGCTGGTCCTGGTCGTCGGGGGCGCGATCCTGCTCGTGATCCCGGGGCCCGGCCTGCTCGTCATCGCCTTCGGCGGCGCACTGATCGGCCAGGAATTCCGCTGGGCCGCGGTCGCCCTGGACTGGACCGAGGTCACCCTTCGTAAGGCCGTTCGGTTCGGTGTGCGGTTCTGGAAGGCCGCCTCGGTCGCGGTCCGCGCTGCCGTGGTGTCCGCGGCCACGCTGGTCGCGGCCGGAGCCGGGTACCTTGCCTGGACCTGGCTCCTCCGCTAGACGTTAGCCGCTGCGGCGGAGCTCGCGAATTCCCGACTCGCCCGCGACGATGAGCTCGCTCGCGATCCCGCAGAAGAGGCCGTGCTCGACGATTCCCGCGCGCGACGCCAGCTTCGCCGCGAGGCCCTTCGGGTCGGAGATGGGTCCCGTCGCGCAGTCGAGGATGCCGTTGCCCTGATCGGTTTCATACACGCCGCCGCCGGTCGCCTGGCGAAGCGACGGATTGAGGCCGAGACCGGCAAGGAAGCGCTCCTGTGACTGCCAGCCGAATTTCGCGACCTCGACCGGCAGGGCGTGGCGCATCCCGAGGGCCGGAGACAGCTTCGACTCGTCCACGACGATGACGACGCGCCGGCTCGCCTCGGCGACGATTTTTTCGCGGAACAGGGCTCCCCCGCCGCCCTTGATCAGGTTCAGCGCCGGGTCGACCTCATCCGCACCGTCGATCGTGAGGTCGATCTGGGATGGGATCGACTCGTCGATGAGAGGAATTCCCAGCCGCCGAGCCTCGGCTTCCGTCGCCCGGGACGTCGGAATGGCCGTGACGTCCCGCAGGGCTCCGGACGAGAGCATCTCCCCGAGCTTGCGCGTCGCGAAGACCGCGGTCGACCCGGTGCCGAGCCCGACGACCATTCCCTTCTGGATATAGCTCGCCGCGCGTTCTCCGGCGGCGCGCTTGAAGGCGTCAGCGGCGAGGCTCAAGGCGGGGGCAGCCCCAGATCCACATCCGACTTGGCGAGAACGATGGCGGTCTCGCGGAATCCGCGGTCCACGCACACGAAGCAGGCCTTGTACACGTTGTCGCCGGCCATCTTCATCTCGCGGTTCGTGATGAAGAGGTCACGCTCCGGATAGCGCTCGTCCACGCGCTGCAGCGTGAGCAGGATCCCGTTGGCGACGCGCGCGCGGCCCGCAATCGCGAACCGGTGCGGCGGCTCGTGGGTGCACTCGCAGACGGCGGCGATCTCAGTGCTCACTGGTCTGCTCCTCCGTGGCGAGATCGGCCGACTTGATCGCCTCCTCGACGGAGCCGAATGTCCGAAACACGGAGTCGAGGTGCGTGATGCGGAAGACCGACGCGACGCGCTCCTTCGGGCTGACGAGGTAGAACCGCCGTCCCTGGCCCTCCAGCCTCTTGAGGCCGCCGACGAGGACTCCCACCGCCGTCGAATCGAGATGCTCGAGTAATGACATGTCGAGAATGAGGGCTCCGCTTTTCTCCGTGGCGACGGCCTCGAACCGCTCCTGGAGCATGCGAGTGTTCTCGCCGAGAGCCAGCGTGCCGATGATTCGAATGACGACGTGGGCACCCCGGGGTTCTTCCTGGATCTTCACGACGTCCCCTCCTGCGCCTCCTGCGGAGCGCTCTCGCCCTGCCGCACGAGCACGCTTCCGCGCGCGAGCAACTCCTCGCCCGCGTGCACCTCGCCGTCGAAGCGGTGCATGGCTCCGAAGCGGCCGTGGAGCCGGACCGAAATCTCGAGCGTCTCCCCGGCTCGTGGGGCCCGCTCGATCGAAAGCTCCTGGATCCCCGCGAGATATCCGCCGCGGCCGGCCTCGGCGTCGGCGCCCTCGAGAAGGAGCGCCGCCTGGGCGATCGCTTCGGGGTACAGGAGGGGGCTCTGCCAGCCCTCGCCCATGGCCGCGCGCGCGTTTGCGGTGACGCGGATCCGGACTCGTCCCTGGAATCCGGGGGGCGCCGTGCGCTCCCCGCCTGAAGTCGGGGGCCCGGGGGGCGCTGTGCGCTCCCCGCCTGAAGTCGCCCCCTGCGACACCGTGTCCACGAACCGGAACGGGTACGCGTGCGGGAACGCCGCGGCGCTCATCAGGCCGTCTTCTTCTGCTCGATGAAGTCGCAGAGGGCGTTGACCGACGCGAAGGCCTTCACTCCGACCTCCTCGTCCTCGACCTTGATCTGGAACTCCTGCTCCAACCCGAGCACCAGCTCGAGCGCGTCGATGGAATCGAGGCCGAGGCCCTCGCCGAACAGCGGGGCTGCGTCGTCGATCGTCGTGGGGTCGATTTCGAGCTTCAAACGCCGCACGATCAATTCTTTGACCCGCGGCGCCAGTTGTTCCCGGGAGGACATCGAAACTCCTTCGCCAGCGATTATAGACGGCCCCCGGTCGCCGCTCATGCCATGCCGCCGTCGGCGCGCCAGACCTGCCCTGTCACGTACGACGCTTTCTCCGATGCGAGGAACCCGACCACGGCCGCGATCTCCTCGGGCCGGCCGAAGCGCGCCATCGGGATGCGGCCCAGGAACTCCTTCCGCGCCGCCTCCTTGAGGTGCGCGATGATCTCCGTGTCGACGAGGCCCGGGGCCACGGCATTGCAGGTGATGCCCCGCGGCGCGAGCTCGAGCGCGATGGCCTTGGTGAACGCGATCAGCCCGCCCTTCGCCGCCGAGTAGTTCGCCTGGCCGGCGTGCCCCGAGATGCCGCTCACCGAGACGATGTTGATGATGCGTCCCCAGCCCTTGTGCAACATGCCCCGGATGAGCGCGCGCGTCACGCGGAAGGCGCCCTTGAGGTCGACGTCGAGGACGAAGTCCCAGTCCTCCTCCTTCATGAAGGGGAAGAGCGCGTCCTTGATGACGCCGGCGTTGTTGACCACGATCTCGGCGCCTCCGAAATCTTTCGAGACGCGGTCGGCGAGCGCCGCGACCTCGTCGGGCTTGCGCACGTCCATCCGGACGGCGAGGGCCTCGGCTCCCGCGCGGCGGATCTCGGCCGCCGTTTCCTCGGCGCGGGCGAGATCCGAGAGGCACGTCAAAACGATGCGCGCGCCGCCCGAGGCGAGCTCCAGCGAGATTGCCCGCCCGATGCCGCGCGAGCCGCCTGTCACGACGGCGGTCTTCATGCGAGCCTCATCCGGCCGCGACTATATCCACGGCCGACCCGATCGCCGCGACGGTGCCCGCCGGGATCGCGCGGGTGGAACGGTCGATCCACCGGACCATCTTGGACAGCATGTCGCCGGGTCCCGCCTCGAGATAGAGACGATGCCCCGCCGCCGTCATGGCTTCGAACGTGTCCTTCCAGAGCGTCGGGAAGCAGAACGCCGTGCCGAGCAGTCGGCGGACATCCTCTCCGCCTCCGACCGCGCGGCCCTCCGGGCTGTAATAGGGGACTTCGGGATCCCGGATCGTCCGCAGGCTCGCGATCATGGGAGCGATGGCCTCGGCCACGGGACGCATGATTTCGCTGTGGATCGGCCAGCTCATCGACAGCGGGAACACCGAGAGGGCCCGGGGCCGGATGGCCTCGAGGGCCGCGGCCACGCCCTCGGCCGATCCGGTCAGGATGAATTGGGTCGAGGCGTTGACGTTTCCGATCCAGACCTGGAGACCGCGGCCTCGCAGCTCCGCGCACTCCCCTTCGACGGCTTCGCGGCGCGCGCCAACGACGGCGCCCATCCCGCCGCGAATTCCCAGACGCTCGGTTTCGCGCCACACCGCGACGAGGACGTCGAGCGCTTCCTCGTACGAGATGGCCCCGGCCGCCACCATGGCCGCATAGTTCCCGAGGCTGTAGCCGGCAGTCGCGGACGGCTCCACCCCGCGCTGTCCGAGAGCCCGGGACGCCAGAGTCGAGACGAGGTACACGCTCGCCTGCGCCGCGAGGTTTTCGCCGAGAGACTCGGCCGGTCCCTCGAAGACCAGACGCCGCAGGTCCCGGCCGCAGCGCTCCGACGTGAAGTCGAAGAGGGCGCGCGCGGAAGGATCCGACTCGTAGAAGTCGCGCCCCATCCCGATCGTCTCCGAGAGCTGGCCGGGAAACAGAAACGCGACGCGCGAGCTCATGCGGGCACCGGCTGCAGTCCGGCGAGGGCGTCTTCGAGGGCCACGCACCGCTCGCGCTCCAGGAATCGGTGCAGCCGCTCGGGCAACCCGCCCAGGCCGAGGAAGTGCACCGTGCGCTGGATCGGCGAGAGGCCGGGCATCGGAGGATGCGCGGCGTCGAGCTCCCAGGGATGGACCGTGAACACCGCCGGCTCGCCGCGCTCGCGGACCGCCGTCTCGGCCGCCTCGAGGCGGCGTTCCGGAAGAATCCGGAAGGGCCACGCTCCTCCGAGGGGCAGGCGCAGGCCGAGGACGGTTCCCGTCAACGGCGGGATCTCGACGAGCGACCAGCCCTCGCCGCAGATGCGATGCGGCCCGGAGAGATTCGAACGGCGCCCCAGGGGTGGCACGGGCATCATGGAGGCGTCGCAGCGGAACCCGGCCGATGCGAGCACGGGCAGGGCCGCCGCGCCCGGGTGGCGAATCGACCATTCCGCCGCGCGGTGAACGCCGGCCCGCACGCCCGCGGCCGCTTCGATCGAGTCCCGGGCGCGCAGCAGGTCCTCCCGGAACTGCTCCGCCGTCAGAGAGTCGGCGCGGCGGTGAACGTCGCCGTGCACTCCGATCTCGTGGCCCCGGCGCGCCGCTTCGCGGGGAAGGTCCCGGTATCGCCGGGCGATCCAGCCCAGAAAGAACACCGTGGCGCGATGCCCGCCCGCCGCGAGGAGATCGAAGAGGCGGCCGAGGGTCGCCTCGATCCGGGGCGCGTAGCCGTCCCAGCGCGCCGGGTCCGAGTATTCGCGGTGCCCGCAGACGTGAAACCAGTCCTCCGCGTCGATCGTGAGAACGCGAGGACCGCGGCCCGGGGCGCGCAGCGGCGTGATCTGGAGTTGTGACACGGGTTCGAGGATTCTAGCGGCTCGGGTCAACTAGCCCTCTAGTCCAGCTCGAAGACCTTGTAATACACGGCGCCCCAGGAAATGACCCAGGTGTCCCGGAACGGCCGGTAGTGCGACGGCCCGCCGTAGATCGCGCGCACCGGCACGTGGGCGAAGCGTCGCAGATGCGGCGCGGCCTTCAGCAGCATTTCGGTCTCGATGGAGTAGCCCCGGGCGTTCAGCCGCAGGCGGCGGAGGAGGTTCGTCGAAACGACGCGAAATCCGGACTGGG
>Ga0207701_10002627_pt1 | contig 18593 bp, 16 predicted proteins | sample KBSSwiSSwithPhiX_FD_184294 | JGI IMG/M metagenome (GOLD analysis project Ga0207701, IMG submission 184294) | Switchgrass rhizosphere bulk soil microbial communities from Kellogg Biological Station, Michigan, USA, with PhiX - S5 (SPAdes) (version 2) | ecosystem: Environmental > Terrestrial >... | reverse complement strand
GAGATATACAATGATCCATCAGCAGCCTGTGCCAATCCGCATGGACGTGTTTTTGCATCATCCGGTGATTCGATCTCAGGAGCACCCATGAAGCCATCGGCAAATACTTCATATTCACCATCAAGCTGTCCATCTTTTAATGGAACGAATACAACATTATATCCTTTCTGTTTCAGCGGTGCCCTGTTCCAGGAACCATGAAAAGCAATAAATGCCCCATGTTTGTATTTTTCAGGAAACTGGTCACCGGTATAAAATATAATATCGTTGGGAGCCCAATGACCCGGAAAAGCGGCAACCGGCGTGTCAACACCTTCGCACCTGCCCTGTTTCATTCTGTCGCCACCATATTCAGGTGCCAGCACTTTTTTATTCTGGAACTGATCATAATAACAGTAAGGCCATCCGAAGTCTGAACCTTTTTTTACACGCAGCATTTCTTCGGCAGGTAGTTCTGCTCCCTGTTTTTCATCATATAATTCAGGGAACATCTGGAATAGACCATCACGTCCATGCTGTGTTGCATACAGATCATTCACTTCATCGTTCCACTCAATACCCATAGCATTCCTGATGCCGGTAGCATACCGTGTGCCGTCTTTATAAGTCTGGTTAAGCTTATCAGCTTTAAACTGCCAGATACCTCCGGTGCTATCAAGTAATGCACATGGATCCTGGCCCGGAGAACCTTTTTCCCGATCCTTTACCTGGCAGGAGTTTGAAGGGGCTCCAATTGTAACATAAATGTTGCCATCGTTATCGAGTGTTATAGGTTTTGATTCATGCTGGCGCCTGTCGATCAGGCTAGTAATGATCTTTTCCGGTTTCTGTGAAGGATCCACTCCTCCTTTATCATTCATCTTGTAACGGAATACTTCCTGGTCATTACTCGCATATACATAACCGTTTTTAATGGCAATACCCGTTCCTGCAAAATCGCCGAAGGAGTTAACGATTTTCGCTTTACCACCGGATTCTTTAAGCACGATAATGCCTTTACCATTTTTTAATTTGCTCAGCTTTACATACAGGTCGCCGTTAGCATTAACAGCAATATGCCTGTTCTTACCCACATTTTCTGCAATGGAAACAGCCGTGAACCCTGCTGGGAGTTTAAGTGTTATTTCATCTGCATTACGATGTTTTACTTTGGTAGAGTCGTTACCGATCGCCCTTGCTAAGGCGAATGAAAAAACAACCATCAACATAAATTTTACAGCAACTGATTTCATATCATTAAGATTTTTCTTGAAGGAGAGTAAAATTACCGATTTATTGAGCCTGAAATTCATCGAGTGCCAATAACAGTGTTTTATTTTCAGCATGAGTGCCAACTGTTATCCGCAGGCAACCTTCGCATAGCTCTACCCTGCTTCTGTCGCGCACAGCAATACCTTTATCAAGGAGGTAACGGTATATCTCAACAGGCGATGTAACCTGCGCAAGCAGAAAGTTGCCGTCTGAGGGATGTACTTTTTTCACAATACCCAGCTTCGGCAGTTCTTCCTCAAGCGTTTTTCTTTCCTTAACAATTTCCCTGATCATTTCATTCACTTCCTCCACCCTGTTGAGGGCCTGGAGGGCCAGTTCCTGGGATGCCTGGTTAATATTATAAGGCGGCTTGATCTTATTCATTACATTAATAATACCTGTCGACGCAAAAGCCATACCCAACCGCAATGCAGCAAGTCCCCACGCTTTTGATAATGTTTGCATAACCACCAGGTTCGGATAATCATTTAACTCCTGTGTAAATGACCGGTATCTTGAAAAATTAATATATGCCTCATCGATCACCACAATGCCATAATAATTGTTGATTAATGCTTCTACATCTTCCCTGTTCAATGAGTTTCCGGTTGGATTATTGGGAGAGCACAGAAAGATGAGTTTGGTATTTCCATCGATAGCTTCCGCGAGATTGTCGAGGTCGAGCTGGTATGATGGTGTGAGCGGAACTCTTTTGACAGGAACATTATTGATGTTTGCGCTTACTTCATACATGCCGTAGGTGGGTGGACAAATAATAATATTATCGAGGGCAGGTTCGCAAAATGCACGTATCAGCAGGTCTATGCATTCGTCGCTGCCGTTACCCAGAAACATTTGTGGAACCGCAATACCTTTTATTTCGCTGAGCTTCTGTTTTACCTTTATCTGTAAAGGATCAGGGTAACGGTTATACCATTTTGTAAGGGGTGACCCGAAGCTGTTCTCATTTGCGTCGAGGAAAATATTCGCTTCGCCCTTGAATTCATCGCGGGCAGATGAATAAGGGGTAAGATTTTTTACGTTTGGGCGGATAAGGGAATCGAGATTGAAATTCATTTGAATTGTTTTATTTTTTTGAACGAACACGAACAGCTTCTGCATGCGCCCTCAATCCCTCGGCTTCGGCCATCGCTTCTACCGCCGGTGCGATGTTATTCAAACCTTCTTCACTTAAATACTGAAAAGTGATCTTCTTCACAAAACTGTCTACACTAACCCCGCTGTAAGTTTTAGCATATCCCCCAGTGGGCAGCGTATGATTTGTACCGCTTGCGTAATCGCCAACACTTTCGGGAGAATAATGACCAAGAAAAACAGATCCCGCATTGATCACCTGCTCCGCAAGTTCTGCCGGATCATCACAGCATAATATCAGATGCTCAGGGGCATACTCATTCAGCAAGTCCATGGCCTCCTTCCTGCTGTTAACTAAAAATGCTTTACTGTTCTCCAGTGCAAGAACAGCAAGATCTTTTCTTGGTAACTGTGGTAGTTGTCTTTCAATTTCTTTCTCCACAAGCGCAATTACCGGTTCATGATCGGTTACCAGAACCACCTGGCTATCTGAACCATGTTCGGCCTGCGAAAGAAGATCTGCAGCAACAAATGAAGGATTTGCAGTTTTATCAGCAAAAACAGCCACTTCACTTGGCCCTGCAGGCATATCTATGGTCATTCCATATTTCTGAACGAGTTGCTTCGCGGCGGTCACATACTGGTTACCCGGACCAAATATTTTATTGACTTTAGGAATGGTTTCGGTGCCGAATGTCATGGCCGCAATGGCCTGAACACCGCCAATCTTATAAATTTTGTTGATGCCGATGTAGCCTGCAGCAACCAGTATTGCAGGATGTATCTTTCCTTCGGCGGATGGCGGTGTGCAAATAATAATTTCTTTACAGCCTGCGATTACCGCTGGAATTGTCAGCATCAACACAGTTGAAAATAAAGGCGCTGTGCCGCCGGGAATGTACAAACCCACTTTTTCGATTCCCACACTTTTCCTCCAGCAAATAATGCCGGGCATGGTTTCGATCTTCTCTATGACCTGCAATTGCTTTTTATGAAATGCTGTAATATTTTCTGCAGCCAGTTTAATGGCATCAAATACTTTTGTATCCATCTGGTTCAATGCAAAATATTTTTCCTGTTCAGACACTTCAAGTTTTTCAATATCTGCCTTGTCGAATTCAGCTGTAAATTTTCTCAAAGCCTTGTCGCCATTCTTTTGTACCTCACGAAGAATCGGATTAATTTTTTCTTCGAGGTTTGCATATTCAATAGCCGGACGCTTAAGTAATTGCTTCCACGAGTCTCTGGATGGATTTTTATAAATTTTCATATCGCCTTTTCCGTTTTTGTGTTTTGCCTTTTACACAATCATCTTCTCAATCGGCACTACTAATATTCCCTGCGCACCTGCATCTTTCAGCTTTTCGATAATTTCCCAGAATTCATTTTCACTCAGTACACTGTGCACACTGCTCCATCCCGGAACAGCAAGCGGCAGCACGGTGGGGCTCTTCATGCCAGGGAGAAGGCTGATGATCGTTTGCAGGTTATCGTTCGGTGCATTCAGCAGTACATATTTATTGTTCTTCGCCTTCTTTACTGCCCTGATACGAAACAATAATTTTTCAAGCAGCACATGCTGTTCCGCAGAGATATTTGCATTTTTTACCATCACTGCCTGTGAGCTCAGAATTGTTTCCACTTCTTTTAATCCATTTGCAAACAAAGTGGAACCGCTGCTTACAAGGTCAACTATCGCATCGGCTAAACCTATACCGGGCGCAATTTCTACCGAACCGCTTATTTCATGTATTTCAGCATTCACCTTGTTTTCCTTCAAAAATTTTCCAACGATCTCCGGGTAGCTTGTGGCAATCTTTTTTCCTTCAAGGAAGCGGGTACCATCATAAGATTCACTTCTGCTTACAGCAATGGATAACCGGCATTTACCAAATCCAAGCTTTTCAACAACCTCAATACTTTTATTCTTTTCATACAAAACATTTTCTCCCACAATACCGATGTCGGCAACTTCATCCTCCACGTACTGGGGGATATCATCATCGCGCAGGAAATAAATTTCCATTGGAAAATTATCCGCTTCCGTTTTAAGTTTATTGCCGCCGTTCTTAATGTCTATGCCGCAGTCTTTTAATAACCGCACCGAATCTTCGTGCAGGCGGCCGGATTTCTGTATAGCGATCTTTAACTTTCTACGCTCCATGTCGATTTTTTTTATTTGGGTATCATGCATAAAAATAAGGGCCTACCTGAGTAAGCCCTTATCGTATTCTTTGACATGCGCAAACAACACAGGCCTACCCTGCGAGGGAAGTATGCTGATGGTGTATGTGCATTGTGAAATTCATAATCGTGGCGCAAAAATAACCGCAATTCCCTTTTAACAAAAATTTTTTTGACATTTAGCCCTAATTTTAAGTCATATACAACCTGGACAGTATTTAATTTGTCTTGATAACACAGTGAAAAATATAGTGATAACCATATTCCTGTTATTAACCATCCATCTTGTTTCGGCGCAGACCCTCGATTCCATATTTTTTAATTTATATACCGACAGCCTTAAAAAAGGCACCTATAATTATATAAATGTGGAGGGGCATTTCACTGACGGAACCTATCTGCCACTCAGTAACAAGGAACTTAAGTTTACCGCAAGCGGAGGGAAATTTAACGGGAACAGCCTGTTTATCGATAGCGCGTTTGCTAATGAAAAAGTTAGAATTAAGGCAGTAGTTATCCGAAACCCCAGGCTTGCTAAAGAAATTGAAATTTATATCAAGAAGTCTCCTGACAATGAAAAGTTGCCCACTCTGGAGGAAGTGATGAAACCAGGCAGAGATTCAGCTGGCAGAAAGAGGAAGAAGTGATTGTCTTGTCCGACAGTTATTACACTTTTACCATTTCTGCCTTCATCTTCTTTGCATCATCGAGGAATTTTGCCAGTCCAAGGTCTGTAAGCGGGTGCTTAAGCAATCCGAGGATAGGCTCGAGCGGGCAGGTGCATACGTCGGCACCTGCTTCAGCACATTTTACGATATGCAATGAGCTTCTAATAGAAGCAGCCAGAATTTCGGTTTTGTATCCCTGTAACTGGTAAATATGAGCGATCTGGGCGATCAGTTCCACGCCATCCCAGTTGCCATCATCGATCCTGCCGATGAAAGGTGAAACATAGCCAGCGCCTGCTTTTGCTGCAAGAATAGCCTGACCGGCAGAAAATACCAGCGTACAGTTAGTTTTAATGCCGTTATCTGAAAACCATTTCAGTGCCTTAACACCATCCTTGATCATCGGGACTTTCACAACGATATTCGGGTGTATTGCAGCAAGCTTTTTACCTTCTTCCACTATCTCATCAAAATTTGTTGAGATCACTTCGGCGCTCACATCACCATCAACCAGCTCACAGATCTTTTTATAATGATCTATAACGCCTTCTTCACTTTTAATGCCTTCTTTAGCCATCAGGGAAGGATTGGTTGTTACTCCATCGAGAATGCCGAGGTCGTGGGCTTCTTTGATCTGCGCGAGGTTCGCAGTGTCAATAAAAAACTTCATGTCTGGTTAAGTTATAAAATAAAAATCGGCAGATTACTTACATCGCACCGCTACAACCGCCTACCCTTGCTATCTTCCGATCCTGGGGGAGTTCAGCAGGAGCTGGTCGTGTAAGACCTGCCGGCCCCAAAAGTAAGGAAAAAGGTTGCTTTCACTTTTAATCTTTCACTTTCTCTATTAATTTTTGATCGCAATGTTAAAATATTATTACCTTTACGGGCACAAAAAAAGCCCTCCTAAGAATAGGACGGCCTCTAACGATTGCTTGCCATATGAAAATCTTACATAGTATGTTTTGAGCTGAGTGTCACAGCTTACTATCCGAATGAGCCTCTACGATTCTTTGCTATAACGATTGCCTGCTATATGATTAACTCAATCGACCATACAAATATATAGCTGGATTCTATGCCCCGTTAACCAACTATTACCGTTTATCATGATGCCAAAAATGAGGCATCGATTACGAAACCCACGCCAGTCGTAGATTTGCCCCGAATTTTTTCATTATGTCCAGCCGCTATTCCGATATTTTATTCCAGTTGATCCATTCCCTTGAAAAGTCAGAAAAGAGGCATTTTAAACTCTATATCGGGAGAAATTCAGCCAAAGAAGACCTTAAGATCGTTCAACTGTTCGACGCGCTCGATAAAATGCAGGAATACGATGAAAAACTTCTGCTGAAAAAGCTTGCCGGAATCGAAAAACCCCAGCTTTCCAACCTCAAGACACACCTTTACCGCCAGGTCCTTGCCAGTCTGCGCCTGCAGAAACGCACCGAAAACCTCGACCTTGAACTCAACGAGCAGCTCGACTATGCCCGCATCCTCTATTATAAGGGGCTATACCTCCAGAGCCTGAAGATCCTCGACAAGGTGAAGGAATCCGCTATCGCCTACCACCAGGATACCATATTGATCCAGGTAATATCCCTGGAGAAAAAAATAGAAACACTGCACATCACGAGGAGCCTGCAGGATAAAGCAGACAAACTCGCCATCGAAGCAAATGAAGTGCATGAAAGAAGAAAAATGATCATGCAGCTTTCAAACCTCGCCCTCCAACTCTACAGCTGGTATGTGAAGAACGGACATGCAAGAAATGAAAAAGACGAAGCGGGCGTCAGGCAATTTTTCAAAAAACATTTGCCCGCCGATGCATCCATACAAACCGGCTTTTACGAAAGATTGTACTTGTACCAGAGCTATGGCTGGTATGCTTTTATAAGGCAGGATTTCATTCAGTATTACAGGTACGCGCAAAAATGGGTAAACCTTTTTCATGAAAATGCTGAGATGATCAACGTAGAAACAGGACACTACATAAAAGGAATGCACAATCTTATGAATGCACATTTTGATCTGCGCAACCACCAGCAGTTCGATATTGTTCTGGAAGAACTTGAAAAATTTGCACCATCCCACGTTGTGCAGCATAATGATAACTTCAGGGTTCAGGTATTTGTTTCGATACAACAGGCAAAGATCAACAGGCATTTCATGCGGGGTACTTTTTCTGAAGGGCTATCTCTTGTTCCACATATAGAAGAAAAGCTCGAAGAGTTCGCATTATTCCTCGACAAACACCGCATACTTGTTTTCAATTATAAGATCGCTTCGTTATATTTTGGAAGCGGCGATTATAATACCACCATTGATTATGTACAACGTATCATCAATGAACCTATAGATCTCCGCAGTGATCTTCAGTGCTATGCACGGCTTTTACATTTGCTTTCGCATTACGAGCTTGGCAATTTCGAACTGATGGAACCGCTTACAAAGTCGGTGTACAGGTTTATGGCAAAAATGGAAAACCTTACAATGATCGAAGAAGAGATGTTCAGATTCCTGAGAAATTCGTTCCGGTTTTCGCGCAACAGGTTAAGGCAGGAACTTGAACAATTCCTTCACAAAATAAAACATCTTGAAAAAAACCGTTTCGAAACGAGATCGTTTGCCTACCTCGACATCATATCATGGGTAGAAAGTAAAGTGTACAATAAACTTATGTGTGATGTGATCTCTGAAAAGTACCTCAACAGCAGGAAAAGAAATTACCGGGACATTGCAGCCTAAAAATAAAAAAAGGATTAATAGGATGGATGGTTTAATGTTCCATCCTATTAATCCATGAATCATATTAAATCCCAGGCGGTTTTCATAGTTCAATTTATTTTATTCGAACGCGTAGTTGGATATCTGGTTGTGTTTTATAAATTTAGACTGATCACAAACACTGGCAAATAGAAAATATACCCACTGAAATGTGGAATATACGGTCAGTATCCCTTCATTGCACTTTCTTTCATCTGTGCAGCCAGATCTTTACCAAGGTACCGTTCAGCCATCCAATGGATCAGGTAAACCACAGGGGTAAACAGGATAGCGATCACAAACTTGTATGTATATGCGGTGATTGCCCAGGCGGTGCATTGCCCGAAACTAACTCCGCGGAAAAGATAAAATGCAATGTATGTTACAATAAAGCTGTCGATCAATTGCGAAACAAGCGTGCTTAACGTTGCGCGCATCCATATGCTTTTTTCGCCGGTAAGAAATTTTATTTTTCTGAAAATAAACGCATCTGCGATCTGCCCTACAAGAAATGCGGTCAGTGAACCGACGATGATGTTCATTCCCTGTCCGAATATTGCGGAAAATGCTGCCTGCATGTCAGGAACACCCACGGCTGAATTCGAACTGAGCCAGTATGAAGTGTCGGGAGAAGTGTGTATGGCGAAATAGAAAACGATGAATGCGAAAGCAATCAACACCGCGGTTAATACAGAAAGAAACCGCACACCTTTTACTCCGTAATATTCATTAATGATATCTGTTGTAACAAAAATCACAGGCCAGGGTATTACGCCAACGGAAAGACTGAAAGAAAGATGATCTGCATTAAGCAATGAAAAATCGGCTTTCTGAATATTCAGTGTATCCTCGAGAGAGAAAATTTTTACGCCGATCATTTCTGCGATGATCGCATTCGCCACAAAAAATCCACCCAGAATAATGAATAATCTTGTTGGCCTGTCCTTGATTATATTATGGATCATTTTAATAAAAGTATTGCCTGAAATACAAAGAACAAAAAATTTGTGATAACCAACCACAACGGCACATAATGTACTACAGGCTTATTCACTACAGTGACCGCCAGGTAGAATAGGTTAACGAGCGCATTGATCGCAATGGAAAGCACAAGACCGATTATGATAATAGTGGATATTAAAAATCCATCTTTAAGATCGGGAACAAACCGAATAAAAAAAGTAATAAGGAAGCAAATGTTGCACAACAGGGCGACTCGGGAAAAGAAGAATAGTTTTGACATATTTAAACCCGGCTTATTTCACCGCCACAGCAATTTGTTCATCGGCTGTTCCATAATATAAAAACCACTTATCCTTAAAATACACCAATCCCTCGAGAAAGCATACGTTATTTACCTGCCCGGTAATTTCATAAGGCTTATCAGGAGTAAAGAAATTTTTTTCACAACGGTCAATGATTTTGAACGGATCATTTTTATCTGCCAGTATTTGTCCGGCAGAATATGTGCCTGCCGGAAGGGTGGGATCGCCATACTCAGGACTGTTGCGGCTATTGTAAATAAATACTATTCCTTTTTCTGTTAGTATTGCAGGCGGGCCAGGTTCAACAAGCTGGCTGTCGAAGTTTCCTTTGCGCGGACCGAAAGCAATCCTGAAAGCTTCATAATTGCGCAATGAATCGTATTGTTTTTTCGAAGGATCTGTTTCGGGGATAGGTGTCCAGTTGATGAGATCAGGAGAAGTGGCCAGGTAAATATTCGATTCACCCCAGTACATCCAATATTTGCCATTCACTCTTTCCGCGATCATTTTGTTGCCTTTCTGTTTAGTGACAATTGCACCAGACTTAGACCAATAATTAATGTATTTGCCATTTTTGGCCTTTGCGAAAACCGATCCGTGTTTATGCCAGTTGATAAGATCCTTTGAAGTTGCAATGAAAAGCCGGGCGGTTGTGCCATCGTACGCGGTGTAGGTCATGTAATAAGTTCCCTTATGGTCTTCAACTATTCGCGGATCTTCGCAGCCTCCCTCCCATTCGTATTTTTTGAATTTATCATTCTTCGGGTACAGAACCGGAGATGGCCTGCGCGTGAAATGGACGCCATCATTGCTTTCAGCAAGTCCTATCCTCGACACGCCTGCAAATTTCTGTACCGTATCTTCCGCCCTGTATAGCAGGTAAACTTTTCCATTGCGGACCACTGCCGCGGGGTTGAATACATATTTCTCTTCCCACGCTACCTCTTTATTGAGGATAGGATCATTAAATTTCAGAGAACCGGGTGTAAGGACGGGGTTTACCGAATCCAATTTTCCGAAAGGCGCTAACATCCAGGTTTTTTCCTGGGCGTTTGAATGTTTAGAAACAAAGAAAAATAAAGAAAATAAAAAAAGAGGTGACAGGGTGAGCTTCATCAGTTAAATGTACCAAAACCAATAACCTCTTCTTTATTTTAATTCGTTCGTGCTAGATTGAAAGAAGCTTTAAAAAATTCACCGGGAGTTTGAACGATACCATTTCTTAGCTCACCTTTTTTTCTGTCGTAAATCGCTGTGGCGGTTTGTACTATACCCGTCTGACTTGAATTCGTAGTGGTGAAGGTTGCCTGAAAAGTGGAATCAGCCAGTGTCCATGTTCCAATGCCATAATAAGTATTACCATCGGCGCCAAGACTATGTACCTGGATAGAATCATCCCTTCTGATAAAGAAAGAATAATAAAATGAATCGCCGGACTCTGCAGCCTCAATAATATTGTAGGTGCCGATCCATAATCCTTCGATGGGATAGTTTGGTAAAATGGGATCTTTCTTGTTGCAGGATTGAAGAATTACCAGGCTTAATAATAAGCAATAGAACAAAGCTTTTTTCATAACGTAAGAATAGGTTTAGAATGAGGTTTAATGCTCCTTATTATAGGGAATGCTAAATATATGAATTGCAATCCAATAAAATAAGACGTGGGTCATTTTTCAATTCTATAATTAACTTAATTTGCCCAATAATAATTATTTGATAATGAATAAGTCATTGTGGCAAAAGCTACAGCCTCATGCGATAGCGATATTGGTTTTTTTTATTATTTCCTGTTTTTATTGTTTACCGGCTTTCAAGGGATTAGTTGTAGCACAGCATGATGCAGAAGGTTGGAAGGGAATGGCTCAGCAATCAATTGAGTTCAAGGAGAAATACGGTTACTATCCATTATGGACAACCAGCACCTTCAGTGGGATGCCTACCTTCCAGATCGCAATGGAATCAAAACATAATATTACCATTGCCTGGCTTCATCATGTATTTACTTTATTTCTTCCTGAGCCTGCAGGCTTGTTTTTTCTTGCCTGCATTGGGTTTTATATTTTGAGTATTGTAATGGGGATAAAAAATAAGGTCGCCATTTTAGGCTCACTGGCATATGCGTTTGCCTCATATAATGCAATTATTGTCGCGGTAGGCCATACCACTAAATTTTCTGCCATGGGTTATACTCCGGCAGTATTAGCAGGACTTGTACTGCTAACCCAACGAAAATACCTGCTTGGATTTATACTAACCCTCACGTTTACAACTCTTTTATTTTATCAGAACCATGTTCAGATTGCATATTATGCATTTCTCATTTCCATTTGCTTTGGAATTGTTTTTTTTATCAGGTCGATAAAAAATAAAGAATTGCCTCATTTTTTTAAAGCCGCCGGCCTTGCGCTGGTAGCAGGAATAATTGGAATGCTTTCCTATTCAGTAATGCTTTTACCAACCTATTCCTATTCAAAAGAAACGATGAGAGGTGGACGATCAGAACTAACAACTCCGGGACAAGAAAAAAACAAAACCAGGAACGGCCTCAATAAAGATTATGCTTTCGATTATAGCTATGGAATATCCGAGGTACTTACTATTGCCGTACCCAGATTATATGGAGGAAGTGGTGGCGAGATGCCTGAAGGCTCGGAAACTTCTAAAACATTTGTTGAAAAGTTAGGAGTCGGCGAAGACCAGGCGGAACAATATGGCCGGAGCATGCCAGCATACTGGGGCCCCCAACCATTAACTGCGGGCGCTGTGTATTTCGGTGCTGTCGTTTGTTTATTGTTCATATTCGGGTGCGTTTATTATAAAGGGTGGCACAGCCAATGGATCATAGCGGCTGCAGCATTAGGTATTATGCTTGCCTGGGGAAGACATTTCAGTGCGGTTAATTATTTCCTGTTCGATCACCTGCCTTTCTATAATAAATTCAGGGCCCCGTCGATGGCCATGGTAATTCCGCAGCTTACTATTCCATTGCTGGCATGTTTGGGACTTAACCAGATCCTTGAAACAGAATGGGATAAAACTGAATTCTGGAAAAAATTCAAACAGGCGTCCATTATCTCCGGCATATTTGCAGTTGTTCTTATTGCATTATATTTCATGTTAGATTTTAAGAGCACAAATGATAATTCAATCCGGGAGAACCTTACAGCAAGTCTTACTCAACAACTTTCCCCAACCGGAAAACCTTCAGCCGAGGCTCAGCAACGCGCAAATGATTTCGGGAGGTCTGTTGTAAATGCATTGAAGAAAGACAGGCAATCTTTGATGGCAAAAGATCTTATAAGGTCATTGATCTTTATGGCGCTGGCATGGGGTCTGATCTACCTTTATGGAAAAGATAAGATTAAAGAGAAAATACTTGCATCAATATTGGTCGCTCTGGTGTTCATCGATCTGATCGGTGTTGACCTGCGTTATCTTAATTCAGAAAAATATGTTGAGAAAGAAACTTTTGATGAATCATTTACTCCCACAGCCGCGGATCTTGAAATAAAGAAGGATACAGGATATTACCGGGTATTTAATCCATCCGATGGCGATCCTTTCCAGCTATCCGGCGCCACATCCCGCACTTCTTATCTCCATAATAATGTTGGAGGTTATCATCCTGCAAAACTTGCATTGTATAATGACCTGTTGCAGCAGATCGGACGCGGTAACATAGCCGTATTAAATATGCTCAATACCAAATATTTCATACTCGCCGATCCTTCAACCCGCCAGCCTTATGTGAGACCCAATCCTGAAGCGCTGGGACATGGATGGTTTGTGCAGGCTATAAAATATGTGAACAATGCAGATGAAGAAATGAAGTCGCTGGATAATTTCCATCCTGCTGATACAGCAATAGCCGACAAACGGGAGCAATCGAAATTGATCTATCCTCCGCAGAAAGATTCTACTTCAAAGATCACGCTGATTGAAAACAGGAATGATTATATAGCTTATAAGTCATCATCGAAAACAAATGGGATTGGTGTATTCAGTGAAGTATACTATCCCTATGGCTGGAAAGCTACGATCGATGGAAAGGAAACACCTATAGCCCGAGTAAATTATGTGTTGCGTGCCTTATCGGTTCCGGCAGGTGAACATACTATTATATTCAGGTTCGAACCATCATCTTTTATTATAGGCGATCAAATATCATTGATTATTGGGATTCTATCTATCCTTATCGTTCTTTACGGGATTTACTATTTCTGGAAAGCAAATAAAGATGGATAAATTTCTGCCGTATGAAGACGATCCCGGCAGGTTGATCAATGTTGCTGCCACTGAGTTATACAAAAGGCTGACTCATGTGAATGCCGACAATCTCGGAATGCCGGAACACTGCCTTGCCTATTTTAAATCGAGCCATTCAAAACGTTTGTTTTTCAGCACCGAAACAAGTGCGCATATTCTTTACAGGTCCATCATGATGACCGGCAAACGTATAGATGATATCACACTTATGGATTACGGAGCAGGCGTAGGTACATTGTTCCTGCTCGCCAAAATGATAGGTTGCAGGCAGGTGATATATAGCGATCACCTTGAAGATTGGCGCCAGAGCGCCGAACTTATTGCAAACGCTATAGATGTTCATATTGATCATTACATTGTTGGCGACATCCCGGATTGTCTTGACAACCTGGCAAAATCAGCTATCCAATGCGATGTGATAACCTCAAGGAATGTGCTCGAACATATTTATAAACCCGATGAATTTTACTCATCGATTTACGAGAAACAAGGCAAAGCGATAGTTTTCTCGTCCACCACCGCAAATAATAAAAATCCTGCCACGGTCATCAAACATTTTCTTTGGCACAAAAAATGGGAAAAGATATTTCGCGGAAAAAGAATGGTAGTTATCGAAAGACAATCCCCGGGAATGGCTTCCTTCCGTAAAGAAAAACTGGCGAAGGCAACGAGGGGGCTTGCAGTTGATGAATTAAAAAATGCCATTGAAGAATACAGGAAAACGGGCAGGCTTCCTGACCCACGTAAATTCGGTAGCAACACATGCGATCCTTCAAACGGAGTATGGGCGGAAAACCTTCTCAGTTTGAAAACCTACCGTAAACTGATCGATGAAAACAAGTATACAGTTAGCTTTGCGCCGGGTTTCTGGGACACGCACTACAGGCAAAAATATATAAACCAGGCGGCAGGGTTCCTGAACAGGATCATTTCAAAAAGAGGTAGACTTGCCTTAATGCTTGCACCATTTATTTATGTAATTGCCAGGCCAAAAAATGCCGCATGAGCAACACGAGCAGAGTTGACAAAGATCTTTTCAGGGATGAACATTACCTGGGCAAACCAGCTGATGATGAAGATAAGATCATCAGCAGGAGAATATCCGTTCTTGAACGATACCCTGAATTCTTTAACAGGTCACTCACTTGTATAGAAGCCGGAAGTGGCAGTGGCGCTACCATCACGAGGCTCGCCAACCGATTTAAAAAAAGCATAGGCATAGATATTTTTGATTATTCACAACAATTCGAAGAGCAGAGGCAAAAAAACAAGGCCGACAATTGTGAATTCAGGAAAGTTGACCTTGAGCATGAACCCTTAAACGAACAGTTCGACAGATTGATCAGCTTCGAAGTAATAGAGCATTTAAGAAACGAAGACAGCGTTTCGGCATATTACAATGTGCTGAAAGATGGGGGCCTTGCTGCCATTACGGTCCCCAACAAATGGTGGATATTTGAAACTCATGGTGCCAGGCTTCCTTTGCTGCCATGGAACCGCGTTCCATTTTTTTCCTGGCTTCCTAAGCCCATTCATGAACGATATGCAAATGCCAGGATATATTCTATAGACCGCATTGTTAAACTGATGGAAAACAACGGATTTACAGTTATAGATTACTGTTATATCACTGCGCCAATGGATGTTTTAAAAGAAGGTCCATTAAAAAGGTTCCTGGTAAAAAATATTTTTAAGGACAACAGTACAAAGATTCCATTTCTTTCAACCTCAGTATTTGTAATGGCTCAAAAGAATACAAAGAATGGATAAAGCCCCCTTCCGCATATTGAGCATCATTCCTTATAAAATAGTTCCTGCAAAGCTCGGAGGAGAAAAAGGCATTGCCGTTTTTAATGAATACCTCGCTAAAAAAACAGTGCTTGTCGGGGTTACTACTAAGAATAATGATCCTGCACTGGCGAAAGGATACAGGCTGATGAATATCCTGTCCGACAACCGGTCGAGATATGGAAATATTTTTCTTATCGGAAAGATAAAAAAGATCATCACCAAAGAAAAGATCACCCATCTTATCACTGAGCATCCGTATTACGGGTGGCTTTCATGGATGCTCGGGAAGGCTACAGATGTTAAATGGGTGGTTCATTCCCATAATATTGAATACATGCGCTCCATGTCTATCGGAAGATGGTGGTGGAAAGCATTGAAGCGGTACGAAGGATGGACATACAGAAAAGCGGATAAGGTATTTTTTATCTCGGACGATGACAGAAAGCATGCTATTAAATTCCTTGGAGTGGATCCCGCAAAATCTTTAACGGTCACTTATGGAATAGAGCAGCACAGCATACCCGCCGATAAGCAGGAATGCAGAAGAATGATATCAGAAAAATATTCCATTGACAGAACCAATAAAATTTTACTTTTTAATGGTGCGCTTTATCATTCGACCAACTACGATGCATTGAAGATCATCCTTGATGAAATCAATCCATTTCTTATAGAAAATAAATTCAGCTATAAGATCATTGTTTGTGGGAAAGGATTGCCTGAGTTTTTTAATGAGTTGAGAAATTATGCGGATAAGAATGTGATATATGCCGGATTTGTGAATGACATATCCTTATACTTTAAAGCTGCTGATATTTTCCTGAATCCAATACTAAGTGGAGGCGGGGTTAAAACAAAAGCCATTGAAGCTATAGCCATGGATTGCACAGTGGTATCAACAGAACTCGGTGCCATGGGCATTAAAAGAGATGTGTGCGGTAATAAATTACAGGTAGTTGGAGAAGGTGAATGGAATAAATTTGGGAATTTGATAATTTCAGCATCTTCTGAAAATTACCACACTCCCTTTAAGTTTTATGAATATTATTATTGGGAAAATATAATTAAAAAAGTTCTTGATTTTATTTCCTGACTTTATAGTTAACAATCAATTTAGGTCTTTTTGTTGGATCGGGATGTTCGCTGCTGCCAAATACTATTGCTCTGTAAATCTGTTCGTTTTTCAATTCAAGGCAAAAACCATTATTCTCTCCACTGGTAACCATTTGTTTCACCATTTTTGTTACATCGATATTGGGTACATCAAAATTCCACTCCGTTGTACTTGCAGGTATTGATGCCTTGTCAACTTCAGTTGTTGCAGGTTTATTGTTCCATGTAATCGTTGCTTCACTCCAGTCTCCTGTAACACGTTTGAGCCAGCACGCATTGTCGGTATATGTCTCATAAGGTGATCCGGGATAATATGAATTTCCAATGGGAGCAGCGACGCCTGATTCTACCCCATACAACGATAATTTCGCAGCAACAATCTCAGCTTCCGAAGGTATTTCGGACAACCTGGTAAATTTTATGTACGTCCTGTTGGTGCCTTCACCAGCGTTATCCGCATTATAAGTCCACCTTATCGCGGCCACATCAGGATTTCCGCTATGATTTGAACTTGCATACAAGTCATTATCTGTTTCACGGAAGGCTACCAGGCAATCCTGTCCTTCATCCTTTGTGTCGGGACCAGGCTGTAAAATCAGTTGCTTGTATTCGAAAGGAGGTTTTTTAGAACAGGAAGCATGAATAATAACAATCGCAAAAAGTAGTAGGGGAAGAATTAATTTTTTCACTGTTTAAGGTTATTTCTCAAACATACTAAAGTATTTTATAAAAGTATGGTCGGTTCATTAATATTTCATACGAATAAGACCAAACAACTACCACATTATGAGCATACTTTTTGACCATGACTAATTCTTCCTTAAGTCTGTTTGAGAACAACCATCTGAAAACTGTCGCAATTAAAAATACAGGGATATTTATAGTATATATAATCAACTGAAAAAGATACCATCCGATACCAAATTGTTTTCGAATCCTCACAAAATTCGATATCATTATTTGCAATCCCTTTTTATCATATAAATTACTATAGCCCTTGCTCGTTGATGCAAAAGCAGTATTTGAAGTTTCACCCTGCAGATGAATTACTTTGAACTGTCCATAAATAACCAACTTCCCGACTTTTCTTAGTCTGTAGCACCATTCTGCTTCCTCAGCGTATAAAAAAAAGTCTTCATCCATCAGGCCAGCCCTTTCAATTGCGGATTTTTTGACCATCAGGAACGCCCCATTGATCCAGTCCACTTCTACAGGTTCATTCGCATCAGGAATATGAGGTTTTCTTACTTTAAAAATATTGCCGGCTTTTTTTATCAACGGACCCAGGTAAGGAAGGGGAAGTAAATTATTGAGTCCTCCAGTCATAAAATAATTGCCTGATATCTGTGGTGTACCATCTCTATTGAGTAACTGAACCCCGCAGGCAACATAATGCGAATCTGATAGAACCTTATAACAATCATTCAATGCATTCTCCAGTATTATAGTGTCCGAATTCACCAGAAGCATTGTATCTCCCGAAGAACTTCTGATGCCTGCATTGTTAGCACGTGCAAAACCTGCGTTATAATCAAGCTGTATCCATTTTATTAAAGGAAAAAGTTCGTTAATTAATTCTCTTGAATGATCACCTGACGCATTATCCACTACAAGCACTTCAAATGAAATATCCGACGACTGTTCAAAAACCGATTTAAGGCAGTCAGCTAATAATTGAGGGGTCTTGTAATTAACTATGATGATTGAAAGCATCAGAAGTCTTTAAGCTTATGATAATACCGGCTTTGTTCTGATCTTTTTGAAAAATAAAAACATTGAACGCGATATCGGGTTATTATCTATTTGTTTTGCAACCTTAATACTGAATAATTTTTCCGGATCAAAATCATTATCCGGCACGAGCTTATCAGCATATTCTTTTATCAAGGAAATAAAATAGCTGACAGTTTTACCCTTTCTTTTATTCATTGGTGTTCTCAATAGCCTGTGTGAAAGTCCTTTGCAGTATAAATTTAAAAAATCAAGTGAGTACCTTTTTATTATTATCTGAAAAGCTTCATCTGATTTCTTTAATGAATACAGATAGTCAATAAATACAGAGAAAGCGTCATGAAATTTAAGGTCCGGAGATGTAGTAGTCATACTCTGATGAAGACGAAATGAGAAACCCGGGTCAAATGAAGTTGCCTTATAGCCCATCCTGGTAAGATTGATGTACAGCTCAAAATCTGCA
>Ga0207701_10002625_pt1 | contig 18597 bp, 18 predicted proteins | sample KBSSwiSSwithPhiX_FD_184294 | JGI IMG/M metagenome (GOLD analysis project Ga0207701, IMG submission 184294) | Switchgrass rhizosphere bulk soil microbial communities from Kellogg Biological Station, Michigan, USA, with PhiX - S5 (SPAdes) (version 2) | ecosystem: Environmental > Terrestrial >... | reverse complement strand
CCCTCTGCTGCTCTATATAAAGTTATACAGGTTGGCTTTGCATTTTAATGCAAACTGATAAATTAATATCGTGGATAAAAAAAGGATTCGCTAATTCATGATTTATTTTGATAAGTCGCTGGACACAAGACATTTATAATTGTGCTCTCTATCTTTCAGATGAAAATGTATAAAAATCATAAAAGTACGCTAATTCCAATTGCGATAGCGACATTTGTAACTCTATCCCTGCTTGTATTTCCCTCAACAAATATGATTGGATATTCTCAAGCTGAGAATAAAACCCAAGTAAAGGATCAGGCAGAAGCAAAACTGTTTGAGTTGGCTCAGAAATTTAATACGATGCTAAAAGATTCCAAGGTAAATCTAACCATTCCTCAAGATGGTAACATTTCATCAAAGCTACAGGAATTGAAAAACTCAGCGGCATTCAAATCCTTGTCTGACAAGTTTTCACAAGCCGTTCAGCAATTAGGGCAAGGGAATAAAACTGAACAACTGAAAGAGCGAGCTGGTGCTAACCTCACTGGTCTATTTCAGAAACTTCAGGATCTGAAAAACAGCAACAGCACTCAATAATCTCTTCTCCTTTTCTGTTTTTAATTTAGCCTGTTATTTTTACAAAGCTCAGAAAATTTAAATTATGAAAGCCTTTCAATTAATTAGGTAGCCAAAATTTTCGCTTTAGCGCCGACACAGAACTCTTATTCATTTACTTTTTCATGGAACGTTACTCGGTACACTTACAACAATTAATTTCCACTTGTCAATTATTTGTTTGACGGCATTCCCATTTTCAGCGCTCTTCGTTTCATAATAAACATTAAAGCTACTAAACTTAGTGAAATAATAGCTCCAAATAGAAATATTGCATTAAATGCCATAGTATTTGGTACAGATGATGTCACTCCTTCAGGACTTTGTACCGGAGAAGCAAATAGTGCCATGAACATCCCCGCGATAACAGGTCCTATTGCGCCCCCTATTATTCGCATAGTAGAATAAGTAGCAGATACAACTCCAGTGGATCCTGGTGGAGTGAACCATATAATGACGTTTGCTGATAAAGTTACAAACGCTCCACCGACAGCAAATAAGATGAGTACACTGGCCACCTGACCTGAAGTCGAGTGAAATGCGAGGAGGGCAACAATACCTATACACATTATAATAGAACCAGGGACTATAAACCTGGAGCTGCCATGTTTGACAGCCAGCATCCCAGCTATCGGTCCAAGCGCAACGAACACCAAGGCTTGAGGAAGCTGTAATAGTCCAACTTCAAGGGTAGTCATTCCGAACCCATACGGTTCTGGAGTCTGACCTAGAGTAGGAATTGTGGAAAAAATGATGTACTGAACAATGCCAAGCATAAGATAACTGATGTTTCCAACTCTTATTATCCTGTGAAATGCTAATTTCAAATTTATCAATGGGCTCTCACTTCGTTTTTCTATAAAAAAGAAAGCTGCCATTGATGCCAAACCTATTCCGAGAAAAGTCCAAAAGAGTCCAACGCCTTCGCTACCTTTCCCTAGAAAAGTGAAACATAGCATAAATGTACTGGTTGTCAGCACCATGGTGATGACTCCCGGGATATCGATGATCTTGCCATGTCGTTTGGGCGCATTATCACCAGTATTTTTATCTTTACCTTCGAGAGGAGCTGTGGGGATTTTGGGAATAACTTTCCAAAGCAAGAATAGGAGTATGAGTGAAACTGGTATGGCTGAATAAAATACGCTCTGCCAGCCACCAAAATAAACAACAGCCGCTCCAAGTACTAAACCTACAGCACTTCCTCCTTGATACATGGACAATAAAACACCTTGGGCGAAAGGAAACTTCTCAGGTGGAAACAGATCTCGTGCAATTCGAATAGCAACCGGAACAAGAGCTACTGCAACACCTTGGATGATTCTAAATATCAATAAGGTGTAAAATTCATGAGCAAAACCGGCAAATATCGTTCCGACAGTGTAACACACGAACACTAAGAGAAGCATCTTCTTGGGTCCGTATGTGTCAGCAAGTTTTCCTATAACTATGGTTACGGCGGCACCTGAAACGAGGTATACTGTAAGGACCCAACTAACAGTAGCATAGTCCTTGCCAAAATAGGCCGACATTTCAGTAAGTGCAGGAGCCATCGAAGTATGCACGTACAGAACTAAAATTATGCTAATCCCCATTATCCACAGGGATCTTGTAGCAACCTTGGGAGTTGCCACGGTAACTTGTTTTCCCGTAGGATTATCACCACCGTCAAGTTTAGCAGATTCAGGCAATCTTTGCCTATCTTACTTTTTTTCCTATATAAGCTCTCTTATTTCAGTTAGATTCTCGCAGGTATAGGAAATTCGAAATGAAACTTTCTTTTTAGATTTATGAGAAAGTACTGTTGAATATCGTCTTCCCAGCCAAGTCTTTTGATTGGTCAGGTAGAAATTCTGTTTCCAGTTTGTCAAGTTTACCTTTTCCAATTATTAACTGATTATAGTCTTGATCCTTTGAAGGATACCAATATAAAATATTGTTAATCTTGTCCCATTTCAATTCATTACTGGTAGACCATACCGTAAATTCAGGGGAATAATGTATGTCAAAGGGAATGTAGACAACCGTCGGTTCGTCCGTCACGACTTTTCCCTTTAGGATAATCGAGGCATACTTTGAATCGATATCGAAGAATATTAGAGCAGGTTCCGCCGAGCTTCGCATTGGATATGGACGTGCTACTGCGTCCACGTTTCTTGGTTTCCTATCGGGTCCAAGAAGTGAATAGTTTTCATAGTTCCAATTATCTTTGCCCTCTTCAGTATTGTATAGATCGTAATTCCATATTGTAGCATTAAGAAGAAGTGCTTCAATTTGCTTGTATTGTAGATCCAAATATTCTCTTACCTGCTCTGCCTCTTGGAATGCTCCAAATTCTGTTATAAATGGAACTAGTCCACGTTCAGTGGCAGCTTGATACAATTGAGCAAATAACATTGGGAATTCAACTTTATAAGTGTAAAGACTTTCAGGGATTTTTACGAATGAGCTAGCAACTGCCATCGTATCATAGTAGTGAAATGACAGAACACCATTTTTACCAAATCTGGAAACAGATGATAGATCATCCGGCAAATAGGTTTCCAACCTCTTAGTTACGAGTCTCTTATCTACCATCACATTTTTTATAAAGTCCATACCAAAGTTGCTCTTTACCTCAAGTGGAGACGCTCCATATTTTGCGGGCATACCGCCAGTATCAGTAGGCATAATCCAATCAACTCTTGGTTCGATAAAAATGAACAAGGATTTGTCAAACTTTTCAATTTCAGAGTTTACGTTTCGATAGTATTCCATAAGATTGTTAATTTCAAATTCCTTCTTAGGTATAGTATTAGGATGGGGTTCGTTAAAAGGCTCTACGGCCAAAATACCTGGATGTCCAAGACCTCCATTTAGCGACTTGAAGAATTTAACGGTCTGACCAATGGTTTTCTCCAAGTGCGTCCGAACCGGATAGTTTTTCAGCCCCTCATCTAGATTTGTCAAATCATTCACCCAAAACGATTTCAAGGTCTCTTTTAGGGACTTGTTAATCATGTATTTGAACTGCCATTTTTTGTCAGGTTTGGTGGGAGCCTTTGGCTTTTCGTGTTCCTCATCAATAGCAACTGCCCAATCAGGGAATCCATCCCCACCGTATACTTCGTTTGCAATATCCTGATGGAAATCTAAAATAACGTAAAGGTTTCTTGCATAAAGCTCGTCAATTATTTCTTTCATGTATTCAAGATATTTCCTTCCCTCTGGTAGAAGTTCATCCAGATTTGGGTTTGGCCGAGGTTCTATGGCTTTCCATGATACTAAGAGACGTATAATATTAAACCCAAGGTTTTTCATTAAATCTAATCCTGACCTTACGGATTCGATTTCCTTCTTCAAATCAAGCTGTGATAACTCATGTGCGTCAAGAGGTGCTATAGGGAGGTAAGGAGGCATCTTGCTTCTTGACCCAAAGTTGACTCCCCTGAATAGAACGAATCTTTTGTCTTCATCCCTGAACCAAGATCCGCTCTTCCAAATACCTTCTCTAAGTTCTGCGGATGATTCTTGTTCACTCACAGCTTTTGCTAGGGTGTCGCCACGTCTTTGCTTACGCCTACTCCTCATTGCAGCCAATATTATTTGTATTCCACTTACCGCTAGGGCTATAGTCGTCATGACAAGAAGTAGAATTAGACCCAGTTTAGGAGCTGCCAAGACCAATATAGCCAAAGCCGTAATCAAAACTCCTAACGCAATGGAAGGAATATGACGTGGTTCTTCCTCCTTCTTTTTTAAACCACTGACTATTCTTATGATACCATTAGCTAGTAAGCCGAATCCAAGAAAATAGATAAGCCATTTTGTGGCAAATTCAGGAAAGAAGAAACCCGATCCAATATAGACTATTATACCGACACCTACACCTATATTGAGAAGTCTGGATGATCTTTTTACGCCCTTTGCTACTATTCCACTAACCAGTCTCTCTGCCCCAAGGAGTATTAATCCAATACCAGCCAAAAATAGCCAAATATAAGCGCCAAGCGTAGTTTCTTTTTGTACGCCATAATAGAGAACCACACCCGAAAGAAGCAAACATAAACTGCCAACAGCAATCTGAAAAACCCAAAACCATGATAATTTTGATTTACCCTTGATTTCCATATTATTAATAAGTACGTCTCTGATGACAATATATATGAGTTGTCCTCGATCCACAAGGCAGATTTTAATGTCGAAAATAGCACTGGGTTTAAACGTCTTTGCAATTATTACTTCGGTGTATGCTTATGAACACCTCTGATATTCCACAAAAAGACAGAGCATTAGTATTGCAAGGTGGGGGATCATTAGGCGCCTACGAAGCTGGAGCGTATAAAGCCCTGTATTATTGGCTAGCCAAAAAAGACAGGGAAGAGGGAAAAAAGAAAAGTTCTACTTTTAACATTATAGCTGGAACATCAATTGGCGCAATGAATGCGGCCGTTCTGACAAGTTATTTCGTGGAAAATAATACCTATGAGGGCTCTGCAGAAAGACTTATTGAATTCTGGAAGTATTTGTCCGAGCAGTCCCTAGCAGATTCCAATCCTTGGTTCAGGTTTTGGTGGGATAGTATGCACAAAATGAATAAAGCCTTTGCAACAGGAGAGGCAGCCAGAAGATATTATTCCGCGAAAGAATTTTCACTAATGGGAGTTCCAAACGTTTTTAGTCCTCGCATACCTATGCTTGATGCCAAATTCTGGGACCTATGTGGGAACACTTGGTATCGTTTTAGTAATGAACCATTAAAACGAAGTCTCGAGAAATTTGCGAAATTTCCCATAGCTACTAGTTTTGAAGACAACCAGCCCAGATTAATTTTAGTCGCTGTCGATGTAGCAGATGGTTTGCCAGTTACATTTGACAGTTATCCTAAAGCAGATGGTTCACGGAAAACCGAATATGGTAGATATATATCACAGGAAGGTAACGAAATAGGATTTGAACGAGTAATTAAGTACGATAAGGGCATTACTTCCGATCATGTTATGGCTAGCGGATCGTATCCTGTAAATTTTGATTATGCCTCCTTAGAAGTTGAGAGTTATTATCCTCCTCGCATCAATGGTAGTAAGCAAAAAGATCTGACAGGTAATGATATTACTCAGAATGACAGTGTGAATTCAAGCTATTATAAAAAGAAGAAACGATATTTTTGGGACGGCGGATTGATGTCCAATACCCCACTGAGCCAACTTGTATTGATGCATAGAAATTATTGGTACCAAATTAGAGGAGTGAAGGAAAAAGTTCCTACTCTTGGTATATGTGTGATCAACGTACACCCTAAGCAACAGCTAGAAATTCCTACCGATCATGATGGTGTTGTAAACAGGAATAATGACATTACTTTTTCTGATCGAAGTCATAGGGATGAAGAAGTTTTATTGTTAATTTCTGATTATATAGATTTAGTCAAAGATTTGATAAAAATAGGCAAGGAAAACGGAATTAAGGATGAGGTATTAAAGGAACTAATGAATCGCCAAACAAAATATCATGGGCAAGTCCTGAAACCAAGAAAGTACAAGGAAATTATTGAAGGTAGTTTTGATATAGCAGAAGTAGTAAGAATTGAAAGAAAGAATGATGAAAATACAATTTCAGATAAAACATTTGATTTTTCGTCCGGAACGATTGAAAATCTACTTCAAAACGGTTATGATGATACAATGAATGCCATTAACAGTTGGAGAACTTCAAATGTTCCTGAATAAAGGAATTTAATACAAATCAAAAGAAAAAAGGTCATTTTGTTGGTTCTGAATAGCTCGAATCAAAAGTTAGAATTTGAGTGTATGAAAACAGTATTGACTTGAGGCTAGGATATATAATAAGAAAAAATGGATTGGTTCCGGGACAACGCTACTGAGATTCAAATAGCCTATAAGCTTGCAAAAGTTTAATTCAATACTTAAATACTAGAATCAACAACAAGGCAACAACGTGTCCGTTAACAAAAGGCCAGCTTGGGTTAGATGGCTCCAAATAGGCTTAGGCGCTATCATTATTATACTGTCTATAGTGACGCTAGCGTCTCCAGCTGCTGCGTTTGTTTCAGTGGTTTGGTTACTGGCGATAATTTTGTTCTTCGTCGGAATAGAGCGGGTAATAGTTGGGATATTTTTACCAGGAAGGTCAAGATGGTCAAGCATAGGACTTGGAATATTAATTCTCATCCTAGCAGGTATAGCACTCTCATATCCTACTGAGGCAGCTGTACTTATACTGATATTCGTTGCAATTGCTTTACTAATTATTGGTGCTTCAAGGATAATAGAAGGCCTGTCTAGAAGACATAGAGGAGTCTCGCGTGGGTTCCATGTAGGTGTAGGAATATTAGCTGTAGGAATTGGTATCGCAATACTTGTGGTTCCGTCATTTGGTGCAGCCCTAGCAGGAGTCATAATTGCTATAGGGCTTTTAATAATTGGAATCCAAATGGTTATTACTGGAATACGTTCACATAAAGTGTTAACTTAGGTATCAATTGACAGTAAGTTAAGAAGTAGAAAGAACTCAGATTTCTAAGAATTATGAACTCATTTTCTCTGGAGGTTCTTATTTTATTCTACCTTTCATTGCTAGGCACTAGCAATGGTAAAACGTCTCGAGTGCCGAGATTTTGTGAGTAAACCAGCTAGAGCTTGCCCAATTCGTCTTCATCACTATATGCTCTTTCTGCGTGTTCTTCAATATCTAATCCAGCTTCTTCTACCTTTGGAGAGACTCTGACGCCTATCAGCAGATTTATGACCTTCATTATTATATAGGTGCCACCGAATCCTAGGACTCCGGCAACAGCAACACCAATGGCTTGGATCAACAGCTGTTGTGGATTACCATAAAGAAGACCATTAACACCGTTAGGATTTATTGCAAGAGAGGCAAATATTCCTACAGCTAGAGAGCCAATTATGCCTGGTATCCCGTGAATAGAACTAACGTCAAGCGCATCATCAATCCTGAGCCTGTCTTTGAGAAATAATACCCCAAGATAAGACCCTAGTCCTACCGCTATACCGATGACGAACGCAGATTCGACGCTCACATACCCGGACGCAGGAGTTATTCCCGCGAGACCGGCGATTGCTCCGTTAATAGCTGCAATAACGCTTGGTTTTCCAGTCCTCATCCATGAAAGCCCTACCCATATTAGTGCAGAAACTGCAGATGCCATGTGAGTGTTAATCACGGTATTGCCTGCAACTCCCCCTGATGCTAGCGCACTGCCCGCATTGAATCCAAACCAACCAAGCCACAGAAGGGATGACCCAAGAACCGCAAGTGGTATACTATGAGGAACCATTATGGACGGACCATAATCCTTCCTTCTTCCCAAAATCAGAGCCGCAGCAAGTGCGCCCATTCCAGCACTCGTGTGGATAACTATTCCTCCTGCAAAATCCTTTACACCCAACTCGCGAAGCCATCCCCCTTCACCCCAAATCCAATGTACCAAAGGGTAGTAAATGAGTACACTCCAGGCAGCTATAAACAAGACAAAAGCACTAAATTTCATTCTCTCTGCTATAGCACCAGTTAAGAGTAAGGGCGTTATTACAGCAAACATCATTTCAAATTTTACGAATAGCACACCAGGAATGGTGGGAGCATATTGCTCCAAAGAAGCGTTCCATGGAATACCTTTGAGAAATGTCCATTGCAAATTTCCAGCAAGTCCTGCAGTGTCAGGACCAAAAGATAAGCTAAAACCAAAAGTGAACCACATCACACTCAGGAGAGCCATTCCAAAGAATATCTGCATAAAAATTGAGACCGTGTTTTTTTTCCTCAGCAAGCCGGCCTCGAATAATCCTAATGAAGGTATCATCAGCAAAACAAGACTCGATGCAATTAGCATCCACGCTGTATCTCCAGTATCTATTGCCAAGTCGTTATCATACGAGCACATATGTATAAAAAAGTTGCTTCTTGAAAAGAAAGGGATAATTATTTTAATAGCCATACATTAAGGAATTTAGTTGATAAGAATAGAAGTGGTTATGGCTGAAAATGACATTGCAAAGGTAAGCGAGGGATTGAAGAAGACTGGGATTGGCGGCTTAACTGTCTTTAAGGTAAAAGGGCGCGGTAAAACCATACCTGCAGAGATTCATACCTCAAAAGGAACTCAAATTTTCACACCCGAATTTGGGGATAAATATGTAGTTGTTGGGGTCTTACCAGATGCAAAAATCGATGAAGCTATCAAGATTATAAGAGAAAATTCTAAAATAGGCAAGATCTTTATCAGCCCTGTGAGTCATGCAGTGGACCTTGCAACGGGAGTTATAGATGAAGAAGCGATATGACAGAACTTTAATGTAAATGTGAGAGTAGTAATCAGCAAGTAAAAAATTAGTTACAGGAGATAACTCCATGTACTAGATTAGAACTTGATACGAGACTTAACAATTTGCGTGGATGATTATCCATCTAGTTATTTAGTAAAGTACTTTACTATGAAATGATATAATAGGTTTAATGAAGGCGTATTATGGTAAGCAGTAAAGGAAAGCCTGATAACCAATAGACTAGTAGCTGACTACGATCTTGTTTTCAAACTCCGTTTGTTATTTTGGTTCATTCATTCTAATATTTTTAATTAATTCCTTCAGCTGAACGAGTGTTTGTTCAAAAAATGGAATGACGTCCAAAGAAGCTTCTTTCGAAAGTAATGAACCGCTCAATGAATAATTTCTTAAACGTTTTAACATCCAATACCAGTTGTCTTCCTGATTAGCCTTTTGTAATTCTCCTGCCAATTCTACTCCCTTACTCTCAGCCGAGAGCCCGCTAACCACTTTATTAAAATCCATTCTATCTCTAGGAATCCCACTTAAGTGAAAATTATCAATTATTCTAAGTAGTAGACAGTCAAAAGTTCCAAGCATTTGTGAAATTAATGAATCAATTTCCATCTCCGCACCTACTCGCACATCTTTTGATATGAGATCACCGTGTTGGGATTTAATATTTTTTAAATTCTTTAAATGTTCTTCGCATGCAAACATTTTGAAGATAATCCTGTCTGACTGCAGAAAAGGTATATCAGACGTGGTCATTAGATGTATGTAAAATACTTCTGCTACTTATTAGTTTCTTGATATGCTATCACTGACAAATAAAAGGTTTGACTGGCTGGTCACTTTATGTTCAAAATAATTTTTTTATTTCCTATTATTTAGTGCAATTAGAACTATTACGAGTGATAACCAGGTGTAAATTTTACAGCGTCATCTAATCGCAGTCAAGGTAAAATTAATACCATAGTAAAAGAGAGGAATTGTTAATATTAGAATTATAAATTTGTGATATTGGGATCTTAATACTGAGATCCCTCTGGATGCAAAATATGAAGTTAAACCAAGCCAAGCGTAATCCATCCATACGTGCACCAAAAAGAGAAAGGCTATTCCTATTGGATAGCCTAACAATGCTATTGAATCAGAAATTAATTTTATACCTACGGAAATCCACCAAAGAAAGAAGAATGGATTAATACCTGTGAATAACATGCCAGCAATAACTGGCTTTTCAATCCTGGATGATTCAATAATATAATTGTGCTTGTTATTTTTGCTAATAATCTTTACCACAAAAAGGATACCAAATGAGATTAGACTAATCCCTCCAATAAAACTAATAAAATTAATACTAAAGGTCACACTTTGAGAAGTAAATATTATCAGAGGGATAGAATATAGGATGACGACTGGCAGCTCTACTATTGTGTGACCAATTGCAATTTTTATTCCGGACCAAAATCCCCCATTCTTGCTTAAAACTAAATTTGCGAAAAATAGTGGACCTGGAGAAAGAACTCCCGATACTGAAACAAGTATGATTTGTAATCCAATGTCAAGCAAGGTCATGCTAGAGTCTGTATCTCTACCATTGAATGGGTCTCTTATTTCTGAAGAAGCTACCCGTAGGCCCCTTTGCATCAATTAAAGCAAAATGAACAATATCTTTGGCAGCACGACCCGGGCTTATGGGCGCCATATCACCTCCCATATCTGTGTGGACCCATCCAGGACATACCGCATTTATTTTGATGTTCTCATCTTTCAACTCATCTGCCATAATTAATGTGAGGGCATTAAGTGCAATCTTTGAAATTCTATATGCGGATACATATCCGCTCATCTCACTTATTGCTCCGTATCCAGATGACACATTTACTATCCGGCCATATCCATTTTGTCTCATTATCGGAACAAAAGCCCTGCACATACGGAATGCTCCATAAAAATTAACAGCTAATGTATCCTGCATAATCTTTTCATCTACGTCAAACACACTTACTCCCTCATCCAAATAAACCCCAGCATTATTAATCAGGATATCAACTCTTCCATAAGTCTCTAGAATCCAATCCCTAAGACTTGAGATATCTTTACTATCAGTAACGTCTAGTTTTCGATATGCAACATCGACATCATGATCTAGTTTATCCACTGCTAGTCGACCTCCTTCTTCATTCCTACTCGTAAGAACGACTAAACAACCAGCCCTACATAGTTCCTTGCATATTTCAAATCCAATCCCTCGATTTCCGCCCGTTACAATTGCTACATGTCTTTCAGAGATCAAACTTGATTAACTCTATGATGCTTTAGTCATTCTTATCAACATTGCCTCGATCCTAATCTTAAAATTGTGCAACTCGATTTATATGAGAAAATTTATTCCATAAGATCAAGTTAATATGATAGTGGAGATCATGATATCGTATGAAGATATCATAACTGGTTTTATTTTCCTTGTATGATAATTATCTTTATCAAAATATAGTTCTTACAAAACAGATATTGAAGTGCTTACTTATACTAACACTAAACAATAATAATGACAAATCTATATTCGACGAGATTTGGATTCGGTTTGTTAAAAAAGGTAATGGGTTAGAACCTACGTTCTGTTATCTGGCCGCTATCGAATCGAGTCTGGACTTTCTAATTTTCTTGTGTCTCTGATTCCAATGGTTCACAAAATCTGAAATGAGAGGCATAAAATCACTATAAGATGTCTTTTCTCTAGCGGTTTTGCTAAATTTCTGTCCATATTTAATACATTCCCAACAGCCAGTGATAGGAATTAACGGGGCCACATAATATCCAGTTTGTTTGCCTGTAAATCCCCAAGCCTCTCCTACTGCACAATATTTGGAGTCCTTAACCAATATCTTACGATCTATTTCGTCTATCCCATTTCTTAATTTATTTGACCAGATAGGACAAATTTCTTCGAATGACAGATCAGGTTCTAACGACTCTGAATGAGTTTGAGTTCTTTTGAGAAACTCTAACTTTACCATGAATATATATACATAAACTTATCTATAACCTTAACGATAAAAATTCTAAACTCAACTATTTGTGAGAATTTTAACTTATGCTTGCAAAATTTATATTTTATATAATTAAAGTATTTTTTTATTAAAGTCGGTAGGCTATTTAAAACAAAAAATAGATGGGTTATCATCCAAGCTGAGCTGGATGAATGTCAGTCATCTTCTTAAGTAACCAGCGACAAGCATCTTAAGCTGTGGTCTTAACCGGGATTACCCATTCACATTTGATGCCTGCCTTATTATGGTGTTTTTCTACGGCCTCCTTATTAGGCGCATCGAGCAGGCAAAATAATTTGTCGGCTTCTTTATTATACAGTATGTTATGATGCGTGATTCCAAATTCGTCCACAGGCGACTTTTGCAATTTTCTTAGCGCTTTTTCGTCAAACCCTTTTAAGGGATGAACGTCTAGGAACTTTGGCATACATTTGATATCATGATATCAATATATAACTCTATCGTTTTGATATCATGATATCACTATATTTAAATAGCATACATTAGAATATGAGAACATGACACGTGATTTAATAGTTAGAGGATTTGATGATCAAGTTCATGCAGCTCTAGGACGGATTGCAAATCAAAAACGAGTTTCTATTAATTCTATCGTAAAAGACGCTGTGGATAAATGGCTAAAACATCAACAAGAAATCCCCAAAAAGCATCACCTAATTATCTATTCAGATCATGAATCTATGCTTGCACTTTTGAAATCCATGGATAGGTTGGCCAAGGAGAGTGATTTGTTCAGATGTTATTGTGGACCACCACGAAGTCCAGAAACTATATTCTTGTCCAAATTAAAATGGTATGATGGTACTCCAATGCCATATTATTATACAAATCACAGTCATTTAGCAAAAAAACAAACCCCTACCCCTCGAAACGATATTACAAAATATTGCAAACAAGTCATTACTAAAATTGCAGATGGTACTAATAATAGACAACTGTGTTGTATGGATTTTCTTATAAATGATATAAGTAAAAATTCATTAAAACAAGCAATGATTGTAGAGCAACTATATGATAATAATAGACTCTCTGGTTTAATGTACTGTAACTATATGACTGAGAGTTTGATAGGTTCCGATATAAAGAATATGATAGAATTATTTGAGATGCATGATCAAGTCTTTATATTGAAGGATACTGAAGTCTATAAACTTCATGTCACAAAGGAGAATGTCCACAAGATGTTCTTGAATTGAAATCTCAACACCTCCTAAATGGGTTTAGGTTTCTATTTTGAAGATCAAGCATCGGTCGACATTTTGCTAAAGCATATGTAAATGACTTGCTTTTCAATTAAATTTTCAAAGGACGGAACATAAGAAGTTAAGCATAGAACTGTTGTCTCCTGTAGATGAAAGGGAGACAGGATTCTTTCGTACAGCTAAATCTTATATTCTCGATTGCTGGATATTGTCTTTAGCGCGAGGATGAATCAATGATCTCCACTCCGACAATGATTTTGTGGGTATTTGTAATTTGTGCTATTGGAGCCTGGATATTGCAACGCCATGAGAAACGAAAACGCCGAGCATTCATCAAAAGAGAAAGGGAGAGATGGACAGACTTAAAGTGACCTATCCTTACCACTTGAGTATTTGATAGTAAAGTAATGTAGAGAGAATTCCGCCTATTGCGAGGGCAGTGCAGCCACCTATTATCAAAAACAGCGTTCCAGTTTTCATTATTACCTTGAAAAATGTATGATTATAAAACTTTATAATGTAAAATCATTTGTCTTTTCTTTATGATGCGATTATAATCAATCTTTACTACCAAGAGTGATAAATGAGGATAATTACTGATCTAACTTGTCCGTCTCTCTACCAAGATATATGTCAATTCTTGTGCTGTCCTGGATCTTGTTATCCATATCTAACATATTGTCTTGTATTATTACTCTATTGGCCTTTTTCCAATCTAGTTTTCCAACAAAATTTTAATATTTCCTTGTACAACAATTACTGATGGTCGTTAGCACACTTAGGTTAGTGAAATATCTCGGATTGTTGGTAAGTGTAACCTACATTCTTTCAGTGGGATCGGCATATGCCCAAACGAATCAAACCAGTAAATCAACCCAAGATGTTGCGGGTCCGATCTTAGCCCAGGCGCTCAAGAGTCTCCAAGATGCAAAGAAGGCTTACGACTCTGGCAACAAGACTGGTGCTTTGGATGAGGCCCATCAGGCTATGTGGAATCTGCAAATGCTAGGTCTACCAAAGAACTGTATAATTAACAATAATCAAATGCTCCAATGCAACTTGCCTGGATAAAAATTCACATTCATTCTGGTAGATCATTTAAAGAAATAAAACAAGATAACATACAGACCCACTTCCTCTTATTTCTTGCTTAAACTAGATCCTCAAATCTTATTTATTTTCAACTTGAAATATTACTGCCAATCTGGATATGGGAAATGGGGAATCTAGATTTGTTCGCAAATCTCACATCCTTTATCCATATTTATGATGGTCTAGATACTGCGCACACTGGCGGGCTATTATCTATCACTTCCTAAACAACCCACCAGTATTCTAGCTAAATGCTCTCTCGTAATTGAGGAAAGTGCCATTTTTGGTGGATCCTATGTTTGGACATTGGCACAGCCCTTCAATTTTTTAGGAAATTGGCGAGGGCTGTTGTAAACGCACTGGAATTCAATCAAATGTTAGGTACGCTTTATCTTATATTGAGACAGTAATATTGGATCGTGCTTTAAATTATTTTTCAGAAACTTCTAATCAATTGACACTAGATAGAAGCTTCCCGCCGCAGTAGTTTACTGTAAATCCATTTTTTTAGTGTTACCTTAAGTGGTTCTGCTGGTGTATAAATAGCTTGTTCTAGTTTTTCTTGTTAATTAACCAGTTAATTATTTTGTGTTGTACAAACACTAAACTCATCAGCAGGGATTCAGTTGAAAAATACTCTCCCTTTGAATTGATCGAGTCAATAAATTGGTAACATTCATCCAACATACGTAAGAAAAGCGTCCTGTCTTCTTCACGCAAGGCATCTGCAAATCCTCTCCACGATTCAAGCTCTTGTGCTAATATGTCTTCATTTGGAAACAATATCATCTTTTATTATCTACCTTGATTAATTATTGCTATTTTTTTTCATTAATTCCATTAACTGTTTATAGTGATGCAGGATAATTGACATTATATGTTGTGTATGACAATTGCTCTTGCGGAATTAGAACATGCACTATTATATTGACGCGAAATTGAAAACATTTCATCAAATTTTTTTCTATCATCCTTATCTAGGCAGAAACGAAAGCTACGCCACTTTAATTCTTCTGTCATACAAGCTAATCTGAAAGATGGTATCGTTCTACCCATTTAAGAACTCATCTCCTTACGAATCAATATATCTTCATAAGATAAGGACAAATACTTCTTGACAGTAACATAATCAAGATCCTGTTTTTCCTGTATGAACACTTTAAATTTATCATTTGTCTTGTTCATATCAACCTTAATGTGTTTGTTAAACATGGAAAGAACCTTGTTTCTTACATCAAGTACGTCAGGTGATAGTTTGTTATTATCGAGTGAAATCGAAGTTATCAATAAAACTTTGTATTTGGAAGGTACTTCTTTAAGTAGGTCTGCGATTTCTCTTAACAGGGATTCTACACCTCTAATATTTATCTCCGGTTCTTGAGCGAACATCGCAAGTAATTCGGGAATTATTACCACATTGATCTTATGTTCATGAATGGTTTTGGGCAATTCATATTTTAAAAAATGTGTAAGCTGATAGACAGTAAATACTCTTGAAATCATTATTTGTTTCAAGGTCTTTTTGATATTCAGCCCATATTGTTTCATAAAATCTACAAACTGATATACGTCAGTACAATTACCCGCATCCAAAATAAACACATTTGAGTTTCTACCAAAGCCGCCATATTTCTTTGGCATTAATGAATGAACTCCTACTTTTGTCAATATTAGATTTATCATCTTTGAATCTCCTACAAGGCAAACGGCGTCTCCAAGAAGTAATTCGACGGTTTTATTACATATACCATTAATTGTAAATGAAAGCCGATTAAGATAATCATAAGCTGTTTTTAGCTTTAATGGCTCTTGTTGGATTGACATTATTCTGTTTGGCTTTTCTGCAATAAGGTTTGACATGGAGCTTAGTTCTAGCATATTGAGCTCTATTTAATGGAGAAGCTACTTTCAGAGAGGGGGGCACGATTACGGCATTGCAGCAAAACAACACAATTCGAATTTAACCTCAAATTCTTACGAATAAATTTATTCCACGCTGACCATAAATAAGCTCTTGAAGCTTTTCATCGGATGCTCGGGTTGGAGCTATACTTCTTGGCAGGGTCCATTCTACCCAGCGAATCTGGAAAATAAGCTATGGCTGCCATACTATTCTCAAGTTTTCAATTACGTAGAAATTGACTCCACTTTTTATAGAATTCCAAATCAATTTACGGTTAAAAATTGGGCCACCAGAACTCCAAAAGATTTTAGATTTACTGCCAAATTTCCCAAAGTAATAACACATGATAAAAAATTCACAAATGTAGAAAATGAACTGAATTTATTTTATGATGCAATAGAACCTTTAAAGGAAAAGCTACTTGCACTGTTAATACAATTCCCACCTTATGTAAAAATTGCCGAAGGATTGGAAGCATTAAAACAATATGATTTCTACTTTGATGACAGATACAGGTATGCGGTCGAGGTAAGACATCCATCATGGTTTTCAGACTTAGCCTACAATTTCTTTTCAAACAATAATATATGCATGGTGTGGAATCAATTGGAGAAAATACAATCTCCTCCTATAGTAACAACCGATTTCGTGTATCTTAGATTGATTGGAGATAGAAGTATTAAAGAAGGAAACTTTGGAAAAATACAAAAGGATAGAGAACAGGAAATGACATATTGGTCTGATAAATTCAGAACAATTCAACAAGAGGACAAAGATGTCAAGATAGGTATTCTAGCTGCCAACAATCATTACGCGGGATTTGGCGCTGCAACCGCTAATATGTTTAGAGTGATGAACAATCTTCCATCAGTAGAATGGGGGATAAATAGGGATATAGATTATAGTACAGAATTGGAAATCTCTGACAGAAAAAAAGGTTACCATAAGACTAAACAAAAGAGTTTATTAGACTATCCAAGTAGCTAGCGAATTATTTCATTCTGCGAATCCATTGCAGGTACACTTTAAAAAATGGCTCACCAAGTTTGTCAGAAATATGAAAATCTCTAGTATCATAACATCGGAAGACATTTATTTGATTTGAAGATTGATTTTATCATTCTAAGAATTTACCCTAGGATTTATTCGAAGCATCATATTTTTCATTATGGACAAGGACACTAAGCGGTATACGGTCCTTCCTCTTACCAACCAATTTTTTTAATGGATAGCCTAATCCAATCACAGCTGAGATATTCATTTCTGGTGGGATTCCAAAATCCTTCCTGAATTTATCTTCCTTTATTCCTGTAAATATTCCTGAACCTACTGCGTAATTCCAAGCTGCCAACTGCATGCTCTGTATTACCCTTCCTGCGTCAATCAGGTGAAAATGATACTTTGGATTTGTAAGAATTATTATCGCAAAATTACAATTCGCAACCCAATTTCCACTAGTACTGTCGTTTGCAAGTCTTTTTAGATTCTCTTTATTTTCGACTAGGATAAAACGCCAATGTTGAGTGTTAAGACCAGTCCCTGTTAACCTGGCAGCCTCGAGGACCTTTAATTTTATATCTCCTGGAACTTCTATCTGGCTAAAATCTCTAATGTCAAGTTTGGTCGCTAGGCATTCAAATGCATCCATAATTACTTATTAATCTTAAGATATTAAAGATTTAAAATCCTATATTGACACCATCTTGAATTAATAAATTAAATCAGATTAATTTATTTCCAAAAAATGACTAATAATGAATACATCCAAACCTTGCTAATAACCATCCAGGACACTTTCAGTGCCATCTTTTGAAGTGTTGTTTGTGAGTAGTAAGATAGGCTCCCGTCTTAAAGTAATGATCATAGAATTCTAAATCTAGATGTTGAGCCTGTACATAGGTTAGTAGAAAAATACTTGGGACAGTTGCAGGAAACTTACCATAGGTATCGTAAACATACTGTGCCTGCAAAGCTACACATTCTTTGAATTCTTCAGTATAAGGATTTGCACTTGCTCTGACATTAGGACTATCATTCCATGCTCCAGGTGTATTTGGATTATACACCCCGCCTTCACCAAATTTTCTCTCAGCCAGTGCTTCAGTTGCTTCCCTCATGTCATTAAAATGCGGAGGACAATATCCTTCAAAAACACCTTGCAAGCCGGTAGGATTTGGTATTGACCATCGTGTATCTTTATCATATCTAAATCCCAAACCTGGAACATTTGGATCACCACTGGCGCCTAATACAGTATGTCTATCTATTCCATCAAACATCCATCCTCCAAGGCCCATCGCTTGAAGTATAAGTACACCTGCATAACAAGATGTTGAGAGCTCTGCAGTTAATTCAGTCAAAGAGTACTGTTCCATAAAAGTAAGTGGAATGGCCTTGTTCACATCAACCATGTTGTTGAACTTTTCTATACCAGG
>Ga0207701_10002622_pt1 | contig 18604 bp, 14 predicted proteins | sample KBSSwiSSwithPhiX_FD_184294 | JGI IMG/M metagenome (GOLD analysis project Ga0207701, IMG submission 184294) | Switchgrass rhizosphere bulk soil microbial communities from Kellogg Biological Station, Michigan, USA, with PhiX - S5 (SPAdes) (version 2) | ecosystem: Environmental > Terrestrial >... | reverse complement strand
CGGCGATCTATTACAACTTTGTGCCGACACCGGGTAAAACAACTTTTAATGATCTCGTTACTACTTCATGGGGACGAATTGTTTTTGCGGGAATAATAATCTGCCTGATCGGTATTTTTATCTGTGGTTATGCCGGTGTATTAAAAGAAAAGGAATTACCTGAAGAGAAGAAGAAAGACAGCGTAAAAGAATTCAATCTTGTTAAGGGATTGATCGTATGCATTGTGTCCGGTATTCTCAGCGCATGTTTTAATTATGGTATTGAGGCCGGCACACCGATGGCAGAAGTTGCCAATGATGCCTGGAAGGCAGCGAATCCTGGTGAAACAGTTGAATTTCTGTACCAGAACAATGTAACTTATGTCGTTTTACTCTGGGGAGGTTTAACAACTAATTTTATCTGGTGTATGATACTGAATGCGCGCAACCGCACCTTCGGTGATTACACCAATAAAAAAACCCCGCTTGCCGGGAATTATTTCTTTGCGGCACTTGCGGGAACGATATGGTTCCTTCAATTCTTTTTTTACGGAATGGGAGAAAGCAAACTTGGCAATGGAGCAAGTTCATGGATTCTTCATATGGCATTCATCATACTGGTGGCAAATATGTGGGGTATTGCTTTAAAAGAGTGGAACGGGGTAAGCAGAAAAACAAAAATCACTATTACCATCGGGATACTTGCCATATTGAGCTCGGTTGTTTTGGTTGGTTATGGAAATGCCTTAAAGTGAAATTCAGTTATGATAATTGATAAAAAAAATATTGAGCAATACAATGAACCGCTGCTTAAGGAACACCAGCGGAAATTTTCTTTCATTGCAGAGGGCTTACCTGATGGAGAAGGAATTATTAAGAAACTGATTGACTTCGAAGTGGCGATACCTAGCTGGGCGCTGGGAAGTGGTGGCACGCGATTCGGAAGATTTGCCGGTGGCGGTGAACCCGGAACGCTTGAAGAGAAGATTGAAGATGTAGGCCTGCTTCACGCGTTGAACAGATCCAGTGGTGCAATTTCGTTGCATATTCCCTGGGATATTCCCGAAAATGCATCATCCATAAAATCTTATGCTGCTCACCTTGGAATACGGTTCGATGCGGTTAATTCAAATACTTTCCAGGATCAGCCCGGTCAGCAGTTGAGTTATAAGTTCGGTTCGATGCAGCACGTAGACAAAGCGGTCAGGCAGCAGGCGATCGACCATAATATTGAAGTGATCAGGCATGGAGTTGAATTAGGATCAGACGCTATTACCGTTTGGCTTTCCGACGGATCATGTTTTCCTGGACAACTTAATTTTAAAAGAGCTTTTCAGCATACACTCGAAAGTTTACAGGAAGTATACCAGGCGCTTCCGGCGAACTGGAAGATGTTTGTTGAGTACAAGGCTTATGAACCGAATTTTTACTCCATGACCGTGGGCGACTGGGGCCAGTCGTACTTATATACTTCGAAGCTGGGACCCAAAGCTTTTACACTGGTAGATCTTGGTCATCATTTGGCCAATGCGAACATCGAACAGATCGTGGCATTGTTGCTGATGGAAGAAAAACTTGGAGGATTTCATTTCAACGATTCAAAATATGGCGATGATGATCTGACTGTTGGCAGTATCAATCCATACCAGTTATTTTTAATTTTCAATGAGCTGGTAGGTGGAATGGATGAAAGGAACATGAATCATGCTACGGACCTGGGATGGATGATCGACGCTTCGCATAATGTTAAGGATCCCCTTGAAGATCTGTTACAATCTGTTGAAGCGATCATGATAGCTTATGCGCAGGCTTTGCTTGTTGACCGTAAATCACTGAATAATGCCCAGCTGAACAACGATGTTTCGCAGTGCCAGGAAATTCTGCAAGGCGCTTACCGCACCGATGTGCGTGCCCTGGTTGCTGAAGCGCGTTTGAGAAGTGGCGGTGCGTTGAAACCATTGGATCTTTACCGTGAGATTGATGTACGCAATAAATTAATCAAGAGCAGGGGTTCAAAAACGGTGGCTACAGGTTTATAAAATAAACACTATTATGAACCGTATCCTCTTTTGTTTACTCGTATTCCCCCTGTCAGTATTTTCCCAACAGATTGATTCGCTTGATTGGTTCATTCAAAAACAGGTAGCTGATTATAATATACCGGCACTTGCCATTGGCGTGATAAAAAATAATGAAGTTGTATTCAGCAAAGGGTACGGTGTAATGAAAGACTCAACGCCGGTAACAAGTGAATCTGTATTCCCGATAATGTCATGCACCAAAGCATTTACTGTAACCGCCGTGGGTATACTGGTTGATGAAGGGAAAATAAAGTGGGATGATAAGGTGACCCGGTATCTCCCCGATTTTAAACTAAGCGATCCGTCGGTTACCAAACAGATAACCATCAGAGATCTTTTAACCCACCGCTCAGGACTCGAATCTTATGAAGGCGACCTGCTATGGTACGGAACCGATTATACACGTGATGAAGTTGTGGAACGGATAAAATATAGTCCTCTCAAAAATAAATTCAGGAAACAGTATGGATACCAAAACATCATGTACCTGGTAGCGGGGCAGATCATAGAAAAAGTAACCGGTAAAAAATGGGAGCAGTTTGTGAAGGAAAGAATTCTCGAACCGCTTGAATTGAACAGCACTCAAACAACAGAATATTTATATAACATCGCGCCGGCAGGTGCTTTACATTCCAACATTCATGACATGCTTACCTGGATGAAATTATGGATGAATGACGGCACCAGTAATAAAAAGAGTATACTATCCAAGCGTTCCTTTGATGCTATAACTTCTCCTTACATTTTTATCACCGACAAAAAAGATGTGAGCTATGGAATGGGCTGGCAGATCGAATCAGATAAAAATAATAAAATAATCAGCCACGGCGGAGGAATGCCCGGATTCAAATCTTTGATCACTATTGACATCAAACACAAAACGGGAATAGTTATACTGACCAATAAAATAACTTACCTGAATGAAGAACTGACGGGCATAATAATGGAATATTTGAAATCGGAACAAATGAACTGGATTGAAAAAGATAAAAGCCTGCTCACAAAGAATATCAGGTTCGGATGGGATGACGATAAAAATTATTATCACGAACCTGCCCCTGAGTTTGAAGAATATACTGGTGAATATGAGGACAGGCAGTATGGAAAAACAATTATCAGAAAAGAAAGAGATACTGCTGTAATAGAATTTTTACCTGCGTCAAAACAATACAAAGGTTACCTGACCTATGTAAATACTGACACGCTTCACATAGACTTCAGCGATGCTTTCATGCCATCAGGAAATATTATTTTCAAGAGGAAAAATAATAAGATCAACAGTTTTATATTCGACATCCAGCCCGGCGATTTTATATTCAGCAATTTTTCTTTTGTCAGAAAAAACTAATCATTACTGTTCGAATTTCATTTCATCAAGTATCCGCGCGGTAACTTTTTTTATGAAGGCAGGAGAATAATGTAATCCGTCGATGAATGGATAGCCCTGTTCATCGTGCAGCATGTCGCCAAGAAAAACGAAATCCCTGTGCCCGACGCCATATTTTTTTACAAGTGGGTAAATGTAATTGAACCGAGTGTTGGTATCCTTGAAGCACACAGGATCTTTCTGCTGGTTGGGATAATTATAAAAGGGTGAAGGCTGCGAAAAGAAAAATGGTTTTGCTCCTGATACGTTACACATCATCCTGATATTCTCAATGTTCTCAAAATAATTGGAAACGAGCTTATCATTGTATTCATTCAAAGGAATATTTTTCGGATCCATAAACATCGCATCCGCTGTATCTACCAGTTGAAACTTTCCGTCCGTTTTCAAACCTTTTTCGAACACCTGGCGGAATACATAAGAAAAATAAGATTGCCTGTAATAAGCCGAAGTAGCAAACCAGAAATCATTAATTCCATCGAGGAACACAACGATATCAGGTTTATGACCGCTGTAAATAAGGTTTGAAAATAAAATCAGTTCCTGGTAACTATAATAGGTTGGAGTGCCGTAATTAACCACCCGGATTGATTTACCCTTTGGAAATCTCTCCTTGTAAAGCTCAACAAATTGTGAAGGAATAGTTTCATAGTCAAGTACATTAAATCCAAACATGGTTGATCCGCCGAAGAAATAGATGTCCAGGGTATCATCCGACGCAGGATTGAAATATTCTCCAGGTTGCATATTCCTGGTAGGACCCGTCATGTGCATGTAAGCTCCATTGAAGTCCATATTCCTGAACTCTACCCATGAATCCTGTATAAACCTGTTGCTCTTCATAGCTTCGCCGGCAATTTTAGTGTTAACCTCTTTGGAAGAATCGGGCCTTACCAAAATATGTGGCTCTACATTCACCGGAAATTCACGCCGGCTGAACATGCTCTTTAAGGTGCGCACTAATTCAATAGAAGCCAGTTTTTCAGGACCTTTTTGCTGATAAAGCACCACACTTAGTATGCCTTCGACCAGGAAAAGAAGAACAATCACCAACACAATGAGCATTACAATTATAGCACCTGTGCCCGGTTTTGTTTTATTTTTTTCCTGTGTTGTCATTCCAGATCTTTTTTAACAGTATTTAAAATCTGCCTGGCAATCTTCTCTGAAAATTCAGGGGAATAATTCATACTGTCTATAAACGCATTCCCTTTTTCATGCCCTGGTAGATTACCCAGGAAATAAAAATTATTCAGCGAATCTTTATTCATTTCCAACTCAGGATAGATGTATTCAAACCGTTTGAAATTTCCTGTGTATGATTGAGCATTGATCTGTGTATTCTTATAGAAAGGAACTGGCTCGCAGAAGAAATAACTTTTGATGCCTGCACTTTTACATAGCTCCGCGGCCATCCTGATATTACTAGAATATCTTTTAATCAGCTGGTCATTGTATTCATTACCGTTTATTCCCGGAGGGTCATCATAGAACTGACCGGTTGAATCGAGAAAAGTTTCCCTTCCTTTCTGAAACATTTTTCCCTCGAAAGTTTGCTGCAGGGCGTAGGAAAAATAGGGACGATCATAATATAACATCCGTGAAGGATAAAAATCATTTAAACCGTCAAGGAAAATAACAACGTCGGGGCGGTGACCTTCAAAGAGGAGTGATGAAAGAAGCATCAGTTCCTGCTTGCTGTAATAATGTGGTACACCGAAATTTTTCACCCTTACTGTGGCAGCAGGATTTTCCTGCCGGTAAGCGTTTATAAACCTGGATGGGATTGTTTCGTCATCGGCAAGATTAAAACCAAACATGGTACTGCCTCCGAAAAAATAAATATCGATGGTGTCTGCAGAACCAGTTTTAATGTAGGAATCGGGTACGCTCCTTCTCTCAAAACCACTGATGTTCACATATTTTGAATGATAGTCGGCCATTCTGAACATCAACCAGGGCTCATAGCTGTACTGGTCGGCATCCTTTGTTTCGTCGGCAATTAATTTATTGATATCATTTGAAGTACCGGGCCGGGATAGCTTATGCATGTCGTACATCTTTTGTCCGGCTCCCTTTTTAAAAAGCTCTTCAGTGAAATGAGTGATAGCGAGCTTTCCGGTAGTGTACTTCCTGAATAATATCATGCTGGCAACCAATTCAAATAGAATGGCGAGAAAGATTAAAATAAAGACCCAATATTTAATTTCGGACCAGATTTTTTTCATTATTGTCAGGCAAGGGGATTTATGTGCCGGGTAATTTTAAATTTATAAATATATTTCCGGATATTAATCTGCTAATCCGTTTCTTACAATAAAAAAACATGTATATTTAATACTACTTCAAAAACCAATGATCCAAACATTTCTGACAGAACCCCCTTCCTGCCTGTGCCTTAACCTAAGAATTAAATGATTTCTGCCAATGAAAATATTGGGAATTTCCGCTTTTTATCATGATTCTGCAGCCGCCATTATCATTGATGGTGAAATTGTTGCAGCCGCCCAGGAAGAACGTTTCACCAGGAAAAAATTCGATGCTTCATTCCCACGTAATGCAGTAGAATTCTGTATTCAGTATGCGGGAACTTCTCTCAATGACCTTGATGCAATTGTATTTTACGACAAGCCATTCCTCAAATTCGAAAGGCTGCTTGAAACATATTATAATTTTTCTCCCAAAGGAGTTAAATCGTTTATCACTTCGATGCCGGTATGGATAAAGGAGAAGATCTTTTTAAGGAAAGTGATCACCGATGAATTTGATAAGATTGAAAAATTCGACAGGAAAAAAGTAAAGCTTCTTTTTCCGGAACATCACCTTTCTCATGCTGCCAGCGCATTTTATCCTTCACCTTTCCACGAATCGGCGATACTTACAATAGATGCAGTAGGAGAATGGGCAACTGCTTCAATATGTAAAGGAGAAGGTAACAGCATTACCATTTTAAAACAGCTCGATTTTCCACATTCTCTCGGATTACTGTATTCAGCCTTTACCTATTTCCTGGGCTTTAAGGTTAATTCAGGTGAATATAAACTAATGGGACTGGCACCTTACGGAATACCGGGATCTGAACAGGTTCAACAATATGTTGAGATTATCAAAAAGAATCTCGTAGACCTCAAAGAAGACGGCTCATTGTTTCTGAACCAGGAATATTTTAATTATGCCGTTGGCCTCACTATGGTAAAAGAAGATAAGTGGGAAAAATTGTTTGGTTTTCCTGCAAGGAAAGGTGAAAGCAATCTTGAACAGCATCATTGTAATCTTGCATTGGCCATACAACAGGTAACAGAAGAGGCGGTACTAAACCTGGCCAGGGAAACAAAGCGTCTTACAGGTTCAGATAACCTGTGCATGGCCGGTGGTGTATCACTCAATTGTGTAGCAAATGGCAAACTTGATGACGCAGGTATCTTTAAGAATATATTTATTACTCCTGCTGCAGGCGATGCTGGTGGCGCATTAGGGGCTGCAAGTGCGGCCTATCATATCTATTTCGGGCAGTCGCGAAAGGTGCTGAATGGAAAGCTCGATCATCTCAGCGGTTCATTTCTCGGTCCTGAATATTCTTCACTCGAAATAAAAAATCTCATCCGCAAATACCAGGCTGAAGCAGATGAATATACCAATGAAAGCGAACTTACAGAAGTGGTGGCTAAGCTGATTGCTGATGGTGCAGTGATCGGATGGCACCAGGGCAGAATGGAATTCGGGCCAAGGGCGCTTGGCGCACGAAGCATCATTGCCGACGCAAGGAACAGCACCATGCAGAAAAAACTCAACCTTAAGATCAAATACAGGGAAGGTTTCCGGCCTTTCGCTCCCATTGTTCTTGCTGAAGATGTGTCGGAATATTTTAACCAGTCAGCACCATCTCCTTACATGCTGCTGGTGAAACCGGTAAAAAATAACAGGCAGATCCCTTACCCGAAGGATTTCAAACAGGATGGACTTCTCGATAAACTTTACTTCCTTCGTAGTGATATTCCCGCCGTTACCCATATTGATTATTCGGCGCGTCTGCAAACTGTACATAAGGAAACGAATAAAAAGCTTTGGAACCTGCTGAATACATTTAAAAAACTTACCGGTTATTCAGTGCTTGTAAATACCAGCTTCAATGTTCGTGGTGAACCGATTGTAAACAGTCCTGAAGATGCCTACCGTTGCTTTATGAGAACAGACATGGATTACCTTGTGATCGGCGATTTTATTTTTGACAAGAAAAAACAACCGGCCTGGAAAGAAACAAAGGACTGGAGATCTGAATTTGTTTTAGACTAAAATACTGCAATATGAACTTCTTAACCGAATTGTGGAACTACATCACCAGCCGTAAAAAATGGTGGTTGGCTCCCGTCATCTTTATTCTTTTGCTGATTGGAATACTTATAGTTTTTGCGGGAGGATCCGCTATTGCTCCATTCATTTACACTTTATTCTAATGAAGGAAAAAGATAAGCACCTGGGCACTATCCTTGTTTTCGTGATAGTGCTCATCATTTTATTTTTGGTTTACAAAAATGTGAAGCTGTTGTATGCAGCATTGGTATTGGGAGCTATAGCGCTGATAATACCTGCACTGAGCAGAAAGATCCATATTGTATGGATGAAATTTGCCGAGCTGCTCGGGCTGGTGATGAACAAAGTGATCCTGGGAATTGTTTTTTTTATCTTCCTTGTACCGGTTGCATTACTGAGCAAGCTTTTCAGAAAAAATCCCCTTAAGGTAAAACGCGAAACAACAAGCTATTTCATCGAAAGGAACTTCACCTATACCAAAAAAAGTCTGGAGCAATTGTGGTAAATTCGGAACCACTCAATTTGCTTTTATGGACAACCTGCGTTTTTCCCGCCGCAACTTCATTTCCGCTGTTGGTGTTTCAGGCGCTGCCACAGTAGCCAGCCTTACACCATTGCAATCATTTGCCAACATACGCCCGGAAGAAAATCAACTTCCACCCGACCGTGTGATCAAAATGATCAGCACGATCAATTTATCTCCTGAAGAACAGAAGAAAATAAAAGCAGTCTCTGAAAATATCGACCTGGAGATCGTGGGCGATGGGGGATCTGTTTCAGCAGATGCAGAAGTAGTGATCGGTGATGTTGATGCTGCAGCATTGCAGCGGTTAAAGAAACTGAAATGGGTGCAGGTATGGCACGCAGGGGTTGAGAATATGCCGAAAGAAATGATCAATCATCCGGTTGTGCTGACAAATATGCAACGTGTGCTTGGACCTGTCATAGCTGAATCGGCTATCGCATTGCTGTTAAGTTTAACACGCGGATTAATTCAATCGTCAGTTCCGAATTTTTATAAGAAAAAATGGTCGCAGGTGCCCGATGATGTTGTGCTCGACGACCTCTACAATAAAACTATCGCCATTGTTGGCATGGGAGGCATTGGTTCAGAAACAGCAAGGCGCCTCCACTATGGTTTCAATATGCGTGTAATTGCAACTGATGCGAAACCTATGCATAAACCGGAATTCGTTGATGAGTTGCACGATCCGTCATGGCTTATGGAAATGGTACCGCAGGCAGATGTACTCATGAGCGCTGCCCCTCTTACAAAAGAAACAAAGGAAATGTTCAACGCCGGTGTTTTCGGAAAAATGAAACCCGATGCCTATTTTATTAATGTTTCGCGTGGCGGGTTAGTGCAACAGCAAGCGCTGATTGATGCATTGAAAAATAAAAAGATCAGGGGTGCAGGCCTTGATGTAACAACTCCGGAGCCTTTACCCGCTAATCATGCATTATGGACATGCCCTAACCTGGTTATCACTCCTCATAATTCATCGGTAGCGGATATCCGCAACAAACGGATGCTTGCACTTGCCGTTGAAAATGTAAGGCGCTATACTCTTGGGTTACCACTTATGAATGTTGTTGATAAGGAAAAAGGTTATTAATTTTTAGCGGGGATATGAAATTTTGATACCCATGACGGGTCTATTGTTTTTGGGTTATTGATATCCGCCTGGGGATGTGCGTCCAGATCAACCATCAGCAGGTAGATATTGTTGGGATCATTGGGAAAAGTTGTTTTCTCCCACAAATAAGTATTGGAATGCTGGTTGTTCAGCTCATCCTGTGGAATTGGCCTTGATGTGGTGATTCCGTTTTTAATGATCCGGTAAATACCTTTTTCAGCTTCAGTTGTGAACACCTGCTGGCCCTTCTCATCATTTCCGAAGGTTACTTTTCCTTCTACCTGGGTCCATGTTTCTGTATCTGTTCCGTAAGAATTCGCCTGTACATATAATTGAAATTCAAAGCGGTTGCTTTCCTTGAATTTGAATTTAACCAGCATACCACCGCCGCTTTTATAAGTGTTATAATAAGCGCCTGGCGTGGTGTTAACGTATCCGATCGTTGAAACAGTGGAAATTGTCCAGGAGGTTGAATCGTTTGTGAGCAAAGTTGCCGGCACATCACGCATGGTCTGGGAGAATGTTCCGGCCATCAGGCTCATGCTTATGAGGGTGAAAAAAAGTTTCATATAGTTTTTAAACAAATATGGAGTCATATTTTACCGGAGAAAAGCAAATCATGCGGGAATTGAGGTTTACAGGAGATGAAGTGAGTAATGAATCGTTTTGATCGTAGGCTAAAACCACAAGCTCATTCTCTGTAAAAATCTTTAAATTCAGAGTAAAATCTGCTTGCCATGACTTCATTAGATCCCGCTCACGTCAAAAACATTGTGCTGCTTGGCCATGCCGGCAGCGGCAAAACAACTCTTGCTGAATGCATGCTTTTCGAAGCCGGCCTTACTACAAGGAGAGGCACGGTAGAAGAAAAAAACACCGTCGGCGATTTTTATGAACTTGAACATGAAAGAGGAAACAGCGTATTCTCTAAACTACTCCACACCGAATGGAGAGGCTATAAAATCAACATCATCGATACACCCGGTTATGATGATTTTGTGGGAGAAGTGTTGTCAGCGCTTCGTGTTGCCGACACCGGGGTAATGCTGCTTAATGCCAGCTTTGGAGTTGAAGTAGGTAACGACATCATCTGGGAGTACACGGAAAAATTCAAGACTCCGATGATTTTCGCAGTAAATAAGATCGACCAGGATAAAGCTGATTTTGATAAAACGGTTGCTGAAGCAAAAGATCATTTCGGAAGAAATGTTGTTGTTGTTCAATATCCCATGAACCAGGGCCTTGAATTCAATTCTATCGTTGATGTATTGCGTATGACGGTGTACCAGTTTCCTCCTGAAGGTGGCAAACCACAAAAACTTGCAATACCGGATACAGAAAAAGAAAAAGCAGAAAGACTGCATAAAGAATTGATAGAGGCCATTGCCGAAAATGATGAAGGCCTGATGGAAAAATATTTCGACAAAGGCGAACTGGATGAAGATGAAATGAAAATAGGTTTAAAGAAAGCAATGATCAATCATGATCTCTTCCCAGTCTTCTGTCTCTCTGCAAAAAAGAATATGGGAAGCGGCAGGTTGATGGGGTTCATTGATAATGTTTGCCCGAGCGCAAATGAAATGCCTCCGCAGACCACCAGGTCGGGCGACAAATTACTTTGTGATCCTAATGGACCGCCCTGCATTTTTATTTATAAAACCATTTCTGAACCGCATATAGGCGAAACGTCTTATTTCAAAGTTTATTCCGGTACGGTGAGAGCAGGTATGGAACTGGTGAATGAATCGAATGGAGTAACAGAAAGAATCAACCAGTTGTTTGTAGTGGAAGGAGAAAAGCGGATCAACGTTACCGACATGCAGGCAGGTGATATTGGTGCCACGATCAAATTAAAGCACACGCATGTAAATAACACTTTGCATGCAAGAGGAAAAAATATTGAACTTGAGCCCATCGAATTTCCTTCTTCATTGATGACAATAGCCATTGAATCTTCACAAAAAGGTGATGAAGAAAAATTATCCCTCGCACTTCACCAGGTCCAGGAAGAAGATCCTACCGTAAAAGTTGAAGTGTCGCAGGAGCTGAAACAAACGCTGATCCATTGCCAGGGCGAACTACACTTATCAGTTATCAAATGGAAACTCGAACACTTCGCAAAGAATTTGCATGTTAAATTCTCCAAGCCTAAAATTCCTTACAGGGAAACGATCAGGAAATCTGTGCAGTCCAACTACCGGCATAAAAAACAATCTGGCGGTGCCGGACAATTTGGTGAAGTGTACATGCAGGTTGAGCCGTTTTATGAAGGCATGCCTGATCCTAAAGGATTGAACGTGCGCGGGCGCGATGAATATAAACTGGATTGGGGTGGCAAGCTGGTATTTTTTAATTGTATTGTTGGCGGTGCAATTGATACGCGTTTTCTTCCTTCCATACTAAAGGGCGTAATGGAAAAAATGCAGGAAGGCCCATTGACCGGATCTCATGTACGGGATGTGCGTGTATGTGTCTATGATGGAAAGATGCATCCGGTTGACTCGAATGATATATCATTTAAGATTGCCGGGCTTATGGCTTTCAAGCAGGCTTTTCAGCAGGCTGATCCGCAGATACTCGAGCCATTTTACCAGTTAGCAGTATTGTGTCCTGATGATCTTACAGGTGGCATTATCAGTGATCTTCAATCACGCAGGGGTGTTATTGAAGGAATGGATACAGAGGGTCATTTCACAAAAATATCAGCGCGTGTACCACTTGCAGAAATGCAGGATTATTCATCATCATTACGATCAATTACTCAGGGTCGGGCAAAATTCAGGTTAGATTTTGCTGAATATGCCTCTGCTCCTTTTGAAATACAGAGAAAATTAATTGATGAATACCACAAATCGGCAAAAGAAGAACTTGTGTCCTAATTTAATCTTTATCCCATCTTTTGTCGCTACGTAAGTTTGAATGCTGCTTAATGAAAATAAAATCGATCTGGAAAAGTGCCATATCAAGCGGGCGCCTGTGTATTTCGCAGATATCATAAATAACAAAACCATTTTCAGCGAGATATTGAATTATTTCATGGGCCAGTTTCACCTGGTGATAAACTTCGATAAAATTCAATTCAAGCAATATAACTTTTATTGATTTCAGGTTTTTTTCAAAACCTTTTAAGATGGGGAATTCGTACCCCTGTGTATCGATTTTTAAAAAATCAGGAGCATTAAGATCATTCCTATTCACATATTCATCCAGAGTGAACATTTTCTGTTTCAATCTTTTTTTTGGCGTGAATTCCTGGCTTTCTAAAACCGAAGATGAAGTTTCATCGGCGAAATAATTTACATCATCCCGGCTCTCATCTCCAACAATACCTTCTACAATTTTTACATTTTTACCATTAAATTTATTTTTAAGCAAATCAATTTTTTCGGGAAGTGCTTCAAACGCTACTATTTTACCTGTGGGCCATAGATCGAGGCACATCCGGGAGAAGTCGCCCTGGTATGCGCCGACATCAAAAATAATTTCAGGATTAAAGCCAAGATCTTTCAACCTTAAGAGTGAAACCTGGGCATCGGGTATTTTGCCTTTAGCGATCATCCGTTTTACGTCACCGCTGAAAAGCCTGGATTCTATTTTTTTCCTGATGAAATTGAACATTGAAATAAAATATGTCCTATTAAGATTGCTTTCCTGGAAATGCTCCCTAAATATAACGTATACCTAAAGCATAAAGCCACCATTTGCAGCAATTTACGCATAGATCCTCTCCACGAAAGTATATTCTCCTTTTCTGCGGCTGATTTGGTTTTTATACAATTCACAAAGCGTATATATGAACTTGATTTAAAAAGGGAGAAAAAATTATAGAATCTTTTCATGGCCCGATAAAGAAAGTGGTAACAGGTGTACTCGAGAAACCGGGATGCACCTGCGTCTTCATTATGAAATATCCGCCAAATAAGCTAACTTGAACAAGACTTCAGGATCGATCTATGACCTTTAGATCCTGCTTACCCGACAAATTCCCCTCAATCCAATTCCGCGTTTTCCAGTTTTCAGTTACTGACTGGAAAATTGACCCTTATGCACTACTTTATGAAAAAAAGGCATTACTCCCTTATTACCATTTTGCTCCTTGCACAATTAGTATCTGCGCAGCGGCAATGGACCTGGATGGAAGGTAATAAAGACGTGAATATTGAAGGCGCTTATGGCACATTAGGCGCTCCCGGCCCTTCCAATTTTCCGGGAAGCAGAATGGGTTCCTGCACGTGGAAGGACAATCATGGCAACTTCTGGCTCTTCGGCGGTCGTGGAAATTCAGAATCTTCAAACGGGTTACTAAATGATATATGGAAATATGATCCAGCCAGTAAACAATGGACCTGGATAGGAGGCGAAAAAACGATCAATACGCCGGGCCAGTATGGCATCCTGGGTATTCCCATATTCCAACGTCCCGGAGCACGGGAAAATGCAGTTTCATGGACAGATGCGCAGGGAAATTTCTGGATGTTCGGCGGTTCGGGATATGCTGCTGGCACGGAAACAGGTTTTCTTAACGATCTATGGAAATATTCACCATTAGCTAATACTTGGACATGGGTCAGCGGCACAGACAATCTGAACCAGGATGGCCAATATGGCGACAGGGAAAAGCCTTCCCGAAATAATTATCCCGGGGGGCGTTTTCTGTCAACCGGCTGGACAGATAATGACGGCAACTTATGGCTTTTCGGAGGATTTGGATATGCCCATGATGACAATGGCGCGCTTAATGACCTTTGGATGTATTCACCAGGCAGTGATGAATGGGCATGGATGAAAGGAGACAATTCCACAGACGCCGATGCCCACTATGGACATAAGGGTGATTTTGCCAAAAATAATACGCCGGGGGGAAGGCAGGGCAGCACCGGCCTGAAAGATAAAGATGGAAAATTGTGGTTGTATGGTGGTGAAAACTCAAATGCCCTGTTTTGTGATCTTTGGGTATACAATCCCGGGGAAAATGAGTGGGCATGGATGAGCGGAACTGATAATACTAATGAACTCCCTGTATTTGAAGACATCAATGTGCCTACCAGTACAGGACATCCGGGTTCAAGAACATTTGCTTCAGGCTGGGTGGATCCTAATAGTGACCTGTTTATTTTTGGCGGAAAAGGCTATGGAGGAAATTCAGGTTCGAATTCATTGAACAACCTCTGGAAATATTCCATCACTGATAATAACTGGACCTTAATAAAAGGAGAAACAACAGAAAACCCGGTAGCCGTTTATGGCACCAAGGGTGTTCCAAACAGTAATAATAAACCTGGCGGTACAAATAACGCAATGGCATGGACCGGAAATGACGGAATATTCTGGCTTTTCGGCGGCCGTTCAGATGATGGTTACCTCAACCAGGTTTGGGCATTCAGTCCTTGCCAGGGTGGAGAGGTTACTCCGGCTACTGCTGCCATATGTGAAGGAAGCTCACAAAAGCTTACAGCAACAGGTGGAACTACATATGAATGGCGCCGCAACAACCAGCTAATAGGCGGGCAGGCCAGTGCAACATATACCGCCACCGAACCGGGAACCTATAGTGTAATTATCAAAAACGGTGCATGTTCTATCAACGCGTTCAATACTGTTGAGATAACGAGAACAACTGCTCCATCCGGCACTATCAGTCCCTCTTCCGCAACCATTTGCCAGGGTAGTTCAAAGACCCTCACCGCAACAGGTGGAACATCGTACGAATGGAAACTAAATGGAACTACCATACAGGGAAAATCCGAAGCATCGATCACCGTTAATGAGGGTGGTACTTATAGTGTGATCATCACCAACGGTACCTGCAGCGGGCCTGCATCAAACACATCAGTCATTACCATGGAGAATACTCCGGCAGGAACGATCACACCTGTCGCTGCTTCGCTTTGTGAAAGTGCAACGCAGGTATTAACTGCAACAGGAGGAACATCATATGAGTGGATGAAGAATGGTGAGATCATCGGCGGCGAAACAGGACCAAACATAACCGTTAACGAAGCCGGTATTTACAGTGTGAATATTAAAGGTGGCGTTTGCAGCGGCCCTGCCGCAAATACCGCGGAAATTACTGATGAAAATTCCAGTGGTGTCCGTTACGCGGACATATTTGCCACTTCTAATGTTCCATTCCAGCTGACTGCAAGAAATATCGGTACACATTTTCAATGGACACCTAGTACAGGCCTCGATGATCCTTCATCTGCCACACCCAGGGCAAAGATAACCCGCGACCAGGAGTATCATGTTCTAATCAGTTCCGCGCAGGGATGTACTATAATCGATACTCAAATGGTAAAGATCAGTGAAAACAATAATGCTAAGGTAAATGTACCTACAGCTTTCACTCCTAACGGGAACAATGTAAATGACCGTTTACGTCCATTAGGTAAAATCGGGAAGATAGATTATTTCAGGGTGTACAACCGGTGGGGTAATATGGTGTTTCAAACCAATAAAATCGGGGATGGCTGGGATGGAAATTATAAAGGCGTGGGACAGCAATCAGAAACATACACCTGGATATTTTCCGGGCAGATGACTGATGGCCAATCAATAAAAATATCGGGTAAAACAGTTTTAATTCGATAAAATGAAAAAGCTGATTTTTTTCTTTACCGCCTGTTTACTATACGTTGTTTCCAACGGGCAGTCAACTCATTTTTCGCAATTCTATTCAACTCCCATGTTGGTCAATCCCGCATCCACGGGATTAACATACGGGCCATACCGTATTACTTCGAATTACAGGAACCAATGGAATGATGAGGGCTCACCTTATAAAACATTTACTTTTTCCGGAGATGCTCAAATTATGAAAGACAAAATGCCTGAAGGAAATATTCTCGGCCTTGGATTAACATTCTTAAATGATAAAACACTTGAAGGAGCTGTGCAGAGTAATAGTATTGCTTTAAGCACAGCATACCATGTTTCAATTGATGAAGTGCAATCTGTTGGAGTTGGTTTCCAGGGTACTTATAATGAGCGGAGAATAGATTTCAACGGTCTTCATTTCGAAAACCAGTATAATGGCGGCGGGTTCGACCCTTCATTACCGATCGGGGAAGCGCTTGGAGATGGTAAAAAATATTATATGGATCTGAATGCAGGAGCGATGTATTCATTTATGGATGAGACCAGGTCTTTTCTCGCGGGAATAGCCGCGTATAATATCCTTAAAAAGGAAGAAACATATTTAACGGAACAATTCAAAAAGCCATTGCTTTATTCAGTGGTAGTAAGTGGTGATATTGATGTGGGAGTTAATAATAGCTTTTATTTTTCAGGTAATTATCGACAGGCGGGTAAGGAACATGAAACAACTGTTGGTTTGGCTTATGGATTCTTTTTAGATGAAACCGGCTATACGGCATTAAAATTAGGATTGTGGCACAGGCTGAAAGATGCAATCATCCCTTACGCCGGATTTTCAACAAATGGTCTGCAGGTAGGATTCAGTTATGACTATACAGTTTCGCAGCAGACGCGCGCAAATGCTAAAAACGCTTTCGAGATCAGTGTAATTTACATTCGTCCTGATCTTACAGAATTGAGAAGGCTGATCCCCTGGTATTAAATTAAAAAGGCGCCCATATCGGAGCGCCTTTATTTGCAAATTTTATTTTTTTATCATTTTGGAGAAATCTCCATACAGCACTTCGTTTTCAATTTTACCTGCACTATTAAATCGGTCGAATTGAACAAAATCTATTTTTAGCAACTCGCCGTTTTTCTTTGATTTACCGCTCCACGTCCACCAAGACTGAACATATTTCTGGTCTTTATCTTTATAATGCAAATAATCAGGGTAACCCACTTTTGTAACTGTTATACTATCATAAAAATCATGATCAGTGGCCCAATCCTTTAATACATCTTTTACAGGCAAAGGTTTGTTTCCCATACCCGAAAACCAGATTGTGGCTGTATCGGCAAAGATTGCTGTATTGGTGGGAATATCTCTGTCCAAGTAAGCTTTCACAGATTTATTTACAATATCGATGTAAGGATGATTAATGTAAATAATTCCGTTCTCTTCTTCTTTCTGTGAAAAAGAAACTAATCCGGTTAAAAATAAAAGAATAGTTAAAATGAACTTTCGCATAAATGCAGAGTTTAGGTGAATAAAAAATAAAACAATTCAATGCAGGTAACCGCATTGACATTTGTTGTCAGGGGTAGATAAATTTCAAGGGAAAAGCAGGGAGAAGATTAGATTAGTAATTTACGGAAATATTAATTGGTATATGGTTTAAGTTTAAATCAAAAATTCACTTCCCGCTTTTGGCCGGCAAATGAGTAGAAAACAACAGATTTAGTATCTGTTGGAATAGAGAAAGTCCGGCTGCTCTGTGAAAGATAACTCTGACCGTAATAAAATTCCTGCCGGTATGTTTTGTTGTTCGCACCTGTGATCAATGCAAAAGATTCACCAGGCAATATTTTAATTACCCGGGATCTATCATTCATTGTAAACAACTTCAAACTATCTGAATTTGTTCCTATTATAATCATCGAAGATCCATTCACCATATTGATGGATACAATAGATTTATTGTCACCCGGCACATTCAGCGTTTTTCTATCTGGCAGGAAATTTCCTTTGCCATCTCCTCTAAGCAATAAACTTCCCTGCGCGTCATAACGACCTGTTTGCGCTTCTGTAGAAAAAGAATTTCCCGCACATAGCACGTCAGTGTTACCATCACCATCAAAATCATTGGTCAGCATTCCAAACAAGGGTGAAAATTGTGCTTCAACCGGAAGGAAATGCAATTTAAATTTTCCGCCTCCAAGATTTTCGAGATATGAATTTTCAAAACACTCTGCCTTCACAATAAATGCTTTTGCAATTTCTTCCTTCTTCAAAGCTTCCCCGAGTGTTACTGTGGCATAAGAATCATACGTCTTAAACCTGCCGCGCATCCCGGTGATCTGGCGGTTTATATCATCTCTCGCGTGAACCATGTATTCATTTCCATCAATGTAATGACACATGATCGGATCAATCCTTCCGTTTCCATCATAATCACTTGCGTAAATACAAACCGGTTCTTTAGCACTTGCTTTGTAAGGTCCATTTAATCCCAGGTTGCCCAGCATGTAATCAATATCTCCATCTTTATCAAAGTCAGCACCAGTCAGGCTGTTCCACCATCCACTGAAGTTTACAAGACCAGTTTCCTTTGTTACATTTCTGAACTTTC
>Ga0207701_10002621_pt1 | contig 18607 bp, 18 predicted proteins | sample KBSSwiSSwithPhiX_FD_184294 | JGI IMG/M metagenome (GOLD analysis project Ga0207701, IMG submission 184294) | Switchgrass rhizosphere bulk soil microbial communities from Kellogg Biological Station, Michigan, USA, with PhiX - S5 (SPAdes) (version 2) | ecosystem: Environmental > Terrestrial >... | reverse complement strand
ACGGGCGTCGAGGTCTGCCACGCGATGCAGCACGGCGGACCGTATCCCGCGACGACCGACTCGCGCGAAACCTCGGTCGGCTCAGCCGCGATCCACCGTTTCGTCCGTCCGGTCTGCTTCCAGGACTTCCCGCAGCCGGGGCTGCCCGAGGAGCTCCGCGACGAGAATCCGCGCGGACTGTGGCGGCTGGTCGACGGCATGCCGACGAAGGATCCCGTATGAAGCGGCTCCCGGAGTCGATCGAGGTCGTCGACTCGCACACCGAGGGAGAGCCGACCCGCGTCGTCATCGGCGGGTGGCCGGAGCTCTCGGCGCCGACGATGGAAGGCCGCCGCGAGGAGCTCGCGACGCGGTTCGAGGATCTCTGGCGCGCGGTCGTGCTCGAGCCCCGCGGCCACGACGCGATCGTGGGAGCTCTCCTGACGCCGCCGGTGTCTCGGGGCGCCGTTGCCGGAGTCATCTACTTCGACAACGTCGGGCCCATCTGGATGTGCGGGCACGGCACGATCGGTGTCGTCCGGACGCTGGAGCACCTCGGGCGGATTTCGCCCGGGAAGGTGCGTCTCGACACCGCGGTCGGCACGGTGGGGGCCGAGCTCGCCGTCGACGGCCTCGTCACGATCGAAAACGTGCCGGCCCGCCTCCTCGCCAGGGACGTGTCCGTGGAGGTTCCCGGCGTCGGCCGCGTCGTCGGCGACATCGCCTACGGAGGCAACTGGTTCTTCCTCGCGCGGGACGGCGTGGAGCGGGTCGAGCCCGACAACCTCGAGCGCCTGCGCACCGTCACGCTCGGGATCCAGCGGGCTCTCGCCGCGCAGGGGATCACCGGAGAGGGCGGGACGGCGGTCGACCATGTCATTCTTTATGGGGCCCCGGGCCGCGCCGACGCCGACAGCCGCAACTACGTCCTCTGCCCCGGCGGCGCCTACGACCGCTCGCCCTGCGGCACGGGAACCTCGGCGAAGATGGCCGCCCTGCACGCGCGCGGCGAGCTCCCCGCGGGTCGGCGCTATCGGCAGGAGTCGATCACGGGAAGCCTCTTCACGGGGTGGCTCGAAGAACGCGACGGGCAGCTCTGGCCCCGAATCCAGGGCCGGGCCTACGTGACCGGACGGGCGACCCTCTTCTTCGATCCCCGCGATCCCTTCCGCGCCGGGCTTCCGTCCGCCGCGGTCTCCGTCCCCGGAGGTCATGCCGGCGCCTGACGTTCTCGTCGTTGGCGCGGGGATCGTCGGAGCGGCCTGCGCCGAAGCGCTCACGGCCGCCGGGCTTTCGGTCGAGATCCTGGAGTCCCGTTTCGCGGGCGGAGGGGCGACCGCGGCGGCCATGGGGCACGTGGTCGTCATGGACGACTCCGAGGCGCAGTTCGCGCTGACCTCGCTCTCCCGACGTCTCTGGGTCGAGATGGCGCCGGAGATCCCGCGCGATTGCGAGGACGAGGAGACCGGCACGCTCTGGATCGCGGAAGACGAGGAGGAGCGAACGCACGTCCGCAGGAAAGCGGCGTTCTACCGGCAGCGCGGCGTCGAGGTCGAGGAGCTTTCGGGGGAGGACGTCGCTCGCGCCGAGCCTTCGCTGCGTCCCGGCCTCGCCGGGGCCCTGCGCGTCCCGGGCGATCGCGTGCTCTACCCGGTCAATGCCGCGCGGTGGCTGCTCGAGCGCGCCGTGGCGCGGGGGGCGGTGCGCCGCGAGGGCGTCGAAGCCGTCGCGATCTTCGGGCGGCGCGTCGAGACCCGACAGGGCAGCCTCGAGGCCGGCGCGGTCGTGAACGCCTGCGGCGTGGCGGCGCCGCTTCTGACGCCGGGCCTTCCGATCGCTCCGCGCAAAGGGCATCTCGTGATCACCGACCGCTACCCGGGATTCTGCCGCCACCAGCTCGTCGAGCTCGGCTACCTGAAGAGCGCGCACACGCCCTCGCCCGAGTCGGTGGCGTTCAATCTGCAGCCGCGCGCGACCGGCCAGATGCTCCTCGGGTCGTCGCGCGAGTTCGTCGGCCTCGACCCCTCCATCAACCGGCGCATCCGGGCGAGGATGCTGCGAAGAGCCCTCGAGTTCTCCCCGGCGCTCGCGCGTCTCTCCGCCCTGCGCACATGGGTCGGCTTCCGTCCGGCGACCCCCGACAATCTTCCGCTCATCGGCCGGTGGGAAGCGTCCCCGGGCCTGTTCGTCGCGGCCGGCCACGAGGGGCTCGGCATCACGACGGCGCCGGCCACCGGGCGTCTCGTCGCCGACGCGATCCTCGGCCGCCAGAGTCCCATCGACCCCGCGCCCTATGCGCCGACGCGGTCGTTTCCCCCGGCGGACCATGCGCATGCGTGAGCTCACGGTGGCCGCGGCCCTCGAGAACGCCGGCCGTTCCATCCTCCGACGTTCCGTCTCCGGCGAGCCGCGCGGCGTCCTGTGCGCGATGGGGGTCTGCTTCGAGTGCCGCATGGACATCGGAGGCGTCCCGCACCGGCGGGCCTGCATGGAGATGGAGGGGAGCCGGCGCCCCGCAGTCGATCCGCGCGAGCAGGTCGACGAGGTCGAGTGCGACGTCGCGGTCGTGGGCGCGGGGCCGGCCGGGATTGCGGCGGCCTGCCGCGCGGCGGAAGCCGGTGCGCGGACCGTCCTGCTCGACGAGAACCCGGCGCCCGGAGGGCAGATCCACCGTCATCTTCCGGGGCAGCCGGCTCCCGAAGGCGCGCGAGCCTGGCTCGACCGCCTGGCGGCTTCGGGCGCCGAGGTGCGCAGCGGTTGGTCGGTTGTCGACGCCGACGCCGACGCCGCCGCGGAATCTTCGAGCCCGCGATTCCGGTTCGGGCTGTTCGCCGAGGACGACGGAGCCCTCCTCTCGGTGCGCGCGTCTCGCGTCGTGGTGGCGACCGGCGCGCGCGAGCTCTTTCTTCCGTTCCCGGGCTGGACGCTGCCGGGCGTGATGGGCGCCGGTGGAGCGCAGGCCATGGCCAAGATGGGGGCGGACTTTCGCGGTCGCTCCGCCGTCGTGGCGGGCTCGGGGCCGCTGCTGCTTCCGGTCGCGGCCTATCTCGAGAAGGCCGGCGCCGAAGTCGCGCTCGTCGCGGAACAGGCGGGTCTCCTCGGGCTCGCGCGCTTCGCCGCGGAGCTCTCGCTCTTTCCGGGCAAGCTCCTGGAGGCCGCGCGTTATCGGGGCGGTTTCTTTCCGGCGCCGTACCGCACCGGCACCTGGATCGCGCAGGCGCACGGCCGAGAGCGGGTCGAAGCGGTCACGCTGACCGACGGACGGGATGACTTCACGCTCGACTGCGACCTCGCCGCCGTCGGCTACGGCCTCGTGCCGAACGCGGAGCTCGCGCGACTCCTCAGTTGCGAAACGGTCAGGGGTGCCGTCGTTGCGGACACGGCGCAGGAGACCAGCGTGCCCGGCGTGTTCGCGGCCGGGGAGCCCTGCGGCGTCGCCGGCCTCGACACCGCGATCGCCGAGGGCGAGATCGCGGGGCTCGCCGCGGCCGGCCGGCTCGACGGCGGGACCGCCGAGGTGCGTCGGCTCTCCCGCGCGCGAGCGCGCGGCCGCCGCCTCGCGGCCGCCATGGAGAGCGTCTTCCGCCCGCGCGCGGAGCTCGCCGCCGCCGTGCGCGCGGACACGATCGTCTGCCGCTGCGAAGACGTTCGGCTGTCCTCGATCGCCCGCGCGGCGGGCGCGCGCGAGGCCAAGCTGGCGACGCGCGCCGGCATGGGGCCGTGCCAGGGGCGCGTGTGCGGCCCGGCCCTCGAGTTCCTCTTCGGCTGGGATTCGGATACGGTACGGCCGCCCTTGAAACCGGCGGCGCTGGGCAGCCTCGCGATGATGACGGAGGATTCGGCATGAAATGGCAGGGCGTCTTTCCGGCGGTGACGACTCCTCTGCGCGAGGATCTCTCGATCGACTTCGACTTCCTTCCGCGCCAGCTCGAATCCATGCTCGCCGCCGGTTGCCGGGGATTCGTGCTCCTCGGCTCGCTCGGAGAAGCGGCCACGATGAGCTTCGAAGAGAAAGGCGCGGTGCTCGAGGCCGGCAAACGCGCGCTCGCGGGGCGGGCGCCGCTCGTCGCGGGGATCGCGGCCCTCTCGACCGCCGAGGCCGTCGCCACCGCGAGGCTCGCGGAAGCGAAAGGCTGCGACGGCTTGATGGTCCTTCCGGCCTACGTGTACCGGACCGACGCGCGCGAGACCGCGGCGCACTTCTCGGCCGTCATCGGCGCGACGCGGCTGCCGTGCATGCTCTACAACAATCCGCCCGCCTATGGCACCGACGTGCGCCCCGAGGAGCTCCTGGCCCTCGCGTCGAAGCACCCGAACCTCGTCGCCGTGAAGGAGTCGAGCGAGGACGTCCGCCGGGTGGCGGCGATCCGGGCGCTCATGGGAGACCGGATGGCGATCTTCGTGGGCGTCGACGATCTCATCGTCGAGGGCGTGGCCGCCGGGGCCGTCGGCTGGGTCGCGGGGCTCGTGAACGCGTTGCCCGCGGAGTCCGTGCGGCTCTTCGACCTCGCCGCCGCGGCCCGGATGCCCGAGGCCCGCGTGCTCTACGAGTGGTTCCTGCCCCTGCTGCGCCTCGACGTCGTGCCGAAGTTCGTGCAGCTCATCAAGCTCGTCCAGCAGGAAACCGGGACGGGCTCGGAGCGCGTGCGTCCGCCGCGCCTGAAGCTCGAGGGGAAGGAACGCGACGAGGCGCTGGCCCTGATCCGGGAGCGCCTCGCCGCGAGACCGCGAGAAGGGAAAGCCTAGAAGGGAAGCCTTACTTGCCGGGCGAGAGCGCCGGCATGTTGTCGAGCATCCCGAGACGGAAGAGCGTCGTCAGGTAGTCGTCGATGTGGGCGAAGCGGGCCGCCGCCTTCACGCCGAGCTTCTGACTCATGATTCCGAAGTACTTCATCCGAACGTCGAGAGTCTGCTTCTGGATCTCGGCGGACTCGTTGACCATCTTCGTGATGTCGGCGTCGGAAAGCGTGGCGAAGTTCTCGGTGTACTGCTTGAGGAGGTTCAGGCGCGCGGACATGACGGCGTCCCGCTCCTTCTCGAAGTCGCCGTAGACGCCCCAGAAGGTCTGCTGCTGCTCGGCGCTGAGCCCGCCCATGCCCGCGGCGAAGAGCTCGCGGCGCTTCTTCGACAGCGCATTCTCGAGCTTGGCCATGTCGATGTCGCCCTTCTGCATTTCCGGCATCGAGGACTTCGGGGCGGACTGCGCCTGCTGCGCGACCGCGGCGGCGGCGATTCCCAGGACCAGGAAAAAGGAAAGAACCTTTCGCATGTCTCGTCTCCTTTTGTCTTTGAGGGTCGGCCGGCACGAAGGGCGGCCGGCCAACTCCGCGGCCGCGGAATCTATCACGGGCGTCGCGGGATCAAGCGTGGATCAGACGTGGCAGGAGCCGCCGCCCCGCTTCTCGAAGTACCGCTGGTGGTACTCCTCGGCGCGCCAGAAGCGGCTCGCGGGCGTGATCTCGGTGACGATCGGGCGGCCGAAGCGGCCGCTCTTCTCGAGCCGCTCCTTCGACGCCTTCGCGACCTCCTGCTGCTCGGGCGTGTGGAAGAAGACCGCGGAGCGGTACTGGGTGCCCACGTCGGGGCCCTGGCGGTTGAGCGTCGTCGGGTTGTGGTTGTTCCAGAAGACGTCGAGCAGCTGCTCGTACGAAACCCTCGCCGGGTCGTACTCGACCTCGACGACCTCGGCATGCCCCGTGTCGTCGGAGCAGACATCTTCATAGGTCGGGTTGTCTTTCTTGCCGCCGGCGTACCCCACCGCGGTCTCGAGCACACCCGGCACCTTCCGAAACTCCTCTTCGACTCCCCAGAAGCACCCCGCGCCGAAAGTCGCCTTGGCCATCGTTACTCCTCCCGAGCGCGTCATCGTATCGCCAGACCTCGAGCGGCCGACTCGGTTAGAATCGCGGCCCTCGTGAACGGGCCGGAACGTTGAGAGCTCTCGTTCTCGAGGATGACGCGCGCCTGCGGGACCTGGTGCTCCGAACCCTCGAACGGGCGGGCTTCGCATCCGACGCGGCGGGCCGCATCGAGGACGCCGAGGAGCTCCTCTCCCTCCACGAATATGACCTGCTGGTCCTGGATCGCCGCCTTCCGGACGGCGACGGCCTGGAGGTCTGCCGTCGCGCCCGGCGGAACGGGTTCGGCCGTTCGATCCTGATGCTCACGGCGATGGACGATCCGCAGTCGACGGTGGAAGGGCTCTCGGACGGGGCCGACGACTACATCGGCAAGCCCTTCGACCTCGAAGTGCTCGCCGCCCGCGCCCATGCCCTGGTCCGTCGCAACGAGCGCCGCACACCGGCGGAGCTGACCTGCGGCGACCTGCGGCTCGATCCCGCGCGGCGAGCGGCGTGGCGCGGCCAGGCGCCGCTGGAGCTGACCGCGCGCGAGTTCATGATCCTCGAGGCGCTCATGCGTGCCCCGGGCGCCGTCGTCTCGCGGGAGGAGATCCTCGAGCAGGCCTGGGGCGAGCGCGAGGATCCCATGAGCAACACGATCGACGTGCTCGTCTCCCGCCTGCGCCAGAAGCTGGGAACGCCTTCGCGCATCGAGACGATTCGCGGCGCGGGATACAGGCTCCGATGAGTTCCTCCCGGCCCCGCAAGGCGCAGACGCGGCTGGCCCTCGTCGGAGCGCTTCTCTCGGTTCTGTTCCTGGGATTGCTGGCTCTGGGAACGCGATCGCTTCTTCGCCGGAGGAGCTTCGACGCCATCGACGAAGAGCTGCGGACTCTCGCGGTCGCCGTCGGCTCGGACTTCGAGCTCGAAGGACTCGAAGAGAGGCGCCGGGAAGCTCTGCGCGCCGGCCTCGAGGCCAATACCTTCGAGTTCCGTCTCGAAAACCACTCCGCGATTCTCTTCCAGGGCGACGTCCCCTTCGCGCTCTCCGGAGATCTCCTGCGCTCGAGGGAGGCGGTGAGCCTGGCCCCCTACGCCCGACGCTCGGAGGCGCCGTACACGGCGGTTGAGCCCTACAGCGGTCAACGGCGCGTCTGCCGCTTCCTGGTCCTGCGCCTCCGCGACAAGGCGGCCGGCGCGACCCTCGTGGTGTTTCGGTCCATCGAGCCGGCGCTCGCCGGCCTCGCCCGTCTCGATCGCGCTCTGCTCGCGTACTCCCTGCTCGGGTGTCTCGGGACCGCGGCGATCCTGGCCTTCGCGGTACGGCGGGCGCTGCACCCGGTCGAGGAGGTGACCCAGCTCGCGGAAAGCGTGGAGGCCTCGGACCTCTCCGGGAGAGTCCGCATCCGTTCCGGAGGGGAGGAGCTGCGGCGGCTCGCCGCCGTGATCAACTCGCTCCTCGAACGGCTGGAGCGCGCCTTCCTCGCGCAGCGGCGGCTCGTGGCCGACGCGGCCCACGAACTGAAAACGCCCATCTCGATCATCGCGGGTGAGGCGCAGGATGCGCGGCGCGGCGACGTTTCGCCGGAGCGGCGCCTCCGCTCTCTCGAGACGATCGAGCGCACCGCGCGCGCCCTGGCTCGCGAAACCGACGATCTCCTCTGGCTGGCGCGGGGGGACGCGGGAACGGCGCTCCGGGCCGGGCCGATCGACCTGGCCGAGCTCGCCCGCGAGGGGGCCGACGCGGTGCGGCCGCTCGCCGAACCCCGCGGAGTGCGTCTGCAGGTATCCGCGGACGTCGAGGCGCCGGTACGCGGGGATCGCGCCGCGCTCGCGCGTCTCGCGGGCAACCTGCTCGCCAACGCGGTTCTCTACACGGCTCCCGGTTCGGAAGTCGAAGTCGACGTTGCCGTCCGCGTGGGCCGGACCGTTCTGGAGGTGCGCGATCGCGGCCCGGGCGTTCCCTCCGCCGAGCGTTCCCGCATCTTCGAGCGATTCGTCCGCCTCGACGCGGCCCGCGACGCGAATCCGGAGGGCTCGGGCCTCGGACTCGCGATCGTCGAACAGATCGCCCGCGTGCATGGCGGGGGCGTGGAGGTGGAGGAGCGGGCCGGCGGGGGATCGATATTCCGGGTCGTTTTCCCCGGCCCGCGCTGATCCCAAAAAAAAACGCCGGAGCCCGTCGAGGCTCCGGCGGTGCGGAGGAAAACCCGGCTACTTGTTGGAGGCCTTCGCCGGTTTCAGAGGCTCGATCTGGATGGCGGTGGCGACGTGCGCGCCGCTCTTCTCGACGGCCCGGAGCTCGATCTGCTCGCCGTCCTTCAGCTCGCCGCCGGTGATCGTGGTCGCGTCGTTGTAAGTGACCTTCATCTCCTTCGACCCCATCTTGAGGACGAAGGTCTTGCCGGTCGCGTCCAGCGACTGGACGGTGCCGTGCGCGGCTTTCGCGTGGGAGACCGCCTTGTCCGTTCCGGCCGAGGCGAACGCCGCCGCGAGCACCAGCGAAGCCACCGTCAGTGTGAGTACCTTTTTCATTCCGAATCTCCTTTCGAGACGGAGCCTATGGAGGTGGGGATGAACTGAACGTGAACGGCCGCGAGGGCCGCAAACCATGGCTGGCAAGGATCTTGCGGCGTCGATCCGCGAGGAGGAACGATGCCGGAGAAGAAAACTCTAAAGGCCGCCCGCCGCGACAAACGCGAGGGAAAGTCTCCGTCGACTCAGGCGGGTGAGTTCGTTCACGAAGAGATCGAGCACGTCAGAGAGGGCAAGCACGGTGCGCGGTCGGCCAAACAGGCAATTGCCATCGGACTGTCCAAGGCGCGGCGCGCCGGCGTGAAGCTGCCGCCCCCGAAGAAGGGCTCGGCATCCGAGCGCACGCGCGAGAGTGCCCGGCGCGAGTCTTCCGCGGGACGCCGCGGAACGCGCCGGCCGTCGCGCACCCGTTCGCGCGCGGCGGAACAGGCCCTGCGCCACGAGGGACGCCGCGCCGCCAGCCACGAGGCTCTCGCACGCCAGGCCCGAACGGCCGCGCGTCGTCGCCCCGCCGCGGCCCGGTCGCGCGCGGCCAAGAAGGCGGCCCGCACGCGCAAGCGCAGCCACTAGCGCGATTTACCGGCCGCTCGCCGTCGTGTTATTCTGCGCGGCCTCTTCCGCGTGGGGCTGTAGCTCAGTTTGGGAGAGCGCGTGAATCGCACTCACGAGGTCGCCGGTTCGATCCCGGTCAGCTCCACCAATCCTTTATTGCCCGGCGATCGCTGTCGCCGAGCTGCACGGATCGAACCGGCGAGCGCGAAGCGAAGCTTCGCGGCCGGTTTCAGCCGTCCACCGAAGGCAGACCCCCGGCAGTAGGCTGCGCCGCCCGCAGGCGGCGCACATCCCGGTCAGCTCCACCAAATTCTCCTGACGGTCGGCGCGAGGCTTCTCCGCTCGGTAAGTTACCGCCGGCCTGCGGCCGGCGTCCCCTACTGCTGAGGGTTTGCCTTCGGTGGTCGGGTCGCGGAGACTCCTCGCGCCGCGCGCGAGACAAAGGGTAGCCGCGCTGCAACGGTCTGAACCGTCCACACCACGGCCGCGACGAAGAGCAGGTCGATCATCGCGTGGAAGACATAGAGGTGGCGGACGAGCTCGATGTGCGCATCGGCGAAAGCGCAGACAGCGAGCTCCAGAGAGGCCATCGCGCAGAGCGCGAGAAGGCCGATGCGGGCGAGGCGGCCGCGCGGCGAAGCGCGACGCCAGCTCGCGAGCGCCGCGGCGGCGCCGCCCGCGAGGAGCACCGTCCAGATCGCAAGGTTCCAGGGCCGCAGGCGGAACTTGAGGTCGCTCCAGAGCGCGAAGCGCCGACTCTGGGCCCGCTCGGGTTGGCCGGCATCCTTCGCGAGGTCCCCGAAAAACGGGGGCCGCATTCGGGCGCCCTTCCAGGCCGCGCGACGGAGGACCGAGAAGGCTCTGTCGGGTTGCGAGAGATAGATGCGCGCGAGCGCGGGGTAGCCCAGGCGGTCGAGCTCGTCGCGGAAGGCCGGGTCGCCGAGCGGAGCCCTTTCGTCGTACGCCGTCGTGCCGGCGTGTCGGGCGAGGGATTCCGGCAGAGAGAGGCGGCGGAGATCGTTGCCGGGATCGGCGGAGTTCGGGAGAAGCTCGGTGAAGACGGCGTGGTACAGCGCCACGCGGCGAAGCTCCCGAGGCGTCGCGCGGAAATAGACGATCGCCACGCCGAGAAGCAGCACTGCCAGCACGATCGCGGTGGCACGCCGACGCGTACCGCCCCCGGCCAGTGCCGCCCCCAGCGCCGCGAGCAACGGCGCCTGCAGGGCCTCCTGCGGCTTGGAGCAGACGAACAGGGCCGCGGCGACGAAATACGCCGCCAGCCAGGCGCCCGAGAGATCGCCGCGCCGGATCGCGAGGGCGGTGATCCCGGCCGTCACGAGGAAGAACACGAGCGAGGCGGCCTGGCCGTACAGCGAGTTCAGAGGCGCCGCGTAGGCGACGTCGGTGAAGACCAGAACCAGCAGGATTGCTGCGGTCCATCGGGCGGCCGGGGCGAGATCCCGGGTCGCCGCAATGCCGAGCGCGAGACCCAGCAGGAGGAGCGCGGCGTGCAGCGCCCCCAGAGCTCGGATGTCGAACAGGCTGGCTCCCACCAGACCCGAGGCGGCCGTCGCCGAGCGCGCCAGCACCGTCTCGCTCGTCCGGTAGCCGTCGGGATCCGGCCGCGGCGCGGCAAACGCGAACTTCGAAGATGCCCAGCGGAAATACCGGGCCGGCTCGGGCTCCAGGTACGCGAGCCCCGCCGGGCGCATCACCTTCGAGAAGTCGCCGTTGTCGGCGAGGCCGACGATCGGCCGGACGAGGAGCTGAGCCGCGAGCACGGCTGCGCCGGCCGCGACCGCGGCGGCGACGATCCGATCAGCCCGCACGGGCCCCGTATCCGGCAGGCTGCAGGGGCGTCGCGCGCCGGGATGCGAGAACCTGAACGATCCACACGACGTCGGCGGCCAGGATCAGATCGCACATCGCCTGAAACGCGTAGAGGTGCCGGCCGGTCTCGAGCTCGGCGTCGCCGAAAGCGACGACGAGGAAAGCTCCCGCCGCCATCGCGACCAGGACCGCGAGCGCTTCACGCGACAGCTTGCTCCGCGGACCGGCGCGGACGTAGGTGATCGCGCACGCCGCGAGGGTGCCGACGAGGAGCACCGTGGGCCAGACGATGCCCGAGAATCGAAGGCGGGACGCGCTCCAGGCGCCGTGGGCGCGCGCCAGCGCGGGCGCTCCCGACTCCCGCGCGAAGTTCCCCAGATTCCTCGGCCGCAGAAGGTAAGAGGATTGCGCGGCTTCGACGATCCGGGCGGCGAGCCGCTTCGGATGACGCAAGTACAACGTTCGCGGTGACGTCTTGCCCGACCGCGGCTCGAGAAATTCCCGGACCTCAGGGAACTGCGAGGGCGATTCGGGAACCCAGGCGCTGACTCCGGCGTATCGCGCGAGCGAGGGATCGAGACCGATCTCCTCGAGATCGCGCCGGGGATCCGGCGATGCCGGCAGCAGATCCAGAAACAGCATGTTGTAACGGGACAACCATCCCGAGGACGCCTCGGCGCTGCGGTAGTAGCGCCACGCGAGAGCGCTCAGCAGGAGAGCGAAAAGGACGGCGCCGGCGCGCGCGCGTCGCGTGCCGGGCCAGGCCAACCGCACGCCGAGGGGCGCGAGAAGGATCGCCTGGATGCTCTCCTGAGGCTTGGAACAGACGAAAAAGGCGGCCGCGAGGAAATAGGCCGGCATCCACGCGCCCGCAAGACGGCCGTGGCCGATGGACCGCGCCACGATCGCCGCCGTCAGGAGCAGGAACAGAAGCGACGCCGTCTGACTGTAGAGAGACTGGAAGGGGGCGAGGTAGCCCGGATCGGTGAAGAAGAAGACGAGGAGGACCGCGGCCGCCGCCTGGGCCGCGGCGGGGAGGATGCCGGCTGCGTGGACGAGCATTCCGAGCGCCACGAGGAGGAGCGCGGCGTGCACCGTTCCCAGAAAGCGGACGTCGAAGCGCGGAGCCCGCGAGAGAAGCTTCGCTGCGGCGATCGCGATCTCCACGAGACAGGTCTCCGACGTTCGAAACGCCGAAAGGTCGGCGGTGCGCGGCGCATACGCAAAGCGGGGCTGCATCCAGCTGTAGAAGCGATCTTCCGGCCGCGCGTGGACCGACACGAGCCCGGAAGGCGTTCCCACCCGGTCGAAATCGCCGTTGTCGGCGAGCCCGACGATCGGGGGGATCATCAGAATCGTGACGATCGCGGCCGCCGCGGCGGCCAGCGCTCCGGCCACCAGGAGAGCGCTTCGCCGCGAGGGCGGCCCGGCTGGCATCGGCGCAGCCTAACCCGGATGGGCTAGGATCCGCGCGCATGGAGCACGGCGTCGACATCGGCGCATTTCTGATCGCCTTCGCGTCCGCGCTCTTCGGCGCCAAGCTCTTCGGCGGCCTCGCCGAGAGGGTGGGTCAGCCTTCCGTGCTCGGCGAGCTGCTCGCCGGCGTCGTGCTGGGCCCGTCGGTGCTCGGGCTCGTGCCGCTCTCCGAGGGGATCTTCCTGCTCTCGGAGATCGGCGTGATCCTGCTCCTCTTCGAGGTCGGCCTCGAAACCGATCTCGAGGAGCTCCTGCGTGTCGGCGGCCCCGCGCTCGCGGTCGCCCTCGCCGGCATGGTGCTGCCCTTCGCGGGCGGCTACGCGCTGACGCGGGCGCTCGGGCATCCGTCGCTGACCGCGATCTTCGTGGGCGCGGCGCTGACCGCAACGTCCATCGGCATTACGGCCCGCGTCCTGGCCGAGCTGGGAGTTCTGAAGACCCCGGAAGGCCAGATCATCCTGGGCGCCGCCGTCATCGACGACGTCCTCGGGCTGGTCGTGCTCGCGATCGTCAGCAAGCTGGCGCAGACCGGCACGCTTTCGGCCGCGGGCGCATTGAAGTCCACCGGCCTGGCGATCGGATTCCTCGTGGTCGCCATCGTGGTGGGAACGCCGGTCGGGAAACGGCTGGTGCATCTCGTCGGGAAGTCGAGCGCCCGCGGGATGCTCGGCGCGGCGGCCGTCATGTTCGCGGTGTTCGTGGCGTGGGCGGCCAAGAAGGCCGACTCGGCGCCGATCGTCGGCGCCTTCGCCGCGGGGCTCGTGCTGGCCCGCACCAATCGCAGGCACGACATCGACGCGGCGCTCCGGCCGGTCGTCGACATCTTCGCTCCGGTGTTCTTCGTGTACGTCGGGGCGGAAGTCGACGTGCGACTGCTCAACCCCGTGGTCCGGGAGAACTGGCCGGCGCTCCTCCTCGGCCTGGGCCTGACGGTGATCGGTTTTCTCGGGAAGCTCGCCGCCGGTTACTGCGCGTGGGGGAAGGTCCGCCGAGCTTTCATCGGCGCGGGGATGGTGCCTCGGGGCGAGGTCGGGCTCATCTTCGCCTCGCTCGGCCTCGCCGACAAGGCGCTGCCCGGTCCCGTATTCGTGGCCGTCCTGATGGCGGTCTTCCTGACGACGTTCGTCGCGCCGCCTCTTCTGAAGATCCTACGGCCGAAAGCGGCCTAGTCCGCCCGTCGGCGAGCGCCGCGCCTAGATTCGGGGCGTGCGCGCCGTGTCCGGGCGTGCGCGAAGCTGGGTCAACGTCGTCCCCAGCAGAGCGCGCCTCTCGGCTTCCAGGCGATCGAAGAGCGGCTCGAGCACCATCGCGACCCGATCCTGGCCGTTCGGGTTGACGTGGAGCAGGCCCGGGGAGAGCGCGTCGATGATGCGCGCGACGGTGATCTGACGGCCCGACGCCGCAAGACGGAATCCGGCGGCCGCGTCGCCCTCGATCAGTCCTCCCTTTTTCAGGTCGTCGAGGATGGCCAGCGTGTCCGCGGGGGAAACGTCCGGATTCGTCTCGAGGTCCTGCAGCGGCGACGCCTCGGCCGAGGACATCCGCAGGAGCATCCGGATCGCCTTCTCGGCGGTCCCCTCGCGCTGGCTCTCGGTCGCCGCGCCGGAGCTCTCCTTCTGGAGCACGTGCGTCAGCTCGACGCCGAAGAGGATGAGCGCCCACGCGAAGTAGAGCGAAATGATCGCGAAGAGCGCGAAGGCCAGCGATCCCGTGATGAGGTTCATCCGCATGAGGGCGTCGACGTACAGGCCGAATCCGGCGCGGAGAAGCTCGAGTCCCACGGCGACCGTCGCGCCCGCCACCGCCGCCGGGGCCAGCCGCACGCGCGCGTTAGGCACGTAACGGTAGATGAGCGTCAGGAAGAAGGCTTTCAGGAGGAAGGGCACGGCGGCGCCGAAGATGGGGGAGTTCAGCGGCGAGTTCGCGTTCGAAGCCCGGATGGTGCGGAGTCCCCATCCGATGCCGCCGAGGACGAGGCCCAGCGCCGCGAGCGCGAACACGTAAATGATGAAGCGGGACACGCGCGCCCGCCGCCGCGGAGCCCCCCAGACGGCGTTGAAGACGCCCTCGACGACGAAGACCAGCCGGACCGACGCGAGGACGAGCAGGGCCAGGCCGACGCCGGAGATGGCCTTGGACTCCGTCACGAACGCCTGGAGGTTGTGCGAGAGGCGCGTCGTGGAGTAGGGAATGACGGCGTTCAGGATCGCGAGGATCTCGTCGTCGTACTGCTGGAAGAACGTCACCAGAAAGAGGGAGAACGTGGCGAGAAGCGGAACCGCCGTCAGCAGCGTCGTGAAGGCGAGCGATCCGGCGAGATCCGGGCCCCGGTCGGCCCGGAAGCCGCGGACCGTCTCGGACACGACGCCCCGGATCGTCCACGCCGGCCGGACGTCACGCGAGGGCCGAAGGGGAGAGCGGTCGGTCTTCAGCGAATCTCCGTCCTCAACCCGGCCAAGGGTATATGATCCGGGCCCGAACCGGAGGTATTCATGGCGAAAGAAACCCCATTTGACCGCGCTCGGGATTTCGTGGAAGAGAAGATCGACCGAACCAAGGAAACGCTGGGCGACTCCTACACGAAGGCACGGGAGCAGTTCGACGACGTGAGCGAGGACGTCCGCAAGAGCGTCAAGACGACGGCCAAGCGCATCGAGAAAGACTACGGCTATCTCTGGGACGACGTGCGCGGGTACGTGCGCGAGAATCCCGGCGCGGCGATTGCGATCTCCGCGACCGTCGGATTCGTTCTCGGGTTCCTGCTCCACGGCGACGACGACTAGAGATCAGGCCCCGAGGCGAGTGAGGCCGGGCGCCCGCCGACCCGGCGTCCGCTGCCCGAGTCGGCTCCTATAATCGCGTCGTGACGCCCTCGCGCTCGTCGCCCCCCACGCGCTCGGCGCAAGACGCTTCGCCCGCTCTGCGCCCGCTCTCGACGTTCGCGTCGAGCGCGGGCTGCGCGTGCAAGATTCCGCAGTTCGACCTTTCCGCGATCCTCTCGAAGCTGCCGGCGGCGTCCGATCCGAACCTGCTCGTCGGCCACGCCGAATCGGACGACGCCGCGGTCTATCGGATTCCCGGAGGCCACGCCGTCGTCCAGACGATCGACTTCTTCACGCCCGTCGTCGACGATCCGAGGCTCTTCGGACAGATCGCCGCGACGAACGCCCTCTCCGACGTCTACGCCATGCGCGGGCGGCCGGTTCTGGCCCTCGCGGTGGCGGCATTTCCCATGAAGGTCCTTCCGGCCGAGATGCTCCAGGAGATCCTGCGGGGCGGCGCCGAGAAAGTCGTGGAAGCCGGGGCGGTCGTCGGCGGCGGACACTCCATCGATCACGACATCCCGCTCTACGGCCTCTCCGTGACCGGCGTCGTCGAAGAGTCGCGCATCACGCGGAACAAAGGCGCGCGTCCGGGCGACGCGCTCGTCCTGACCAAGCCGCTCGGCATCGGCGTGACGATCCGCGCGGGCAGGTCGGATTCGGCCGCCGCCTCCTCCGCGTCCGCGAGGGAGGCCGGGACCCCGCAGCGGCGGCTCTCCGACGCCGCGCTCGAGGAAGCCGTCGGCGTCATGTGCACGCTGAACCGGGCCGCGATGGAGGCCATGGAGGGCTTCACGATCCGCGCCGTCACCGACGTCACGGGTTTCGGGCTCCTCGGCCATCTCTACGAGATGATGTTCGCTTCCGGCACCACGGCGGAGGTCTCGGTCGGGAGTGTGCCGCTGCTCTCGCAGGCGCGCCGGCTGGTCGCCGAGGGCGTCGTGCCCGGCGGCTCGAAGGCCAACGCGCAGAACCTGCGCGCCCGGGCCGAGGTCGCGGACGGCGTCTCCGACGAGGATTTCCTTCTCCTCTCCGACGCGCAGACGTCGGGAGGGCTCCTGGTCGCGCTTCCGGAGGCGGAGGCGGCCGCCTACGCCGCCCGCTGCCTCGAGATGGGCGCGCCCGCCGGAGCCGTGATCGGAAGGGTGGTCGAGCCGAGGCCGGAGCGGCTCTCCGTTCGTCGGTAAGAATCAGCCGTCGGCGTGTCGCCGAAAATACGATCGCATCGAGAAAGGGGAGGCCATGGCCGAGGACACGGAGGAGTGGGTCGAGGTCGCGTCCAGCGGCGACGACGAGGAAGCCGAGATCATCGCCGGCCTGCTCGAATCCGAAGGGTTCCCGGTCGTGATCGAGGGCGCTTCGTCCTCGTTTCCCGAGGACCTCGGGGCGATGGGAATGACGCGCGTGCTCGTGCCGCCCGACAGGGCCGCTGAGGCGCGCGCGCTGATCGCGGACAGCGAGCGCGACGCGGAGCGCAACCTCGCGGACGAGGGTTCGGAATCGGCCACGGACAAAGACAAGGATCCCTCCGCGGAATGAGCATCCTTCCCCCGGGCTCCCGGCTCGGGCGTTTCGAGATCTCCTCGGTGCTCGGCCAGGGAGCGATGGGCGTCGTCTATCTGGCGCACGACCCCGACATCGACCGGCCCGTGGCGATCAAGACGATCCACCCCGAAGCGGCGCGCGGCGAGTCCGGCGCCGAGATCGAGGCCCGGTTCCTCAAGGAAGCCAAGCTCGCCGGCCGGCTGCAGCATCCCAGCATCGTCACGGTTTTCGACGTGGGCCGCGACAAAGACCTCTACTTCATCGCGATGGAGTACGTCGATGGCAAACCGCTCACGCGCTACCTCGGTGGCGAGGAGCTTCCTCTCGCGGCCAAGGTCGCGATCATCCGCCAGGCGGCCGAGGCTCTGGCCCACGCGCACGAGCGGGACGTCGTCCATCGCGACGTCAAACCCGGGAACATCCTCATCGGCAAAGACGGCCGCGTGAAGGTCACCGACTTCGGCATCGGCAAGTTCACCTCGGCGACCACGTCCGACATGACGCGGACGGGCCAGATGATCGGCAGCCCCGCGTACATGTCGCCCGAGCAGATCCGCGGCGAGAAAATCGACGGACGTTCGGACCTGTTCTCTCTGGGCGTCGTTCTCTACGAGCTGCTCACCGGCACTCGCCCTTTTCCGGGCGAATCGATCACCACGCTCGTGTACCAGATCCTGCACACGGAGCCGCGAGACCCGCGCGAGATCCGGTCGGATCTTCCGATCGCGACCCGCGAGGTGATGGCACGCCTGCTCGCCAAGCAGCCCGAGCGCCGACCGGCGGACGCGCGGGAGTTTCTGCGGGAGCTCCGCCGCATCGAGAAGTTCCAGCGCGAATCCGAGATGACGCGGCGCGCGGTCGCGGCGGGCCCTGCGGCGGCGGGGACGGCGGTCGGCTCGGTCGGCTCCGTCGCGGCGCCTCCGCCGCTGCCGACGTCGCGCGTCCCGGCGCCGGGCCCGCCTCCCGAGCCCGTGTCGACGGGCGCGCCGACGGCGCCGCCCGCACGGTCGGACCGCCGCATGTTCGAGCGCACGATCTTCCTGCTCGCCGGAGCCACGATCGCTGGCGCCATCGTCCTCTTCCTCGTGTTCCGCAAGCCGCTCGCGGCGCCGGCCCCGCCGGTTCCGGTCGCCGTCGCCCAGCTGCCCTCACCGGCCGCTCCTCCGATTGCCGAGGTCGCGACGCCCGAGCCCAGTCCAATCGTCCTGCCGACCCCGGGGCCCGGAGAAGCGGCCGACGCCACCGTGGGCGCCTCGCGTCTCGTCGGCACGCCGCTCGCTCGCCCGACGCGCACTCGGCCCAGCCCCGTGCCGACGCCCGAAGCTCCGAAGATCGCGGCGCGCGCCGAGGTGGAAGCGCCGCCTCCGCCGGCTTCGTCCGCTACCGCGCGGCCGACCCGCGTGGACAAGGTCTACGAGACGCGCGGCAGCGTGCGATTCACCTCCAGCCCCGAGCAGGCCCGCCTCTATGTCGACGGGCGCTACGTCGGAATCGCCGACGACTGGGACAACCGGGGCGGAGGCCGGGCGCTCGAGCTCGAGAAGGACGGCACGCATTACGTCCGAATGGAGCTGCCCGGCTACCGGCCCATGAATCTGCAGATCGACGTGACGCCCGACGGGGACGATTCGGTCTCGATCGACGAAGAGCTCGAGCGGCGAGAACGGCTCCCTTACGAGAAGCTGCCGGCCGTCTACGACCGCACGACCTCGGAGGTCGAATTCGAGATCACGCCGGCGGACGCGGGCGTGTCCGAAGACGGCAAGGCTCTCGGAGCCGCGTCGGACTTCGGCCCGGCCTCGCCCCTGAAGCTCTCGGGCCCGAGGGTGCACGATCTCATGCTGTCCGCGCCCGGCTACAAGCCCAGGCTCGTCCGCATTCTCGTGGCCCCGAACGCCGGGAAGCCGCGGGCGAAAGTCAGCGAGAAGCTGAAGACGCCGTAGGGGAGGGGGCTCGCCCTTGCCCGAATCTCATTCGCGGCGCGAATAGTCTCCCGACCGGAGGGAGGGAGGAGGTTCGCGCCGCGGG
>Ga0207701_10002616_pt1 | contig 18624 bp, 15 predicted proteins | sample KBSSwiSSwithPhiX_FD_184294 | JGI IMG/M metagenome (GOLD analysis project Ga0207701, IMG submission 184294) | Switchgrass rhizosphere bulk soil microbial communities from Kellogg Biological Station, Michigan, USA, with PhiX - S5 (SPAdes) (version 2) | ecosystem: Environmental > Terrestrial >... | reverse complement strand
CCGGACGCCGGCTTCTATCTCTGGGCGCGTGTGCCTGGGGGCGACGATGAGGTGTTTACGAGAGAGCTGTTCGCGGCGACGAACGTGACCGTGCTTCCGGGGCAGTATCTGGCTCGTGACGCCCACGGCGCGAACCCGGGACGCGGCTACGTCCGCATGGCGCTCGTGCCTGGCCTGTCGGAATGCGCCGAGGCAGCGAAGCGTATCGTCAGCTTCTGCGCCTGACGTGAAAACGCGACAACTCCCAACTTCCAACTCCCAACTCCCAAGCATCTGGGTTTTGGTAGTTGGGGATTGGGAGTTGGGAGTTGACTAATGTTCTACTTAGGTTGATATGACGACTCACGTACTGGAATCTCTCATCGACGAAGCCTTCGAGCGCCGCTCGGAAATCACACCCAACCAGGTGCCACGGGATCTGGCAGACGCGCTGTCCGAGATTCTCGACGGCCTCAACCAGGGCCGCCTGCGCGTGGCCGAAAAGATCGACGGCAGCTGGGTGACGCATCAGTGGTTGAAAAAGGCCGTGCTGCTGTATTTCCGCGCGCACGACAACCGCGTGATCGACGCGGGCGTCACGAAGTATTTCGACAAGGTACCGCTGCGTTTCGCCGGTTGGTCCGATGCCGAGTTCCGGCAAGGCGGATTTCGCGTCGTCCCACCAGCCGTCGCGCGCACCGGCGCCTTCATCGGGCGTAACGTCGTCATGATGCCGTCGTACGTGAACATCGGCGCGTATGTCGACGAGGGAACGATGGTGGACACGTGGGCCACGGTGGGCTCGTGCGCGCAGATTGGCAAGAACGTCCATCTGTCCGGTGGCGTGGGCATCGGCGGTGTGCTCGAGCCTCTTCAGGCCAATCCAACCATCATCGAAGATCACTGTTTCATCGGCGCCCGCTCGGAGATCGTCGAAGGCGTGATCGTCGAGGCGCATTCCGTGCTCGCAATGGGTGTGTTCATCAGCCAGAGCACGAAGATCTACGACCGCGCGACGGGCGAGATTCTCTACGGCCGAGTGCCTGCGGGATCGGTCGTCGTTCCCGGCAGCCTCCCATCGGCTGATGGAAAGTATTCCTTGTCCTGCGCCGTCATCGTGAAACGGGTGGACGCGCAGACGCGGGCGAAGACGTCCATCAACGAGCTGCTCCGCACGTGACAGGAATCCAGGCCGAGACGCTGCAACTCGCCCGTCAGCTCATCGCGTATCGATCGATCACGCCGGCAGATGGCGGATGCCTGAGCCTTGTGGCGTCGCGGCTGGCAGCGGCTGGTTTTCGCTGCGAGCGCATCGATCGCGGACCGGTCGGCAATTTGTGGGCGCGTCATGGATCGACAGGCCCGCTCGTCTGCCTCGCCGGCCACGTCGACGTCGTGCCGCCCGGACCGGTCGAGGAGTGGACGAGCGATCCGTTTACGCCGACCGAGCGGGACGGCATGCTGTACGGGCGCGGCGCGGCAGACATGAAGGGCTCGGTCGCGGCGATGATCACGGCGGCGGAACGGCTTGCCGCCGTGGCCGGTCATCGCGGCTCGCTCGCCATCCTCCTCACCTCAGACGAAGAAGGCGATGCGGTCGACGGTACCGCGGCGGTCGTGGCGACGCTGCTCGAGCGCGGCGAGACCATCGACGCCTGCATCGTTGGTGAGCCGACGTCGACCGAGCGGTTCGGCGACACGATCAAAAACGGGCGGCGCGGATCGTTGAATGGCCGGCTCCGCGTACACGGTCAGCAGTGCCACATCGCGTATCCCGAGCGAGGCCGCAACCCGATTCACGACGCGACCGGGGCGCTGCACACGCTTGTGTCGGCGGAGTGGGATCGCGGCAACGAGTATTTCCAGCCCACCAGCTTCCAGATCTCGAACATCCGCGCTGGAACCGGCGCCAGCAACATCATTCCCGGCACGCTGGACGTGTCTTTCAACTTCCGGTTCTCACCCGAATCGTCAGCCCCGGATCTCCAGGCGCGCGTGCGCGAGATTCTCGACCGATTCCGCCTGCAGTACGACCTCCAGTGGACCTTGATTGGTGAGCCGTTTCTCACTCCGCGCGGCGCGCTAGTGGATGCGCTGGCCGCGTCTGTGCGAGCGGTTGCCGGCGTCGAGCCCGCGCTCTCGACAAGCGGCGGAACTTCGGACGGGCGCTTCCTGGCGCGACTGGCGCGCGAGGTCGTGGAGTTCGGACCGCTCAACGATTCCATCCACAAAATCGACGAGCAGGTTCGGATCGCGGACCTCGAACCACTGTCGACGATCTACGAGCAAGCGATCCTCGCGGTGTGGGCCGAGCGTCCGTGAGTAATCGGAGGTTACGGATGAAACGGCATGACACGGAGGAACGGAGCAACGGAGGACGAACGGCCGTATGGCCGGCCTCACCGGCATGGCGTTCTCTCCGTTTAATCTCCGTTTCACCGTGGCTCCGTGTCGATCCGTTACCTCCGCGCAACTCCGTTGTCGTCGTCCCAAGACTTCATGCGGCGCTATGATGACTCCGGGTCCGGCTAAAGCCGGACACTACAGACGCCGGAGAAATCCTGATGCTGAACGACCTCCGATACACCGCGCGCATGCTGCGGAAGTCGCCGCTCATGTCGCTGGCGATCGTGCTCACTGTCGCGCTCGGGATTGGCGCCAACACCGCCATCTTCAGCGTGGTCAACGCCGTGATGCTGCGGCCGCTTCCTTACGAGCAGCCGGATCGCCTCGTGTGGATTGCCGAAAGAAACGACACATTGAATCTGCCGACGTTCGCCACATCGGTACTGAACTACCTGGCGTGGAAAGAGCAGTCGCGCACGTTCACGGCGCTCGCCGCGTTCGGCTTCGCCACGTTCAACCTCGCCGGTCAGGGCGAGCCGGAACAGTTCGCTGGCGGCACTGTTACACCGTCGCTGTTTCCGCTGCTTGGCATCAGGCCGGTCCTCGGACGCTCCTTCAACGAAGGTGAGGATCTTCCCGGCGCCGAAAAGGTCGTGATGATCGGCGAGGGACTATGGAAGCGGCGCTTCGGCGGCGATCCGTCGATCGTTGGCCGCAGGCTGACGCTGAACGGCGTCGACACGACCGTCGTCGGCATTGCGCCAGCCGCGCTCTCGCCGCTCAGCAACGGCGACATGTGGATCCCGCTGACGATCGATCCCGAGCGCGAGATTCGTTTGAATCATGTGATTCTGGCCGTCGGCCGTCTGCGGCCTGGCCTGACGCTCGGGCAGGCGCAGGCCGAGATGGACATCGTCGCAGCGAACGTCGGCCGACAGTATCCAGAGACGAAAGAGTGGGGGACTCGACTGGTCGACCTGTCGCAGGTATTCGTGAGCCAGCAGTTGCGGACCGCTTTGGTCGTGCTCCTTGCCGCGGTCGGGTGCGTGCTGCTCATCGCATCTGCGAACGTTGCGAACCTATTGTTGGCACGCGCGGCGTCACGGCAGAAGGAAATTGCCGTCCGCACCGCGATGGGCGCGAGCCGCTCACGTGTGTTGACACAACTTCTGATCGAGAGTCTTGTGCTCTCCGTCATCGGTGGCGCGGTCGGAGCGACGGCTGCACTGTGGTCGGTGGACGCGATCAATTTCTTGATGCCGCCCAATCTGTTGCCAGTCGAGGTGAGCGTGGACTCCGCGGTCGTGGTGTTTGCGATCGCGTTGACGATCGTAACCGGACTGCTATTTGGCATTGCGCCGGCCTGGCACGCGGCGAAGACCGACTTGAGCGAGGTGCTGATGCAGGCGACGCGCGCGTCGAGCGCCATGCGCCCGCGTCTTCGCAACGGTCTTGCCGCCGCCGAACTCGCCCTTGCGACTGTGCTGCTGATTGGTGCCGGTCTGCTGACGCAGAGCCTTCTGCGGCTGCAGACCGTCAATCTCGGATTCCAACCCGATCGGCTGTTGACGTTCCAGATCAGCCTGCCAGCGGCGAAGTATCCGCCCGAACAGCGCGGGCCGTTCTACCTGAGCCTGCTCGAGTCGCTGCGAACGATTCCCGGCGTGCGTGCCTCCGCCGCATCGAGCGGGATCCCATTTGGCAACGGCGCCTATACGACGACACCGATCGTGACGCCGGGACGCTCGGCGCTGCCACCGGACACCGCCGTGCCAACCGACTGGCGCATCGTCAGCCCTGGATACTTCCAGGCGATGAACATCCCGGTCGTGAGCGGCCGCGAGTTCCTGAATGCCGACACTACGACGACCTCGCCATTGGTGGTCATCGTGAGCCAGGCGACTGCGCGCCGCTTCTGGGGAGGCGACGACCCAATCGGACGCATACTGCATCGCCAGGGCGATCTCGCGCGACAATACACCGTCGTTGGCGTGGTCGGTGACGTGCGGCATAGCACGCTCACGCTCGAATCGCCGGCGATCTATTACCCCAGCTTCAACCTGTCGCCACGCATGGATGTCGTCGTGCGAACGGCCGCGTCACCGATGTCGGTTCTTCCGGTTGTTCGTCAAAAGGTCCACGATCTCGACGCGGCGCTGCCGATCTCATCGGTGAGGACGATGGACGAGTGGCTATCGAGCAGCGCGGCACAGCCACGGCTCAATGCCGTGTTGCTCGTGGTCTTCGCCGCCGTCGCGATGTTGATCGCGGCAATAGGCATCTACAGCGTGCTGGCGTATTCGGTGAATCAGCGGACGCGTGAAATCGGCGTGCGGATGGCGCTCGGGTCGCCCGGCGCACAGGTATTGCGGCTGATCGTGGGTGAAGGGATGGCGGTCGTCGCGCTCGGCGTCGGCGTGGGTGTCGTGGGTGCGCTCGCGCTCAGTCGTGTGCTGACGAGTCTGGTGTTCGACGTGTCGGTCCGCGATCCGCTGACGTATGTTGTGGTCGCTGCGAGCCTGGCAGCCGTTGCGCTCGTGGCGTGCGTGCTCCCGGCGCGAAAGGCCGCACGCACGGATCCGCTGGTGGCGCTCCGCTCCGAGTAAACGGCCTGGTGTCAGGCAGTGAATCGTGAACGGTTCCTCGGTGTCAGGCAGTGAATCGTGAACATGCGATCCGTATAAACTCAACAGATGCATCGGAAGCGACTCGTTGCGCTCGCCTTCCTGACGGTGGCCGCGTTCGCTGGTCCGGTGGCGGCGCAGCAGCGCACCTACTTCGTGTACGTCGCTTCCGAAGCGGCTGACAAGATCGCGCTGGTCCGCTTCGGGCCGGATGGCACCGTCGTCGATCACGAGATCCCGACCGGGATGATGCCGACCGATATCGACGGGCCTCACGGGCTCGCCGTCTCGCCGGACAAGGCGTACTACTACGTCTCGATTGCGCATGGGCAGCCGAACGGCTCGATCTGGAAGTACTCGACGAAGGACGACAAGCTCGTTGGCCGCGTGACGCTCGGCATGTTTCCCGCGACGCTCGACATCGCGCCCGACGGCGACTTCCTGTTTGTCGTCAACTTCAATCTGCACGGCGATATGGTTCCGTCCACCGTATCGGTGGTGACGCCCGAAGACATGACGGAGATCGCGCGCATCACGACCTGCACCATGCCTCACGGCTCGCGGCTCAGTGCCGATGGCTCGCGGCACTATTCCGTCTGCATGATGGACGAGCAGCTCGTCGAGATCGACACCGCCACGCTCAAAGTATCGAGACACTTCATTCTGACCAAGGGACGCGAGGCAGGCATGAATGGACCGCCCATGCGGATGCCGCATGCCGACCATGCCACGGCGTCGGCGTCCGGACACGGCACTGAGGCACCACCCGCTGGCGACGTCTCCTGCTCGCCAACTTGGGCGCAACCGTCGAGAACGACAGGCCCGGGCGCCCGCCCATCAGTGTTCGTCGCGTGCAACGGTTCCAGCGAGATCGTAGAAGTCAGTGTTCGTGACTGGTCGCTCGTTCGCCGGATTCCGGCGGGCGCCGGCGTCTACAATCTGGCGATGACCCGCGACGGAAAGCTCATTGCCACCAATCGCCGCGATCAGAGTGTCTCCGTTTTCGATGCGGAGTCCGGTCAGGAGCTCGCGCGTGTCCGGACGAAACGAAAGGTTGTCCACGGCGTGGCCGTGTCCCCCGATGACCGCTACGCGTTCATCTCCGTCGAAGGGATCGCGGCCGAACCGGGTACCGTCGAGGTTCTTGATCTCAAGTCCTTGACGATGGTCGGCAGCGTCGACGTCGGTGCACAGGCCGGAGGCATCGACGTCGTGAGGATGGTGGACCGTTAGCGCTACTTCGCGCGTTCGGCCGGGTCGATCAATTTCGTGACCCAGAGCCCGGTGTGAATGTCATTGAAGTAGATCAGCCCCTTGTGTGGCTGCGCTCCCCAGGCAAACGGAATGTTCGGCCGAAACCCCTTCGCGTCTCCGGTCCACAGGCGAGCCATCTCGCGCCCCTGGCGGTAGAGATTTCCGCGCAGCTCACCCGAGACGTCGACGGCACGCGCGCCGCCGCTGTAGTAGCCGATGTACATCACATCGTTCTCGACCCACATGTTGTGGGCGCCTTCCTCCGGAACGTCGTATTCGGCAACTTTGCGTGGGTTGAGAATGTCGGATACATCAACCACGTGCACGACGCCCTTGGTCGGGATCCTCGCCTTGTCGGTCAGGTCGTACTGCGCCGGAAACACTTCGTCACCCAGGAAGACGTAGTTCTTGTAGCGGAAGACCGAGTGGGCGCCGGCCAGCCATCCAGGGCCATACAACTCGCTGTAGTTGAAGCGTAGCTGGCTGACGAACTGCGGATGCTCGGGGCTTCCGCCCTTGATGCCGTTCCCCACGTCGAGGATCACGAGCCCGTCTTTCCAGTACCCCATGTAAATCAGACCGTCGACCACCTGGACGTCGTGCAGCATTCGTCCGCCGATGAACGTCTCTCCATCGGGACTCTTGACGGCGCGCGCAAGTGGATTCTCGGTTTGCCAGCGGGCGACCTCCTTCGGCTTGGCGGGATCCGCAAAGTCGATCACTCGCAACGACCCCGTCGCATCGTCAGTCAGGTACACGTAGTGACCGTTGACGTAGGCGCTGTGCACGCCGCCGGTCACCGTCTCGGTGTACTCCGAGAGCACTTTGGGATGCGCCGGATCGGCAAGGTCGAGAAAGACGATCCCGTTCTTGCGGTTCGACGCTCCCTCGCGGGTGACGACCCCGATCTTGCCGTCGGCGGTCGTGCTGACGTCGTTGATCACGCGCGCATCGAACGACACGGAATCGACCTTGAGCGGCTTGGCAGGATCGGAGATGTCGTAGACCCACACTCGCCCGGCCATGATCGAGCTGACGTAGGCGTAATTTCCGACGATCCACTGTTCGGCGGTTTGAAATTCTTCTTGCGCTGTGCGGCCGATAACTTCCAGTTCACGAGCTACCTCACGGGGCACAACGGTGACCGTAGCGACGGTCGATCGATCTCCAATTGTGGCGGTGACCGCGTAGGACCCCGGCTTTTCGGCGACGAAACCGCCATCAGCATCGATCGTGGCACCGGCTCCGCTGATGGACCAGCGGGCGATGGCGGAGACGCGGGCGTTGGTCTGGCCCGACGCAACGCTCTCGAAGCGCACGACATCGCCCGTTCGGACGCGACTCGTCTTGGGAGCGATCGACAACTCGCGCACGGGATTCCTGACGACGTCGATCGACGTCGTTGCCTTGATGTCGCCGACTGATGCCTCGAGCGTCGCCGTTCCTACCGCCTGACCGGTAACGAACCCGGACTCGTCGATGGAGGCGATATCCGGACGCAACGAGACCCATCGAACCTGCTGGTCGGTGCGCGGGTCGCCGTTTGCCATCTCGGCGTGTGCCTGCAACGTGAGGCCCGTTCCGAGAGCAAGCGCAGCACGAGGCTTTGTGATCGTCACGCGGGCGACGGCCTGCGGCCTTACCGTAACCGTAATGAAGCCTGTCTTGCCGTTGATGATGGCCCCCACGCGGACGTCACCGGACCCAGTGAACGTCACCGTGCCCTTGTCGTCGGCAAACCCGAGGTCGAACGGCGCCGCGAACCAGGCCGAGGGCTGCGCATCCATCTTGTTGCCTGCGTCGTCGTACCCTGCCGCAGAGAAGCTCAATTGCTGGCCAGCCACCGTTTCAACCGTGCGCGGCGTGATTTCCACTCGGCTTGGTTTTGGACCGGACGGCTTGGCCTCTTGCGGCTTTTCCTGACCGTGAACCGGGCCCACGAGGGCGGCGATGACGAGAAGAACGGCTAGGCGCACAGCGGACTCCTGATATGAGTAGCAGCGCTATCTCGTGCCCGCTAGCGGCGTTGACGCCAGTCCTTCCGTCAGCTCGATCTCCGTCCCCCACGGATCGGTGATGAACACGATCCGCAAGCCGGAGGCATTGGCACTGTTGCGGATTGCCGCGTCCGTCTTGATTCCAGCGGCTTGCAGCTTCGCCACGAATCCGTCCAGGTTCTTCACTTCGAAGCCGATGTGATCGACCGACCGTCCCTTCGTTGGCGCGAGCGGCGCGTCGGCTTTGCCGAGTGCGATCTCGGTGCCGGGCACTGTCGCCGTCTCGAATGTCAGCCGCTTGCCGGCGGTGGCGCCGAAATGCTGCCCGTACCACTTCTGTGCTCCCCCGGGATCGGCAACCATCAGGTGAATGTGATGCATCTGCAACGGCGTTGCGATCGACGCGTTGCCGTAGATCTCGACGCGGACGCCGTCTGGGCCGGTGAGGAATCCCTGTTCGACTTTAGGATCCTTGTTGGGCTCCCAGTTCAGGCCGGCAGCCTTCCACTTCGTGGATGCGCCGGCGAAGTCTTTGACGTACAGCCCGAAGTGGTTGAGTGCGGATCCGTTGGTACCGCCGGTCGGATCCTGTTTGCGCAGCAGGATGTAGACACCGGGAATCTGCACCATCGTGATCTTCTCCCGCTGCACGAGCTGTCCGCCGACGGCGGTCCAGAAGCGTGACTGGGCGTCAACGTCCGTGGCGTTGATGTGGATATGACCCAGGGCGGCGCCTGCCGCGTTGGGAGTCGCGAGCTGCGCGAACGACGGGGTCGAGATGGCGAGCGCGGCGAGGATCAGCAGCAGTCGTGTCTTCATGCCGGACACTCTATCAGGGTCGCGGCTTGAACTCTATGCGGACCAGCGGATCTTGGACATGGGACGGACCGAGCACCAAGAACAAAGGACCAAGCTATGCGCGTCGGGAGCCGACGATGACGGCAAACGGCGAGCGGCGCCACGGCACGTCCACCACGAAATAGGCGCGCTCCAGCAGGCGGACTTCATCGGCCAGCGGCACGTACATATCCTCATCGGCCCATGACTCGTAGACTCGCCGGCCGCGTGCTCGACTGCCGAACGTTTTCCCGAGATGTGTGAACCAGGTGTCGAGGTCGCGCGCGAATCCACGCGGTGACGAGGCGGGCGCACAATCCCCGGTGATCAACACGCCTCCCGGGCGAAGCGCGCGATAGCAGCGCCGATAGAACGCCAGCTTGGCTGGCAGGGTCCTGATGTGATGCAGCGCGTAGCTGGCGACCATGGCGTCGCACGCTGGCAGCGGTACGTCCAGGAAGCTCCCCGTTGTCATCGTGAGGCGCCGGCTCGCCGGGCCGAGGCGCGCACGCGCGATCGCCATCATGTCGGTGTCGGCATCGATGCCCCAGACACGCGCGCGCGGTAATTGCTGGAGGCATGCCCGTGCCAGCGCGCCCGTGCCGATCCCGAGATCGACGATCGTTCGCACCGGCCGCGCCGCATGGTGGAGGGCGCGAACGACCTCCGCGATCAACTCGTCGTAGAGCGGTATCAGCGAGCGGATGTGCGCGTCATATTTCGCCGGCGAGATCGCAAGGTGAGAAGCGACGGACATGGCAGACCATTATCGTCGCTTCAAGAATCGTCGCCTACTGCTTCGTGTCCCGAGACACTTCTCGAACGAGTTGGGCGACCGACCGTTCGGCAGCCATCCACGCGACGTCGGCCTGGGCGATGATGCCTGAGCACATCCCGCGTTCGTCCGTGACGGGCACCCGACGAATCTGATGCTTCTCCATCGTCGAGACGACGTCCTCGATCGAGTCGTCATCGCGGACCGTGACAATCGGCTGCGACATGAAGTGTTCGACCGTGCTCGACGCGGGATTCCTACCTTCTGCCACGATCCGACAGACAATGTCACGATCGGTGATCACGCCGATCGGGATCCCGGTGGTATCGATGACTGGGATTTCTCCGCAGTCGTTCTGCATCATCATCTTTGCGACCTGAACGATCGACATATTTGGTGTGCAACACGCCGGGCTCGGCGTCATGAAGTCGCGAGCAATCTTTGCCATCGTGCCCTCCTAGTTGCCTGGTGTCATCGAAGGCCGTCACAGGCGCGAGCCATAGGCAGATAGCTCGGCGTCCAGCAGCGAGAGTTGATGCGACGAGTCGCGGCCGATGGCCTGATTGACGGGGCAGTACCGGCTCAACCTGTAATGAGCCCGGCCGTCGCCACAGTGTTGAGCGCCGCGTGCGACCATCCCGAGGCTCGTGCGGCTGCGATGGCCGCGACGACCCTAGGCCCCAGTCTGACAAACCGCTCAGTCGAACCTACATTCCGCATCACGAAGTATCCCCGTTTGATGACGGTCTCCGTGTCGAGACGAGCAAGGCATGTGCCCGGCGCTGTCCACCAAATGTCTTCGTCGACTGAAGAATGGCCTTGATCTCAGCCGATAGCCGCAGTAGAGTCGCGACCCCGATGCCATGTTGAGCTCCGACGTGGCTACGACAGTGCAGACTCCAGTTCGGCGCCATTCGCGCATCCAGAAGGGTCGACCCCGGGTCTTCGCCGACGGGCCGTTCACCCCATCCGTCCAATTCGTTGTTGTACAAGCTGACAGCGCGCGAATGCGCGCTCGCAGTTCCACTTGGCGTGTCTCGCTGCAGGAGGCTTACATGAAGCTACAGGCAATTTTCGCCGTCGCAACACTCGTCGTTGGTCTTGGGGTTGGCGTTGCGGCGCAGGCAAAGAATCAGACGGCAATCGGCCCGGTGTTGAAGATCGCAGGTGACTCCCTCACCATCGATGTCGGCAAAGGGAAGACGATGCAGTTCACGACCAACACGTCCACGGAGGTGAAGGTCACCGCTGGCGGTGCCAAGGCACAGGCCGCCAAAGAGGCGGGCAAGCCGGGCCTGAAGATCACCGAAGTCGTGCACGAAGGCGACCAGGTCTTCGTCCGCTATTCCGACGTGAATGGAAAAATGGTGGCGTCAGAGGTCGACGTGCGGGAGCGCCGGCCGCAGAGTGCTCAGAAGGGCAAATAGATCGCGACACGGCGGGTCTCAAGACCCGCCGACCCGCCGCTACATCGGTCTATGTCAGACGGCGCGGCGCGAACAGCGAGATGTCGTGACGCGTGCCGCCATCCAGGGCGAGATCGGCCAGGATCTCGCCCACGACACTGCAGAACTTGAATCCGTGGCCTGAAAAACCGGCGGCTATGGTGATCGGCGAGCCTGCAAACCGCGTGATGACGAAGTGTTCGTCCGGCGTGTTGGTGAAGAGGCACGTCTTCATCGCCAGCGTCGGGCCATCGGCGTCCGGAAAGTAACGGCGCACACACTCTCGCAGCACGTGCTCGTCCTCGGGGTGACACTCGCGGTCCATCGCATCAGGATCAACCTGTTGCCTGAGGTGATGGTACTTGCCGAACTTCACCCCGGCTCCTTCGTGAGAAGGCAGCGCATAGAAGCTTCCCTCGGCGGCGTGCATATAAACGACCGGAAAGGTGGCCGGCTGAAAGTACTCCGGCCGCAGCGGCTCAACCCAGAGCATCACCTGGCGTTCAGGTGTCAGCATCAGCTGTAGATCCGTCAGCAGCTTTCCCGCCCACGCACCGGCTGTGACAATCACCTGCCGGCAGGTGTATGTGGCGCGATCGGTCCGGACGGCGACGCTCTCGCCCCGTTCGGTCCAGCCCAGCACACGTTCGTGCGTGTGCACGACGGCTCCGGCGCGTTGCGCCGCGGCCACGTGCGCCCGGATACACCGCTCGGGACCGAGAAATCCGCCATCGGGTTGATGGAGCGCCGTGAAATCAGGTGGCAATCGATAGCCGGGGAATGCCCGCGTCAACGACGCTCCGTCATACAGCACGTGCGGCAGGTCGAACATGTCACACGCGCGCCGTGCGCCGATGATGGCCGGCGAGCCGGCTGGCCCGGCGTCGATGCTGCCAGTCGTGATCAGCAGTGCCTCACCAGTCGCGCCTTCCAGGTCGCGCCACAGGTCGTAAGCACGGCGAAGCAGCGGGACGTAGCTGGGATGCTCCCAGTACGCGAGCCGGATCATGCGAGACAGGCCGTGCGACGAACCTTTGTCGTGGGCGATGTCGAATTGCTCGAGGCCGAGCACCCGCGTCGCGCCGTGCCTGGTCAGATGGTAAAGGGCGGCGCTGCCCATGCCACCGACGCCAACGACGATCGCGTCGTAGGTCGTGTCCGTCGCCGGCATCAGATCGCGCCGACTGCGCCCTTGCGCCAGGCGGCTGGCGTCGTCGGGTGCCCCTGACACTCCACCTCGCATTCACCCTCGACGAGGATGTGAAAGAGCACCACGCATTCGGCTTGCGGCATGACCGTCGCAGCAAGCATGTCGGGAATCGGAGACTGGATCCCCCACGGCGTCGAAAAGTCCGCCGTGAAGAACACGGCCCCGGACAAGCGCACGACGCGAAGCACGTCGGACAGCACATCCATGGTGGAAATCTTATTCTCGCCTGAAAGTGGTGTGACCCCCGAAGTTCTTCGTCGACACCGGCCACATGCGGCCGCACCAGGTCGTAGGTTCGCTCAGCAGACGCGTCTGCTGAACCCTATCGCTGTCGCGGCTTCAATGCGTCGCGCAGCTTGTCGCCGAGCGATCCGAATCCTTCCGATGGAGGGGCGTCGGCGCGCTCGCTGTACTCGCGCACTTCGTCGGCCTCGCGCATTTTCTGCACGGCCGTGACGCTGAGGCGAATACGGCGCAGGTTGGTGTCGATGTCGAGTAGCACGACGTCGATGGTGTTGCCGATGGGAAACGCTTTCTTGACGTCGCCATCGCGACCCACGCCGCTCTCGCTCAACGGGATAAGGCCTTCGATTCCTGGTTCCAATTCGACGAAGACGCCGAAGTCCGCCACGCGCGTGACGCGGCCGCGGCGCAACTGGCCCGCGACGTAGGTGTCGCCGACTTTGAGCCAGGGATCGGCCATCAGCTGTTTCAGGCCGAGTGAAATCTTCTGCTTGTCGGCGTCAATGCGCAGGACCTTGACCGTGATGTCGTCTCCGGGCTTGACGAGCTGCAGTGGGTCCAACGCGCGTGACCATCCCATTTCGGACACGTGCAGCAACCCCTGGACGCCTCCACCCAGATCGATGAAGGCGCCGAACTCGCGCACCGACGCGACGCGTCCAGTGATCACCGCGCCTTCGACAATCGATTCCCTGATCTGGGCCGCCTGCGCGCGCTGCTCCTCCTCGAGCAGTGCGCGGCGGGACAGCACGATGTTCCTGCTGTCCTTGTACTCGATGATGCGGAAAGAAAAGACCCGTCCCTCGTACTGCGCGGGATCGGTATTGTGAACGATGTCGATCTGCGAGCCCGGACAGAAGGCGCGCAGACGCGCAACGCGTACCTCGTACCCTCCCTTGACCGCCCGTTCGACTTTGCCCTCGACCGGGAGGCCGGCGTGAAATGCATCCTCGAGCTGTCGCGCAGTGGCGGCCCCGAGCGCCAGCCGCCGGGATAGAGTCAGCCCCCCGGCTGTCGAGATGACAGTCGCCAGAATGCGTTCCCCAACGGACACCTCGACCTTGCCGTGTTCGTCTTTCAACTCGTCGACATCGATGGTGGCCTCGCTCTTGCCGCCGACGTCGACAAGTGCCACTTCCTCGCCAATCGAGACGACGATCCCCTCGATCGTCTGCCCCTTCTCGATGCGCTTTGCCTGCGTTGACGCCTCGAACAGTGTCGCGAAATCTTCGTCTTCGGGCTCGCTCATGGATGTCTTCGTGATGATTCAGGTACCCACCGCGGCGCACCGCGCCAGGCTAAAGTGGCCGGATTGAAGTCGCTGCGAGCGCGAGCGCCGCGATTGCCAGGCAGGCCCAGCCGCCGAGAAATGCCAGTCCGCCGATCGGCGTGACCGCGCCAAGGATGGTGACGCCGCTGAGCGCGAGCGCATACAGGCTCCCCGAAAACAATACGATGCCGGCAGTGAACAGCCAGCCGGCGGCTCGAATCAGCCAGCCATCGAGCCTGGCGGCGGCGAGCGCGACGATGAGGATCGCGAATGCGTGATACATCTGGTAGCGCACGCCAGTCTCGAACACCGCCAGCATCTCCGTCGACAATCTCGTGCGCAGCCCGTGCGCCCCGAAGGCGCCCAATGCGACGCCGACGAAGCCCGCGAGCGCGCCGACAAGAAGGAACGTCCGATCCATGCCTGTTCGATAGTAATGCAGCCGCGCGAACGCGTTTTGACGAATTAACGCGCTTTTCAAATCGACGTAGCGCGAGTCCTTGGACCTTCGTTCTTGGTCCCTGGTCTGGCTGTGGTCCAAAATCCCACATTCCTCGGCCGCGCTGCATCGGGACCAAGGACGAGGCACCAGGGACGGACCAGGCACGAAGGCCCAAGGACGAAGGACGCAGCTGCACGGGAACGAAAACTGCTTAGGTTTTCCGCCATGCCAGGATCGCCGAGCGCATCCAGTACCGGGCGGGGGTATTCGCGAGCACACGATCGACGCGATCGGCAGCCCTCATCAGTACGTTATCGGGATTCGGGAACAGGAGTGAGCTCATCATGCCGGCTGGCACCGAGAGCAGATTGAAAAACTGGTGACGCGAGCTTCCGAATACGTGGTCGGCGAATCTGAGCTGCGCTGACGACAGGGGAAGCTCGTCGCGCGTACGCGCTCGCGGCGTCATCAGGCGGGCCAGGGCCAGCAGCGGATTGCCACGGAGCGGTTCGACGAACGCCGCGAGTCCGCCCGGAGCGAGCACTCGATGAATTTCACGAATGGCCGTTTCGTAGTCGAGATGGTGGATGATGGCGCGCCCGACAACAAGATCGAACGACTCCTCGGGCACCGCCAGCGAGTGGGCGTCCATCACCGAGTATTCCGCTGCGCTTCCAAATTCCGTCCTGACTGCCTCGATCTCCTTGATCGAGACGTCCACTACCAGCAGGCGCTGCGGCCTGGCCGCGAGTACGGCCGGCATCAGCATGTCCCCGCGGACGCCGCCGTAGCTCAATACGCGGCGGCTGGCTGCCTGCTCTCGCACGAGGTGGGCAAAATGACGCTCCGCCGCGCGCGAGTTCGCTCCCGTGAAGACATGCTCGAAGCGTGCGTGAAGTCTGGCGCTTTCGACGAAGACCTCGCCCTCGTCGTACGACTCTCTTTCCCGACGTACTCGATCGTCACGCACCCTTGATCTCGATTGAATGATATCTCGGGCTGTCTCTTGTCAACTTCCAACGCCCAACTCCCCAAAAGCTTTGCCACGAAGAACACGAAGAACACGAAGAACATGAAGAACACGAGACTAGATTAACCGCGAAGACGCGAAGGCGCCACGGGTCGCGCGAAGCGCGGCGACCCGTGGCGGTTCGCTGGCGCAGCAAGACGATGAATGGCCCGCCTTTCTGCCTCCCCGGTTTGTCGCTTCGTGACCTTCGTGATCTTCGTGGCCTGCGTATCTTTGTGATCTTCGTGGTATCGCTTTTGGCGGGGAATTGGAGATTGGAAGTTGACCGAGTCTGCTATGGTGCGGGTTGATACAACTCGAACACGCCATCTCTATCAACGTACGACAGATGGAGAGCTCGTTTGGCGAAGTCAATCAATGCAGTTGGAGATCGGAGCCGATCGACGATGACGAAGCCGAGATTTGCTTCGCGAATGAACGCTGGTCCTCCTGAGATGAGCGCCGCTTCGCGTTCTGGCGACAGGGTTCCTCCCTCGCTGAGCACAATCAAGGCATCGAGCATGTCGATGCGGCGCACGTCCGCGATGCTCCGGCCTCCTACTCGAGACAGGTAGCCACCGATCAGCGGTTTCTCATGCATCGTCTGGAAATACTGCGATCGCGCGATGAAGTTGCCGATGCTCGACGTGCCGTCGCGAATGCCGGTCGGCAACTCGAGTACCCGCACGTCGCCCGGCGCAGCGGCCACCCGTTCATAGAATCGCGGCACTGCCGCTGAATGCAGTGTGAGCGGCGCAGGCAACAGCTCTGCGAGGAGCAGGATGCCCACGGTGACCAGAATCAGCCGCCGTCGGTGTGGGTAAGTACGCCCCAACCATTCGAGCGCCGCGGCGAAGAGCACTGCCACTGCCAGCATCAGCACCACCGAGAAGCGTGACGGCATCCGTGTCAGCCCCAGGACTGGGACGAATCGGAGTAGCGCCCATGGTCCTGGAACGTAGGTGTTGAGGCCGCCGACATGCACGAACGGACCCAGCGCAAGAGCGCCGAAGGCAATCGCCAGCGCCGTCCACCATCGCGACGCACGCCAGCCCCTTCTCCAGGCAAGAACCATCGTGATGAGCGCGACAAAGGGGATCGAGACGACAGCTTCGAGATATCCGCCCTGGAACGTCGCCAGCCAGTCGGCGATCACCTGAGGTGTCAAAGGATGATTGGGATTCGGCAACACGAGCGCGAACAGGTCGACTCCTCCGGGACTGCTTCGCCACAACACTCCGGGTGACTTGAGCTCGCCCGCGGTGAGGCGTTCGCCCACGGCGTAGAGGACCGGTGACAGTATCACGGCTGCGACCACGCCCGAGGCCACTGTCAGGAAGACCAACCGCTTTGCGTCAACCTCTGCGCCAGGCCGCGGAGAGGCGCGCAGGTGCCAGCCCAATCTGAGGAACGCCAGCCCCGACATGATCAGCACCGGGGTGTACAACCCCTTCGCGGAAATCGGGACTCCAAAGATGGACGACGTCCAGCCGCCGGTGATCGCGATCGCACCAACCAGTCCTGCCGCGCAGAGGAGCAACACGTCAACGGCCCATCGCGCGGCCCGGGCGCGGCCGGACTGACGGCTGTTGTGAATCGCGACGACGCGGGCAACCAGAAACACAGCGCCAATGAGCAGACAGAAGACCGCGTAGTAGGCGTCGCAGGTCGCCGCCCATGCGACCACGGCACCAAGCGCGACGGCGTCGCGAAAACGCTCGTGCCCGTCGGCTTTCATCAACACCAGCAGGAAGATCGCCAGAGGAGCGGCAGCGACGAGGCTGAAATGCCCCATGCCTCGCGTCACCAGCAGCGGACTCCACGCAAACATCAGCCCCGCCAGCCACGACTCCGAGAATCTTCCTGTGACGTGGCGCGCCAGCAGGAACGTCGAATACGCCGTGAGCACCACCATCAGCAGGAAGATGAGATTGAATGTGGCGACGACGCCGAGCACGCCCAACAGCGGAAGCGCGAGAAGGTTTTGAAAGGCCGTGTAGTTGTGGAGGCTCAGGTTCGCCTCGGGCGTCATCGAAAAGATGGAGTTGGTAAAGAAGGGGAGTTGGCGGTGGACGAGGATCTCGTGCCGGAAGACCCACTGGTTCCAGACGTAAACGCCTGTGTCGCCATCAGGTGGACCGGTCAGATACGTACCGAAGTGAAGACCGAGTGGCCACGAAAACGCCACGGCGATGACGGCGTAGCCGAGCACGGCCGCCCAATCCCGCCGGAACCCACGCCAACTCATGTTCGAGGTTGAGCCGAGCATAGCAGAAAGATTACGGAGCAGCGGCAGCCATCCGCCGCACCGCCTCAGCCAGCTCACGCTCGTTCAGCCATGCAAAATTGAAGCGCGCGAATGGCTTCGGCCGCCGATGGCTGCCTCGGTCGCGAGGTCGCCCTGAATGTCGAGCAGCGACCGAATTGCTCCCACTGCCCGTAGCAGCGCCTGAGGTGCGACGATGTACCCGATGCGAAGGCCTGGGGCGAGGATCTTCGAAAGCGTTCCGATGTAGACGACGAGCCCGGCGTGGTCGGCACTGGCGAGCGGAAGCACGGGACGGCCATCGTAGTGAAACTCGTGATCGTAGTCGTCTTCGATGATCGCGATCCGTTTGGCGCGTGCCAGGGCGAGAAGCGCCAGGCGCCGCGCCGCCTTCAGCGTGACGGTCGTCGGATATTGGTGATGCGGCGTGACGTACACGGCGCGAAGCGCCGTGCGCTCGGCGAGCCGCGTCAGGGCATGGACGTCGATACCCTCGCGATCGATCGCCACTGGAACTACGGTTGCTCCGGCGCCACGGAAGGCTTCCCACGCCGGTCGATATCCGAACTGTTCAACGGCGACCGCGTCGCCAGGACGCAGCAGTGCTCGCGCAACGAGCGTCAATGCCATCTGACTGCCGCGAGTGACGAGCACATCGTCGGGGCCGACCGACAGACCTCTCATGCTGGAAAGCATGGAAGCCAGCGCCGCGCGAAGCGTCACGTCTCCTTCAGGATCGCCGTAGCCAAGAACGTCGCCGCCACGTTGCGCCATGACCCGGCGATAGGCGCGGCCGATGGACTTGAAGGGCACCAGTCGTAAATCGGGCGCGCCATGGCTCAAGTTCAGCGTGCCGTGCGGGAGGTTCGGCGGCCGGTACGCAGCCGGCGCCTCCGGAAGAGCAAAGGGGACGTGCGGTGGCACGTG
>Ga0207701_10002615_pt1 | contig 18626 bp, 11 predicted proteins | sample KBSSwiSSwithPhiX_FD_184294 | JGI IMG/M metagenome (GOLD analysis project Ga0207701, IMG submission 184294) | Switchgrass rhizosphere bulk soil microbial communities from Kellogg Biological Station, Michigan, USA, with PhiX - S5 (SPAdes) (version 2) | ecosystem: Environmental > Terrestrial >... | reverse complement strand
CGATCAGACCGGTGAACATGGCTCGAGGAAAAGCAAAAACACATCAGGACACAGAGGAGTTTGCCGGGCAACTCAAATGTTGTTGACGTCTTGCGATGCGAGGCACGCGAGCCAGAGCGGCGCCCAGGCACGGACGCTCCGGGAGTGGCGGACTGATCAGTTATAATCAGTGAACGGTGAACACTATTGATCTGGCCATGTTCGTTGATTTGTGTGAATTGGTCTCCATTCGTGGTTGCCGGGGCGTTCAAAAAAAGTGAAAAAAAGGTAAAAAAAAACTTGTCAGGCCTCTGAATCTTCAATAAACGGGGAAGCGTGGCGACAAACAGGCCTCAACAGCCGTTCAAAAAAACTTTGAAAAAAGTGAAAAAAAAGCTTGTCATCGCCACAGAGATTGGATAATCCCTGCGAAAACCTAACCAAACCAATGGAGAAACTAATGATAAAAAACGTGCTAAATAAATTCGGATTCGTGCGCATTGCTCTCGCGGCAAGCGTCGGATTACCTTTAATTTTTGCATCAAACGCATTTGCTCAGGCGCCGCCGCCTCCGGGCGCGGGTCCTACGTATGGAGGCGAGGTGCCATCTGGGGGGGCGGGCGAAGCGGTAGCCGAGCGAGTCATCGTGACCGGTTCGAACATTCCGACCGCGGCAGAGCAAGCCTCGATTCCGGTGACAACCTACACAGCCCAGTGGCTCCAGAAATCGGGTGCCAATACGCCGACGGAAGGATTGCGTCAGCTTCCTACGTTCGTCGGAAACGCTAACACGGAAAATGACTCCAATGCCGGCGATGGCACGGCTGAGATTAACCTGCGCGGCATTGGCTCCCAAAACACGCTCGTCCTCATTAACGGCCGACGCTACATTGGAGGCAACGGTTTCCCGGACGTCAATCTTATCGCAATCAGCCCGATCCAGAAGGTCGACATCCTGAAGGACGGCGCCTCAGCCATTTACGGCTCGGACGCGGTCGCCGGTGTGGTCAATTTTATGATGTGGAATGACATCCGTGACTACGGTCCGATATATGAAGGCGCCGAGTTCGAGGCCCGTTATGGAAACACGACCGACCACGATGCGAATGTGCGTCAGTTTTGGATTCGTGGCGGGGTCACCGGCATGGATGGCAAGGTGGCCATCTTTGCCTCGGCTGAATATTACAATCGCGCAGCCCTTATGTCGAGAGATCGCAGGATCTCCACCACGGGGAACGTGTTCGATACTGTTGCCGGTGATAATCCCGTTGGTGCTACCGGATTGGGTCTCAACGGCAACAATAACAATAGCCCCACCTATGCCGGAGCGCTGACCGTCGACTCGTTGGGGGGGAACGTTACTTTGATCGATTTAACAAACAATGCGCCGACTCCGGCCAGCTACCGGCCATTTCTGGGAAGCACCGATCCGTCCCGGTTCAACTTCCGCGCTTTTACGCCGGCGATTCCGGCAATGGAAAAGTCGATGACTTACGTGACCGGGCGATACAAGATATTTGGCGATGCTCTCCAGGTTTACGGAGACATGATGTATACGCACGAAAGACAGAACAACGGTCTGGCGGGAGCTCCTTTTGCCATAGGCGGCGCGGAAGCGGACCTCTCCCCCTTCAACCCGTTTGCCGCCGGCGATGTCTTACTGCTGAGGTATCGCCTCGAATCGGAGTTGGGTAACCGTCTAAGCACATTCGATAAAGATTACTGGCGTTGGGTGATCGCCGTGAAAGGTGATATCGACTTCGCGGGCAACGATTTCATCAGCCATTTGGGGTATGACAGCGGCTTTGTGTATGAGCGCTTCGAGGAGGAAGAAATCGACGGTGGCGATGCCCAGTTTTCCTTAATAGTTAACCAAATCGCGGCCGGCGTTTTTAACCCGTTCATCGGCCAGAACGCCCCCCCCGTGGGCGAGGCTCCGATTTATGACCACGCAGGAAATCAAATTGGCACCGCGCCTTATAATAACATTCAAGGCGCACAGGCGGCTGCCTACCTTGGCCACTCATTCTTCCGAGATAAATATTGGGAGTGGGACGTGACGCTCAATGCGCATTTTCTCCCGAACTTGTATAACGGAGGAATCGATGTCGCTGCTGGTTATGTCCATTCGTACCGGCAGGACCAGCAGATCGGCGACCCGGTGCAGGCGGCCGGCGATCAGCTCGGATTCAACGCAGTGCCTAATGCCAAGTTCCAGCAGGTGGTGGACGCCTGGTTTACTGAAGTCAAGATCCCGTTCGTGACCTCGACGATGAACATTCCGTTCGTCAATTACTTTGAGGTGGACTACGCCTTCCGCTTCGAAAACTTTATCGACCATGACCTGACAAATCCGAATCTCCCGATAACAGGAAACGCACAAACGCCCCATGACTTAAGCAGCTTCGATAACGGCGGCGACAATCGTGTGACGGTTGGTTGGCGGCCGATCCCCGATTTGCTGCTGCGCGGGACGTATGGGACATCGTTCCGGTCACCACGGCCAGCCGATCTCTTTTTCCCGACGGCTCAGGACTTCCCGGTCGTCTTCGACCCGTGTGGGACTTGCCCTTCAGCCGGCACGCTTCAGCCGCCACAGGGCGTTTGGGAGCGGGGGAACCCAAATCTCAAGCCGGAAGAAACGACAAACTGGACAGGCGGCCTGGTCTGGTCACCGAAGTTCGTGCCTGGTCTCACGATAACAGCCGATTGGTATCAGATCTATACCACGAATGTGATCGTACAGGCGGCGGATTTTTCGCAAGTCCTGCTGACGCAGGGCGTGGTGGACCCGGATGGCTATGGCAATGGTTCTGGCGAAGTTAACATAACCGGCCCGTTTACCGGCCAGGTGGGAGGCACCGGCCTTGGGATAACCCGTGACCAGTTCGGAGGTCTCCAAGCAATCGATTCTGTAACTAACAACGCAGGTATTCGTAACGTTCAGGGCTTGGATGTGCAGGCCAACTACGAGCTGCCAACGACGAACTTTGGCAAATTCACGTTCACGATTGGTTACAACCACTTCTTCACCTGGAAGATTTCGCCGGGCCCGAACCTGCCCTTCAACGATTTCCTCGGCAACTATAACAACGGCACCCTTCCGTTGGCGCCGGGGGCCATTCCCTGGAACAAGGGCTTTGCGCGCACAGAATGGGAATATAAACTTGGACCCGGGAACCTCGATTTTGTTGCCCAAGTCAACTACGTCGGCAGTTTCATTGATGATAATGGCTTCTTTCACCCACTTGATCAAGAAAACCTGGCCCCACCGGACCAGCCACCATCATGGAAATTCAATCGGGTGGTGACGAGCTATATAACGCTCGATCTGCAGGCGAGCTACGAGTTTGTGAGGCCGCCGGTGGAAGCGCCTGTCCCTGGCTACTCCAAGGAGGGCAAGGACTTCAAGAGCTCGCCGGGCAAGAACCCAGCGCCGATGACGCCCGTGGCGGAGGCCACCTTCTGGCAGAAGATGCTCTGGGGTACCAAGATCACCGCGGGCGTGGTCAATGCGTTTGACCGTAACCCACCGACGGTCTTGGGAGCGTTCAACGACAACTACGATACGTCGCTCTACTCGATCCGTAATCGTTTCTGGTACGTTGCCCTGAGTAAGAAATTCTAAGCCGCGCATTTACGCGGTTTGAATTGCGCGGGCCCCGAGACCTCTCGGGGCCCGCCTCTTTTTTTGAGGATAACCACGAACCGAGCCGATAACTCGGATGAACACAGATTACTCATGCAGAAGGAGAACCAGTTCTGATCATTCGTCTCATCTGTACAATCCGTGGTTAAATTCTGAAGGGCGATTCAACAGAGCAACGATTTACTGCGCTCGTTTGGGCTGCGTTGACATGTCGCCGGTTTTCAACGCGCGAACATATCCTCGCGCTGCGTAACTTGTTCTGGCTTACACCGCAGTTTGCGCCAAGTTCTGTCACGCGATTCTTTGAAGCGCACTAACAGCCATGCGTGCCCTCCTGAGCATTTACCTATGTTCCTGGCTACCACTAATTGCATGTCAAGGTGCGACGCTCGTCGGTCAACCGGTTCAGGGTGGCGCAACCGTGGAGATTCGCTTTCCGGTAGCGAAACCCTTTCAAGATATCGCGGTGCAAGGTGGCAATCCGCGACCCGAGGCGGGGCGAGCCGTGTTAACGTTTCCCGTTGGATTTGATCCCGCACGTAGCTGGCCGATTCTTATCGTAACCTCGACAAGTGACTTCAATCGTACCAGCCCGATGGATGCCCAGTGGTACCGTGGGCCTGCTTTAGCAGCCGGATGGGTTCTCTTCGCTTCAGATGCGCTAGTAAGACCTCGCGTCGATTCCACTCAGTGGCGCCTCGCGATACTGGCAGCAGCGCTCGAATCAATGCGCAAGCAATGGCCGCAGTCGGCGAAATGGCCGGTGGCATTCGGCGGCTTTTCCGGCGGGGCGAAGCGCAGTGCGGTGTTAGGAGCGATGCTGGCGAAGACTGGATCGGTCAGAACGGTGGGATTCTTTCTTAGCGGCATCAATGAAGATCGGCTGAGTGAAGCCTACAAAGACTACAAGCCTGGCGGAGATTTTCTCGAGATTCCCATCTGGCTAAGCAGTGGTCAGAGTGACAACGTTGCCAAACCGCACGATCACGACCGGGTGAAGGCCTCATTGGAACGGACCGGCTTCAAGCACGTGCGCCTTGAGCGCTTCTCCGGCGGACATCAGGTTAAGCAGGATCAAGTAGGGCGCGCTTTGCGTTGGTTCCGAGAGGTCGGGAAGTTTTAAGACAATTCAAGCTGGATTTTTCTTAATGCTTTGCGCGTTCGGGAGTACGGCGCGCACGGAGTGACGCGCCCTATCTACTCAAGGCAAATTGTCGCGTCCAGGTAGAGCGGGCACTCCTGTGCACGCCGCGCGCGTTTCCCACCGCTTGCTTTTTTTTCCGATCTGATCTTTAATCACACGGCGATGGCGACGCAGCAAACATTTGCCTCGGCTGCGGTCCCCCTGTCGGCGAACGACCGCAGGGCTATGGAACCTGCACCGCGACCAAAGTCACTATGGATTCTCGATCGCTGGCGGGATCTCGTGTTCTTTGTCGGCACGCCGCTGCTGCTAATTCCGTTGTTTACGCTCGCTCAGACGCGATGGAGCGCGCAGGATATTTACCTTTTTGTCGCCGCCTTCGGCGCAATGGGTCATCACTTGCCGGGCATGATTCGGGCGTATGGCGACCGGGCGCTCTTCAACCGGTTTAGAACACGGTTCGTTGTCGCGCCACTCGCTTTGCTGATCGTTTGTATCTGGTCGTCGCTCTATAACGTCCAGGCGGTGCAGCTTGTTGCCATGGCATGGGGAATTTGGCATGGCATGATGCAAACCTATGGTTTCGGCCGGATTTATGATGCGAAAGCGTCGGCTGCCGCGGCCGGACGCGCCCGCTCGGATCTGATGCTTTGTTTTGGCTGGTTCCTGGCGGCCGTGCTGCTCTCGCCGATGCGTTTCCGCACGCTGCTTGACCTTTATTACGAGAGCGGCGGACCCGTTGTGCCAGTGGCTCTCGTCTCGCTGTTTCGGGCGGGCGTTGTGCTCGCCCTCGGGGCGGTGACAATTCTATTCGTGTGGCGGCAATGGAGCGATTGGCGACACCAGGGCTGGATGAGCCCGGTGAAAATCGGGCTTCTGGCCAGCAGCATCGCCTTTTGGTGGTACTGCAATAACGGTGTCCAGAACATTCTGGTGGGAATCGCCCTTTTCGAGGTGTTTCATGACGTGCAATATCTGTCCATCGTGTGGATTTATAATCGTACTCGGGTGGAACGTGATGCAACGATTCGCGGCTTCATGCGCTTTGTCTTTAGGCGCAGCGGCGCTCTGATTGGCGTTTACGTGGGGTTGGTGCTCGCGTACGGGTCGCTCGGCCTAATGGCGAATTCCACCCTCGCGGCCGATTGGATCCGGCATCTCCTCCTTGGTGTGGTGACGGCTTCGGCTTTGCTCCATTTTTATTATGATGGATTTATTTGGAAAGTTCGCGAGAAACAGACGCGCTCAATGCTGGGAATCGAGGGGGCAGGTGCCTCAACCCAGACTCGCCGCCGATTGCCAGGTTGGGCTGGGCACAGTCTGCGTTGGGCCGCGCTGGTGATTCCTGTTGCAGCACTGTGCGTCGCGCAACTAGCCGGGCGAGTGGTGCCACCTCTCGAACGCTCCGGAAAGGTAGCCGAAGTGCTGCCACAGGATCCGCAAGCGCAACTCAACTACGGCAAAGCATTGCACGAAGCCGGGCAGGTACAAGAAGCACTCATCCGATATGAAAACGCGATTGCCCGGAAGCCGGCATTCTCGGAAGCCGAATTTTTTCTCGGCCTCGCCCTCAGCGACCTTGGAGAGTGGGACCGCTCCATTGCACACTACGAGCGCGCGCTTTCGCTGGATCCCAAGAACGCAAAAGCCGAGTCTAATATTGCCGGGATATTGGTCAGCAAGCGTATGTATGATGAGGCCCGTCGCCGATACGAGCATAGTCTCCAGATCGATCCCACTTTGTTCCTTGCCCACAAGGAACTAGGCGACTTGCTCTGCCATGCCGGCGAGTATGACGCGGCAATTGGCGAATACAACGAGGCGCTGCGGCTTCGCCCCAACTTCCCAGAAGCGAAGGATAATCTTGCCTTCGCGCGTTCTCTCGCCGGCCACTGATTTGATCGTTGGAATGAAGAACGCTTGGTTCCGGCGTGCAGAACGGTGGCTATTTTTTATCTGGATCGGAGTATTATGAAAGTTCGCTTGCAGGCACCTAAAATAAGTTGAAACATTTGGCCACTGCCGGGGTCTAATTACTAGAAAGTTTAATTATGAATCTAAAATCTTTTATTTCAGTAGGTTGCGTCTTTCTCCGCTTGGCACTTGTTCCAATCGTTGCGTTGGCAGCAAGCGTCGCAACGGTAAGCGCCGATCCCCAGAGAGTCACATACGTAAAAAAATACGTGAGGGTAACCGGCTCCAATATTCCCGTCCCAGTTTGGGTGGCGGCGGGTCCTCTGCCACAGACAACGTTTCCACTCCGGAGTATTTCGTACGAGGAGATAACGAAAATTCCCGGTGCTTATACTCCAGCTCAGGTCCTGGCCAACGACGAGAGTATCACGATAACCGGCAGACACTAATCGATCGCGGCGCTAGGCGAGCGACGGGTAGCGGCCAATCACGACGCGACCAGCGGCGTCATTTCGTAAACTTGGTGCGAGTTTTTTAGATTCCTCGCACAGCGGCCACGGACCGCCACAGGTCCTGGCCAACGATCTGAGTATCACGATTATCACGCGGTAACAGATCTTGAGTGGGCGGACATCCAGCCGCCGCGCCCTGCGCTGCTTTGACGGAGAAGGCTGTCCGCGCTTTAGAAGCACTCACTCCGAAGAGGGAGCGAGCAATACGTCTCCGGTGGCATCACCAAATCTCGCGGACGAGCCATCGTAACGAAGCAGAGCGGGACCGAATGTGAAGCATGAAAATGAAGCAAATGATTAGTTTTGCCCTTGTTTCAATCGTCGCGTTGGCGGCAAGCGTCGCAACAGTACGTGCCGGTCCACAGAGCTCGGCAACGCCCAGACAGGGGAAAGTCAAATACGTAAAGCAATACGTGATGGTTACCGGCTCCAATATTCCCGTTCCGGTGTGGGTTGCGGAAGGTCCGCTACCAAAAACAACATATCCCATCCGAAGTTATTCGTCGGATGAGATAAGCAAAATTCCCGGTGCTACAACTCCAGCTCAGGTCTTGGCTAACGACCCGAGTATTACAATAAGCGGCAGACGCTAATCGATCGCGGAGCTAAGCCAACGACGAGTAACGCCCAATCACGACGCGATCAACCAGCCATCCCTTTGGGAACCTAGTGCGAGTTTTCAGATTCCTCGCACACGGCAGCAGACGGCCGTATGCTGGTGAGGTTGAAACGCCTCGACGCAGTCATTTTTTCTCTGATGTCGAAGTTTTTGCTTGCACCGCTTCGTCGACCAGTCTGCGCACTCCCTCAGGGGTGCGATCATTCGGTCCCATTTCGCGTCTATCGACAAACAGTGTCGGAGCGGTTTTGACTCCCAGCGATTTGGCGCGGGCTTGATCGGACTCGAGGCGCTCCCTGACTATGTCGCTCTTTACGTCTTTTCTAAACCGATTGAGATCGAGTCCGATCGTTTCCGCGTAGGTATCAAACAGCATGCCCGGGTCGGTAGCGCTGCTCCAAACGGCCTGTTCCCGGAACAACATGTCGTGCATTTCCCAATAGCGGTCTTGGAGACCGGCCGCTTCGGCAGCCAGGGCGGCATCGCGAGCGGATTGATGCATCGGGAGCGGAAAATTACGAAAGATCAACCGCAAACGTGGATGATACTCTTTTATCAGCTGATCGAGAAACGTGGCGAGGGCGGCGCAGTTCGGGCACTCGAAATCGCCGAATTCTTCCAACGTAACCGCAGCCTCCGCATTGCCGCGGATGTGCACCGATTTCGCCAAACTCTTTCCAGAGATCGTTTCATCTGCGGGGATGGTCAGTTGATGCGGCTGAATTGTTTGACAGAGCAGCCAGCCGCTAGCGAGCGCGGTCAATGCGGCCGCACCAGCAATGATAAAATGCAAATACCGCTTCATAAAAACGACGCGAGCGCCAGAAGCTTTAGCGCACAATCGAATTCGTCAAATTTAGTTAATATGGAATATGATCCGCGGATTACGAGAATCAGGCAGATTGAATGGAGAATTGAGGCTGTTTATTCGCGTTAATTCGCATGATTCGCGGGCAAGATAGGAAGCATCGCCTCCTTATCGGTTTGATCTGCGCAATCCGTGGTTGAACTTTTCTTCAAAGAGCGTCGCGGATAATCTCAAATATCTTAGTGTTATCGAGCACACCGCGGAGCTCGGCTGTGCCCGGACCACTGCCAAACGCAATGACATCGTCGACCGTGACCAGAGCTGCTTTTGTATAGACGGCAGCCGGCTCGCGTTGTTCCACGCTCGCTTGCTCATTTCCGTTTCCGTTCGGATTGCCGGGTACCTTGGCTGCTCCATACGATGTCGTGCCATTCGGACCGGTCGCCCAGGTTATCCATGGCTGCCCGGCGGCGTTGAATCCGAGTAAGGCGATGCCGCTGTCCTGGCGAAATGGAAATCCATTTAAACTCAATCCGCTGATTGCGACATCGCCGCAGACAATGATTGTCGCCTTTGCTCCGGCATAATTGCGCGCAACAGCAACCGCGCGATCTAATTCGATCGTTTGGCTGAACGTCCTCTCTGCATTATTTTCTAGCGCGGCTATGCGCATCAGCCCTGCATCGACTACGAGGAAGTATCCGCCAGCGTTGTATTGAAGTAATTCGATCGCCCGCCGCACCATATCTGAAAGACTTGGTTGTTGGCTTCGCTCTTCGACTTGGTTGGTGAATGCGAGCTCCGTTTTGCTAAACACGCCGAAAAGTTTCGACCGGCGCCAGGCGGGAACCGCTTCCAGTTCAGCTCGCGTTTGAACGATATCGTACCCGTTGCGACGGAGGTCGAGCAAAAGATCGCGTCCGTCTTGTCTTTCGCCACCCTTTGCGGTGGGAAGGAATTCTGCCGCCCCGCCGCCCATCGTGATGTCAATTTTTGCTCCATTCACGAACTCAGGCGCGATGCTTGCGGTGTCGTTTGGGTCGGTCGGATGCGCGTAGAAAGCCGCGCTGGTTGGATTCGTTAGTTTTGCATCTGTTACCAGCCCAGTTGCCCGTCCGTATTCCCGCGCCAATTCAATAAGGCTCTTGATCCCCGACATGTCGGGATTCGTGGCGATGACACGATTAGGGACTCTGACTCCCGTCGAAATTGCAGTGGCGGCAGCGGCCTGATCCGGAGCGGCGAAATCTTTCGAGCAATTGATCAGCAGGGCCGCATTCGGCATCGAATCCAAGCTCAGACGATTGTCCGCTCCGCCGGCAAAAGCTCGCGTCGCTGCGAGGCGACCCGGCGCAAGCCCCTCTCCGACGAACAAGATGATTCCGAAAGGTTTCCGGATTACCCAGTGTTGAAAATAGAGGACACCGAGCCCGGCAAAGGCGAGCAAACAGAAAAGAGCCAGCAATTGATTGCGCCATTTCATTTCATCCTTGTAGCGGCGGTCTGTGACCGTCGCAAATATCAACAAATGCCCAGGGTAGGGCGCGTCACTCCGTGCCCGCCGAGGCTTGTATGCACAAGCGGCGCGCAGAAGACTGCGCGCCTACCTCCTCTGGCACGTCAGCACCGCGCATGGCTTGAGCGAAGCGCCTACAAAAGAACGGCTTGTCGATGTTGGGAATCGCGGCAAAGTGCCCGCATATGGCTGGTCCAGTCATACTGATTATTCGCGATGGCTGGGGCATTAATCCGGGCGGTCAAGAGAAGCGCGAAGAAAATTCAGACGCAACGCTCCTCGCGCAGACGCCGTTTCACGACCAGCTCTACCGGGACTATCCCGGTGCTAAATTGAGAGCTAGCGGGGCTGACGTCGGCTTGCCCGATGGACAAATGGGCAACTCGGAAGTTGGCCATCTTAACCTGGGAGCCGGCAGGATCGTCTATCAGGACTTGACGCGAATTAACAAGGCGATTGGAGACGGCGAACTCACCCGCAATTCAATATTGCGGGAAACCTTCGCCGGCGCGCGAGATCATCGGCTCCATCTACTCGGGCTAGTTTCCGACGGTGGCGTCCACAGCCATTACTCGCACATGATTGCGCTTGCGAATGCAGCTCATGATGCGGGCGTCAGTGAAATCTTCGTTCACGCGTTCACCGATGGACGCGATACCTCGCCTACTGGTGGCGCAGCTTATTTGAAAACGTGCGAGGAGAAACTTCAGAAAAGCGGCGCCCGGATCGTCACAGTGGTGGGCCGGTACTTTGCGATGGATCGCGATCGGCGTTGGGACCGCACCAAAAAAGCCTGGGACGCGATCGTCCTTGGTCGCGGTGAAATCTGCAAATCATCACCCTCCGCTGCTGTCGATCAGCGATACAAAAACGGCAAAACCGATGAGTTCATGCCCCCACTGATTTTTTCCTACGCGAACGAGCAGCGCGTCCGCGATGGCGACGCCGTCTTGTTTTTTAATTTTCGCGCCGACCGCGCGCGGCAATTATCACAGGCCTTTTTGTTGAAGGACTTCGATGGTTTCGATCGCGAAGTGTGGCCGCAAGTCCATTTCGTCACGCTCACCCAGTATGATGTGAATTACCTTTCGCCGTTCATCTTTGCGCCCGCAGGGCTCGACCACATTTTAGGCGAAGTCGTGAGCGCGGCCGGCAAATCGCAATTGCGCATCGCCGAGACGGAAAAATATGCGCATGTGACGTACTTTTTTAACGGTGGAATCGAGCGCGCGTTTCCCGGCGAGGACCGAAAGATCGTTCCGTCGCCAAAGGTTGCTACCTATGATCTTCAGCCGGAAATGAGCGCGCGCGAAGTTACCGACGAAGTAATCGCGCGAATGGCGAATTACGATCTGATTATTCTTAACTTTGCCAATCCGGACATGGTCGGGCATACCGGAATATTGAAAGCGGGCATTAAGGCGGTTGAGACCGTGGACGAATGTATCGCCCGAATCGTTTCGAGACTTCTCGAACTCGACGGCAAGTGTCTCATCACGGCCGACCACGGAAATTGCGAGCAGATGCGCAATCCTGATGGCTCGCCAAATACTGCGCACACCAAGTATCTTGTGCATTGCATCTACGTCGCCAAAGACGCGCAGAACTTCCGTGTCCGGGATGGAATTCTAGCCGATGTCGCGCCAACGCTCTTATTTTTGCTGGGCTTGCCGCAGCCGAAAGAAATGACCGGACGTAATCTGCTGGTACCTTTTGCCTTCGACGATCACGTCGGCGAACGCGATTTCCAGTTGCCGGTTGATCGCTCGCGTCCCAGCCATGGCGATTCGCTGTAATAAGCGAATTCGATTTTCGAGGGCTGTTTCGTGCCAGATGGGTTTGCGCATGAGCTTGAGCGCGCCATCGAATTCCACAAGCGCGCCCCATCCGACTGGGATCTCTGCGTCGTGGAAGAGCTCCTTGGGCAAGACCAGGAAAGACAAATTTGCGCAGCGGTAGCGAATCAACTTGTCGAACTTCGTGCAGTCGTAGAGCCGATTTTGCAGCGCGTGCAACTCACGCAAAACGCGCGAGTAACCGCGGTGTCCGATCACCGTGAAATCAGGCAAATCGAATTCGGGAAATAGCGAATCACCGTTCCGCAAGTTCGGATAATGTTCACGCAGGCGCGTTTCGAGACGCTGACGGCGTTCGCAAATCGTTTCGAGACGCTGGCGCGCGGCATCGCTCTGGCAGTTGTCTCGTCGTAGATCGCAGAGCGCTTGTTTGCATTCAAAGATCGCTGTGGATCCAATTGTTTTTGGCTTTAGTCGATAGGCGGCCACGTCGACACGATACCGGTTTTGAGGCAAAGCCACTTCCATCGCGCACGCGGAATAACCGTGGGCTTGCGCCCAGAGAAAAGCGAGACGCTTCAGTCTGCTATGCCTCTCGGTTTCGCCGCGGGCGTTAGTTACTCGCGCACCCATTCCGCCAGTTCGCGCGCCCAATAGGTAACAATAATGTCGGCACCGGCGCGCTTGAGCGCAGTCATGATTTCAAGGACAGCCGCGCGTTCTTCTAGGACGCCCTTTTCGGCGGCCGCTTTGACCATCGCGTATTCACCGCTCACATGATAAACAGCGGTTGGTTTGCCGAAACGTTCGTGCACTCGCCAGAGAATGTCGATGTACGGCATGGCTGGTTTTACCATCACGATGTCGGCCCCTTCGTCGATATCGAGGGCCACCTCACGCAACGCTTCCTCGGCGTTGGCACAATCCATTTGGTAAGAACGCCGATCGCCAAACTGAGGCGGACTCTCGGCGGCTTCGCGAAAGGGACCGTAGAAAACTGACGCAAATTTGGCCGCATAACTCATGATCCCAGTTTGATCAAAGCCGCTGGCATCGAGCCCCTCGCGAATCGCACCGATGCGACCGTCCATCATGTCGCTGGGCGCCACCATGTCGGCACCCGCTGCGGCATGGGAGAGCGCGGTTTTAACGAGAACCTCCACCGTCTCGTCGTTGAGGACATGGAAATGGTCCCCATCGATGCGCGTTATGCCACAGTGACCGTGGCTCATGTATTCGCACAAGCAGACGTCGGTGATGGCAACCAGTGCCGGACATTTTGATTTGATGGCTCGCAGCGTCTTTTGAACAATCCCGTTTTCGGCATAGGCAGTGGTGGCCTGTTCGTCTTTCTGTTCGGGAATCCCGAAAAGAAGAACGGCTTGCAGCCCGAAATCTTGAGCACGCTGGGCTTCATCGACAATCTCCTTCACGGAAAGCTGAAAAACCCCCGGCATACTCGCGACCGGCCGGCGCTCTTTCAATTTTTCGCTTACGAATAGCGGGAGAATAAAATCCTGGGCGCTCAACTGCGTCTCGCGGACGAGATTTCGCAGAGCAGGGGAGCGCCGCAAGCGGCGGGGCCGATGCACTAATCTTCTCACAGGCAAAAGGGTATCCGGTTGGCGTAAGCGTCGCAAGTTTCGCCACGGGACGAATCCGTTCGACTGGCCCGGAGCCGGCTTGACTGAGGGAAGCCTTCCATGTAGCCCGTGGATGACATGCCGCTCGCCGTATGATTGGCCCGGGAAGAAACCGCCTCGAATTCTTCCGGGGGCTGCTGCACAACGAATGACCGATTACTTACTCGTCGATATCAGCAATTCGTACACCAAGCTGGCGTTCGCGTCGACCATGCGGGTTTTGGCTCCCAAGCGGATCGCAACGAATAAGCTTTCCAGCGGCGTGGTCACGGGATTGTTGAGAAGGAAAAAGGTCAGAAGAGTCGTTGTTTCGTCGGTCGTGCCGGAAAAAGATTCGGCGATTTTGAAGGCCGCGAGAAAGGTCGAGGTGCTCTGGCTGAATTCGACATTGAAGCTGGGTGTTGGCATTGACTATCCGAAACCGAAATCAATCGGAGCCGACCGACTGGCGAATGCCGTGGCAGTTACAGAGCTTTACGGATTTCCCGCGATCGTGGTGGATTTCGGGACTGCAGTGACCTTTGATATTATTTCCGGTCGTCGGAAGTACATCGGTGGCGTGATTGCGCCGGGGCTGGAAGCGGTGACTGGCTTTCTTTATCGACGAACCGCCCTTTTGCCAAAGATCTCTTTGAAGGAGCCGCGCCGCGCAATTGGTAAATCGACAATCGAGGCGATGCGGTCCGGTGCAGTAATTGGTTATCGCGGACTAGTTCGTGAAATCCTGGCGCGGATCAAAGCAGATCAGTTTCCGCGCAAAAAGGTTCATGTTGTGGCGACAGGCGGCTACGCCCGGCTTATTTCCGGACAGTTGCCAGAGATCGGCGCAATTCGACCACATCTGACATTGGAGGGATTGCGGATCGTGGCGAATTTGAATTCATGATTTGGGGGGATTGCGACAGCGTGGCTGTCGAATTGATCCCGGCTGGCAATTTTTCCGAATCAGGCCGAAAATTAGGGCATTCCGGCGCAACTTTCGACTTGTCAGGAGCAGTGATCGACGCTTCAGTCCATACCTCATGAGAATCTGGATGATCGCTGCGGTCGCAGCGTTGGGGCTCGGGTCCTTGGCAGCGGAAAATGTCGCTCCGACCAAATCGGAACTTGAGGAAATGTACGGCAAAGCGTTCCGTGAATTCGATAAGAACAATTTTCCGCAAGCATTAAAGGAGCTCGACGCAATAGACGCCCGCCAACCTGATCTTGCCGCATCGAAGAATTTGCGAGGCGTCATCCTGATGCGGCAGGGCGTCTATGACAAGGCCGAAGCAGCGTTGCTCGAAGCGGCCAGGCTTGATCCGAAGTTTTGGAATGCGCGCTTCAACCTGGCGGAGATTCCGTTTCTGAAAAAAGATTGGGTGCAGGCGCGGAGTCGCTTCGAGGAGCTTCTTTCTGGCAGTGAATCCGATCTGGCAAGCGAAGCTTCGCAGCTTATTCAATACAAGATTCTTCTGACTTATCTGCTCGAGGGAAAAGAAAACATGGTCGATTCCATTCTGGCCAAGTTGGAGCTCTCGCGCGATACGCCGGCAGTTGACTACGTGAAGGCAGCCGTCGCGCTCCAGCACAAGAACCAGAAGGAAGCAAAAGATTGGATGAACGTAGCGGAGAAGAATTTTTCGCCGCAGCTGAACAAACTTTTCGCAGAATCACTGTATGAAGTCGGGTGGCTGGAAAGACCTGCCGGTGAGGCGCGTGCCTCGTTACCTCTCACAACGGCTGTCGAGCGTGCGGAAAAAGGAAAGGCTCTGGCGCGTTCAAAATTCGAACAAGCTCAGCAGGCGCTACGTCAGCGCGATTTCGCCACCGCCCGTAAATTAGTTGACGAGGCCGATCAGGCACAGCCGAATCAACCGGCGACCCTGAATTTGCGTGGGGAAATTTTGATGGAGCAGAAAGAGTTTGATGCAGCTGAAGCCGCCTTCAAGAAAGCAGCCAAGCTGGACCCGAAATTCCGCGAAGCGCAATACAATCTCGCGCAAATTCCATTTAAGAAGAAAGACTATGCCAAGGCCCGGGAACGTTTTCAAGCGCTGCTGGAGCGAACTCCAGGAGGAGACAAGAATCAGGCGGCAGAGCTTATGAAGTTCAAAATTTACATGACGCTTTTGCTCGAAGGAAAGGACAGCCGCGCGCAGGCGATGATGGAGCAGTTTCAGTTTACAGGAGACACGCCCGCTCTCTATTTTGCCCAGGCAGCATGGGAATTTAAGCATAACAATCCAGAGAAAGCCGCTGACTGGGCTGCGTCGGCGAAGAAGATTTATTCGCCAGCGCTCAACAGCGTTTTTGCCGACGCCTTTTATGACATTGGCTGGATGCAAAGCCCAGAACCCGCCGCAGTGCCGGAGCCTGCCTTGGACACAGCTAGTGCCATTGCAGCGCAGGCGGAGGGCAGTCCGGCAGTCGAGCCGAGTCCCATTCCCAACGCCCTTGTTGCCGCAAACAAACAAGCGGAGAAGTCGAAGGACGAATCTTCTTCTTCGGCCCTCGCGACAACCCCCGCGAGTACAGGCACGCAATCTACCAGTGTGACAGAAGCGAATAAAGAGCCGACTGCTTCCACCTCGGCAGAGCCGGTTGCCGCGGAAACAGGCGCTCGGCCCGAGGAAACGCCTGCGGCGGTTTCCGAATCGCCTGCTGTAGGACCGATAACGGCGACAGCTTCTCCCGCTGAAGTGGCGTGGGCCGCTTCCGCTCCCGCCGGGCAAAATGAACAGGCAGCCGCTGGCAAACCAGAACCATCGGTGGCACCCGTTGTCCCGACAACGCTCGGCGCATCTACTTCGCAGGCCGACATTGTCGGTTTAAATCGGCAAACGTGGCTTGTCGGTGGATTGCTGTTAGTGGGCATCTTTGTCTTGGCTTGGGTGGTCGTACCTCATCTTCGCCGTAGCTACGCATACAATATCGCGGGTTATCCGCAGCCCCAACCTGTGGCAAGCTCAACGAGACGTGGCATCGCTCCGGCACGGAAGGACGTTGCGCACGGCTTTTTTGGCGGGCCACGTCAGGTTTCGCTACAATTGACAGCATCGAAACCTTCACTTCGCCCCACAGCCTTGCCTTCAGCCAACGCTACCCGTTCTTTTGATGGGTTGGCGGATTTGGCAGCGAAGGAGGGACAAACCCCTGCTTTTCACGACGCTGAATTACGCAAATTTGCACCCCTTACCGAACCGTCCTTCGAGTCGGAATCAGTAGAGCCGGTTGTCGAATACCCAGCGGAAAGGTTGCGGCAAGTTGAACCTGAATCGCCGTCATTCAGCGAACCGGCGTTCGCGTCCGCCGTGGGGCCAATTATCGAACAGGCGGCCGAGAGCTTGCAGCCGAGCGTACCCCAAGCGTCTGAAACGGCTGAGGCTTCGGCAGTTAGCACGTTAAGCGAATCTTCTGCTATGACGACGGAAGAGCCGATTGAAATTCCTGCGGACGCAGAGGAAATCGTGTTGCCTGCTGTAGCAAAGCTAACGTCAACAGAACCTGAGGTTCTACCGATCGAACCAGAGTATTCCCCGCGACATGGACACGCAGTGACTCCAACGCAACCCCCTGTAGTCGAAGCGGTCACGGCGCCGGAGCCTGGTATCCAAGCTGCAATTTCCGCCGGGCCCGAATTTTCCCAAACAACCACACCTGTAACCATGCCTGAACCAACCCAAATCCCGCCTGCTCCAATAACCAAACTTCCGGCCGTTCCGGTGAGCACACCTTCGGTCGCACCAGTGACCAAGCCGCAACCCGCCGCGACGATGCAGACATCCGTGCAGCTGACGTTCTCTTTCGAGATTGCCGCGATGCAGCTGACGCCGAGCTTCAAAATGGGAAGCCTAAATGTGCGGCCCCTATCCAAGGTCGTCACGATGCGTCTGGCCGCCTCTCAGCAACCGCAATCTGCAATGAATTTGCAAGTAAGCTTCGAGATCGCAAAGATTCAGCCGCTAGGAAGCGCCCTTGGCACAATTCGGATGTTTCCGTCCCAACAAAGGCCACCTGTGGCCGGTTCACCCTCAGTTGCAGTCACGGGCCCGCAACTCGTATCGAATTCCGAAACTGCGCCAGTCCAACTCACGCCGTCCCAACCAGGGCAGGCCACTGTCTTCGTGACAGTCCCGTGCCAAATTACGACAATCGAGTTCACACCATCGCTTGAGATTGCATCAGTTGTTCTCAACTCGAATTCCAAGCAGGTTCGTCTGCAGTTACCGAGCGCCGGTCCTGGTCCGCGCGAAGGAGCGCCTACGTTCGAAATTACGAATTTGCAGCTCACTGATAGCGGCGACATCGCCATGATGCACCTGAATCTGGTTGGTTCCGGATCGAAACAGTCCTAAGCGAAGACGACATCGAGGCAGCCGCCTCTCGGCGGTTCGTTCAGCCGCGTTTGCGGGATGTGTTTCGATTTAGGGAGCGCAGTTGCTGCGGTAGAAACTCTCCGTCGCGGCGAATCAATTTTCCGTCGAAATAAATCTCCCCGCCGCCGTATTCCGGGCGCTGGATACTTACCATGTCCCAGTGAACCTGGCTGCGATTCCCGTTGTCCGCTTCGTCATAGGCTTGCCCAGGAGTAAAATGAAACGATCCGGCAATTTTCTCGTCGAACAATATATCTCGCATTGGTTGTAAGACGCGGGGATTAAACCCGAGCGAAAATTCGCCGATGTAACGCGCCCCTGGATCGGAGTCGAGAATCTTGTTCAACTTCTTCGTTTCGTTGCATGTCGCATCGACAATTTTTCCGTCCTTGAACGCGAGACGAATGCCATCGAAGCCGATCCCCTGATAAATGCTTGGAGCGTTGAAGGTCACATTACCCTGTACCGAATCTTTCACCGGGCAGCTAAATACTTCGCCGTCCGGAATATTGCGATCGCCGCCGCAGATCACTGCCGGAATTCCTTCGATACTGAAACGTAGATCGGTCCCGGGGCCTTTGATTTCGATGCGATCTGTCTTTTCCATCAACCGCTTGAGCGCTTTCATGCCGGGCTGCAGCGTGCGATAATCGAGTGTGCAAACATCGAAATAAAAGTCTTCAAAGGC
>Ga0207701_10002614_pt1 | contig 18630 bp, 16 predicted proteins | sample KBSSwiSSwithPhiX_FD_184294 | JGI IMG/M metagenome (GOLD analysis project Ga0207701, IMG submission 184294) | Switchgrass rhizosphere bulk soil microbial communities from Kellogg Biological Station, Michigan, USA, with PhiX - S5 (SPAdes) (version 2) | ecosystem: Environmental > Terrestrial >... | reverse complement strand
CATCGATAATCAACTGGAGAATACAAATGGCAGAAGAGAATAAAGCAGAACAAAAGACGCCCGCCACGGGGGACGCACGCGACAAGCTGGAGAGCAGCAAACAACATGCGCGCAGGGCAGCTGAAGACTTAAAATCGGCGGCAGGCTCCATAGCCGAAGAGTACCGCGACAAGGCCGAGCAGAAATGGGGAGAAGCACGCGGCAAAGCAGAACAAGCATGGGGGGATGCGCGGGATCGCGCCCGCACATTCCAAGAAGACGCGGAGCAATATGTGCGCGAAAATCCAACGAAGGCGATTTTTACCGCGCTCGGAATCGGGTTCGTTCTGGGATTAATCTTCCGGCGTTAACTCCGAAAGCTTTCGGGGATGATCAGCGAGAGCTCTCGGTCCCGCAATCCTGCGGGACATGCCGGTTTGCTCCAAAATCTGTTCGCGCTTGTAAACGCACTCGCGGAGTTCTTTGAAAGCCGCTTTGCCCTTCTCGCCGAGGAATCAAAAGCGGCCGCGGTGCAATTACTGATACTGGCTGGTTGCTTAGTTTTCGCGCTACTCCTTTGTGCCCTGGGTTATGTTTTTCTAATAACTGGGGCCGTTGTCGGGTTGGCTCATCTGGTTGGAATTTCATGGCCATGGATAGCGCTCGCCGCCGCCGCGCTGCATTTTATAATTGCGCTGGTGCTGCTCCTGATTGCGTGGAGCCGAATCACCAAGCCGTTTTTCCGCGTCACCTTGGCTGAATTAAGAAAGGATCGTGAATGGCTGAAAACTCTGGACGCAACAAATCAATCGACGAACTGAGAGCGGAAATCGCAGGTTCACGCGAACGCGTCGGGCGCGATTTGCGCGGCCTGCACCATGAATTGGATTTTCCCGCGAAATTTCGCAGATCATTTCGGGATCAAACCGTTTCGTGGATCACAGCCGCAACTGCGGTCGGCGCTTTGATCGCTTTGGCACCGATGCGGAGGAAGAAAATTTATGTGGACGCAAAAAGCAGCCGTAAATCACAGAAGAAGCTAGTCGAAACTGGCTTCGCCCTGGCTGCGTTGAAAGTCGTCGGCAGCCTGGCCCGGCCGGTGATTCTCGAGTTTGTGAAAAATCGACTGACCGATTTCGCAGGCAAATCCCGTCGCAAAACATAAGTGCCCTAATTTAATGTGTCCCATGGGACGCGCTCCTTTTAGGATTTACGCGCTCGCCTGGATTACGTAATTATTGCCTGAGTCGCCCATGATCGCTAAGTCTCCGGACCCTCCCGTGGAATCGCAGGCGATGCGGCACGTGGATGATTATCTTGAGGTCGGCCAAAAAGCCGGCGCGTCCGACGTCCATCTGGCTACGGGCGCACAGCCGCGATGGCGTCTGCATGGTCGTCTCGAGCCAATCTGGCCCGATGCACCGCTGCTGACTGCCGGGCAAACCGCGGCTCTGGCTGAGGCCTTTGTTCCCGACGTCTATAAAAACGAGCTCAATACGCGCGGCGACTCGGATTTTGCATACGAAAACGAGTTCGCCCGCTATCGCACCAGCGTGATTCGTCAGCGGCTTGGCATCGAGATCGTCTTCCGCGTGATCAACAGTCACGTCCGAACCATGGACGAACTGGGACTCCCCGAGCGCCTCAAGCTACTCACCCGTTACCAGAACGGGCTAATTCTAGCGACCGGTTCAGTAGGAACGGGAAAATCGACCACGCTCGCGGCAATGGTCGAACAGGTAAACATGGAACGCCGCGATCACATCATCACGTTAGAAGACCCGATCGAATACATTTTGACGTCGAAAAACTGTCACGTCACCCAACGCGAGATATTCACTCATAGCGACTCTTTCGCCACGGCGCTGCGTGCTTCGCTCCGCGAGGATCCCGATGTGATCATGGTTGGAGAAATGCGGGACTTGGAAACAATTTCACTCGCCATTACTGCCGCGGAAACCGGCCACCTTGTTTTTGCAACGCTACATACCAGCAGTGCAGCTCGCACGCTTGATCGATTGCTCGACGTGTTTCCACCTCACCAACAGGAACAAATCCGAGTGATGGTGAGCGAATCTCTGCGTGGAGTCATCAGTCATCAGCTGATACCGCGAGCGGATGGCACTGGACGGGTGCTGGCTTTGGAGATCCTTACGAACACGCCCGCAGTGGCCAATGTGATTCGCGAAGCAAAGACCTACATGTTGCCGGGCATTATTCAGACTGGCAAGAAACAAGGCATGCGTTTGATGGACGATACGCTGATCGAACTGTATCAGCGTGGCTTGATCAGCGCTCAGGAGGCTTATGCCCGCTCCGAGCAGAAACAAATGGTGCGCCAGCATCTCAAAATGTAGGACTACATGATCACAGACTACGCGACCACCAGACACCGAGGGAAGAGCCCTATGGTCTCGTGGTCTCGCATTCTTGTTGTCCTTTTCTAATGGCTTACCTCGACCAGTTTCTAAGTGTGATCGTCAAGCAGGGCGGGTCCGACCTGCATTTCGCCGAGGCACAGCCGCCGAAGATGCGTGTGCATGGGGACATCATGCCCATTCGTGCACAGCCCACTTCACGTGAGGAAGCCGTGCAAATGATGAGCGAAATCTGTGGAGCGCAGAACTGGGAAAACTTTGAAAAACGCGGAGACCTGGATTTCGCCTATGAAATGGACGAAGCCTCTCGTTTCCGCTGTAACTACTTCAAGCAGTCAAACGGTTACGGCGCAACTTTTCGGCTTATTCCCACCAGGATCGCCACGCTGGAAGACCTAGGCATTCCGTTGGTGGTAAGGGAGTTTGCCAACTTCCGCGGCGGCCTTGTCCTAGTCACCGGTCCCACCGGCTCGGGCAAAACGACCACGCAGGCCGCGTTGATCGACTATATCAATCAAAACTTTGCGAAGCATGTCATCACCATCGAGGAACCGATCGAATTTGTGCATGGCAACAAGAAGAGCACCATTACTCAGCGTGAAGTTCCGACCAACTCCAGTTCCTTTGCTGCTGGGCTTAAGGCAGCGTTACGCGAGGATACCGATATTGTGCTGGTCGGAGAAATGCGTGACCTGGAGACGGTTTCACTTGCTCTTACTGCTGCCGAAACGGGTCTTCTCGTATTCGGAACGCTGCACACAAACAATGCGCGCAAAACGGTCGATCGAATGGTGGACGTTTTTCCGGCCGACCGTCAACCGCAGGCGCGCGCCATGCTCGCCAACTCGTTGCGCGGTGTGGTTGCCCAATTGCTCTTAAAAAGGGCGGATCGACCTGGGCGAATTGCAGTAAACGAAATCCTAATCGCGAATCCCGCGGTCGCAGCGATCATTCGTGAAGGTGCAACACAAAAGCTGCAGGACGTGATTGTTTCCGGCAGGGCGCAGGGGATGCAATTCATGGATGACGCCATCTGGGCACTACTGGAAAGAGGCATTGTCTCCCCGCATGAAGCTTTCATGAAAGCCATCGACAAAAGCCGCTTCAAACCGTTTCTCTCGCCCGAAGACGAAGCACTTGGCAATGCCGCCGGCGCCGCTCCGGACGATGAAAAACGGCTTCCCGGTAATTTTGCGAAACCGCCTGGCACTCGTGCGCGGGTAGGAACGCGCTGAGAACGCAGACGACGGAACTATTGTGTCGCTGTCTTGATCGGATTTCTACAATACGCTGAAGTGATGCACTCAGACAGCGCTGGCTACCGGCGTTCCAGGTGCGTCATTGAGCAAGGGTCAGCACGGCTGTCCCCTTGAGTTCACCACCGCGAAACCGATCCAAAGCAGCGTTGGCTTGTTCCAATGGAAATGTTTCAATGTTCGTTTGCACTGGAACACGTGGTGCAATGTTGAAAAATTCTTCGCCATCACGCCGGGTTAGGTTTGCTACAGACGTAACGATCCGTTCTTCCCATAGATCCGCATAGGGAAAGGAAGGGATATCGCTCATGTGAATTCCGCCGCAAACTACAATGCCGCCTTTGGCAAGCGCATGCAGCGCCGCAGGTACGAGCGGGCCGACCGACGCAAAGATAATCGCTGCATCGAGTTTCTCCGGGGGCATCTCGTCGGAACCGCCCGCCCACTTTGCGCCTAGCGCTTTCGCGCTTTGCTGGGTCGCGAGGTCACCGGGTCGCGTAAACACAAAGAGCTCCCGCTCCTCATAAAGGGCTATCTGCGCGATTAAATGAGCGGCGTTACCAAAGCCGTAAATGCCGAGCTTATGCCTATCTCCGGTCTTGCGATAGGAACGATACCCGATCAGCCCGGCACAAAGCAGCGGTGCAACCTCAACATCATTGTAACGGTCAGGCAAATGAAAACAGAACCGTTCATCTGCGACAGTGAATTCCGCATAACCGCCGTCGATGGTGTACCCGGTGAAGCGAGCTCGATCGCATAGATTTTCCCGGTTCGATCGACAATAGGCGCATTCGCCATCAGTCCAGCCAAGCCACGGAATGCCAACACGATCTCCAACTCTGAATCTCGAATTTACTTCTTCTCCAATCTCTTCCACATAGCCAACAATTTGGTGGCCTGGTATAAGCGGCAGTTTTGGATCCGGTAATTCGCCATCGAGCACGTGAAGATCGGTCCGGCACACGGCGCACGCAACGATTCGGACCAACAGTTCTCCCTCGGCCGGTCTCGGTTTCTCCACATCACGGAGTTGGAGCGGCTGCCGCGGCTTATCCAGAACCATCGCGCGCATGGGGTTTCGCCACGTGAAGGCGTTTTGAAAGCTTAAGCAGTCAAATCGTGAATCAATGGACGCCAGCTGGTTCAGGTCGCATTGGTTCCCTGGCGGGTTCGCCTTCGTGATGGGTATGCGCGCTGCGCAGGAATGGCACCCTGTCGAGCACTTGCTCCTGGAACCATTCAAGCCAGAGATAGATGACCGGTGTGACAAACAGCGTAATTAGTTGGGAGAAAATCAGCCCTCCCACGATGACTAACCCCAGCGGGCGGCGCGATGCGGCGTCCTGGCCGAACCCAAGCGCGATCGGGATTGCGCCCATGAGTGCGGCAAGAGTGGTCATCATAATGGGACGGAACCGTTCCATGCTGGCTTCGTGAATTGCCGAGCGGAGGTCCCAGCCTTCGTCGATTCGTTGCAAGGCAAAATCCACAACCATGATCCCGTTCTTCTTCACAATACCTAACAACAGGAAAAGACCGATGACGCTGTAAAGCGAAAGTACTGAGTGAAAGAGATACAAGGTGGCTAATCCGCCCACTACTGCGGGGACGATCGCCGGGAACAAGACCGTGAATGGATGCACATAGCTTTCGTAAAGAATTCCCAGGATCACATACATGACAAAGATCGCGGCGAGCAGCAGCAGGGGCAGAGAGCGGAACAATTGCTGAAACACGAGCGTTTCTCCCTGAAAGATACCCTGCACGGTCGGATAATGGGGATGGATTTGCGCGAAGGCATCCTCGATGAACTTGGTGGCATCGCCGATCGCAACGTCTGGCAACAGATTGAAGTTGAATGTGACACTGGTGAACTGGTTTAAGTGATTCACAGCTTGCGGACCGATCACTTCTTTTGTCGATGTTACAACACGCATCGGGACGAGGTTAGACATGTTGCCTGTTGTTGTGGCGATCGTTCCCCCACCCGAGCCGCTTGCGCTGAAATTGCCGCTGGTGTTGCTGCGCACATAGAGATCGCCCAAGTCGTCAGGGTGCGCCCGTTCCTTGTCTTTGACTTCGAGAATGACCTGGTATTGGTCGTCAGGTTCCTTGATGAGATAGACATAGTTCTGCGAGTAAGCGTTGCGCATCAGGCTTTGAATCGCAGAAGTAGAAACGCCGTACGTTGCGGCGCGATCCCGGTTGATGTCGATCTTAAGATTTGGCGTATCGTGGTAGTAATCGGAGCGGACACTGGCGAAGCCTTTAAACTGCTGCAGCCTTTCCATCAGCTGGTCGGCCACGGCATAAACGTCCTCCGGGACGATGCCGCTAATCGTGTAAGCGTACTGCCCTTGGGTCTGGCTCGTAGCACCAACACTAATTTGAAGTACCGGGCTAGGCGTTAACACGGCGGCGATGCCGGGAATGGAACCAAGCGATTTTTGCAGTCGTAAGATAATTTGATCGACGGGCGGACGCTCACTCCGCGGCTTTAGAAAAAGAAATAACAAGCCCTGTGACAATGGAGTGCGCGAGGAGAAACCAGCGAGCGTGAAAAATTGCCCGACCGCTGGATCCTCCTGGATTTTCTTATTGACCTCGGCTTGATACGCCCGCATCTGCGCGGGTGACGAGCCTTCCTTGGAGATAAATACGCCGCGAATGAAGCCGCTGTCGCCAGGTGGCAACAACGTGAAGGGTAAGTGGGTGAAGAAGAACCACAGCCCAAGAATACAGGCGAGCACGATCGGCACAGTTAGCCACGCGCGATCGAGATACCAGTCGAGCGCGCGACCGTAAGAAGCAATTATACGCTGGATAAAATTGGTGGTGTGCCGTTCCATCCAGGCGCGTTTGTGACCGGCTTTGCGCTCGCCCAAAATGCGCGCGCACATCAAGGGCGTCAGTGTCAGTGACACAAGGCCCGATGCTAGAATGGCCACGATGATCGTGACGGAGAATTCGCGGAAAATGCGACCGAGCAGCCCGGGGATGAACACGAGCGGAATGAAAACCGCCGCGAGCGAAAGGGTCATCGACATGATTGTAAAGGAAATTTCGCCGGCGCTGTTGAATGTCGCTTTCAGGATGGACTCACCGTGCTCGGCCCGGCGCACTACGTTTTCCAAAAACACAATCGCGTCATCGACGAGGAAGCCGATGGCCAGCGTCAGAGCCATCAACGTAAGATTGTTGATGGAAAAATTGAGCATGTACATCACGGCCACGGTGAGCAGCAATGACATCGGCAGCGCCACAGCCGGAATGAGCGTATCGGTCGCACGTCCAAGGAAAACGTAAATGACTGCCACAACCAGGACGAACGCGATGATCAGAGTCCATTTCACTTCGTCAGCGGAATTGACGATGGTTTGCGACCGGTCGAACACCGGCGTGAACTGGATCGACCCCGGCAGGCTCGCGCGCAGCTCCGGGAAAAGCGCTTTCACAGACCTGGCAACTTCCACTGCGTTTGCGCCTGCCTGCCGCGAAACCGCAAGCACGACCACGGAACCAGGCGGCTTAAAACCGCGCACCCAGAAGAAGCGCGAGATGCGCTCGTCCTGGACGCTTTGGCGCACATCAGCGACGTCGCGGAGGTAGACCGGCGCGCCGTTCGGATTGCGGGCCACGATCAACTCGCGATAGTCCTCGGCTTTATCAATCTGTCCATTGGGTTGCAGCACAAAGGTACGGTGCGCGCCATCGAATTGTCCTGCGCCCGAATAGACGGTGCCCGATTTGATCCCGCTGGCCAGATCATCCATGGTCAGGCCCCGCGCAGCCAGTGCCGACGGGTCAGCCTTCACGCGAATCGCACCTTGCACGCCGTAAATGTTCACCTGCGAAACCCCTGGCAGAATGTTGATGCGCTGCGCGACTGCGGTGGATGCGTATTTATAGAGGTCCCAATCCGTCAGCGTGTCTGACATTAAGGCTAACAGGTAAACGGATTGATCGTTCGGGTTCGTTTTGGTGAACGTGGGAGGACTCGGCAGATCGAGTGGCAACTTGCCCGTGGCACGCTGAATAGCGGCCTGCACATCGGTCGCGGCGTCGACGATGCTTTTGCTCAGAACGAACTGCAACGTGAAGGATGTGTTCCCCTGCGTACTATTGCTGGTGATGATGTCGAGGCCGGGGATTTGCAGAAATTGTTTCTCCAGCGGCGTAGCGATGTTGTTTGCCATTGTTGTCGGGTCCGCGCCAGGATAGGAGCAGCTGACTTGAATGACCGGGTAATCGACTGCTGGAAGATCGTTGACGGCAAGCTTCCCGTAAGTCGCCAGGCCAGCAACGATCACGGACAACGTCAGCAGCACGGTCATCACGGGGCGGCGAATAAACGGTCCCGAGAGCCCCGAGCCTTCGATCGGGACTAACTTTGCCGTCGACTCGGCTGTTTCCCCGGCAAACGATGTCGAACTGCGGCGGTTCTTATCTTTTACTTCGCGTTCGCCGTCATGTTGCTCCCCATCATTCATTATCACAGTGCGCTTTCTGAAACGGCGGCGTCCTGAGGTTTGTCGGAGTTTTGAGGAACGTACGGCTGGGGTGCCACTTTCGCTCCTGGCGAAAGCGCAAGCTGCCCGGTCACCACCACAGTCTCATCGGGTTTCACGCCCTCGATCACAGTGAGATCGCCTTCCTGCCGTTGGCCAGGCTTCACAGGACGAAGATCGGCGGTGTTGTCGGGTTTCACCACAAACACAAACGGCCCACTCTGGCTAACCTGGACGGCCTGTGACGGAACAAGCGTTGCGCTCTTAAGTGTGTCCAGGATGAAACGGACCCGCACAAATTCCGAAGGCCACAGCGCGCGGTCGGGATTCGGCGTGACCCCGCGGGCCTTCACCGTTCCGGAGCCTGGCTGCACTGCGTTGTCGATGAAGTAAAGATCGCCCATGCGTGGCATGATCGAACCATCCGACAGGTAGGTTTGCACTTTCACATTTGGCCCACCGAGATACTTTCGCACAAGCGGAAGATCATTCTCAGCCACAGTGAAATCGGTGTAAATCGGGTCGAGGCCCTGAATCGTGACGAGCGACGCAGTCGAGGGTCCAACCAGATTGCCGACGTCAACATTGCGCAGACCGACTCGTCCGTTGATCGGCGATTTTATGTAGCACCAGTCGAGGTTCACCTGGGCAGACTCGGTGGCGGCCTGAGACTTCTGCGCGTTCGCCACGGCCGTGTCGTAGTCCTGCTGCGATATGACCTTTCTAGTACGCAGGTCCTCTTGTCGCTTCAGGTTCAGCTGATCCAACTCGGCTTGCGCTTTCGCCTGGTCGAGAGCGGCTTGATACGGGCGCGGATCGATCGTGAAAAGCAGGTCGCCTTTCTTCACGTCGGACCCATCCTGAAAATTACGCGTGATGATTACGCCATTGATCTGCGCCTGCACCAGCACAGTTTCGTAAGCCGCGCAGGTGCCGATTTCGTCGAGGTAAAGCGGTACATCTTTTGTAACGACTTTGGCCACGGTCACGGGACGCGTTGGCGCCTGCGCCGGTCTCAACGTGCCAACACCGCGCTGAAAGGTGCGCAACAGGACCAAAACAGCGAGGACGGTAAAAAGCACGTAGGCCCAGCGCGGAATCGATTGCACTCTGGTTCGTCTGAATTTCGCTGGCTTCGGCGCTTGACTCGCCACGCGACGCTCTTCCTCTTGCACAATGTTCATTTTCTTACCGTGGACCGGAATTTCATCAGTCCGCCGTTTCCGTTTTTCCCTTCTGCCTTTTCGCAAATCTGCGTGAGCACGCGCACGCAAGCACGCAAGTCCGATGCCGAGACATTTTCCAGTAATTCGTGGCGAAGTTTTTCGGCGGCTGCGTTGATTTGGGAAATCACCCGCTGAGCGCGCTGGCCGAGGAACACCATTTTGCAGCGACGGTCGTGCAAGGAACTCCTGCGGATAATCCAACCTTCATTCTCCAGGCGGTGCAACAACGTCACCAATGACGGCTGCTCGATCCCCAGCCGCTCCGCTATTTCGGCCTGGGTAAGGGCATCTCCAGCCAGCGAGAGATGCAACAGAGTGCGCCACTTTGCCTGGCTCAGGCCCATTGGCTTCAGTCGTTCGTCCAATTTTAGTCGCCAGGCGCGAGCAGTCCCGTGGAGCAATGCCCCTACTGTTTCATCATCGGACATGTGGCGTAGATCAAATTGGTTAGCATGCTAACCAATTCCAATCTGCCAGCCTGTCAATGTTCATTTAAGGGCCAACTTCAAACAGAAGGAGCTCGCGTTTGCGATAATCCCGGACACGAGCGCGCAGGTGCGCACGTTGCGGCTCCCATCGCGGTGTGGCTGTTGCTTCGGTTTCCTTGTCACTTTGAACAAGAAAATAACGCGTATGAGCCGGGAGCTCCCGAACGTAACTCACGTATTCCAGCGGTGCCTTCACATAAAAAAATACCGGCTGATATTCTGGACGCACCGCATAGAGCGTCTCATTCGGCGGAACGAGAGCATTAATTTCCGCCGCGGCCTTCTTTACTTGTTGCCTGTTTCTCAAGACTACCGCCGTGAGTGGATAACCAATCCCTCCAACTACCAGCCCAACTGCGACAAAAAGCGTCACTATTTTTGCCCACATTCGCTCGCCCAACGTCCCTCTCTCCCAGGGCCACTGAAATGCCTGGCCGGCATAGCTCATCGCCAACAACCATGAAGCCGGTGCTATTACCGGCATGCTATATCGAGGCAGGGCGCCGGGAACGAGGTTTAGAGCGAGAAACGGTACGGCGATTCCCCAGGCGAGACCGCGCGCCAGCCGTTGCTCCGCGTAATCATGAAACTTTGAAAACCTGACGAAAGGGAAGAGAAGAACCCAAGGCAGAAAATAGATAAGACCACGCGGAATATTTTGAATCCAACTGACGAACTTGAAATCGATGCCTTGGAGCCGGCCTGTGAACTGATTCGACCACTTCGCTGCCGCCACGTGTGTAGTCGTGCTGTGTAAGAACGGAATAGCCCACGCCGCGAAGATTCCCAGCATGATCGCTAGCCCGGCGAAATGCGCAGGGTGAATAAGAAGCCGCCATTCTTTCGTTTGCCAAAGAACGGCAAACACAATCGCGTAGAAAAAGATGAGATGGGTTGGGCCTTTCGCCAACAAACCGAGCCCTAGAAAAATGGATGCCGGAACCCAAATGAGCCACGGAGACTTCCCCAAAAAGCTCAGCCAAAAAATAATCGCTAGTCCACAAAGAGACACGTACAGCGCTTCAATTTCAATTAAACGGCCTTTTTCAATTATCCCGATGTTTGTCATCCAAATGAGAGCCGCGATGATCGATGCTCCTGGGCCCAGACTAGCGCGCGCCACGGTAACAAATGCAACGGCCACCGCGAGCACGATAACCGCCGATGGCAGACGTGCTGTCCATTCGTTACGCACTCCAAAAATTCGGAAGGATGCGGCCACCAGCCAGTTCACGAGAGGCGGCTTCTGGAAATATGGATTTCCTCCGACTTCCGGGACGATGTAGTTACCTGTCTGGAGCATCCCGATCGCCGGCAAGATTCGTCGTCCTTCTTCTCCTTTAATTGCAATGGAACCAAGCGCCGGTAGATAAATCACGGCCCACACCAGAAGGACGACAAGAACGGCTCGTAGACGCGAATTCATTGGATGCTGGACGTTCGATATTGAGCGTTAGGCGTCAAATCTAACCGACGGGTATCTTGACGAGAAGGCCTTAAGACGGTAACCTAATTGTCGAGTCCGCGCGCTGATTGGAGTGGGAACTGGCGTCCCACTCTTTTTAGTCTGCGGGCTGCATGTTTTATGAACGCAGAATTTATTGCGATGCTCGATTACCTGGAGCGGGAGCGCGGGATTAAACGCGAAATCTTGCTCGAAGCGGTTTCGACCGCCCTGCTCTCGGCCTCGAAGAAGAGCGTGGGCGCGTCACGCGAGCTACGGATCGACATCAATCCCAAGACTGGAGAAATCCGGGCGCTGGCAAACCTCGTAGTCGCAGACGAAGTGGCCAATCCCCAGGACGAAATCGAACTGTCGAAAGCGCGTAAAATCAAAGCGGATGCAAACGTCGGCGACATAATCGAAGTGGAAGTAACGCCGAAGAATTTTGGGCGGATCGCGGCGCAGACGGCGAAACAAGCCATGATGCAACGGATTCGCCAGGCTGAGAAAGAAATGATCTATGAGGAGTTCAAAGATCGCGCCGGCGAAATCGTCAGTGGAACGGTGCGGCGCTTCGACCGTTCGGATGTCATTCTCGATCTTGGAAAATTTGAGGCCATCATGCCGCAGCGCGAACGAGTGGTGGTGGAAGACTACAACGTGGGGGATCGACTCCGTGCGTACGTCGTCGCAGTGGAAAATGGAATTCGTGGGCCCGAGATCATTGTATCGCGCAGCCATCCAAACTTTGTACGCCGGCTTTTCGAGTTGGAAGTAAGCGAAATCGCGGACGGTACTGTTGAGATTCGCGGCATCGCGCGAGAAGCGGGCTATCGCACCAAGATCGCAGTCTGGAGTGCAAACGAAAAAGTAGATCCAGTCGGTGCGTGTGTCGGCATGCGCGGCTCGCGCGTGAAAAATATCGTGCGCGAACTGAACAACGAGAAGGTCGATATCATTCGCTGGAGTTCCGACCCAAAGGAATACGTTCTGGAAGCCCTAAAACCGGCAAAAGTGAAGAATCTCGCTTTCGATACGGAGAAGAAAAGTGTGCAGATTTCTGTTGATGAAGATCAGCTTTCGCTCGCGATCGGGAAGAAGGGACAGAATGCGCGGTTGACTTCGCGATTGACTGGCTGGGAGATCAATATCGGCAAGGACACATCGGCAACAACCGTGGTGGAACAGAAAGTGGCGCAAGCAGCGCAGACCCTCGCAGGTGCTCTGCCTGTTACAGAAGAGCAGGCACTTGCCCTGGTAAAATCCGGCTTTACGAACCTGGAAGGATTGCGCGATGCGGATGTTCAGGATCTAGTGGATATTCTCGCAGTCGATGAGACAAAGGCGCGAGAGATTTACGAGGCCGTCCATCGGCAGGAACTCGTACAATAACGTGGCTCTGGTTTAGGGAAGCTCGGGCCATGAGCAGAATTTTAAACGAACAACAATGGCGACAAAGACGAGCAGCAAAACTGCAGCACGCAAACCGGCCGCGCGCGGGTCTGCTGCTGCTCGCAAAGCGGCAGTCCCAGCGAAGGCAAAACTTCCAAAGCAAAAAATAAAGGAGGATGTCGCGCCGGTGGACAAGCCGGGCACCCCTCCGCTTTCAAAATCCGCGCCGGATGCTGTTCGCCCTTTGACTCGCGAAGCAGAGAGCGTTTCGCTGATCGATCGAAAAAAACCAACTAAAAAGATCGCGGACGGCGACGTAAAACCGAAGCGGGCCGTTTTACCGCCGATTTCACGTATCCGGGCATCGCTGGAGACGCCGCCAACTCCCTCAAAACCAGCACTACCCCCAAAGAGCGCCGCAGAACCGCCCCCACCCGAAGTGCCCGGCACTGTCGCCGGCGAAAAGGCTACGCCCGATGCAACCACGCAGCCGTCTGCTGAGGAAGAAATTGCGGCCCAAAAAGTCATCCTGATCAAGCCTCCTATTATCGTTAAGCACCTGGCGACCGAGCTGGCCCTAAAGCCGCATCAAATCATCGCGGAGTTAATGAACTACAACATCTTCGCGAACATCAATCAGACGATCGAGCCGGACATCGCTTCGAAGATCGCGGAAAACCATGGCTTTGTTCTGGAAAAGGAGCGGCGCGAAAAAGGAGGCGGCGTTCACAAAGTGGAACAGGTGGTTGTCGCGCCTCCGCCCCCAATCATTGAAAAGAAGGAAGAACTCAAGCCGCGGGCACCCATAATCACGTTCATGGGACACGTTGATCATGGGAAGACAACGTTGATGGACGCTATTCGGAAGACACGTGTTGCTGCGGGCGAGGCTGGCGGGATCACGCAGCATATCGGCGCCTATAGCGTCAGTCACAACGGCGCGACGCTCACGTTCATCGACACACCAGGCCACGCTGCCTTCACGGCAATGCGAGCGCGCGGCGCCAATGTTACCGACATCGTTGTCCTTGTTGTCGCGGCCGACGATGGACTCATGCCGCAAACGATTGAAGCGATCAATCACGCCAAGGCCGCGCCGCACGTGAAGATCATGGTCGCGATCAATAAGATCGATCTTCCTTCGGCCAACGTCGACAGAGTAAAGAAGCAACTCCAGGATCAGGGACTAACCCCGGAAGATTGGGGAGGCGAAACGATTGTTTGCCTGGTCTCCGCCACGAAAGGTACTGGGATCGACCACCTGCTCGAGATGATCTCGTTGCAGGCGGAAGTAATGGAACTCAAGGCGTCGCCCACTGCCACAGCGCGAGGAACAGTGATCGAAGCGCAGGTCGAAGCTGGGCGCGGTCCCACTGCCACCGTTATCGTGCAGATGGGAACGCTAAGAACCGGCGATCCTTTTATCTGCGGTGATTACAGCGGCAAAGTAAAATCGCTACTGGACGACCGCGGCAAGCCAGTCAAGGAAGCCGTTCCCTCAATGCCAGTGAAGGTACTCGGGTTCACCGGGCTGCCTAATGCGGGTGACGAGCTGCTCGTGATGGATTCCGAGCGCTCGACAAAAACGTTGAGTGAAGAACGCCTTTTGACCAAACGCGCCGACAAATTGACGGTTCCGAAGCGAGCGACTCTTGAAAGTCTTCTCGAAGCTACCGGAGGAACGAAGGTCCTGCGCATCGTGCTGAAGTGCGACGCGCAAGGCTCGTTAGAAGCGCTGGTTGGAGCGTTGAAACAGATCGAAAGCAAGAAGGTCGATCTAGAACTCATTCACTCCGCGGTGGGACCGATTTCGGAGTCGGATATTCTATTGGCAAGCGCTTCGAGTGCTGTGGTCGTCGGTTTCAATGTAAAGGTGGAAAACATGGCCGTTTCCGCCGCAAAGAGTGAAGGAGTTCAGGTCAAACTTTACAGCATCATCTATGAGCTGCTCGATCAGATCAAAGAAGCCATGGCCGGTTTGCTGGAGCCTGAACATCGAGAAACGATCATCGGGCACGCCGAAGTAAAGCAGGTTTTTGAACTTAGCAGAGGCATCGTCGCCGGTTGCCTCGTTACCAATGGCCGGATCGCTCGAGCGGCTCGGGCTCGTGTGCTTCGCAAGCGGCAACCAGTATATGACGGCGGGATTTCGACGCTACGCCGCTTCCAGGACGACGTGAAGGAAGTGCGTTCGGGCCTGGAATGTGGAATAAAGCTTGGCGATTTCAGCGAATATCAAGTCGGCGACGTAATCGAGTGTTACCAGCTTGAGGCTTTCACGCAAAAATTGTGATGAGGCAGTCATTCCGAGCTCCGCTCAGGATGACAGCTAAAGGTTATCATGAAACACCGAATGCTACGCATTAACGAAGTCGTGAAGCGCGAGCTTAGCGGAATCGTTACACGAGAATTAAGCTTCGAAGGCTCTCTGGTCAGCATCAATCACGTCGAAGTAACACCAGATTTAAAGAACGCGCACGCGTTTGTGAGCGTTCTGGGAACCGAGGCCGGTGAAAGCGTGATCAGCAAGCTCACCGCTCATCGGACTGTGTTACAGGCGGAACTTGCTCGTCACGTCACGATGAAATATACGCCGCACCTCATTTTTCATCTCGATAACTCCATCGAGCGCGGGGCACGGGTCATAGAGATCATGCAGCAGATGGAAGCGTCTCAAGGCGACAAGAAGTGAAGATTATAGCTACGGCCATGCACGCCGTGTATCGTAGCGAATCGCGGTCCTTCCGGGCGATTACTTGCGAGCTACACCGAAAGGCTACACCAAGGTGAGCAAAGCTGCTGCAAAATGAGCGATTCAAAGTTCCAGGAAATTGGCCGGATCCTGCGTGAACATCGGCGGTTCGCCATCCTGGGCCACGTTCGTCCTGACGGCGATGCGCTGGGCAGCCAGCTTGCATTGGCGCTTTCTCTTGAAGAGCTCGGAAAAGAAATCCAGGTATGGAATGAAGACGGAATGTTGGAGAAGTATTCCTTCCTTCCCCGGGCCGAGTTGCTCACCAAACCGCCCCCCGCTCCGGAGGATTTCGATGTTGCCATCGCGCTCGACACGGCAATTCAAAACCGGCTTGGCACTGCTCTGCCAGCAGTTCGGTCGTCGAAAATCTGGATTAACATCGATCACCACATTAGCAATCCGGGTTATGGCGACGTGGTTTATGTTGATCCGTCCGCGCCCGCCACGGCCGAAATCATTTTTCGCTTGATCAAGAGCGAAGGCCTTCCGTTCAATCGAGACATCGCCGAAAATCTTTATGCGGCGATCTCTACCGATACCGGGTCGTTTCAATATCCAAAAACCAGCGCTCACACTTTCGAGATTGCAGCTGAACTTATTCGCACGGGTCTCGATGTCGGACGACTGAGTCAGCTACTCTATGAGAATTATCCGCGGCGGCGTCTGGAACTTTTGCGGGAACTGCTGCGCACCATGCGTTTCCAGCAGGAAGGTCACGTCGCAAGTTTTAGTCTCACCCTGAAAACAGCCGCCGGGCTGGGCGTCCTTCCGGAAGATAACGAGGGGCTGATCGATCATCTGCGGGCCGTCCAGGGCGTTATCGTTGCCGTATTTTTCGAAGAACTGTCCGATGGCAAAGTGCGTGTAAGCATGCGTTCCAAAACAGAGGTCGTCGATGTCTGCGCCATTTGCCAGAAATTCGGCGGAGGCGGTCATTCGCTTGCCGCCGGTGCGCGCGTGCGTGGAACCCTCCCGGAAGTAGAAGCGCGAGTCTTAGCGGAAGTTTGCGCTAAGATTGAGTCGCTAAGAGCGGCGGTGGATTGAAATAACTTAGCGTTTCAACGCTTCAACGTTGTAACTTTTTAACCTTTAACCTATTGCACCATGTCTCATCCTTTGGCACCTGACGGCGTCCTGCTCGTTGACAAGGCTGAAGGGATGACTTCGCACGACGTGGTAGCGCTAGTCCGTAGAAAGCTTCAGGTGAGGAAAGTCGGCCATTGCGGCACGCTTGATCCCATAGCGACCGGCTTGCTCTTGCTCACGATCGGGCGGGGCACAAAGGTCCAAGATTTACTGATGAGCGAAGACAAGGAATACGCCGGTACATTCGTCCTCGGAGTGACGACCGATACACAGGATCGGCAGGGAGAGGTAATTCAGCAACGACCAGTTCCCGCGCTGGACGAAACTCAAATTGGCGCCGCATTTGAAAAATTTCGTGGCGATTTTTATCAAATGCCGCCGATGGTTTCGGCAAAAAAGCACGGCGGCGTACCGCTGTACAAGCTGGCGCGCCAAGGAAAAGTGGTCGAGCGCGAGCCGCGACTTGTGCATGTTTATCGTTACACGATTGATCGAATCGGGCTACCCGAGATCGACTTTAGTGTTTTGTGCAGCAAAGGTTTTTACGTTCGTACTTATGCTCACGATATTGGCGAGACCTTAGGCTGTGGCGCGCACTTAAAGTCGCTGCGGCGAACAAAATCCGGGCGCTTCGATTTGGCTAATGCAATCAGTGTCGCTCAAATCAAAGATGTGCCACGCGAGGAAATCTTGAGCAGGCTCCTCAGTCTCCCAGACGTTTCGCGCATGCGGGGAGCATAAGGGAAATGACGAAGCTCGAATGACAAATGACGAATTAATGACGAAGCACGGAGCACGAAAACCTGCCGACCAACATTTTCGTCATTCGCCGTTCGGATTTCGTTCGTCATTCGTCATTCGTCATTCGTCATTTTCTTGATGGAAACTCTTCGATCCATCTCCGAGCTATCGAGGCTACGCGGCCCCGTCTTTCTCGCCATCGGGGTGTTTGACGGGGTGCATCGCGGCCATCAAGCTGTCATTTCCACCTCCGCTGAGCACGCCCAATCGGCAAACGGCACTCCGGTCGTCGTCACGTTTGACCCGCATCCGATGAAAGTGCTTCGGCCCACGGAGGCGCCCCACCTGCTCACTGCTACGCAACACAAGATCAGATTGATCCGCGACCTCGGCGTGCAACACCTGCTCGTCATCAAGTTCGACAAGTCGTTTGCCGCCACGGCGCCGGAAGACTTCGTGCAACAATTGGTAACGAATTCAAAACCACTGCGTGAAATCTGTGTTGGACATGAATGGTCGTTCGGAAAAGACCGGCGCGGAAATCTTGCCCTTCTCAGAAAGCTGGGCGCGCAATTCGACTTCCACGTCGTTGGAATTCCCGCCGTAACGCTTGCCAACGGCGAGCCGGTGAGCAGCACGGCGATCCGTCACGCTGTCGAAGCCGGTGACCTCGCGAAGGCGGCCGAGATGCTGGGCCATCAATACACTATCCTTGGCACGGTCGTGCGCGGTGAACGTCTCGGGAAAAAGATTGGATTCCCGACGGCGAATCTGAGCGCTCATAGCGAGCAATTTCCTCCAAATGGGGTCTATTTCGCGCAAGCCACCCTCAACGGAGCAACCTATCCTGGCGTGGTAAATCTCGGTTTTCGCCCAACAGTGAGCAGCGGCAAATCCGAGCGCGTGCTCGAAATTCATCTGCTTGATTTTGACCAGGAAATTTATGGCAAGGATGTCGAAGTGCGTTTTGTCCGCTATCTCAGGCCGGAACAGAAATTCGAAAATCTCGACGGATTGGCCAGGCAGATCGAGTCCGATGTGCAGCAAGCACGCCAACTTTGCACCGCGTAGCGAGCCCCGACGGCGCGGTTTACGCCCGTAGAGAGCTAGCTTTGCAAGCCCCGGTCTCTGGATACCGCGGCCGCAGCTCCGGCAGCTGCGATCACGAGGCCGCTGGCGAGAGCCAGCACAAAAACCCATAACGCGGGCAGGGCCGCGAGACGCTCAAGTGTGATACTGACAAAGCGACCGCCACCTGAAACGACGTAAGCAAGCACACTCGCTAGGAACGTCATTCCCAGAAGGATGGCAGCACGCAGCAAATCATGACTGCGCCGAGGCGGCGGTAACTGTTGCAACACTCGGGCAGTGAAT
>Ga0207701_10002609_pt1 | contig 18638 bp, 18 predicted proteins | sample KBSSwiSSwithPhiX_FD_184294 | JGI IMG/M metagenome (GOLD analysis project Ga0207701, IMG submission 184294) | Switchgrass rhizosphere bulk soil microbial communities from Kellogg Biological Station, Michigan, USA, with PhiX - S5 (SPAdes) (version 2) | ecosystem: Environmental > Terrestrial >... | reverse complement strand
GCGAGTGCCTCCCGCACCTTGACACGTTCTTCGAGCTTCAACACCTGCCACTCAACGCTCGGGTCGGCCGCCGGTGGCTCATCCGTTTCCTCGTCGAGCGCTGTCGTTCGCCCGCTCGAGCGGTAAGTCTCGAGCAGGACGTTGTTGCAGACCGCGTTGACGAAGGCGCCCAGACTCTCCGGGCTCGCCAGGCTCCCTTTCTTCTTCAGCGCGGTCAGCACGCGGACGAACGTCTCCTGGCGTGCGTCCTCGACCAGCGCCGGGGACCGCAGCCGTGAGCGCAGCTTCAGCGACAGCAAATCGCCGAAATATTCGGTGAAATGCCGCTCGGTTTCGGGATCTTCGGCGATCAGCCGCCGGACGTACTCGCCGTCGAAGCTGAAGCGCGGGCGCAGGGGCAATGGAAAAATCGTAGTCTTCGCCCTGCTGCCACGCAACCGTTCATGTCCATCTCCGTGAAAAGCCCGGGGGACTGCGGCCACGGAGCTTGCATTTGCCGCCATCGGATAACTGGTGCGGCACCCTCGCCTTTCGTTTCACCCCCTCCGGCCCGGGCCGCTTGAAACGGATCGGCATAGCGCGACACCAGCAGGAAAACCGGGTCTACGAGGGTGAACATGCTGCAGGCAACCTGTAACGAAGTCGACACGCATCCGCTTCTAATCCTGTGGCTATCATCGCAGCGGCCACAGCAGCACTTCCTGCTGCGGTGCGACCGGGGCCGCTTCGACTCGGTCGCCGAGCAGGCGGCGATGTTCGGCACACCGCCCGTCCGGCTGCGGCGCTATCCGGGCAATCTCGTCCTACCGCCGGACAAGAAGGGCACGCTCTTGCTGAACGACGTCGACGCGCTCTCGCTCCCGGATCAGATCGGGCTCTACGACTGGCTCGGCTCCGGCGCGACCAACCTGCGGGTCATCTCCATCGCCACCTCGTCGCTCGCCGAGCTGGTCGCGCGCGGCGCGTTCCTGGAAGGGCTGTACCACCGGCTCGGCGCGGTGCAGTTCGACCTGCGTTCCGGGGAGCTCACGCGGTGATCGGCATCAGCATCGATCGGTCGGCGGCTGCCGCGAGACAGGTTCCGCGGATCCGACAGGAAATAATGTGCGCGATGCAAAGCGACGCGCGGATCCTGATCACCGGAACGAGCGCGACCGGCACCACGGCGGTGGCACAGATAATCCATCGGCACGGACCGCGAGCGCGCCGTCCGTTCCTGAAGCTCAACTGCGCGCGACGCGGAGATCTCGTCCTCGAGTCGCGGCTGTTCGGGCGCGCGCGCCACAGCTTCGACGGCGGCGCATCGAGCTCGCGCGGTCTGCTCGAGCAGGCGGACGGCGGGACGATCTTCCTCGCCAACATCGGACAGATCGGTCACGCGCTGCAGGCTCGCCTGCTGCACTTCCTCAAGCGCGGCGTGATCCGCCGCGTCGGCGCCGACACCGCGCACGCCGCCGCCGACGTCCGCGTGATTTCAGCCGCCGACTATCGTCTCTTCGAGCAGGTCGAAGCCGGGTCCTTCAATCCCGATCTGTATTACCGGCTGAACGTGATGCATCTCGTCATGCCGCCGGTTGCACGAAGACGCTGATCCGCGTCTGGCGTGCCGGGAGTGGCCGGCGTATCGTATCGTCGCCATGATCCAGATCCCCGACGCGAGGATCATCGCCATCAACAGCCTGGTCCGGCTGCGCAAGCACCTCTCGTGGGCGGGACCCTGGGTCGGGGCCCTCGCCCTCGTCGGCTACGTCCCGTTCTCGACGCTCGAGCTGCGAATGATTCAGGATCACCTGTCGCCGTTCGGCCCGTTGGTCGCCATCGGCCGGCCGGAGGAGCCGCTCTCGCCGCTAGGCGCGGGGCGCGACTACGTTCCCGACTCGGACTGGCAGGACGAAGTTCGGCAACGCATCCAGGCGGCCGCCATCGTCGTGCTGATCATCGGCACCTCCCAGGGTCTCGCCTGGGAACTGGCGCGGCTGCGCGACCTGGCGCAGCTGCATAAGCTGATTCTGCTCTTTCCGCCCGCCGCCGATGTCGTCAACCGGTGGGCGACGCTCGTCGGGCGCGACCAGGCATCCGGCCTTCCGATCCTTCCCGGCGAAATCCGGCCCGAGGCCACGCTGGCGCTCATCTACGCCGACGATCTGACGCCCCTCGTCATCGAGGCGAAGCGCGACGCGTGGTCCTACGAGACGCCCTGCGGATCGGAGGGATGCTCGCGATTACAACCGGCGTCGAACCGGCGGCCAGTGGCGGATAATGTGTTCGCGCACGCACGCTCGCCGCGGCCCCTGGTAGCGCGGGCCTTCGGGCCTGCCAACGGCCGCCCAGGCAGCCCTGAAGGGCTGCGCTACGATTAACGCGACGCGCACGCTCATTTATTGCGGCCTGCCCGGAGGGGTTCATGCCTGGTTACAAACTGATCGGTCAGAACTACACGACACCGGATCTTGTCGCCAAGGTCACCGGCCGTGCGAGATATGCCGAGGACTTCCGCGCCGACGGCATGCTCTTCTGCAAGCTGCTCCTGAGCCCGATGCCGCACTGCCGCGTGCGCGGCATCGACGCGCGCGAAGCGCTGGCGATGCCCGGCGTCAAGGCGATCCTGACGGCGGACGATCTGCCCAAGCCGGCCGCGCCAGCCGGCGGCGGCGCGGGGCCGTCGCTCGCACCCGAAGCGGCACTGACCAACGAGCCGGTCTATCGGGGCGAGCCGATTCTCGCCATCGCCGCGGTCGACGAACTGACGGCGGCGGAGGCGATCGAGAAGATCACGCTCGATCTGGAGCCGCTGCCGTTCGTCGTCGATCCGCTCGAGAGCCTGCGTCCCGAGAGCCCGAACGCGCGGCGGGAAGGCAACGCGTTTGTCGGCGGCAAGCTCGCGACGCACAAGTGGACGGCGAACGACTTCAGCAGCGCGCCCGACGGCGCGATGCCGATGGGGGAGCCGGGCACCAGCTGGGCGTACGGCGATCTCGACGCCGGCTTCAAGCAGGCCGATCTCGTCCTCGACGAGACATTTCATACCCAGGCGACGAGCCACCAGCCGCTCGAGACGCGCACCGCGATGGCGCATTGGGAGAACGGCAAGCTCTACCTGCGCTGCTCGACGCAGAGCGTGGTGCAGACGGTGGCGTCGGTGGCGAAGTGGGTCGGCATCGACGCGCAGCAGGTCGTCGTGATCAGCGAGTACACCGGCGGCGGCTTCGGCAGCAAGATTCCGGGGACGCACACGCTCGCCGTGCCGGCGCTGCTCGCGAAGAAGACCGGCACGCCGGTGATGATGCGCATCAGCCGCGAGGAGGAGCACTTTGTCGGCCGCTGCCGGCCGTCGCTGCTGGCGCGGGTGAAGGCCGGCTTCCGCAAGGACGGCCGCCTCACGGCCGTGGACATGTTCGTGCTGCAGGACGCCGGGCCCTACGAGGATCAGTACGACCTCGAAGCGGCGCCGGCGATGTGCTCGCTGGCGTATCAGCCGATCGCAATGCGCTTCCGCGGTTTGTCGGTGCTCACCAACACGCCGCCGCCGACCTCGCAACGGGCGCCGGGCGGGATGCAGCAGAACGCGATCATGGAGCCGCTGCTGGCGAAGGCGGCGCGTCAGCTCGGCGTCGATGCCGTGGCGCTGCACCGGATCAACGCGCCCGCAGGCAAGGCGCTGTTCGGCCCGCCAGGCAAGGAAGGGAAGCGCAGCTACGTCACCAGCGCGTTTGTCCGCGAGGCCATCGATCGTGGCGTCGAGCTTTTCGACTGGAACGGGCGCAAGTCGCGCAGCGGCAAGCGCTCCGGCGCGAAGGCGCGCGGCGTCGGCATCTCGGTCAGCCCGTTCATCGGCGGCTACTCGATCGGCTACGACGGCCTGATGATCATCCGGCCAGACGGCAAGCTGTACGTGCAGTCGGGCATCGGCAACCTCGGCACGCACTCGGTGATCGATACGGCGCGCGTCGCCGCCGAGGTGCTCGACATGCCGTGGGACAGAGTCGAGGTGGTCTGGGGCGACACCAGCAGGAACCTGCCATGGACCTGCACGTCCGACGGCAGCCAGACCGTGCACGCGATGTCGCGCTCGAATCACGCCGGCGCGATGGACACGAAGCGGAAGCTGCAGGAGATCGCGGCGAAGGAGCTCGGCGGCCGGCCGGAGGACTACGGCGTCGGCGGCGCGCGCGTCTACCACAACGGCGATCGCTCGCGGCACCTCACGTTCGAGCAGGCGGCCGAGCGTGCGATCAAGCTGGGAGGCAAGTTCGACGGCCACGAGCTGCCGTCCGACATCCACGCGGTGACGCGTGCCTCGGCGGCGGCGCTCGCCGGCCAGGGCGTGATGGGTGTCGCGAAGGACAACTATCCGCACGACGGCGAGACGCACTCCTACGTCATCGGCTTTGCCGAAGTAGAAGTCGACGTCGAGACCGGGACGGTAAAGCTCCTCGACTACGCGGCGGTCGCGGACGTCGGCACCGTCGTGAATCCCCGCGGTCTCGGCGGGCAAGTGCTCGGCGGCAGCTGCCTCGGGATCGGCCACGCGCTGACGCAGAAGACGGTCTACGACCAGCAGTACGGCGTGCCGCTCGCGGTGCGCTTCCACTACAACAAGCCGCTGACCATCCTCGACGTGCCGCCCGACGGCATGCGTCACGCCGCGGTCGATCTTCCCGATCCGGAAACGCCGGTCGGCGCGCGCGGCGTCGGCGAGCCGCCGGTCGGCGCCGGCGTCGGTGCGGTCCTCGCCGCGATCATCGACGCGGTTGGCGACGACGTGTTCCGGCGGATTCCGGTGACGCCGGACGTGATTCTGACGTCGCTCGAGGCCGGGCACCGGGCGCACGACGTGTTGACGCCGTACATCTAGCGGGCCCGCGGCGGCCCTGCCGCTTTCGCGCTAGTGCGCTTCGGCGAGCCTCGCCGTAGCTCGCGCGTCCGGTTCGCGAGCGGAGGCGGGAAGGGCCGCCCTACTCCCTGAAGGGAGCGTTTGACCGCCGGCACGGTTGCCGATGGCGCGTGACCACAAGAACCGGGAGGCCTGGTTCTATTCGATCACGGCAAAAGGCCGGAAGGAACTCGCGCTCGAGGAGCAGAGCTGGGCCAGGCTCACCGACGGGGTTGAACAGGTTCTCCGCTACGCGTAGTCACCGGGAGCTATCAGTTGCACGCGCTGCGTCACATTAGAGAGCGGTTTCCTTTGTACGTAGTGTCCGGCTTTGGCCGGACCGTGACGGGTCCGCCTGAAGGCGGACACTACGTTACTCCGACGTCATCGGTCCCATGTGATCGTGACCGGATCGCCGACGCTGATCGTACCGTCGCGCACGACCTCGGCGTTCAGCGCGAGGCGGCCGCCGAAACGGCGGCCGATGTCGCGCAGCACCTCTGGATCCCGCTCCAGCGTGTCGGGATCGACCGTGGTCATCGGGCACCGGCCGCGCAGCGAATCAAGACGAACGATCGCCCGGCCGATCTGCAGCGTGGCGCCGGGCCATTCGGTCTCGCCAAGACCTGGCACGCCGCCGACGACAATGTTCGGACGCAGCCGCCGGACGTCGCGACCGAATGCCGCGACGGCGCCGTCGGTCGCCACCAGCAGCGGCAGCACGTCGAATCGCTCTGCCTCGTCGGCCCGTTCGAGCCACGCATCCTGGCCGCCGGCCGACTTCACCAGGCCGGCAGCTTCGGCACTGTCCCAGCGGTAGCCGTTGACGAGCGGAGTGCCGTCGGCACTCAACGTGCCGTGCAGGCCGAGCAGCCGGTACTGCCGGCGCGCGGTGCGGACGCCCTCCGGGCCACGCACGCGGACCAGGCGATCGCCGGCGACGCCGTCAGGACCGATTGTCGCGGTCGACAGCTGTTCGCCGGCGAGCGTCTTCACCGGATACCGCCATAAGGCTGCAACGTAGAGACTCATCGTCTGTTCACGATCGCGCTCATCGCCACTATTATCCAAAGATCCAAGGCGGGGCTCGACCGGGTTGTGACCCATCGTCTCCGTTCTCCCCTGTCCGGGGGATGTCTCCGGAGGAGGCGGCCAAGGTAACCTTAGAGGGATGCGACTCAAGACCTGGCCGGTGGCGGCGCTCGGGTTCATCAGCCTGCTGCTGCTGATCGTGCTGTCGATGACCGCGTCCTCGCGCAAGGCGCAGGAGATCTACACCCAGCTCGACCAGCTCAACACCCGCTACGACAACGTCGACACCAAGCTCCGCCGCCTGCGGTCGGACGTGAACCTGTCGAGCATCTTCGTCCGCGACTACCTGCTCGACATCGCCCGCGAGCGCGCCCCGGAGTATCGCCAGCGCCTCGAAGAATTCCGTCACTCCAGCATGGCCACCCTGAGCGAGCTGACCGGGCTCATCGAAGGCCACGACGATCAGCTCGTTGCGCTGCAGGCGAAGCTCGAAGACTACTGGCAGACCTTCGATCCTCTCTTCGACTGGACGCCGGCCGAAAAAATCTTCCAGAGCGCCGCCTTTCTCCGCAAAGAAGTCGTGCCGCGCCGCGATGCGGTGCTGACGATCGCGGAGGAAGTCGAGGCGCTGAACAACTTCAACGTCGCCGAGCAGCGCGACGAAGTGGCACGGCGGCACGCCGCCTTCCGCGCCGACCTGCGTCGCCTGCAGTGGCGCAGCCTGCTGCTCGGCCTCGCCGTCGCGCTCGTCGTCGTTGTCCGCCTGCGTGTGCTCGAACGCCGATCGGCGCAGCAGCGCTCGGCGGCTCAGGGCGCCGAGCGGCAGCTGCGCGAGCTCTCGCAGCGGCTCGTGGACACGCAGGAGGAGGAGCGAAAGAGCCTGTCGCGCGAGCTGCACGATCACGTTGGCCAGGTGCTCACGGCGTTGCGCATGGAGCTGGGGCGCGTCGAGCGCACCAGCGCGTCCGGCATCGGCGCCGGTCCGGCCGTCGCGGAGTGCCGGCGGCTGGTCGACAGCGTGGTCCGCGTGGTTCGCGACCTGGCGCTGGGACTGCGCCCCAGCATGCTCGACGACCTCGGGCTCCAGCCGGCGCTGGCGTGGCACGTCCGCGACTTCACGCGTCGCTACGGCGTGCAGGTCGAGCTCGACGTCGAGGGAAACCTGGATGCGCTGCCAGACCGGCACGCCACCTGCGTCTACCGTGTCGTGCAGGAAGCGCTCACCAACTGCATTCGCCATGCATCCGCGCGCTCGATTCAGATCACCATCAAGGCCGAGCGAGACTGGCTCGAAGTGTCCGTGAACGACGACGGTGTCGGCATGGATGCGGCGCGTCGCGGCCAGGGCCTGGGGCTGCGTGGGATTGGCGAACGCGTCAAGGAGCTGGGCGGCACGATGACGATTCAGAGTGCGCCCGCGGCGGGCACGACGCTGGCGATCCGGCTGCCGTTCCCGTCGGTGACCACGGAGGTCCCGCTTGCGCGTGCTGCTGGCTGACGATCACGCGATCGTCCGCCGCGGTCTGCGAAGCCTGTTGGAGGAAGCCGGGGTTTCGGTCGTGGCGGAGGCGGCAGACGGGTTGGAGGCGGTGCGCTTCATCGATGAGCATCAGCCTGACGTCGTGATTCTCGACATCGGCATGCCGAAGTTGAATGGCATCGAGGTGGCGGCGCGCGCGCAGAAACTCGCCCGGCCGCCGGGTGTGATCATCCTGAGCATGCACGCCGACGAGTCGTACATCATCCGCGCGCTCGCTGCCGGCGCCCGCGCCTACCTGTTGAAGGACGCCACCGACGAGGACTTGATCCCGGCGGTCCGCGCCGTCGCGGGCGGGAAACCATTTTTCAGCCCGGCGGTGACCGCGGTTCTCGTCGAGGACTACGTGCGCCGGCTCCAGTCGAAGGGATTGACCGACTCGTACGAGCTGCTGACGGACCGCGAAAAGGAAGTCCTGCAGCTCCTGGCTGAAGGTCGATCGAATAAGGAAGTCGCGACGCTCCTCGATGTCGGCCTGTCGACGGTCGAGACCCATCGCAGCAACCTGATGCAGAAGCTGAATCTCCACAACACCGCGGAGATCGTGCTCTACGCGGTGCGCAAGCGCATCATCGCGTAAGCGCGGCCGAGCTCCTCTCGTCACGCCGCCGACTCGCCGGACAACTCGGCGTGCGCCCGGCTTCGCTCCCGATCGACTTGTTCCGGCGTCGCGCCGAGGCGATTCAGAATGGCCTCGGTGAAGGCCAGCGCGACTTCACCTTCGCAGCCGATAGCGCAACGGGTTGAGAACGATCGACACAATCGAGACCGCGACGAGCGTGTTCGTGGACTCGCGCGTCAGGATGACCAGGTCCCTGCCGATGTTCGCCAGGATGAAGGCCGCGATCGCCAGGCGAACACCAGCGGGGAGGGGCCGAATCGCGATCGGGTCAGGACGTTGATCGACTGATGCCGGTCAAACACCGCGCGCATCGACTCCGTGACCGCCGCCCGGCGGCTGTGGACCTTCGGCATGCCCGCTGGCGGCGCGCCGCGCGAATTCCGCATCGACCGCTTCGAGCGCGTCGATGAGCTCATTGGTGGCGACGAGGAGGCCGAGCTTCGCGGCGCCGAGCATGCCGGCCTCGGCTTCCTCAGCCGCGCTTTCGAGCGCCCCGAGGGGCCTGCGGATCGCTGCCGCGAGCGCATCGGCTGCGCGCCGATCGGGCAGTGAAGAGTGCGTGCCGGGTGTGCCGGAAGGAGGGGTGAGGTCGAACGCTCTCAGACGGTCCATGCCTCGATGGTACCGAGACGAGGCTGGCAGCTGAATCCGGTGAATACCGGAGATCGACGGGAATCGGGCGGTATCGCCGGCCGGCGGTGCCGTTCACTCGCGGTCGCGCAGCACTCGCAGGTCGAAGCGACCGATCGGCACGGGGTCCTTCCCCGGCGCCAACCCATCCAGTCGTATGAAATAGTCGTCGCCGGTCAGCATTGGCGCAGGGAGCGTCAACTCGACGCCGAGCCTGTCATCGATTGTCGTCGGGCGCAGGTTGCTCTGCGACCACAGTTCGTCGCCGGCCACCAGGTGCACCGTGGCGCGATACGCCGGGTACTTCGCGGCGTCTAGTTCCAGGCGCAGACGGACGAGCCTCGCCTTGGGGGGTACGCGCAGCCGATCCAGCGGGCTGCCGACGCCGCGAAGCTGACCGGCCGAGAGCCATGCGCTGACGTCGTCGCGCCCGGCGCCGGACAGGGCAATCTGCCATGTCGCGGCCGGGAGGACAACGACCAGAACCGCGGCCGCCGCCGCCGACGCCCACGACGGCAGCGCGAATCGCGCTCCCGACCGCGAGGCGCCCTGCCGCTCACGCACGGCGTATGCCCTCAGCTCCCGCGCGAAGCCGACCTTTTCGCGCCGCTCCTCCGTGATCAGGAAGCGCTGTTCGAAACTCTGTCGTTCTTCGCCGTTCAGGTTCTCGATCAAAGGCGAAGGCCTCGTCGGCATTGTCCGGGGATTCATGTACGCGGGAGCGAAGCGAGTGGTCGCCAGCCACTGGAAGGTGGACGACGAGGCCACGGGTGCATTGATGGCCCGCTTCTACGAGGCGATGTTCAGGGAGAATCAGTCGCCGGCCGCGGCGCTGCACCAGGCGCAGTTGTCCATCCGGCAGCACGAGCGGTGGCAATCGCCTTTTTACTGGGCGGCCTTCGTCCTGCAGGGTGAATGGCGGTAAACGATCATGGCAGCCCCACGCCGCCGCCTCTCGTTGACCCCGGAATCATGGGAAGCCCTCTTCGACTTACTCGATCCGACACGTCCGCACAAACAGGGGCCGAACCGCGACGCCGATGCGGAAGACAGGTTCCAGGACATCGAGCGCAAGCTCGTGTACTTTTTTGCCGGACGCGGCTGCAGCGACGCCGACGACCTGGCAATGGAAACGATGCTGCGCGTGGCTGGCCGTTGCGCCGGGTTGTCGGGTACCGCCTTTACCGACTGCATCGCGTATTTCTATGGCGTTGCCCGCAACGTCGATCACGAGCGGTTGCGCGAGGCGCAGCGCGAAATGACCAACCGCGCGGCAGTCGCAAAAGATCCCACCCTCCTCCACCCCGCGGCCCCGCCTGGCGTCTCGGATGACGACAACGATCATCGTTGCCTCGATCAGTGCATGGCCACGCTGCCGGGCGAGGCAAGGCGCCTGATCCTCAGCTACTACGGCGGAGAGACAGCAGCCGGTCGAAGATGTGGCAGTCCTCGAGGTGAACGGCGCCATCCACTGCGGCGACGGCGACCGGGAGTTCGAGGCGAGCATCATCGAGCTCATCAACCGCGGCTGCACCAGGCTGGTGATCAATTTGCGTGACGTGACGCACATCGACTCGATGTGCCTGGGCGTCTTCATCACCGCCTACGTGAAGTTCCATCGGCGGGGCGGGGCGGTCCACCTGCTGCAGACGCCGCCGAGGATTCGGCAGCTGCTGTCGATCGCGCGGCTCGAGCAGTTCCTGCCGACGTTTGCGACGGAAGAAGAGGCGATTCGCAACCTGCCGGCCGCCGGCGTCTGCACGTAGCCTGCCGACTCGTTGAACAGCCCTGGGGCGTGCCGCGGTAGAATCAAGACTCGACACGCCACACAGGAGATTGGTCATGGCGATCGCACCCGCGCCGCGGCGCGCGCTGTCTCTCATTGTTCTCGTCTCGGTTTCCGCCGCAGGCCTGCTGGCGCAAACGGTCGTCAAGCCGCCGAAGAACAAGTACACGCCGAAGCAGGACGTGCAGCTTGGCAAGCAAGCCGCCGCCGAAGTGCGCGAGCAGTATCCGGTGATCGAAGATCAGCGGATCACCCGCTACCTCTCACGGCTCGGCGATCGGCTCGTTGCCGCCGCGCCAGCGTCGCTCAAGGAGCCGGTCTACGAATACTCGTTCACGCCGGTCAACCTGAAAGAGATCAACGCTTTCGCCCTGCCCGGCGGGCCGATGTTCGTCAACCGCGGCATGTTCGCCGCGGCGGCGTCGGAGGGCGAGGTCGTCGGGGTGATGGCACACGAGCTCTCGCACGTGCTGCTGCGGCACGGTACCGCCAACATGTCGAAGGCCCAGAACCCGTGGCTGCAACTGGGCCAGATCGCCGGCGTCGTCGGCGGCGCGGTCGTCGGTGGCGCGGCCGGCTCGGTCATCTCGCAGGGCAGCCAGTTCGGCCTGGGGACGCTGCTCCTGCGCTACAGCCGCGACTACGAGAAGCAGGCCGATCTCCTGGGCGCGCAGACGATGGCGCGTGCCGGTTACGACCCGCGCGAGCTGGCCCGCATGTTCGAGACGATCGAGCGCGACTCGAAAGCGAGCGGCGGCAGCGGCCCGCAGTGGATGAGCAGCCATCCGGATCCCGGCAACCGGACGCAGTACATCACCCGGGAAGCCGAGAGCCTGTCGATCGCCAGCGCCGCCGACCAAGGCGAGTTCGAGCCGGTCAAAACCGCGTTCGCATCGCTGCCGCCGGCGAAGTCGATGCGTGATTTGGAGAAATCGAAGCGCACATCGGGCGGCGGCGAACCGGCGTCCCGCTAGCGACAAGGTGAGCGCCGTCACGCTCGCCGCCTTCCGCGCAGTTGAGTTTCCTTGCTGCTCGCGTGATTCTGCGTCTTGCTTGCTGATATCGCGCGACCCCGCACCGATTGTGAATGAGCAAGTTGTAGCTTTTCGAGCAGGTTGAACGAAACCAGCCAGACGATCTCCGCGCCGCCCTGCGCGTCCGATTCACCGCCCGCCGCTCGTAACTGCCTGAGTGAGTGACAGAAAGCGCCGCACCAGACCTCGCCGGTTACGCCGTGCGAATGGCGGGCATCGCCGTTGCCTTGGATGATCACGAATCGACAAGTCGTAACAACGAACTTCGAGACGCGAGGAGTGATCGATGGGTATCCTGACCGCTTCACCGATTGCTGGACGATGGACGACGCCGCTGCTGCTGGCGTCGCTCCTGTTCGCGGCGATGCCAGCCCCGGCATCAGCCGATGAGCCGCCGCCGCAGGATTCGAGCCGCGGCTCGATCCTGGCCGGCGAACGTGAGAAGAAGGCGACTGAAGTCTCGACGCCCGAGCGCGGAGTGGTCGAGCGCGCACTCTACTGGTACGACAACCAGTACGTGCTCTCGAAGATCTTCGGCGGCTGGAACGGCCTGCGCCTCGCCGGCGGCGACTTCCCGGCCGGGGCGGGCACGAAGATCGGCGTCGGCTTTTCGCGCGGCGCCTCGGCGTTGTCGACGACGAGCGGTGCGCGCGCGAATCGCCCCGGCTTCGATACCGTCGCGGCGTACAGCACCCGCGGCTACAGCCGCGTCGGCGGCGCCTTCAGCCTCGAGCGCATCGGCGACGCGCCGCTCGACCTGCGCGTGCGCGGCCAGTACTACAAGTTTCCGCAGGAAGACTTCTTCGGGCTCGGCGCCGACAGCAGCGAAGAGAACCGCACCAACTACCTGCTCGAAAGCTCCGAGGCGGGCGCGGAGCTGCAGTGGAAGCCGTGGAAGCACATCGACCTGTCCGGCGGCATGACGTACACGCGGCCGAAGGTCGGCTCGGGCACCGACAGCCGATTCCAGTCGACTGAGCTCGTCTTCGATCCTTCGACGACTCCCGGCCTGGCCGCGCAGCCCGACTTCCTGCGCAGCGACGCGGGCGTGGCCTTCGACTGGCGCGACAACCCGCTGCACCCGCACGCCGGCGGCCGCTACGGCGTCGAGCTGTCCGACTTCCGCGATCAGGATCTCCACTCGTACAGCTTCCGGCGCATGGCGATCGACCTGCAGCAGTACGTGCCGGTGCCCAACCGCTATCGCACCATCGCCCTGCGCGCGGCGGCGGTGATGACCGATCCGCGAGCCGGGAACGACGTGCCGTTCTTCTACCAGCCGACGCTCGGCGGCGCGCGTCAGCTTCGCGGCTTCCGCGAGTTCCGGTTCCAGGATCGCAACAGCCTGTCGCTGACCGCCGAGTACCGCTGGGAAGCGTCGTGGCTGCTCGACGGGGCGCTGTTCGTCGACGCCGGCAAGGTCGCCGCCGATCGGAGCGACCTGACCCTGCGCGATCTCGAGGTCACCTACGGCATCGGGTTCCGCATCCACAGCAACAGCGCGTTCACCGCGCGCCTCGATCTGGCATTCAGCCGCGAAGGCTTCATCCCCCTGCTGAGGTTTGAACATGTCTTCTAAGCGATTCGACCGCGCTCACGCCTGCCGCATGGCGGTTGCAGGCTCGCTCCTGGCCATCGGCGTCGCCGTCGCCACCGCTCCCCGCGCCGACGCCCAGCGGCTCGAGCGCGCGGACCAGGGTGAAGGACGGCGGTTCTACTCGGACGATCCGGTGTGGCGCGACGGCGACATGCGCGACATCCCGCCGGTCGCCGGATTCGACCTCTCGAAGAGCTACGAGTTCGTGCACGAGACCTTCGGCGAGACGGTGAAGTCGCGCGGCCGTGCACTCAACGTCAACACGCTCGACGAAGTACCCGACTCCAGCTGGTTCACCAACCGCCTTGGCCGCCGCGACATGACGATCGACGAGATCGTCCGCGGGCCGAACCAGGTCGACGGCCCGGCGCCGGGCACGTGGCAGGTGACCGGGCGGCCCGACTCCGGGATCACGCCGAAGTTCACCATCCGCGACACGCGCGGCGATACGTATCTCATCAAGCTCGATCCGGCCGCGTTTCCCGAACTGCCGTCCTCGGTGGAAGTGATCTCGACCAAGATCTTCCACGCGATTGGCTACCACGTCCCCGAGGACTTCATCGTCACCTTCGATGTCTCGCAGCTCGCGGTGGCGCAGGGAGCGAAGATTCGAACGACTTCGGGTGACAAGCGCCTGATCAAGATGGCGGACGTGGAGCAGTGGCTGAAGACGACGCCGCGGACGGCGGAGGGCAGGATCCGCGCGCTCGCCAGCCGCTACGTGCCGGGGAAGGTCGTCGGCCAGTTCCGCTACACCGGGACGCGGCCCGACGATCCCAACGACATCTACCCGCACGAGCGCCGGCGCGAGCTGCGCGGGATGCGCGTCTTCGCCGCGTGGTTGAACCACGACGATGCGCGATCGATCAACAGCATCGATACCTATGTGGAGGAAGGCGGACGCCGGTACGTCAGGCACTACCTGCAGGACTTCGGCTCGAATCTCGGCAGCGGCAGCACGTCAGCGCAGCAGCCGCGCGGCGGCAACGAGTACTTGATTGAGGGGGACAAGATCGCGAAGGGCCTGTTCTCGTTCGGGCTGTTCTCCAGGGACTGGGCGAAGGTGCGGTATCCGGACAACCCGTCGCTCGGCAACATCGAGGCCGACTTCTTCGAGCCACGGAAGTGGAAGACCGAGTATCCACAGCCGGCCTTCGGCCAGATGGATGCCGCCGACGCGTTCTGGGCGGCGGGCATCGTCTCGCGCTTCAACGACGAGATGATCCGCGCGATCGTCGACGAGGGGCGTCTCTCGGATCCCGAGGCGGCGAGCTACCTCACCGACGTCATCAAGCGCCGGCGCGACAAGGTGGTGGCGTACTGGATCGCCCAGACCAATCCGCTGGACACCTTCGCGGTGAGCCGCTCGTCCGCGGGGACTGAGCTGACCTTCGACAACGCCGCCATACGGCTTGGCGTCGCGCGGCCGGCCGCTGGCTACAAGGCGCGCTGGATGGCGCTCGACAACGTCAAAGGGACCGAGACGAACGTCGGCGGCGACATCGATCTGGCCGATGCGCGAATCGCCATCCCCGGATCGGCGTGGGGACCGCGCGACGAGGCTGGCAGCCGCTATGCGGTCGCGTCGATTGCCACCGTGCACGCGAACTTCCCGCAGTGGGCAAGCCCGGTGCTCGTGACGGTTCGCGAGCGCAATGGTGCAGTCGACGTGGTCGGCATCGAGCGGCCGGCTGGCCGCGACGAACGGGAGAACTGACGCATACTTGATAATCGCGCCAGGCGGCCCTGCAGGGCCGCCCTACGTTGCGCGGGCAGACCTAAGAGCGGGTTTCAAAATTCCGCGCGGCCTTTCGTAGGGCGGCCTTTTAGGCCCGCAAACGGCCGCGCGGGCGGCCCTAAAGGACCGCCCTACGATGATTTGAAACGCACTCTAACCTGGAGGGCTGCGCCGGGCCGGTTAGCGTCGGCTCTCTCGAATGCGACCAAAGAGCGATCACTTCGATGGCAGGCAATTCTTCAACCCTGTCGGCCCGGCCGGGCAGCCGTTCACGGCGGTGCCACGCATGCTGCGCGAGCCGCGGACGCGGTGGTCGGCTCGCGTCGACGTCGTGCCGCAGCGGCCGCCGGCGCTCGATGGCGCGCTGGCCGTCATCACCTTCATCGGCCACTCGACCTTCCTGATTCAGACGGCAGCGGGGAACATCCTCACCGATCCGATGTTCTCGCAGCGCGCCGGCCCGCTCAACCTGCTCGGCCCGCGACGGGTCCGGCAGCCGGCGGTGCGGTTCGAGGATCTGCCGCCGATTTCAACCGTGCTGCTCAGCCACAACCACTACGACCATTGCGACCGGTGGACGCTCGGGATGCTCGCGAAGCGGTTCGATCCGATTGTGGTCACCCCACTCGGCAACGAGCGGCTCGTCACGTCGACGGGCATCAAACGGGTCGAGGCGCTGGACTGGTGGCAGCAGGCCGGCAGCGCGCCGTTCCCGATCACGCTGACGCCGGCGCGGCACTTTTCCGCGCGCACGCCGTTCGATCGCAATCGCGCGTTGTGGGGCGGCTTCATCGTCGCCGTGGGACAGGCCCGGATCTTCTTCGCCGGCGATTCGGCGTACGCGCCACTGTTCCGCGACATCCGGCAGCGGCTCGGTCCGATTGACCTGGCGCTGCTTCCGATCGGCGCCTACGAGCCGCGGTGGTTCATGCAGGCGGTTCACATGAATCCGGCGGAAGCGGTGCAGGCGCATCTCGATCTCGAGGCTTCGCAAAGCATCGGGATGCACTTTGGCACCTTCCAGCTGACCACCGAGGGAATCGACGATCCGCTACGAGCGTTAGAGGAGGCGCGCCGCGCGCGCGACGTCGCCTCTGCGAGTTTCAGGACGCTCGACTTCGGCGAATCGACGCGGCTGCCATAGGCGGGCCCGCGGCCCGGCCGTGCCTACGCCGGCAGTGGTTGCCGCGCGTCGTGCTTCGGGACGAACACCGGTGCCGCTTTTCCCAGCGCGCGCCCGGCGATCCCGAGCCCTTCGCATTCAGCCAGCCAGCCCTCGTGGGACAGGCGGCCATTCGCGAGCGCGTCAATCGCGGCAAAGGGATCGAAGCTGCGTGCAGCACGTTCCAGGGTGAGCGGCAGTCCCGGGCGCGTGTGCACGCGCCAGCCGTCGTCGACCAGCATCACGGCGACTGACGCGGCGAGCAGCTGCGCGGCGCGCGCGGCGCGTTCGTCGCCGTTCAGGCTCTCCTGATCCGTCCCCGGCAGATCGGTGCCGGCGGTGATGAATCCGTCCTTGCCGGCTGGCAGGGTATGGGTCGTGAACCGGCCCAGCCACGCCCAGTGCTGGTGCACCCGTTCGCGCCAGCGGGTCGCGTACACGGCCGTGCCGACCGCGTCCCACTCGATCGGCTTCAGCTTTCGAATCGCGTCGGCGCCCGCCACGGCTTCAAGCAACGCCCGGGCGTGCGCGTCGGCATTGCCGACGAGTGCCGCCGCGGGCTCGGTGCTGGCATTGGTCCGATTGGGCCCACTGACGGTGTCGAGCGCCGCCAGCCGGTCGCGAAGGCACGGGTGCGTGTCGAAGGGGTCCGTCGTTTCGGCTTCTTCGGCATCGGCAACGAGCTGGGCCGACACCACCCCGATCCGCTCGCTGCCGAGGAACTCCTGGAAGCCCGCTGACACTGGCGGCAGGAAGCCGGCGTTCAGCACCGGTCCCACTTCCTGGTCGAGATAAGCCGGGAACAACTGCCCCGCGGCCGACACACGCTTGAGCGCGCTGCTCATCGCGGCGGCCCCGGCCACGCCGGCCGCCATTCGATCGGCGATGAACTCCTGCTGCCGCGAAATCGCGTGGGTCAGCCGGAGAAAATGACCGCCGTACCACAGGAACGGTGCGGCGATGAGCGTGTCTCCGACGCCGGTGATCGTCCTGCCGATCGCGGCGCGCGTTTTGTAGATCCACGGGCCGAGCTTGACGTCGCCGGCACAGTAGTGGCCGAACTCGTGGGCGATGATCGCCTCGAACTCCGCGACCGACACCGACTGCATCAACGGCAGGCCGATGCCCATGACACGGCGGCTGCCGAAGCCCATGACGCCGCCGCGCTCAGTTACCCAGGCGTTGACCTCGTTCAGCAGGTAAACCTCCGCCGGCACCTCCTGCCTGGTTGCAGCGGCGACGCGCTGGATGAGGTCGAACAGGCGCGGGTGCGTCGCGCGGTCGAGACGAGGCCCTGGCGGCGTAAAACGATCGACGCGCGGAACCAGCGACCACATGATCGTCAGCCCGCCGATGACGGAGAACGCGGCAAGCTTGATGTGCAGGCGGCCGATGTAGACCCACTCGCCGTACGGCAGCCACAACAGGACGAGCGCGATCGTCGTGGCGAACAGGTAGAAGCCCACCATCAGCACCACGGCCAGCATCGCGCGCTTCGCCAGCCACGCGGGTGAGGCGGTGTATGCCGGGACGCTGGCGGGCATACCCCTTGGGCGCGTCGGCGCAGCTGTGGTGCGCGCGTGTTGTTCGCGGAGATACTCCGGGGACTTCCGACGTTCGATCTCGGTCGTGATCGCGCGCTGCGCGTCGTCGCTGAACTCGTGAAGCCTGGCGGCGGCTTCGAGCAACGTGTCGTCGGTCTTCCTGCGCCAGACTGTTTCCAACTCCGCCAAAAGGCGCCTCCTCGTCCCGGGTTCTCCTCGGGACAAGGCATACCTCGTTCCGTCCGCAGCGACAGAGAAAGAAACGATTCGCTCGTGAAACGTGCGGATCGCGTGACGCCGTCCTTCCGGCTGTTCAAAATCAGCACGTGTTCGACGGTTTTGGTGTCTGGCCCCAGCCCGCGCGTGCCAACGTGGCATTCAGGTGAAAGCAGGCGCTCGGCGCTGTGCCACAATGCGCCGGTGCCGCCTCCCGCCCACCATCTGGGACCAATCGCCGCCCTCGCGCGTCCACCGGCGCCGAAGGTTCCGTTACTGGCGTCTGCACGGCGGATGGCGTGAGTGCCGCCCGAATGCCTCACTGTCCTCGCGCCGATCAAGCCGGGCGAAGTTGACGCCCTGCGGGCGGTGCTTCGCCCGATTGGCGACGACATCAACGGGACACACATGCCGCCTGGCGGCCGGCCGCACGTCGCGTTCCCGAACAGCCGCGACATTCACTTTGCGCGCTTTGCCATCCTGACCGATCCCGATCGCGGGCCGGGCCGGGCGCGGCTGTTGTATGCGTCGGTCTTCGATGGCAGCCTCGAGGCGCACGTCGCCGAGCTCGCCGATCTCTCGACCGGGTTCGAGGCGATCTGGGGAAAGCTGGAGGGTTACGCGGGGCGCGACCGCTTCGCCGCGTTCCTGAAGGCGCATGCCCACCAGCCGGCCGCGTACTACATCGCGTTTCGCGACCACACGGTGGTTTCGATTCGCGAGGCAATCGCCGTTCGCGAGGCGGCCGCGGCGGCGCTCGATGCCGGCCAGCCCGCGCCGCTGGGTTCGTCCCCCGATCTTTTTGCGCGGGCGGGTGCCGCCCTCGCGCGGATCGTTCGGGCCGCGCCCATCGTGGTCGATGCCGTG
>Ga0207701_10002608_pt1 | contig 18640 bp, 12 predicted proteins | sample KBSSwiSSwithPhiX_FD_184294 | JGI IMG/M metagenome (GOLD analysis project Ga0207701, IMG submission 184294) | Switchgrass rhizosphere bulk soil microbial communities from Kellogg Biological Station, Michigan, USA, with PhiX - S5 (SPAdes) (version 2) | ecosystem: Environmental > Terrestrial >... | reverse complement strand
CTATCTCTCAGCGCTCGACGATGCGTCGCTTGGCGGAATCTTTTCCGCACAGGTCGTCGAGCACCTCGAGCCCGCGTATCTCCTGCGATTCCTCGAGCTGGCGTTTCACAAGCTCCGCCCCGGCGGCCGCCTCGTGCTCGAAACGCTGAACCCGGCGTGCTGGGTCGCCTTCTTCGACAGCTACATCCGAGACATCACCCACGTGTGGCCGCTGCATCCAGACACGCTCAAGTACCTGGTCATCGCCAGCGGTTTCACCAGCGCAGCGATTGAGTTCCGTTCGCCGGTCGCCGCCGCGGATAAACTGCAGACATTCGCCGCGCCTGGCGCGGCCACGTCTCTCATCGATCTTGCGGAGGCCTTCAACGCCAACGTCGAGAAGCTGAACGCACGCCTGTTCACCTACCTCGATTACGCAGTGATCGGAGAGAAAGCGTTTTGATCCATCGTCCCGACTGACTGCCGCGATGCCGCTGTCCAAGAGCGTGGGCCGGATCCTGTCTGGCAAGCTGACCCGCGTCACGCTTGATCGCTTCATCGCCGCGCACGCCAGCAGCCTGCGGACTCTTGACATCGGCGCGCAGAACGGGCCGTACGCCGTTCACTTCCCACGCCGAACCGCGCTCGACATCAAGCGCGGCATGGGCGTGCAGATTATCGGGGACGCCCAGTCGCTCGGGATCGCCGATTCCAGCTTCGAAGTCGTGCTCTGCACAGAAGTGCTCGAGCACCTTCCCGAGCCCCAGCGTGCGATTGACGAAATCTTCCGCGTGCTCGCCCCTGGCGGCCAGCTGCTGTTGACGACGAGGTTTCTGTTTCCCATTCACGACGCACCGCACGACTATTTCCGATTCACGAAGTACGGCCTTCGCCACCTGCTTCGTCGCTTCGAGATTCTCGAACTCGAGGAAGAGACCGACGCCGTTGGCACGCTCGCCGTCCTGCTGCAGCGGCTCGGGATGCAGGCCGAAACGCTGCATCGGCAGCCGTTCCGGGCGATCTGGCTCTTGTCCGCGCAGGCGATCCGGCCGTTTTCGTTTCTCATCACCAGCGAATTTGGCGATAGCCGACGACTCCAGCGTGAGCGCGGGATCATGACCAGCGGCTACCACGTCGCGTGCAGGAAACCAGGCCGATGAACGCCCTGCCGTCGCAATCGGCAGGCCGACGGCTCCCGTTTGCGATTGCGGCCGCCGTGACCATCGTCGCCACGGTCGCGATCTACTGGCCAGCCCTCGGCACCGGCTTTCTCGGCGACGACTTCATGATCCTGCATCGGCTGCGAGGATTGGGGCATGCCGCTGACATCCTTCGATTCTTTCGCGGCGAGTTCTTCGAGTACTACCGGCCGCTGGCATTCGTGTCGCACGCCATCGATTGGGCGCGTGCCGGACAGAACCCCCGCGCCTTCCATTTCACCAACCTCCTGATCCACATCGTCAACACCATCCTGGTCCTCCTGATTGGCCTTCGCCTGTCTCCGCGTCCCCTCGCTGGATTGGTTGCCGCCGGACTGTTCGCGCTGCACGCGTCCAACAACGAGGCGGTCGTCTGGATCTCGGCGAGGTTTGATCTGCTGGCGGCATGTTTCGCGCTGGCCGCGCTGTCCTGCATGATGCGCGCGCAGCTCGTCGGCCAGGTCGGGGCTGCGGCGCTGTTCTTTTTGGCGCTGCTCTCGAAGGAGGCCGCCGTCGCCCTGCCAATCGCCGCTGCGGCCTGGTTCACGTTCCGACGGCACGCCACGACCGCGCAGACCGTCGTGCTGGTGTTGCCGTGGCTGGCCGCGCTCGGCGCATACAGCGCTCTGCGTTCCGTCGCGGGTGGCGTGTCGGCGGTCGGCGGCGCATCGCGTGTGCCGAAGCTCGTTGCGTTTCTCGTCTGCCTCGCTGTGATTGTGTCGCTCTCCTCAGGGCGATGGATCCAGGTGCGCGAATGGCTGCGACCTCGACGAACGCAGTGCGCCGCCTTGGCGCTCACGGTCGTACTGGCACTTCTCTTTGCGGCGGTGCTCTCGTCCGGCAGCGTGGGCTCGCTGGCCCGCGAAAAACTGGCGGTCGCCGGATTCGCAACCTTCTATCTCGGATCACCGGTGTTGACGCCCGGTGAAGCTGTCTTCAGCGATCCGACTGCGCCGGCCGCGTGGATCGTGGGAGCCGTCGCTCTTGTTGCGGTCATCGTCGTCATCTACATCCTCTGGCGACGACTGCTCGATGACGATCGGTATTGGTTTCTCGCGGCGCTGCTTGTCGCCACGTTGTTACCGATTTCGGCGTTGACCGAAGGCAAGCGCTATCTGTATCTCCCTTCGGCGGCCACCGCATTACTGGTGGCAGTCCTGGTCGCTGAACTGACGGAGCGTGGGAGGCGTGTCGCGCTTACCGTCGTCGGCGTCGTGCTCGCGGTGTCAACGATCCAGATCGCCGCCAGAATCCAGGATTGGCGCTGGGCGGGGCAGATGACGTCGGCAGGAGCCCAACTCGTGGACTCGACGCTCGCACCGTCGTGCGGCACGGGTCACGTCGTCTTCCTTACCAGCCCGGTCGGCATGCGTGGCGTGTACTCGCATTTCTATTACGAGACGTTCGAGATTCCGCGCGGCTGCATGCCCGAGGTCTTCCAGGTGCTCGTCCGGGTGGTGCGCATCGAAACCCCCATCCATGTCACGTGGGATGGACCGGGTCGGATCGTGATTACGTCTTCACCGTACCGCGACAACTTCGTGCTCTCGCATGATCTGCGCGAGTTCGATGTGCCGCTTCGGGCTGACGCACTGGTCAGCATGGACACGCCTCTCGGTCACGTCAACGCGGACGTCAGCGGCGGCGAGGCGCGCGTCGTCCTGACTCTCGACTCTGAGGTGCAGCGAGAACCGGCGCGCTTCTTCTTTTATGCCGATGGTGCGATCGCATCGTCAGGCCCGCCTCGGTGAAAACGCGGTCTTCGTCTGTGGTCGCCAGTACAATGGACGACCGGATGAGTGTCGAACGTCGAGCAGCGGGCTGGATGGCGCGCGCCGCCTGGATCCTGGCCACGTTGCTTGCCGCTGTTCCGCTGCTGTCGATCTTCTATCAACCGGTCGGATGGGGACCACGACTCTGTGTCGGAGCGCTCGCGCTCATCGCTGCGTGGAGTCCTTTCAATGGCTTGCTGGTCCTTGCCGGCCTCGGTCCGTTCGCCGCCACGATCCTCGTGCTGACGCGAACGGGTTCAGCATCGTTGAACTTTGCGGAAGCGCTAGTCCTGGCGTTCCTTCTCGGCGCAGCGCTCCGCCGCATAGCGGTTCCAGGTCGGATCAACGTTCCAGCCGCATTCGGGGCGGCCGCCGCGGTCCTTGGCTCACTCGCGATGGCTTCTCTCGTGATCGGCGCGATCGTTCTCCACGTCGAACGGGCTGACGTGAGTGCGATCGATCAGCTTCGATCGTTCGTCATCCAGGATTACCTGATCGGATCGAAGCCGCTGCCGGCGAACATGCTCTTTCTCGAGAGCCTCGCGCTGATGGTGATCGCCGCAGATGCGTGCAGCCTTGACACTGGTCGCACGGTGCGCGTGCTGCGGATGTTGATGATCAGTGGGGCGGCGGCGGCGCTGCTGAACCTTCTTCGTATCATCAATTCCGCAGTGACCCAGGCTCACCCCTGGACGGCATTTGTCATCCAGTTCGCCACCGTGCGGACCAACATGCATTTCCCGGATCTGAACGCAGCGGGCTCGTACTTCGTCCTGATGCTGTTCATCGCCGTCGGCTTCCTGCGATCGTCGCCAGTCCAATCGGTTACCGCGTCCATCTTGATTGCTGCGGGTATGTGGACTGCCGGGTCGAGAACCGCTCTCGCGGCGGCGCTCGGGATAGGGGCCGTCGGACTGTTCGCGAGACCCGGCGTCGGGCGCCGCGGTCTCGTCCTGTCTCTTGGTCTCGTTGCGCTGTTGGCCCTGCTCGCGTTCGGGGTATGGAAATGGTATCCGCAGGGACGAAACCTCGAGAGTGCTGGCGCCGTGTCCTACCGGGTCACTACTGGCAAGGCCGCCATTGCCCTTATCGGTACGCATCCGGCCCTGGGTGTTGGCCTTGGCAACTTCTCCGACATGTCTGGTGTGAACAACAACGCTCACAACAACTATCTGCAAATCGCGGCCGAGCTCGGCCTGCCGGCCCTGGCGTTGTTTCTGTTCTTCACCGTCTCCGCACTTCGCTCGGCGTGGGGCCCGGCGCAACAGTCGTCGCCTACCTGGGGGCTGTGTCTCGGGTTGGTTGCTTATCTGGTCACGTGTCTCGCTGGCCACCCGCTGCTGGTCGCCGGGGCCGCGTATCCGTTCTGGATCGCCCTCGGATTGGCCGCGTCGTTTGGAAATCCGGCACCCGGGAACGGCACCGCCAAACGAGTCGCGATCGCAGGGATCGTGATCGTCGCGGCAACGCTGCCGTTCCGAATCGCAAGCGCGGCGCGTGCCGCCGACGTGGAACACCTGAGCGTCGGCTTCTCTAAATGGCAACAGCAGCCCGATGGGACGCGTTACCGGTTGGCAGGCGGCCACGCGACGTTCTACGTATCTCCTGCAGCACGCTCGGTCCGGATTCCGCTTCGCCGAGCGTCGCTGGCGCCCGCGACGGTCGAGGTCACGATCTACCTGGACGGCGCTGAGGCAAATAAGGTGATACTGCGGTCGGACGAGGATGAGAAGACGGTGCGGTTGAACCTGCTTCGACGCGCGAAGACACGGTTCGCGCGTATCGATCTCGAGTCACGCGTCCCGGGGGAATCGCGGACGCTCGACATCCAGGCCACTGAAACCAGCGGAGTCCTGATGGTCGGGCGACCCATACTGGAAAATTAGTGCCTGATTCACCTGCCAGCTCGAGTCCGGTGCGGACGCCAGGAACATGGAAGATCGTCGGCCGTATTCCGGCGATACCGGTTGCGATCCTTCTCATCACGATCTTCGGCGCCCTGCTTCGCCTGGAAGTGTTCGTCGAGCGATACGGCACGCTCGACCATCCCTCGTGGGCGAAGGTGCTGACCAAGCAGGCCGTGCCCCTCGTGTCCAGCTTGCACCCTTCAGCCTTTCGCTGGTACCGCGTGGACCGCCCGTATGTGGGCGGCGACCCGATCAACTACATCAAATACGCGCGCGAGATGCGCAGCTTCTATCAGGCGCACGTACGCGAACCCGTCTTTTTGGCGCTCACGCGAATGTTCTTGTGGCTGCTGGACGATCAAGACGTCGCGGTGAGCTTCGCGTCGATGACGGGCTCGATCCTCACCATCATTGGCGCGTACCTGCTAGGCGCCGCGATGCTGCCGCGTGCAGCCGCCGTGGTGCTTGCGGTCATCGTCGCCCTGGAATACGAGCTGATCTCATGGTCAGTCGATGGATGGCGTGATGACGTATTCATGGCGACGGTGACATTCTCGGCGTGGGCATTCGTGCGCTGCCAACGAAATCCTTCCCGAAGAAATGCCGTCTTCCTCGGGGTCGCGACAGCGGCCGCCTGTCTGACGCGGATCACCGCGCTGTCCTTTGTCGTGCCCGGGTTCGCATGGCTGATGCTGGATGGCGCGGGTGAGAACCGCTTCCAGCGAGCACGGATGACGACGGCAGCCGCGCTCCTGAGCGGGCTGATCGTGGCGCCGTACCTGATGAATTGTGCGATCGCGACCGGCGATCCGCTGTATGCCATCAACTACCACACGCGTTACTACCGCGCGGGCGAAGGCCTTCCCTCTGAGAAACCGGTGAGCGCGGCCTCCTACGTCTCCGACAAGGTTCGCGCACGGCCATGGACCGCGTTCGATACAGCGGTAACCGGGCTCTTCGTTCAACCATTCAGGGTGAAGTGGACAGGGCTCGACGGCTGGATACCGTTCACTCGAACGATATTGTCGTGGCTGTCAATCGTCGGACTGTTGCGATGGCTGTTCATTCCAGAAGGCCGGATGCTGCTACTCATCCTGATCGGATCGCTCGTTCCATACGCGCTGACCTGGAACGTTGCCGGCGGCGGTGAGTGGCGGTTCACGATGCACACCTACCCGCTATATCTGACCGCCTCGATGACGGCCGTCGTGTTTTGCTGGCAGCGTGCGAAGGAACTGTGGCGGCAGCCGTCGTGGCATGGCATGGCAATCTCCCGCAGTTCGGCTCTTCGGTGGATTGGCGGCGCCGCGGTAATTGCGGCCGTGATCGCGACCTACATGTCATTGCCGTGGTTCGTCGTACGAGAAACAATCGCAGCCGGAACCGACGTCAGCGTTGAAACGGGCGGCCGCGACGCGACGTTTTTTGGCGCGGGTGCGGGTTGGTCGGAACCCTACACCGACGGACTGACCTTTCGTGTCTCCCGTACGGACCGCGCAGTCGTGCGGATCCCTTTGCCCAGGCAGCGGGATTATCAGGTCGTGCTGCGACTCGATCCCGTAGCGCCCGATCGTCAGCATCGCGCGGTGGTCCTGCTGAACCGGCAACTGCTGGCGACGCTCCTCCTCACGCCGAATCCGGGACGCGTTGGTGCTTACCCATTGCTGCTGCCGGCAGACAAGATTCGCGTGGGCATGAACGAACTTACCATCGTGCCGGACACACTGGTGCCGGCTGGCTCTGTCGGCTCTCGCTACCCGTTCGCGGGTTCGAAGGATCTTCTTGGCGTGAAGTTATGGCAGGTGCGCGTGCTGGCGTCAGCGGATTCAGGAAATGTCGTGATCCGGTGAGACATCGCCAGTAACGTGAGACCAATCCCCGGATTCAACTCGCAGTCGTCAAATTGTCGAGTCTGAAGCTGAATTTCAGGAGCCTGACCGAGTTCAGGCGGCAGGCTTGCTCGAGCCGCTTGCGTCGGTCCGGATCGAAGTTCAACGAGCCAATCACCACGACATCGAGCTTCGCCTCATTGATCAGTTCGAGCAGCCTGCTCTCCCCACCCAGCACCGGGTATCCGTGGAGACGCAGCCACCGCGATGCCGGGTCATCGTCAATGAACCCAATCATGCGGAACTGTTCCACCGGATGTCCGAGCAGTTCGCGAAGGACGAGGACTCCTGATTCACCGCCGCCGTAGATCGCGAGGCGCATGCCCGGGCGGCGACGACGTGTGTATTCGCCGATCAGCCGGAACGAGGCGCGCGACCCGCAAAGAAGCAGCACCAGCAACGCCGCGTAGATCACGAACACGGAGCGCGAGTAATTCTCGAATCTGTACAGATACACGAGCGTGACGATCAGGCCGACGGTACCAGACAGAACCGCCTTGGCAAATGCCACCCCGTCCATCAGACCGAAGTAACGCCACGCCCCTCGGTAGGCTCCGAACACGAACAGCGCCACCATCTGGATCGCGAGGGCAATTGGCGCCGATTGCAGATAGCTGCCCGAGTACGCGGTCCACTCCGGCCCTTCGAAACGCAGGCGCCACGCACCGTAATAGGCAAGCAGGACGAGGCTGACGTCGAGCAGGACCTCCGCGACGCGACGCTTGTACATCAGTTCGAAGAGGATGAGGGTTGCTCCAGGCGGCGGAACGCGCGATGGTTCGTCATAGACGCGCACCTGGGCGAGATACGCCGCGAACACCACCATCGCGATGACGAAAATGGCGCTGAGGAGCCATGCGTCCACATCCGTCGTCCGCCGCACGACGAATCCAATCACACCAGCGGTCGCCGCCAGCACCCAGAGAATGATGACGGCTCGCCGTTCGGAAAGGCCAAGGGCGACAAGCCGGTGGGATGAATGATCCCGGCCTCCATGGGACACGGGCCGCCCGGACACGAGACGCGACACCGTCACCAGCGCCGTATCGAAGATCGGAATCAGCAAGACGAGCATCGGGGCGACGACGATCGAGAGAATTCGCGATCGGTCATGAGCCGGTCCACCTACCGTCAGCGTCAGGGATGCGAGCGTGAGCCCGAGAAACAAACTGCCCGCATCTCCCATGAAAATCGACGCAGGGTATGCGTTGTAGATCAAGAAGCCGGTGGTGGCACCCAGCAGGATGGCCAGATATCGGCTTTCAGGTCCAACGTCGGGGCGGCCGATCAGACCGACGAGGAGACCCGCGCCGGCAATGATGGCGATGCCCGCACACAAGCCGTCCATGTTGTCGAGCAGGTTGAAGGCGTTGGTCAGGACGACGAGCCACAACATCGTCAGCAGCATGTCCACGGCGAGCACGTCGGACCAGTGCAGCCGCTCGCCGAAAAACACGAACATCGCTGCCAATGCGATTTCAGCAATGAGTTTCGTCGCCGGCTTCAGCGAGATGACATCGTCGGTGATCCCGACGATGACGATGGCGAGGCCGCCGATGAGTGGAAGCGCCAGGTCGCGAAGATCGCCGGCTGCCAGAGCGAGCCCGAGGACGGTAACGGCAATGGCAACACCGCCGAACAGAGGCGTCGGTCTGCTATTCCATCGATCGTTGCGAGGGCGAGCGACAACCCCCTTCTTCAACGCGATTGATCGGCAAACTGGGACGAGCGCGGCGGACACCGCAAGGGCAACGCAGTACCAGATCGCCAGCGTCAAGGGGTCAGCCCTGTTGTGGTCAGGGCTGGTGGATTGTCTTCCTTCACTGTGAGACTCACACCCCGACGCTCTGGCCGCTTAGCGCGCTTCGACGCCGGTGCGGGCACCCGGTGCGCGAGTCAGACGAGCCACGTCGGCGTCAACCATCATTCGCACGAGTGCGGCGAAGTCGACTTCCGGACGCCAGCCCAGAGCCGCTTTGGCTTTGGACGCGTCTCCGATGAGGTGATCGACTTCGGCCGGGCGCAGGAATTTCGGGTCGAGCTGCACGTACCGCTTCCAATCGAGGTCGACCCGATCGAACGCGACTTCCACCAGCTCCCGAACCGAATGGCTCTCTCCGGTCGCAATCACGTAGTCGTCTGGCTGGCTCTGCTGAAGCATCAGCCACATCGCGCGAACGTAGTCGCCGGAGAAGCCCCAATCACGCTGCGCGTCGAGATTGCCAAGCGGCAGCGCGTCAGCGAGTCCAAGCTTGATCCGGGCCACGCCATCGGTCACTTTGCGGGTCACGAACTCGAGTCCGCGCCGGGGCGACTCGTGATTGAACAGGATTCCGGAAACCGCAAAGAGGTTATAGCTCTCGCGATAGTTGACGGTAATGTAGTGCGCAAACACCTTTGACACGCCGTACGGGCTTCGCGGGTAGAACGGCGTCAGCTCGGTTTGCGGCACCTCGCGCACCTTGCCGTACATCTCGCTCGAAGAAGCCTGATACAACCTGATCTCCGGGTCGACCTGGCGGATCGCCTCGAGCACGCGCGTCACGCCTTGCGCGTTGAACTCGCCGGTGAGCATCGGCTGATCCCACGACGCCGGGACGAACGACATCGCTGCGAGGTTATAAAGCTCGTGGGGGCGCGTCTCGGCGATCACTTTCATGATCGACAGCTGATCGAGCAGATCGCCCGGACGGAGCTCGATGCGATCGAGCAGATGCTCGATGCGCCAGAGGTTCGGGGCGCTCGAGCGCCGGACAATACCCGTCACTTCGTAACCCTTTTCGAGCAGGAGCTCGGCGAGGTACGAACCGTCTTGCCCGGTGATGCCCGTGATCAGTGCGCGTTTGGCCATGCCGTCAGCAAGATTACCATACAGATCCCCGTAAGCGATTGCGGAGAAACCGGTTGCGTTTAACGCCCAGCCGTCGCCGCGGAATCGGCGAGACGATACACCGTGAAGTCCTCGATCGTGGTCTCGAGCCGATACGATTCGAGCAATCGTTTGATCTCGTCGCTTGACTGGAGAGCATCGACGAGCCTCCCCATCTCGGACGACGAATGGAGCTCCTCGAAGATGAGGTACTTTGGCCGGCGCGCCGCAAGATCCTTGACGACAGCGTCGAGCGTAAAGTCCGGATTGGGGAATTCCGAAGGCACGAAGAAGTTGACGCGCAGGAATCTGTGCGCGGTGCGTCGATCGGACAGGAAGTAGATCCCGGCGCCGTTGATGCCGAAGAGGAAAATCCGATCGTCCGACGAGGTGTGCGCTCGAATATACGCGGCCAGTTCTTCGTTCGCTTGCGCCGAGTAGCCTCGGTCGTTTCCATATCCGCCGAATCCGTCGCCTGCCGCCCCCGCGGTCGCAAGGTACGCCGTTCGATCGACACGGCCGCGAATCAGAGCCAGATCGGCTGCAGCCCATTCGAGCACTCTGGCTGGATAGTTCCGCTGAATCATCAGCGTCGCCATCACCGCAGCGGTCGCGACCCCGACGACTCGAGCGCTCAGCGACGCGCGAGCGCGATCGCCGATGACCCAGGCCGCGAGCACGGCAAGCGGAGCGAAGGCTTGAATGAAGTACGTGTTGAACAGCCTCGCGCCGTTGACCATGATGACGATTGCCGCCGCCGCACCCCACAAGACCGCGAGACCTGGAAGCGCCGGCAACATTCGTTTCCTCGCCAGCTCCCAGGCAACCACAAACGAACCGATGCCGCTCGCCGCCCACAGCGGATCGGTTTTCATGCGCAGCCAGATCGCCTTTGAGAAATCGACCGCGTATGCCTTCAAGGTGAAGCCTTGCGCAACGTAGAACCTGTTGAACTCGAGGACGGCCACTCGCGCGTCGCCGAGAAGCCCGAGGTGCCAGAGCCACAACACCGTCAGGATCGGGGCGATGGCGCTGGCGAGCACGGCGACGACCAGCGTTCGTACGATCGTTGACCCGGATGTCGAAGGCGACTCCCGTCGATAAAGCCATAGCCACGCGAGCAACGCAGGAAAGTACAGACCCGCATTGGGTTTGAATACAACCGCAGCCCCGGCGAACAGGCCGATGCCTGCGGCCCGGACGAGCGACCAGCGCTCGCGGCACTCGACCGCGCACCACGCCGAGAGCGCCACACAGACGACGATGAAGGTCTCGCAGACGCTGCGCTCGAGGAAGCCGTCGTGCCGGTACAGCCATCCCGGAATCGTCAGCGTCGCGTAAAGCGCTGCCGCAAGAGCTCCGATCGCCGTGTCGCTCAGCCGTCGGACGGTGAGAAAGAGGAGCAAAGCGGTGGCCGTCGATGCCAGGATGTCGAGCCAGGCGACCGCGGCTGGCGTCCATCCAAAGATGCTGAACCCGGCAAGGTAGGTGAAGTAGATCCCAGGCGGCCGCTGTTCCCAGACGTCACGGTAGAGCAGCTGATGTCGTGACATCCCTCTGACCGCCGACGCCCAGAGGCTCTGGTCGATGCCGAGCGGCTCAACGATGGAGAACACCCGAATGGCAAGACCCGCGACGGCCGCGGCGAGAAGCGCTGCGGTCAAGAGAGGGCGGATTCGGTTCATGCGTTGGCGCTGCGATGTCGCGCGAGGCAGCGGGAGACGAGATGGACCACGGATCGTCAGTATCTCACGCCGCACGCCTGCCCTGAGCGAGCCGTCCGGTGCGCGGCGAGTCGAAGGGGCCTATGTTGCTCGATTCCTCTCGGGACGATACGATCAACGTCTCCATGGCAGAGGCCCCTACCGCAACGAACGTCTACGTCCACCCCCAGGCGTTATGCGAAGCCACGTCCGTAGGTGAGAACACGCGTGTCTGGGCCTTCGCGCACGTCCTTCCCGGCGCGACCATAGGAAAGGACTGCAACATCTGCGATCACGTCTTCATCGAAAACGATGTCGTGATCGGCGACCGCGTGACGGTCAAGTGCGGCGTCCAGCTGTGGGATGGCCTTCGCGTCGCCGACGACGTGTTCATCGGTCCCAACGTCACGTTCTCGAACGACAAGTATCCGAAGAGCAAGCAGTATCAAGCCAAAGTGCAGGAGACGCACATCGGGCGCGGCGCCTCGATCGGAGGCGGGGCGGCCATTCTCCCCGGGCTCCGCATTGGTGCCCGCGCCATGGTGGGTGCCGGGGCGGTCGTGACCCACGACGTGCCGGCGCGCGCCGTCGTCTCGGGCAACCCCGCGCGCATCGTCGGATACGTCGACACCAAACGCGGAGCGGCGACGCCTCCGAAATCGATGGTTGCCGACGAATCAGAAATCAAAGCGACGTCGGTGAGCGGCGTCACCGTCCATCAGCTGCCGGTGTTCGCCGATCTCCGCGGCAGTCTCTCGGTGGGCGAGTTCCCACGGCAGGTGCCGTTCGTTCCCAAGCGGTACTTCATTGTGTTCGACGTTCCCGGGAAGGATGTTCGGGGCGAGCACGCGCATCGGCGATGCCATCAGTTCCTGGTCTGCTTACGGGGATCGCTATCGGTCGTGGTCGACGATGGCCGTTCGAGCGAGGAAATCGCACTCGATCGTCCGAGCATCGGACTGTATCTGCCGCCGATGATCTGGGCGGTGCAGTACCGATATTCGGCCGACGCGCTGCTGCTCGTGTTCGCGTCAGATCCATACGACGCGAGCGACTACATCCGCGACTACGACGACTTTCTGTCAGCAATCGGCGGGGCGTGACCCGCTGACACGGCGACGTCGGACCGCTCACCTCGATCCGACTCGCCCGACGAAGACCACGTCGATCGCACAACAAAGTTCGGACGGCCCCGGGCATTCTGAAGCGACAGCCATAGATACTCGCCGACGATGCCAAGGCCGAGCGCGGTCAGTCCTCCGAAGAAACTGATCACGAGCATCAGCGGCGTGTATCCGAGCACCGGGATATGGCCAAGCGACCAGGCAATGAAGACGGTCACTCCCGCGACCAGGGCGGCGCTCGTGCCAATCACGCCCAGCCACAGGAGCCATTTGATCGGGAGATCAGTGAAGCTGAACACGCTGTCCAGCGCGTACCGCCACTTCTTGCCGAGCGTCCATGCGCTCTGGCCTTCCTGGCGTGCGCGACGTTCGTAGGGAACGAATCGTCGGCGAAAGCCAAGCCAGAACAGCAGAGCGATCAGGTTGGTGTTGACTTCTTTCAGGTCGAGCAGCCTGTCTCGGACCTGGCGCGAACATCCGAAGATGTCAATCCCTCCCCGCGGCAGATCCTTCAGCACGAATCGCCGATACAAGCTCCAGAACCACTCGGACGTGAGCCGCGAGAACCAGTCGTCGGCACGCCCCGTCCGATGCCCGAACACGACGTCCGCTTCCCCGCTGGCCAGCAGCTTGTGGAATTCCAACACGAGCTCCGGCGGCTCCTGCAGATCGGCCGCAAGCACGGCGAAGTATTCGCCTCGACCGAACCGAAGACCGGCAACGATCGCTGAAAACGATCCGAAGTTGCGGCTGAGCTCGATAAGCTGCGAACGGATCGGCCACGCCGGCAGGTGCGCCTGCAGAAATCGCAGCGAAGAGTCGGGGCTCCCGTCGACGACGAACACGACTTCCAGCGTGTCTCGGACCGCGCCGGCGAGTGTTTCCAGCTCGCGGAGAAGACGAGGAAGGCTTTCCTCGTTCTTGTAAACGGGAATCACTAGCGACAACATCGTCGCCCCGGATTATAGAGGGGTTCGGGGTCTACGAAGAGAACCACGACAGCCAGCTTCGGAAACCAAGCGCTAGGCAGCAGAACAGCAGCACCGCCGACGCGATGCGTCCGGGTCTGCCGTGACGCCAGCCCCGGCTCGCGCCGCGTGCAGCCAGTATCACCACCGCCGGAGATGTGGCCAGGAGGACACGACCGAAGAACTCGTCAGCGTACCGTTGGAACGGCGCGTCAACCCGCATGACGGCAACGCCGAGAAAGGCTGCGCAGGTGATGCCCCATGCGAGGACAGCAAACGCTCCACGATCGCGCGCGCCGTCTTTCCACAGCCGCCACCCTCCAACGAGCGCCAGAATCCACATCGGCCAGCCAATCGCCGCGACCGCAAACCCGAGCGCGTCGAACACCCGCTGCCCAAGCGATCGCACGGCCAAGGCCGACGAGGCTGGAGCGGCATTCTGAATCGACGACGCGGCGTTATCCGCGCGAACACGAAGCGCGGTCTTGTACACGTCGATGAAGTGTCCGTAGTAAAGAAGGAACGCGAACAGACCGGCTGCGATCGTCACCGCAGCAACCGACCACGCCGTCCACCGCAGCGGCGGTCCGCCCCGCCAGCGATACAGGATGCAGAGCATCGTCAACGTGACGCCGAGGAGGGCGAAGGTGCTGACGTGCGACAGGAAAGCGAGCGACGACAGCAGGAAGAAAACGCCCAGCGCCCAGTAGCTGCGCGAAGGCATGATCGATACCGTCGCGATCGTCGCGAGCGCAACCGCCTCGGCGAACGCGTTGGTCAGGTTGGCGTTCCCAACCAGGCCATAGACGAGCGGCACCAGGCTGAACAAGACCACCGCACAGGCTGCCGCAATCCGATCGTTCCAGGCCTTCACAATCAACGGATAAAGGAGCGCACCGGCGACAATTTCAGCCGTGCACACCACGACGCGCAGAAGGGTGACATGGTCGCGTGTGAAGACGGACCATGGTGCGGCGAAGAGATACAAGCCGATGGCGTATGGGAAACTCACGCCGCCTGGCATCGGCTGGGTAAAGAAATACGTGCCGCTCATGACCCACTCGAGTCGGTGAGCGTGAAACACCGCGTCAATCGGCAGCTTGGATGGATGAAGGAGTCCGAGCAGCTTCAGATAGAGCGCAGCGGCTGAGACCATCACGGCGATACGGGCCGGCGTCGGTCTTGTGACTTCCGGCGTCTCTCTTGTAGCTTCCGCCTTCAGGCGGAAGTCAGGCGCAGCCCATCGCTCCAGGACTTTGACGACCGCGACCATCACCAGCGCAATCCACACCGCAAACCACACCATGTCGCCGGCGAAACCGAGGTAAGGGGCGGGGCCCGTTGACAGCGGTACAGACTGCGTGACCGCAACGAGGACGGTGGCGGCTGCCGCAAGCGGAACCGATACCCCAGCGAGCGCAAAGGCGGCGCCGAAAACCGCCGACGCGATTGCCGAATCCCGAACCGTGGGCGACGGCGGAACACTGAGGAAACCGCCGGCAGGACGACAGGCGATGCGATCGACTTGAATCCCGAGCTCGCGGGAGTCGGAAGGACCGGGAACAATGGTGCGCGAACTGGTGAGGGTGACGACGGTGCCTTGCGCCGAACCTTTTGCGCCGAGGGGGACCTCGACGTCCTGGAAGTCGTTCGTCGCCGTTACCGAGGCCGCTGAGATACCGTCGACGGCGATATCGACCACGGGTTGAGTCGACGGATCGCTGCGTGCTCCACGAAACCGCAGCGCACAGACCCAGTCGCGGTTCCGATTCACTGGCGGCAGCTTGATGTCCGCACGCCGAGAAGTCCAGGCAAACGTCAGCTCGCCGGATCGCTCGACCGGATAGAACCCGGCCGCGAGGGATCGCGGCGGATCGCGGTCCATCTCGAAGGCCAGCACGGGATGCCAGTTGTACGCGAACACGACGGCGATGGCCCCCGCGATCGCACCGACCGCCGCCAGGATCGCCGCGCGCGCGGCAGGCCAGCTCACCACCGGACCTGTCGCCGAACGCTGTACTCAGGAGAGCGGGGTGAAATACAAGTTGTTGACATCAGCCCGCAGATACTTCCCGACCACGACGTAGTGATGGCGTGCAAAGTAGTCGATGATCTGCTGCCGCACCTGCGGATGCGCCTCGATGCAGATCAGCTCCGGCCGAAAACGTTCGACGTCGAATCCCGCGAGCGCCTTCGGCTCCCACAACTCGATGTCGATCGACATGAAGTCGATCTTCTTCACCCCCTCCGAGTCGAGGAGATCGTTCAACGTGATCGTCGGGACTTCGACTTCCTTCGCCTTCTCGCCAACCTTCTCGGTGAAGTCGCGGCTTCCGGAGGCGATCAGCGAACTCTTGTTCACGAGGTACATCTTGGCCAGCTGGTTCGACGCGTCCGAGACGAAGAACGAGACGAACTTCGTGCGCGGCCGGTACTTGACGTAGTCGGCTTCGAACTGCTTCTGCGGTTCGATGGCGATGCCTTTCCAGTTCAGCACCGTGTCGAGATAGTAGGTGTTGCTGGTGACCTTGTAGTCGTTGGCTCCGACGTCCACGAAAAAGCCGTCGCGCCGATCGTTGAAGAAGTCCCGAATGCACCACTCCTCTTCGCTGTATGAGTTACGATGGGGACCGTACTTCGCTTTGAGCGCGTCCGACTCCGGGTGCGCCGCGTACTGAATAATCGGCGCCGAAATCTTCTTGTATCGATACCGTGCGGCTGCGCCGGCGATACCGATGCAGAGCAGGCACGCAACGACCATCTGAACCAGCGTGAACCGTCCTCTATTCCCGTTTGTCACCATTGATGTCCTGACCGTTGATATCCGCGCGACCCCGTGTGTCCGAAATCAAAATACGATACCACGCGACTCATGAGCAGGTGGGCGAGGGTTGTGGTCGGAGGCGTAGCTGTACTCACGGCGATGGTGCTCGTCGTGGACGCGCTCGTCAGCCTCGCCAGCGGGACCTACCTCAATCTCGGCAGCGGGGTCTGGCTCGCGCTCGCGCGCGACACGCACGACGGTGTGTTCTATCGCCCGCTGTGGAATGGAAGCGAGTACGGAGGCACCCGCTACTTTCCAATGCTCTTCCTCCTGTCCGCCGGAGTCATGCGGACAGGCGTCAACGCGGTCACCGCTGGCGTGACGGTCAGCATGGCCGGCCTCGTCATGCTGGCGACGGCTGTCGCGGTCCTGCTGAAGCGACTGGCCGTGCCGTCCCCGTTCGTGCTCCTGGGAACGGCGCTCTCGATCGCGCCTTACTTCGTGCATCAGACGGCGTTCGCCGTCCGGTGCGAACCGATCGCCGCGGCGTTTGCGATCTTCGGGCTCGCCGCGCTGACGCCGCTCGAAATGCGCGCCGCATCGAACCCACGCCTGCTGATCGCGGCAACGCTCTTCGTAGCCGCGTTCATGACAAAAATCACGTGCGTCTACGCGCCTGCTGCCGCAACGATGGCGTTGCTGTTCGCTCGAAGACCTGCAGCGGCCATCAAGCTCGGAACCCTTACCGCTGCAGGGGCACTTCTGGCGCTCGGCATGGTGCACGTTGTGAGCGAAGGACGCGCGCTCGAGTCTTTTCGAGCCTGTGCCCTCGCCGGCTCCTCCCTTCTTTCGCTGCTCAGTCCGGTGGCGGTGACGCGAGCGCTCCAACTGATTGGCACGTCACATCTGCTGACGGTCGTCTTCGTGCTCGTGGCCTTGGCGCTTCTCGCCGCGCCCCGAACTCTGGTGACGTTGCCCGTGCTCTATCTGCTGTCTGCATCGGCGATCACCGCGGTGATCTTCACCAGTCCAGGAACCATCCTGACCAGTCAGATCGTGGACGCGTACGTCGCGGCGGTGGTGGTTCTCACGATATCGATCGTGTCGCAGGTTGGAGCGGGTCGCGTCGCAGGATTCGCCGTATTGACTGCGCTCACGCTCTGGACGGCCGGACAGAATGTCGCGCGGACAGCGACGATGATCGAGCAGGGCGCGATCCGCTCGGGTCGCCAGGAGCGACAGCAGCTGATTGCGGCCGTCAACGAGTGCAGCGGTTCACTCATCTCCGAGTCGCCGCTCGTGCCGATTCTCGCGGATCAGCGGCCCGTCTTGCTCGATCCTTTCGCCTTTCACGTGGTCTCGTTGAATCGTCCCGAAGTAGGGCGTGATCTCGTCGAACGGATCAGGCGTCGCGAATTCGCGTGCCTCATCCTCGAGCAGGATCCAGCGACGCCAAGAGGCCATGCCTGGTATTCGAACGTGAACCTGACGGAGGCGGTCAGGGACGCGATCCTCGAGTCGTACCGATATGACCGCACGGTTGCGGGGCAGCGATTCTACCGGGCGCTACAATGAGGGCGAGATGAGTCGGTCGGACGGCTGGTGTCTGCTGCTGTACGTAACCCTCGCCGTCGCGACGGGCTTCGCGGATTTGCGAATGCGCACCCACACGGATCACGTGGTGAAGGTGTACATCCCGGGAGTGGTCGCCGGAACCGAAACGGCTCCCGGCAAATATCGTGTGTTCGCACCGATGTTGATCGATGGCCTCGCGCGCGCTACCGGCGCGTCGTTGGAGACCATGTGGTACGTCACGCGGCTGCTTTTCATATTCGTCGCCTACGCGATATTTCACGCCTATCTTCGGACCTGGTTTTCTCCATCCGCGGCGCTCGCAGGTGTATCGGCCGTCGCCGCATCCCTGCCGCTGACCTTCACGAATTCGTGGCCCCATCCTGATTCGATACCCGAATTGGCGCTCTTCACACTGGGGGCGCTCGCGATTGCGCGCCGACGCGATCTGCTGTTCGCCGTCACCCTGGCATGTGCCGCATTGAATCGCGAGACCTCGGTGTTTCTCGTGTTGCTGTATCTGGTCGCTGAACCGCTCAGCCCGCGTCGACTTCTGCGCACCGCGTTGTTCGCTGGCGAGTGGTTTGCGATCTACGCCGGGTTGCGCGTGCTCCGGGGCCTTCAGCATTACGACTACTGGCAAGCCACGCGAAACTGGGCGGAACTGGGGCTGCTGCCGTCTGGTTACGATCCCTATTACCGCGCGTATGCCTACTTCGTCGTGATCCTCTTCGGGCCGATGATCTACCTGGCGCTCAAAGCGAAGGGGGCGCCGACATTTGCGCGACGCGCACTCCTCGTCGTTCCGTGTTTCATCGCGGTCGCGTTCATCTTTTCGAGTATGATCGAAACTCGGATCTTCACGCCGTTGTATCCACTCGTGGTCCCGGCCAC
>Ga0207701_10002606_pt1 | contig 18646 bp, 13 predicted proteins | sample KBSSwiSSwithPhiX_FD_184294 | JGI IMG/M metagenome (GOLD analysis project Ga0207701, IMG submission 184294) | Switchgrass rhizosphere bulk soil microbial communities from Kellogg Biological Station, Michigan, USA, with PhiX - S5 (SPAdes) (version 2) | ecosystem: Environmental > Terrestrial >... | reverse complement strand
GGTTTCTTTCTCGATGAGATCGCAATAGTGAAGCAAGTCGCGATCATCCGAGCGTTCGAGCTGTAGAACTTTTATCGTGTTCTGGATCGGGCTGAGTGGGTTTCTCAATTCGTGCGCCAGGATCGCGATAAAATGATCTTTCTGGCGATCGGCCTCACGAAGCTGCCGCTCCAACCTGCGCCGCTCGGTAATATCGCGGACGATCTTCGAGGCGCCGATGATGCTGCCGTCCGCAGCTTTGACCGGCGAGACGGTCAATGAAATTTCTACCGCAGTGCCATCCTTGCGCGTGCGCACCGTTTCATAATGTTCCATGCGCTCGCCTTGTCGAATGCGCCGTAATATCTCGACTTCTTCGTCGAGGCGATCGGGTGGAATGATCAGCGTAATGGACTGTCCGATCACTTCATCCTCACGGTAACCGAATAAGCGCTCGGCGGCGAAATTCCATGTCATGATCCGGCCATTCAAATCTTTGCTGATGATGGGATCGTCGGAAGACTGAACGATGGCAGCCAGGGTCGCCTGGCTCTTCTCAGCGCGTCTGGACTCGCTGATGTCGCGGAACACCAGGACGACTCCAGCGAGTGCTCCCTCGTGATCCTGAATCGGCGCGGCGCTATCGTCGACCGGGATTTCTATGCCGTCGGGTCGAATTAAAATGGTATGATTGGACAAGCCGACGACCTGCCTATCGTGCAGAACTCGTTCGACCGGGTTCTCGACAGGCTCACGGGTGAACTCATTAACGATGTTAAAAACATCGCGCAGCGGACGGCCGACGGTTTGCTCTGCGGCATAACCCAGCAATCTTTGCGCGACGGGATTTGCGAAAGATACCCGTCCTTGAGCATCGGTAGCAATAACCCCATCGCCGATGCTTTCGAGAGTAATGCGCAGCCGCTCGCGGCTTTCTATGAGTTGACGCTCCGCCGCCCTACGCTCGGTGATGTCTCGAAACACCAGCACAGCGCCGGTAATGCCGGTTTCCGCCGTCTGGATCGGCGCGGCGCTATCGTCTATCGCTCGTTCGGTGCCATCCTTTGCGATGAGAAGGCTATGATTCGTGAGACCTACGACGAGGCCCTTCTCCAAAGCTTGCAGTGCCGGATTGTTGACCCGCTGTCGAGTCTGTTCGTTGATAACCTTGAATACTTCGTCCAATGGCTTGCCTGAGGCGTCCCGATAAGTCCAGCCAGTCAGCGCTTCGGCGACCGAATTCATGAACGCGACACGGCCCTTGGCATCGGTTGCGATCACCGCGTCGCCAATGCTTGCAAGTGTGACGCGATATTGCTCGCGTTGCTCTCGTTCCTTCGTTTCGCCTTGAGTCGCGCGTCGTGTGGCTTCATGGAGGCTTTCAGCGAGCAGACAGATGAATAGACTGGCTAAGATGAAAATTGTGATTTGACCGGCGGCGCTAGTGTTTAAAACCGTCCACGAGAGATAGGGCGGCATAAAAACATACCAGGAAAGAAAGCCGCTGAGCGCTGTGGATAGAATGCCGGGCCAAAAGCCGCCCAGCCATGCCGCGACGGCGACGGCGGGGTAGAAAAGAATGAAAGGGACGCCTTGGCCAAGGAGGGGAGAGAGGATCTCGCGCAAAAGCGCCGCGATGACGACGACTACGATTGCGAAGCCGTAGCGTGCTAGCCGTGAAAAATTGGGAGTTAGCAGCTTAGGCATAGACCAACTCGTCCGTGCCGTGTTCGGTTCTTCGGGTGTACTAAGCGTTTTCGCCGCGACGCCAGACGACCGCATCTACCAAGGCGGGTTTGCCGGCTTTAACTTGCGCAATGGCGCGCTTCACGGCGGGGCCGATCTCAGCGGGATCTTCGATCGCTCCCTCGGCATACCAGCCGATGCCTTTGGCAATGTGTGCGAAATCGGGCGGCGGCCCTTCAAGGTCCATCCCGATGTAGGCCCGCGCCGGATCCGTACCGCGCTGGTGCGCCATGTGGATTTGATGCGCCCAATCGTTGTAGTACGCGCGGTTGTTGTACATGACGATTAACATGGGAATGTTGTACTTGATCGGCGTCCAGAGCGCGCCCAAGTCGAACATCAAATCGCCATCCGGTTGCAGATCGATGACCAGCTTGCCCGTGCCTTTGTGCGCAAGCGCAACGCCGATCGAGATGCCGATTTGCGTGCCGGTGCCTAATTCGCGTCCGACGTGTCGATAGGGTTTGTCGAAGTCCCATACTTTGTGCACCCATTCTTTAAGGGTATTCGCGGTGAGCACCCAGTCTTCGCCTTGAATCACCTGCCATAGTTCGTGTGCGAGGCGCGCTTCGGTCATGGGCCGTTCATTCCATTCTTGTTTGACCTGATCCTGCCATTTCTGCCATTGGCGCGCATGCCGGTCGCCAACGGCCTTTTTGCGTTCGGCAATTTTGCTGGTGAGCGATTTGTTGCCGTCGATGCGCTTCTTGCAGGCTGCAGTCAGCATCGGCAGCGACAACGCGCTGTCGCCGAGCACGCGCAGATCCCAATTGTGGTGCTTGTTGTAATCTGTCGCCCACTTGCTGATTTCGATATCGGCGAAACCGACATCGATCCATTTGCAGTCTGGCGCGGTGACCACGTTGATTTCGCGGGTCTGCGTATTGAGCTTGTGCGAGCCGCGGGTCCAATCGACCACATCCAAGGCGGCAACCACGTCCACACCTTTGAAGGCATCGCCGTGAAAGCTCACGCTGAGCGGGTGGCGATTGGGGAAGCCGAGCCGCTTATTGATATCGAACACCGAAGCACCGACGGTCTCGGCCAATTCGACCGTCGATTGGAAACCGATCGGCATGCGCGCGGCATATTCTGTCAGCAACAATGGGTTTTCTGCCGCCATCAGCATATCGGCGGCTTCTTCGATGACTGCGGGTTCGGGCGCGACGCGAGAGGGCACTTTCACCTTGTACTTCGGCAGCGCCATCTCTTCTTTCATTGGGCTTTCCTGCATGGCCGAGTCGTAAACCATATATACGGGTCCCTGGGGCTCACTCATCATGATCGAGTAAGCACGGGCAAAGGAATCCGGTACGCCGTGAATGCTGCCAGGCTGATAGTCCCATTTCGTAAACCCGCGCACGACATCTCCCTGCGCGAACGCCGTGTGAATCCAATCGATGAATGGACGGCGCAGCTTTTCATCCATAGGCCCGGTGGCGCCGACAATGAATACCGGGCAACGATCGATGTAGGCGTAGTAAATTCCCATCGGCGCGTGCAGCAGGCCGACGACGTTGTGAACAATCGCCATCATCGGTTTGCCGCTCGCCTTCGCGTAACCGTGAGCGATTTGCACAGCGATTTTTTCGTGCTGGCAAAGCAGCATGGGCGGATGGTTTTCACCGTAGTTGACCAGCGAATCGTGCAGACCGCGATAGCTCGCGCCGGGGTTGAGCGCGATATACGGAAATTCGTATTGCTTGATCAGATCGACGATAACGTCGGATTGCCAGCGTTGATTAGATTTCTTGATCTCATTAGCCGCCATGCGGATCTCCTTCTGGCTTCATTGCGCGGGACGCTAACTCTCCTTGTTATCTGGGAAATAGAAAGCTCGCAAGTGGTCGCAAAAAGAAACCGCAGCGGTCCTGTTCTATTCCAAGTGGAGTAAACCGAAGAGAGTGAAAAATTTCTCGCTTTGCTCGAAACGTCAATTCTCTCGACGAGAATTAGCAGACATATCTTAACCGCAAGCGACGTTGATCATCCCGAATGCGTCTCAGGAATCTTTCCGAAATAGCTTAGAAAAAAACACGTACTCTGGATGTGCAGTTACATTCGAGCCTCGTCGCAAAAAAAAGCACGCTTGCCGCGACGGTTTGGTATAATACGGCGTTTAACGCGCCCGGGGTATTTCCGGTCGCGCAAAAAATGCGCTTTTCCGTCTGTTGATGTGACAAATATTAAGGTCGAGCGCATCCGACGAGGGAGCAATCGAGAGGCTCCGTAACAAAATACATTGATATCATGACTATCAATTTGTCCAGTTCTGTTCGTTTCAGGGCCGCTATATTAGGTTCCATTTGCCTGGGAGTCCTCTCGATGATTATTGCTACTCACTTGGGCATTGGGCTATACCCGGATTCGATCGTCTACATCGGGACGGCGCGCAGTATTCTCAACGGCGATGGCATGCGCTTTTTGAACGACATGGGCGAAATCGCTCCGGTGACGCAGTACCCACCACTTTATTCTCTAATGATCGCCGCGCTCGGAGTGCTCGGATTGGATCCGTTGGACGGGGCGCGTTGGATCAGTCTGTGTTTTTATGCCGCCAATGCATTTCTTGCGGCGTGGATCGTTCAGCGTGTCACCTCGTCTATTTGGGCATCTTGGTTAGCTTGTTTTTTAGCTCTAACCGCTTTTCCGATGATTTACATTAGTTCACAGGCCCTCACCGAACCGATCTTCATTTGTTTTGTCTTATTGGCGTTGATAATGCTCGGCGATTTTTTCACGACTGGGGAAAGCTCGCGGCTCTACAGCGCGGCGCTCTTAATCGGTATCAGCTGCTTGGTGCGATACGTCGGCCTGGCATTTTTGGCGACCGGCGGTTTCGCAATTATCATCTTTAGCAGAACCAGCTGGACCGCCCGGCTATGGGACGCGGCTAAATTCGGAATTTTAGGATCGTTTCCGTTAGCCATTTGGGTCACCAGAAATCTTTTTTCCGCCGGGAATGCCGTAAATCGCACTTTCAGTTTTCATCCGCCAGGTCTGAACGATTTGTTGCCCGCCATAGATACCGCCGGATATTGGCTGCTGCCGATCTCGATGGTTGAAAGGATACAATGGCTAAGCCGCGCAATCGTCGGAGTGGCTTTGCTGACAGTCCTTTGCTTGCTGTCTCAGAGCCACTACGCCAAGACGCGTTACGTTCAGCTACTGGTCTTCTGGTGCCTCGGCTATGGTTCATTCTTGCTGGTTTCCATGTCGCTCAACGATCAACCACTCTACTTCGACACACGCACTTTAGCTTTGCCGTACATGACCGTGATGTTGTTGGCGGTGTCTTTTATATACGAATGGCAGCAAAAAAAAGCGGCGCTTCCGTTTAGCCTAAGGCCCGCGATCGCCATGCTTTTAACTCTACAATTGACCAACGGCATTGTCTGGTTGAAGCAAAGCTATTCAGACGGTATCGGCTTTGCCACCGAGCAGTGGCGAACTTCCGAGCTGATCGGTTTTGTCAAGAACGCGCGCGAGCCGTTGGTCCTTTTCAGTAATGCGCCCGACTTTCTTGCAACGTTGGCAAACAAACCCGCGCAAATGATTCCGCGCAAAGTCAATCCCGATACTTACAAGCCCAACGAGCATTATGCGGCGGAGTTCGACGCCCTGCGCGAACAGTTGATCAAGCCCAACACGGTACTGGTGTATTTTGATGATGACAACCGATTATGGTATCTCCCGTCACCCGCCGAGTTGGAGAGAAACCTGCCGCTCCAGGTGATTAAAACAGCGCGGGAGGGGAAAGTTTACCGTTGGAACGGGCCAAGCCTCTAGCTTCGTCATTAGGCGTGAATATCGCCGGTGCAATCCGATTCGGCCAAGGTCGGGCTGTTTCACATGCCCAAGTAGGCTTGGCGCACTCGTGAATCGTTCAGCAGGTCGCTCCCAGAACCCGACATCGTCATTCTGCCGTTTTCGAGCACATAAGCGCGTTGGGACATTTTAAGTGAAAGCGCGACATTCTGCTCGACGAGCAGAACGGTCGCGCCGCGCTGATTTACAGATCGAATGGCTTGCAGCAGCGGCTTGACCACCGCCGGCGCTAGACCTAGCGACGGTTCATCGAACATTATGAGTTCGGGGCAGCTCATCAGGCACCGGCCAATAGCGAGCATCTGCTGTTCGCCACCCGAGAGCGTTCCCGCAAGCTGCTTTTTCCGTTCGGCCAATCTAGGAAACAGCGCAAAGACTTCGCTGCTGGTTTGTTTCGCTTGAGTGCGGGCGCGCGGTAACATTGCGCCCAACGCGAGGTTTTCCATGGTGGTGAGTGACGCAAAAATCTGACGCCCCTCTGGAATATGCCCAAGACCAAGGTTACATACGTCATGTGGTTCGAGATGCGTAATGTCGCGTCCGGCGAAAAAGATCTTGCCGGCATGCGGGTGTTCGAGACCCGCAATGGTGCGCACCAGCGATGACTTGCCGGCGCCGTTGGCGCCGATGATACTAACGACCTCGCCCCGACAAATTTCCAGAGAAACCTCCGCGAGGGCTTGCGCTTCGCCGTATAACAGATCGAGATTTTTAACTTCGAGCAGCGCGGTCATGATGAAAGCAATCTTTCACAGGTCACGGTACACTCTTCCCATTTGCGAGAGCGAACCTCCCTCCTTCGTCTCTCAAGGCGGGAGGAAGGAAGTGGGCTCGAAGCAATAACCTCGTTTGCAAAACAAACCGGGCACAGGCTTTACACACTAAATGGCTCGCCGAGATAACAATCGAGCACCGCCTGCTCGCGGACGATATTCGCCGGCGTACCTTGTGCGATGATTGCGCCATGGTGGAGGACAATGACAGTTTGCGCCAGCGTCATAACCGCGCGCATGACATGCTCGATCAGTACTAGGCTGATGCCTTCACGTTCCGTGACGTCGCGAAGCAGCGCCATCAATCGGTCACATTCGGTAGGGCGGAGCCCGCCGAGAACCTCGTCAAGCAAGAGGAGTTTCGGCCGAGTCGCCAGAGCACGCGCGAGCTCGAGCATCTTGCGATCGGGCAAAGTGAGCATGGCAGAAGTAAGATTGCGTTTCGGGCCAAGACCCACATTATTGAGAATGGCGTCGGCGCGTTCTCGCGCGTCTTTGACCCGGGTGCAACAACTGAGCGCGCCGATAACGACGTTATCGAGCACCGTCAGACGGGCAAAAGGCTTGACAATCTGAAACGTCCGCGCAATGCCAAGACGACAAATCTGATCCGTCCGCAATCCGTCGATGCGATAGCCGTCGAGAACAATCGTGCCGTGATCCGGTGTTTGTGCACCGGCGATGATGTTGAAGAGCGTCGTCTTACCGGCGCCGTTTGGGCCAATCAAAGCCGTGATGGTGTTTGGCTGGATTTCAAAGGAAACGTCCGCGAGCGCCTGTAGCCCACGAAACGATTTGCTGACGTGTTGTACAGCCAGGCTTGCACTCATTGGGTCAGTTTCAGCTTACGTGCGAGCGCAGGCCATATGCCTTCTGGCAGAAAAGCGACAATTGCGAAAAGCACAATACCGTAAACTAGCTGTTTGACGCCCGGAACATTCCAACCCACGGCCGCGACGAATTCAGTGGCGCCTTCAGCGAGCACAGTGAGTAAGGCGGCGCCGATGATCGGTCCGAAAAGGGTACCCACCCCGCCGATGATCGGGCCGAGAATAATCTCGATAGATCGGCTGATGTGAAAAAGTTGTTCGGGAAAAAGATTGCTATAGTAGAATGCTGAAAACATACCGGCCAAAGCGGTCATTGCCCCGCTGATGATTACCGCAAGCATCTTCCACCGGAAACTATTAACGCCGAGGGCCGCGGCCGCGTCTTCACTTTCGCGGATCGCCTGCCAATAATAGCCCGCGCGACTGCGAAGCAGCAGGGCGCTCAACAGAAGTGCAGCGCCGGCGAGAAAAAGTATTAAATAGTAAAACATCGCCGGGGGACCGCGCAGATTAAGCAGATCCATGCGACCGGGCTCAACCACCTTGAGGAAAAGCCCTCCGGAGCCGCCGACCCAGTTAAAATGGTCGAAGCCGATGCGAGCGAATTCAGCGCAGGCAATGGTGAGCAAAGCGAAATAAACGCCCGCGACTCGATAACGAAAGGCCAAGGCGGCGATAGCGGCGGCGAGTAGGCCGCAGAGCGCGAGTGCCACCCACAACCCGACCGATGGGCCGATACTAAAATGGTCATAAAGCGCTGCCACGGTATAAGCGCCGACCCCGAGGTACAGTGCGTGACCCAACGAAAGCAGGCCGGCAAATCCCATCATAATATTCCACGCCTGACCCGCGTACGCGAAAAACAAGAACAAGGTCGCAAGCGAAACGGTGTAAGGGCTAGCCCACAAGGGCAAAGTTAGCAAAAGCCCGAACACGCCAACCAGCAGAAGAATCGCGCGGTGGTTCACAATTTGTCGGCGATCAGGCCGCGCGGACGAAAAATCAGCACAATGATCATCAGCGCAAAGCTGATCATGCTTTTCGCGGATGGTGCAATGAACAAACCGCCGAACGCTTCGGAAATTCCGATCAGCACACCGCCGATGAGCGCTCCGCTCATCGAGCCCAAACCGCCGACGATCACAATCACGAAGGCGAGCAGGGTGTAGGCGGGGCCAGAGGCCGGCGTCACATCGACAAGCAAAATCATCATGCACCCTGCCACACCGACACAGGATGCACCGATACCGAAGGCGATGGCATAGAGTCGATCGACATCCAGACCAACGATTTTGGCGCCCAGCGAATTGTCGGCGCAGGCGCGGATCGCGGTACCCGTATAACTTAAACGGAAAAACGCGAAGAGCGCGGCGGCGACAGCGCAGGCGACGACCGCAGCGTAAAGTTTTCCTTGATCGAGCAGCAGATCGCCAATGACAACCGGTTCGAGCAACCAATCGAGGTTAACGGCGCGGGCATCGGGCCCGAACACGATGAGCAGAATGCTCGTGATCACGACGGCAAGCGCCAGCAGCAGCAAAAATTGACTGTGTTGAGGGCGAATGACGAACGGACGGAGCACCAGTCGTTGCAGTCCATAGCCGAAGAAAAAGAACGCCGCACCGACCGGTACCACAGCCATAAGTGGATTGACCCGAAACTTTGAAAACAAAAGAGCCGCGGCGTACATGGCAAGCGCCATCATTTCGCCATGGGCGAAATTCACTACCCGTGCTACGCCGAAAATAACCGACAAGCCAAGCGCCATGAGTCCGTAAACGAGGCCGGTCATGAGCCCGGAGATCAGGACATTGAGGAGAGTGGGGAAATCAAAGGGCATTGCAATAATCGGTCGATCGAATCCTTGGGTTTAGCGCCCTACGCCGAGACTTTCATAGATGAGACAAAGCCGAAGGATCTCGTATCGACGAGAAGATTTTGGATGCTTCGCTCCCTCAGAATGATACGCAGCAGTTCGCTTGTTACTCACATTACTCATAGGTTAACGGGCTAGGCGCTCCGGTATTCCGCCCAGGGAAAAATCGGCTTGGCTTCAGCGGCGGCGACAGGCAGCACGACAACAGGTTTCTGTCCCTGGTTTTGAATGCAGGCGGAAAGATTGCCTTCGACTTGGCCTTTGTCATTAAACTTGATCGGTGCGCCGATCATCATGCGGTTCTTAATTTCGGTCTGGCGAATCGCTGCGGTAAGCGGTTCCGGGTTAGTTGCTTTTGCCCGTTTGAAGGCATCGGCGACGATTAGAATCGCTTCGAACGTATAGCCGACATTCAGAGCATGATAGCGCAATTGATCCTTTGGATTTTGTTTTTTGAACGCAGCCTCGACGGCCTTGGTTAAAGAGGATTTCGGATCGAACCAAGGCACGTTCGAAATACAACCGTCAGCTAGCTTGCCTAGAGTTTGAAAAAACTGGCTTTCGTACATGCCCGGCGATCCAGGACTCACGATACCCATCGTGTTCCACCGCTGCTTAACGATCTCACGGCGCAGAATAATCGCGTCGTTCAGGCGGCAAACGAGAAGCAGGAAGTCCGCTTTTGTCGTTTTGGCTTTAGTGATTTCGACGGTTAAATCTTTAGCCGCCGGATCATAAGAAATCGTCTCGACGAGCCGAAAGGATAAGTTGAGCTGCGGGACCAGCGTGGCGATCGCTTTTGCATTGGCTTGGCCAAACGTGTCGTTTACATGCATAAACACCGCTGTGCGCGGTGAGGTCTTAGTGGCGCGGAAGAGATCGTCGATTAATGACAGACCGTTTTTGACCAGCTCAGAGGCGACGGGAAAATTGCGGAAAACAAATTTGTAGCCTTGCTCTGTGATCTGCGGCGCGGCGGCGATATTGATGACGAAAGGAATTCCATGTTGCTCGCAGACCTGCGCGATTGCGCCGGCCGCCCCGGAGTCGAATGGTCCCACCAAGCAATGCGCGCCGTCTTGGATCAACCGCTCAGCTCGAGTGCGCGCCGTGTCGATATTGGTTTCCGTATCCGCGTTCATCAGCTCGATGTCGATCCCGAGCCAATCGCGAATCACGGCTGGCGCCAGGTCGGCGCCTTTTTGGCACGACTGACCGATCAAGCCTTGTAACCCGCTTTTCGGCAGTAGCACGCCGATTTTCAATTTATTGCTCTGCGCCCGCAGAACGTTGAAGGACGGCACCATCGTAGCGGCACCAGTAGCGAGGATGAGCCTAGTAAATTTTCGGCGATTCATAACGACTTTTCCAGAGATTTAGACCAAAGCATGGTCACCCCGCCCGACGAAGCGGCTCACGGATTTCTCGTTTCGAGCCCTTCGATGTCGTTCAGGATAAACTTCGCGAGAATCTTTCTAGTCTACGCACTCAGGATCTTGAGAAAGATTTCCCCCTTCGGTCGAAATGACATCTTGCGTTCTGTGCTGTCAAAGCGGACCAGGTGTTGCAGCTCCAGGTATGTCGTTGATGATTTGCATTAATCTGGTAGCGTCCAAGAGCGTCGTGATCGACCGCGCTGTGTCGATCAAGCTCGATTGGCAGGGCTCTTCCAAAACGCCTCCGCAACAAGAGCGCACCTTCGCTTCCAGCTCGGCATCGGTCAGCGGATTCTCGGGGCCGCCGCGGTAGCGCTCGTCGGCCCAGCCTTCGAGCTTGTTACCATTTTTAAGTCCAATGGCTATGCGCGAACGCATTTTTTCGAAACCCAGCTTTTCGATCTCGGGGTCAAACTCGGTGACGATTCGTTTTTGCATGGCCTGCATGGAAGGCGAACCGACGAACCCATCGGAAAATTCTCGCTTACCGGCTGTGCGCGCGAGCGCGATCATCGCCAGTGCGGCGGGGAGAGAAAACTTGGCCTGCAAATGGTTGGCGGCGATGGGATAACGAATCGGATTCAAGATATTGCTTCCGGCGTAAACCTTCACGCTCTCGATCATGTCAGGACGTACGTCATGCTCGGTCACGAGTTTGAGCATCAAATCAATGGTTGGATGGGTGAGGACGCCGCACGGATAGGGTTTGATCGAGACGCCGGGGTCGATGATGCTCCAGATTCTGCCGAATTCTTGGGAAACTTTTTCGCCGCTCACGCCGCCCCCGAGAACCGCGTAGAAGCCCCACGGACCATCCAGCGCATTCGGATCAGCGGTAAAACCGCGCGCTGCAAGCAGCGCAGCAGTCACGCCATTCTCTGCCGCACGACCTACATGGAGCGGCTTTGTCATTGTGCCAAAATTACAGCGAATTCCGGCAGCCAAGCTAGCGGCGATACCGAAACCGCTGCGCAATTGATCGCCTCGTAACGCGAGCAACTTGGCCGCGCTGGCGTACGCGCCAAAAGTGCCCACCGTACCGCTCGAATGCATTCCTCTAAGATAATGCTCCGGTAGCATCCACTCGGAGATTTTGCATTCGACCTCGAAGCCAGTGAGAAAAGCGAGGATGAAAGTTTTGCCGTCGATGCCGCCCAATTTCTGCGCAAGCACGAGGGTGCTAGTCAATGGCGGAATCGTCGGATGCGTCAAAAGTCCGTATACATGCGCCGGGTCGAGACTCACTTGACTATCGTCCCAGTCGTGAGCATGCCCCGCCGTGCCGAGTACGCGAGCCGCAGCGGGTGCTGGCACTTTCGTTGAGCCGCGCCGAAGTAAGAATGCATCCGGCCTGCCGCCGGTGTGCTCGGCCTCATCGGCGATAATCTCGACCGAATGTTCTTGGGCCCCAGCCACGAATAGGCCAAGGCCGTCCAGCAAGCAGCGCGTCCCGATGCGCACGGCGTCGGACGGAATGGCGGCATAAGTTATCGTTTCGATGAATGAGGCGGCTGCCGCCGTCGTATTCAATCCCGCTGGAATTTTGGCGAAAGGATTTTGTTCAGCGGCCATGAATCAAGTCACATCATAGATAGATTTTGCACCCGTAGCTTATCGGTCGCTTCATGTGCGGCAATTTTAACGATCGAGCGTCATTCAAAGATCTCGGAAATGTAAAAATCGACGTGACGCCGGCTTGCATCAGGCCGGTCGTGACCGGCGGCCATCTGCTGGCATTCCTCTTTGCTATGCGTCTTAACGTGCCCAAGAGGGGCGGCCATGATTTGAATCCTTGCGGACTTTACGAAATCAACGCCGCGTCGTAGCAGCATGTCAAGATTACTCGCGACCACGGTGCCGCCGTGGCCGCGCAGGAGCACGGCGGTTCGATCGCCGAGCGTCGCAGCGACTTTGTCGCCCAAAGTGTGATTGCGGATCAATAAAGGCGAGTCGTAGATTGGCGTGCCGCGGTGAAAGTGAACGGCGCAATTGGCAATCACTTTTATTTCTTGTCCAGCCGCGGCCACAACGACCAACTCGTCGGGGTGGTAATGGAGAATGCATTCTACATCAGGACGAGCCTTATAGATTGAGGTGTGCATCGGAGTCTCGCCGTTGGGTTCTCCGGCGCCTTCGAGCTTGTTTCCCTCACGGTCGAGGATAATCAAATCGCGCACTGTAACTTTTCCCGGCGGCATATGCGGCGTGCTCAAAATACGACCGTCCGGAAGACGCGCGGTAACGTGCCCGTAGCCATCGAGCAAGCGCTGTTTTTGCAGCGCCTTGCAGACCAGCACCATCTTTTCCTTGAGAGCATCGAGCGGGTCGAGCATGGGTTCTCCTTGCGTGATTTTAGTTTACGTCGGCCGATTTTCAGCGGCTGTTTGTAGATCGCGCGCAGCCTAGTTAGTTCGTTTATCTGTATATGACTTTAGCGGGAATCCTGATTCGGAACTGGAGCTCCCGAAAAAAAATTCGGGTCGGCGGTTTAGGCGGAAGTTTTTTGTTTCACTATGTCGCTGCCCGTCTCATAAAGCCAGCAAACAAGGCGGCCATCTCACCGGCTTTTTCGTCCCATTCTTCCCGCGGACTCAAAGGTTCATCATAGTGCTTCGGAAACAAAATATGCACTTCGCTTTGCGGGATCAGGCGTGCGAGAGCTTCTCCGGTTTGGCGCCCGTGAGTGTTGTCGTTGCCGGGAACAATACAAGCAGGCACTTTGATCGACTTCAGTTCCTGCTCGGTGGCGCCGATCACCGGAAGATCGATGCCCTTCAGAAAATAGTCGCGCCAGTGTGACATGACCGCGATAAAACGTTCCGGCTTTAGTTGCATCAAGGCTTCGCGGTTCTGCGGACGCACCTCAATGCGCTCTTTCCAGTGCTCCATTTCACAGACGGCAGCCATGCCGCCTTTTTGCGCCGCCTTGATGTATTGACCGTAATATTCCTCGGCCAAACGTTCGCACGCGAAACGCCCGCCGGTGACGCGCCAAAGCAAGAGGCCGCGCACTGACGAGGGATGCCTCAGCGCAAACAATAACGATGTACGACAGCCCGACGAGCTGCCGCCCACGAACGCCGGCAATGCGCCGAGCTGCGATAGCAACTCGTGAACGTCATCCGCCCAAATTTCATATTCGGATTCGTCTCCGTCGATCACCACATCGGACGCGCCGCAGTTGCGCCGGTCGAAGATGGCGATACGATGCCCCAAGGCAGCGAGCGCTTTCGCTTGGGTCTCGATGCCGCTCATGTCGCGCCGCCCGCCGGGTGAGAGTGCCACCCATGGACCGGTATCCCCTAGAAGTTGGTAATTGATGTTGATGTCGCGTACTTTTCTGAATGGCATATTGTCCTCCCGGATTGGACGCCTAGTCAAAAAGACGATTTTGTGTAGCATACTCGGATCACCGAGTACAGTTACACATATACGCAAAAAATTTATTGTGGATAAAACCCGGACAAGTTGTAAGTACGAGTTGTGAGCAAAAAAGTTACAGCCGCCTAGCGATGTCGAGAAACTGCAACATTTTTTTTGGCACACAGGTTGCTGAAACTCACCTTCGTATTGCAGCGGATCGTCAATTGAGCAAGATCCTGGAAGAGATGAATTGATCTGAATTACTTTTCTGCTCCAGAGGTAATTGCGCTTACGAGAACAACAGCTTCAATCGCCACAGAATAGCTACTGCGGCCGCTTGGCCGCCCGCCTGTTGGTTTTCTTCCGATCTGCCCATCGTTTCTACAGCCCCGCTAGCGCTGCATTAGCCGGTACGTAATTCAGACGGCGAGCGTGCTCGTCATTTGCACTACAGTCTGGAAAGGAAGAGCTATGAGAATTGCTCAAGTGGCACCGCTTTATGAACGAGTTCCGCCGCGTTACTACGGAGGCACAGAGCGTGTTGTATCGTATTTAACGGAAGCGCTAGTCGAAGCGGGCCATCAGGTTACACTTTTTGCAAGCGGTGATTCGTTGACGCAAGCGAAGCTAATCTCGGCCTGCGAGCAAGCGCTGCGCCTGGATCCTGACTGTATCGATGAACTGGCTTATCACCTATTGCAGCTCGAGCAAGTTTTTCAAAGAGCGCATTACTTCGACATCATCCATTTTCATATTGACTACTTCCATTATCCGTTTTCTCGCCGGCAAAAGGTGCCGCATGTGACGACGTTGCACGGCCGGCTGGACCTGCCCGATCTGGTGCCGCTCTACCGGGAATTCGACGACATGCCGGTGATTTCGATCTCCAATTCGCAGCGAGCGCCGCTTCCGTGGATCCGGTGGTGTGGCACGGTGTATCACGGCCTGCCGCTCGACCTCTACGAGCCGCAAAAAGAGCCCGGACAATATCTCTTGTTTCTCGGGCGAATTTCTCCGGAAAAACGTCCCGATCGCGCCATCGAGATCGCCAAGCGAGCCGGCATTCCGCTCAAGATCGCCGCGAAAGTGGACGAGAAGGACCGGCGCTATATGAAAAATGAAATTCGCCCGCTTCTCGATCATCCGCTAGTCGAGTTTGTGGGCGAGGTCGACGATTCCGGCAAAGCAGAGCTTTTGCGAAATGCCTACGCGCTGCTGTTTCCTATCGACTGGGCGGAACCTTTTGGTTTGGTGATGATCGAGGCGATGGCATGCGGCACGCCGACGGTCGCGTTTCGCGGCGGTTCTGTGCGTGAAATCATCGAGAATGGTGTCACCGGTTACGTGGTTGACAGCATCGAGGATTCTGTTCGCGCCCTGAAAGACTTGCAGAGCTTCGACCGCCTCGGTTGCCGGCGAGCTTTCGAGGAGCGGTTTTCAGCTCGCCGTATGGCGCATGATTACGTCGAGACGTATCGACGAATCATCAAGCTCAATGCGCGGGTGCCGAAGACCCATGTAAGGAAAAACGGCGCAGCCGCACGAAAAGACGTGGGGGTGGCGTTGGAGAACGATCGGATTAATGGAACATTGCTGCCCGTTGCCGGTGTTAATCTGTCCGAGTAGATCAATTATGAATCTCCGTGTTCCTCGCGCTGAGGTTCGGGACCTCTAGAAAAAGCGCGACGGTCAACCACGCTCGTGCGGATTTTGTCGAATCACTTCGGATGAAAACCGTTCGAGCGATTGCCTAACAGTCGGATTTTCGCCCGCTTCGACGTCTTTGCGACGGCGCTTATGAAAGCTCGTGAGAACCTGGTTGGCGCGCGCAAGCGCTGAAATTTCCGCACAGTAGCTCTCGATTTTGATCCCAGGCAACGCCCACATCGTCACACGATCGTCGAGCGCATCGAGATAAGCGCGCGCTACGCAGCAACCTAAACTCAACACGGCATTGCCGGCATTAAGGGCCTGAGGGAGCGGCGCGCAGGCAGGCCGCCCGATTGCGGGGGGCAGAGATCTTGCCGACGCGGGCGACGGCTTCACTCGGTACGAGACCTTGCAGGTCATCCGCAAAGATCAACACCACTCTCGGTTCGATGGGAAACTCGGCAGCGGTCCATACATGACGATTGACATGGTGACTTCATAATCGGTTACCCGCCATGGCAAGTTTCTTCGAGTTGAGTTTTCAGATGGTTGAGATATTTTGAAAGCGCGACGAATATCGTAGCGAATAAACGGCGGATGATTGAAAACGAACTTGCACGGTCAGCAGAGGTGGCGATGGATTGCTGCGAAAAGTTGACACCTGACTTTACCAGTGAACCCGCAGTTGCCGGCGCCATTGGCCGGCGCACGGCGCTCAAGCGGCTGGCAGGTTTGGCCGGGGGCATCATGTTCGTTTCCAAAAGAAATGCCTACGGTCAAGGGCGCCAAGTGTTGCTCGCGTTCTGCGGGCAGTTGCTTTGCGTCATTCCCTATGAAGTCACCCGGGCGCGCGGACACTTTGCCGACGAAGGCCTCGACGTGCGCTTGGTATACACCCGCGGCGGGAACGTGGCGATGCAAGCGCTGGTTGGCGGTTCTGTGGATTATGCCGGAACATCGTTCGACGTGGCATTGCAAGCCTACGCCCGCGGCGCCAAAATCGCGCGCTTCGCTTCCACGGGACGATTGCCACTTTTCGCCCTCGCGAGCGCGCCAAAGACGGCAAAAGAAATTCGCAGCTTAAAGGATTTGGAAAACCGCACCGTCGGGATTTCAGCGCTCGGCAACGCCGATCACATTCTGGTTCTTTATCTGATGAAACGGGCGGGAGCGGATCCGAACCGAGTGCGGTTTGCCACCATCGGCACCAATCTGCTCGACGCGCTCCGTCTCGGCCAGGTCGACGCCGGCATGGTGCAGGAGCCGGCGCTGTCGCTCATCACCGGCGCGGGCGGCGGCGTGATCGCCAACGCCATGGACATCGACGAAGCCAACCGCTATCTCGGCGGCGCGTACGAATTTATGGGCGTGGCCGTGCGCTTGGAAGAGCGTGAAAAACGGCGTGACGAAATGGCTCGGCTGGCTCGCGCGCTGGCCAAAGGTTTGCGCGACACGCGGACGATTGCGGTGAAAGAAGCGGTCGCTGCTTTGCCTCAAGAGCTGATCACCGGCAGCAACCGCGATCGGCTAGCGACGATTCTAGAGCGCTATCGCCACTCGCTTTATCCCGATAACGTGAAAATCGATCTCGCCGCGACCAATCGTGTCGCCGAGGCGCACAAAGCCGCCGGGCTGTTGGCGCCGTCCGTCGATTACAAAGCATTGCTCGATCTTTCGATTGTCGGAAGTTAAGTGCTGCGCGTTTCCGGACTCACCCTAGGTTATGGCCATGAACCCATCCTTGAAGGAGTCAGCCTCGAAGTTCCGACGGGCAAATTCGTAAGTCTCGTCGGTCCTTCCGGCTCGGGCAAAACGAGCATTCTACGCGCCGTCAACGGGCTGATCGCGCCGCTTGGCGGCGGCGTGGAACTCAACGGCGGCAGCGACTCCCTTGGTTTTCTGTTTCAAGACGACGCGCTTCTACCGTGGCGCACCGCGCGGGAAAATGTCGCTCTTGGGCTACGGATCAGAAAATATTCCAAAGAATCCGCTGAAGAAGAAGCGGATACATGGCTCCAGCGGCTTGGCCTCGAAGGATTCGGCAAACGTTTTCCCCACGAGCTTTCGGGCGGGCAGCGTAAGCGGGTCGCGATCGCGCAGATCCTGGCCCTAAAGCCCAAGGTGCTACTCATGGACGAACCGTTTGCTTCCTTGGACGCGATCGTGCGCACGCGCATCACGCAGGAACTTTTGAATTGGGTGGAGCGCGAGCATTTGAGCGTCCTCTTGGTTACCCACGATCTGGAAGAAGCTTTGACAGTTTCGGATACGGTTTATCTCTTGTCACAAGGGCCGCGAGCGCGGGTGGTGAAATCCTACGACGTGGCGATTCCGCGGCCCAGGGATATTTTTAGCAGCCGTAAACATCCTGAGTTTAACCCACTTCTCGAACGGTTGTGGCAAGACATGTCGGCGGCGATGAACCTATCGGAAGTCGAGTCGAAGGCATGAACAGGTCCGTGCAAAACGTCGCGGTGCGGCGGATTATTGCGCTCGCAGCGCTAGTCTTGATCTGGGAGGTGCTGTCGCGCGCCGGCATCATCAATCCTTTTTACGCGCCCGCACCGAGCGCAGTGCTGCGCGTGGTCGTTTCACTTTTTGTCGAGCGTACGATTTTCACTCATTTAGAAGCGACCTTTGCTGCCTCGCTAGTGGGTCTCGCCATTGGACTCGCGCTGGGCATCGGCCTTGGCTTCGCCGCCGCGCTGATGCCCTGGGTCGCCGACGTGCTCGAGCCGATCATGATGCTGCTCAATGCAATTCCGCGCGTGATCTTGGCGCCGCTCTTCGTCATCTGGCTGGGCATCGAAATTTCTTCCAAGATCGCGCTTGCCGTGGTGCTTGTGGCCGTGCTGATTTTTTTCGCCGTTTACAACGGTATAAAAGACGTCAATCAGCTATTGGTCGATCGGGTGCGCACTCTCGGCGGCGGACGTTTGGTTTTATTGCGCGAAGTTTATATTCCTTCGGTCACGGCTTGGGTGCTCGGCAGCCTTAAAGTCGCCGTCGGTTTTGCTTTTACCGGCGCCTGTGTCGGCGAATTCGTCGCGGCCACCCGCGGCTTAGGGTATTTGCTGCAATTCGCCCAGAGCACCTATAACGCAGCGCTAACCATGGCGCTGATTTTTTTGATCATGGCATTTGTGTTGATTCTCTTCTTCTGCG
>Ga0207701_10002604_pt1 | contig 18653 bp, 17 predicted proteins | sample KBSSwiSSwithPhiX_FD_184294 | JGI IMG/M metagenome (GOLD analysis project Ga0207701, IMG submission 184294) | Switchgrass rhizosphere bulk soil microbial communities from Kellogg Biological Station, Michigan, USA, with PhiX - S5 (SPAdes) (version 2) | ecosystem: Environmental > Terrestrial >... | reverse complement strand
TCTGAAGGGGAGTCATTACACTAATGCCTAAGAACAAGAGACAGATTGGATTCACTGGACAGAAGAAGTCGAAACTGAAGAGACTGAAGCCGAAGAAGGGTGTAGTTCGTAAGCCCATCACTCTACGTGCGTTAGGCGAGATTAAATCCTCTCTCGTTGAGGAAGCACACGCGCGTGGTCAGTCGGTCAACTACTACATGAATTCAATTCTGTGGAAGGATTGGATGTAACTGTGGATATTCTGATTCAACCAAAGAAGAATGTCATACTAGACGCCACGAATCTCTCGTCACTGATGAGTTGTGGTCAGTTCTATGACTTCAGATTCAATCATCGATGAAAGAGATCAGTGCTCACTTGTCACTCGTCACTTTTTCAGTATTCTTCGCGCTTGAAGGCCTTCGCTATCGTTTTCTTCCTGGGCGCCGCTCTTTTTCTCGCCGGGTGCGCCGATCCTCTCGAAAAGCCAACCGTGGAGGAAGTGCCGGCCAAATTCCAGCGCGGCATCACCGGAAAGGGCACTCTCGGCCCGATGGACCGGTCCGATGATCCGAGTTTCAAGGAAATGCATCCGTGACGAAAACCACCGCGACCGCCCATTCGAAGATCCTCATTCTCGACTTCGGCTCGCAGTACACTCAAGTCATCGCGCGGCGAATAAGAGAATGCCAGGTCTACTCAGAAATCGTTCGCTTCGACACGCCGGCCCATGAAATCGCGGCCTTGAAGCCAAAAGGTATCGTCTTCTCGGGCGGCCCTGCCAGTGTTTACGATGAACGCGCCCCTCACCCTGATCCGAAAGTTCTCGGGCTCGGTATTCCAGTCCTCGGCATCTGTTATGGAATGCAACTGATGGCGCACCATCTTGGTGGCCAAGTCGAATTCAGTAGCCGGCGCGAATACGGCGCAGGCATGCTTCACATCGCAAATGGCTCGCAGCTCTTCGATGGTGTTGGCGAACAAATCGACATCTGGAACAGTCACGCCGACAAAGTGACCGCGATGCCAGCTGGGTTTCGCGCGGCTGCGCACACGGAAAATTCCTCATTCGCCGCGATCGAAGATCCGGAGAGAAAGCTGTACGGACTGCAATTTCATCCTGAAGTCGCGCATACGCCGCGCGGGCGGCAGATCCTGGAAAATTTCGTTTTTCGTGTGTGCCGCTGCCAGCCGGATTGGACGATGGAGCATTTCATCGAAACGTCAGTAAAAAAAATCCGCGATCAAGTCGGCGCTGGCCGGGTGCTCTGCGCGCTTAGCGGCGGCGTCGATTCTTCGGTGGCGGCGACGTTGATTCATCGCGCGATCAAAGATCGGCTCATCTGTGTGTTCGTCAACAACGGCCTGCTCCGTAAAAACGAAGCCGAGCGCGTGTGCGCTCTATTTGCCGAAAGATTCGGCGCCAGTTTTCGTTATGTTGATGCCAGCGAACAGTTTCTCACGGCATTAAGCGGGATCGAGGATCCGGAGATCAAGCGCAAACGCATCGGCAATAAGTTCATCGAAGTATTCGAAGAAGAGTCAAGCAAGCTCGGCGCGATTCAATATTTAGCTCAAGGAACCCTTTATCCGGATGTCATCGAGTCGGTGTCGGTGCTTGGGCCATCGGCGACGATCAAGTCGCATCATAACGTCGGCGGCTTGCCGCCGCACATGAAGTTCAAGCTCATCGAGCCGCTGCGTGAGCTATTCAAGGATGAAGTCAGGATATTAGGAAAACAGCTTGGTTTACCTAATGAAATGATCCAGCGCCAACCCTTCCCAGGCCCCGGCTTGGCGATCCGCGTTTTGGGCGAAGTGACCGACGCGCGCCTCCAGGTTTTGCGCGAAGCCGATGTGATCGTGCTCGATGAAATCAGAGCTGCAGGATTCTACGACAAGGTTTGGCAATCGTTCGCGGTGCTTCTGCCGGTCAAAACTGTCGGTGTCGTCGGCGATGAACGCAGCTATGAAAACGTCATCGCGCTGCGCGTGGTCGACAGCCAGGACGGCATGACTGCCGACTGGGTGCCGTTGCCATTCGATCTGCTCGGCAAAATTTCCAATCGTATCTTAAACGAAGTGCGCGGCGTCAACCGGGTCGTTTACGATATCTCCTCTAAACCTCCCGCGACTATCGAGTGGGAATAACGGCAACTTCAATCGCCGGCAACCGCGGCGGCAAATCATTTCCGAATGACCACAGCAATCAGCACGAGCAGCAAGTGGGGCGCTACGCCCAGCGGCTCCGATGAGGTGCGCTTCCTCGAGGGGCCGCAGAATCGCACTTCGGAGCTACTCCGCGCCGTGCGGATATTTTGCGAGTTTATGCGCGGTTTTCGCGCGCTCCATTTCGTCGGTCCCTGTGTGACGGTATTCGGCTCGGCCCGTTTTAGCGAAAGCCATCCTTATTATGAGATGGCGCGGCAATGTGGCTCCGGACTGGCTGGAGCCGGCTTTACCGTGATGACCGGCGGCGGCCCGGGAATCATGGAAGCGGCAAACCGCGGCGCGAAGGAGGCCGGAGGGCGCTCGATCGGCTGTAATATTGAACTTCCGGAAGAGCAAAAGCCCAATCGTTATCTCGACCGCTGGATTACTTTTCGCCACTTCTTTGTCCGGAAAGTCATGCTGGTCAAATATTCTTATGCGTTCATCGCTTTGCCCGGCGGATTTGGCACTCTGGATGAGATATTTGAAGCCGCGACGTTGATTCAAACCGCCAAGATCCGAAATTTTCCCCTGGTGCTGATGGGAAAAGAATTCTGGCGGCCGCTGCTCGAATTTCTCGCCGAACGCTTAGTTAGGGAAAAGACGATCGATCAGGCGGATCTCGATCGGTTGATCGTGACCGATTCCCCCCAAGAAGCCGTGCAAGTGATCACCGAAATAGCGATGGGTCAATTCGGCTTGACTTATCCGGCGCGGCTCAAGCGGCGCTGGTTTTTCGGTGAAAGAAAGCTCGTCTCTTGAGCCTAGATGATTCATTTGACGCAATCTAGATTGACTCTCCCGTAGCAGGCCGACTCAGCCATGATTAAAATCCAAATCGCGCAAGCGCTTTTATTTGACCGTAACGATAGGTTGTTGATCTATCTACGTGATAACAAACCAGAGATTCCATTTCCGAACCACTGGGATTTCTTCGGCGGCCACGTCGAGGAAGGGGAGACGCCGGAGCGGGCGTTGGTACGCGAGATCAAGGAAGAGCTGGGAATCGTATTGCCGACTTGGGAATTTTTCCGTGTCTACGAATGCGCGACGGGCGATGCCTATCCCAATATCAAATACATTTATCGCGCGCGCGTCGACAAAACGCCCGACGACCTGGTGCTGTACGAGGGCCAAAGACTCACGAGTTTTTCGCGCGAGGAGCGTTCGCACTTCGACTTCGCCAATATTCTCGGCGCGATCTTGGAAGATTTCATCGCCGCCGGTTGGTGGCCGCAAGCTGTGGATAACTTTCCCGTGAATTTTACCGGTAAATAATTGTCGAGTCGTCGGCTTTATGGTAGTTGATTAATAGCTCTGATGGAACACTCTCGCTTCGTTCATCTTCACTGTCATACCGAATATAGCCTGCTGGATGGCGCGAACAAGGTTGACAAGCTCTTCGAGCGTATCAAAGCGCTCAAGCAGCCGGCCGTGGCCATGACCGATCACGGCAACATGTTCGGGGCCGTCGAGTTTTATCGCGAAGCGATGAGCCACGGTATTAAGCCGATTATCGGTTGCGAGATCTACGTGGCGCCGACCAGCCGCTTCGAGAAGAAAGGCGTCGACAAAGGGCCGAAGGAATATAACAACCATCTGATTCTGCTCGCGATGAACAAAGAAGGCTACCGCAATCTCTGCAAGCTCGTGTCGCTCGGCTACATGGAAGGCTTCTATTACAAGCCGCGCATCGACAAAGACTTGCTCAGGGAACTGAACGGCGGCCTGATCGCGTTGAGCGCTTGTTTACAGGGCGAAGTTTCCCAGGCGCTTAACTACGGTGTCTATGAGAAGGCAAAGGCCGCAGCGGAAACCTACGCGACGATTTTCGGCGATCGTTATTACATCGAGATTCAAGACAATAAACTCGCCGAGCAGGAAAAGGTCAATCGTCAGTTGGTCGAGCTTGCCAAGGAGTTATCCATTCCCGTAGTTGCGACCAACGATTGTCATTACGGCGAGCGGGCGGATTTCCACGCGCACGATGTGCTGCTCTGCGTGCAGACCGGCAAAACGGTCAGCGATGACAATCGCCTGAAGATCGAGACCGACGAGCTTTATCTCAAATCCGCCGACGAGATGAATCAAGGCTTCGACTATTGTCCCGGCGCCGTCGAGCGGACGCTCGAAATCGCCGATCGCTGCAACGTGGACATCGAATTCGGCAAGTATCATTTTCCGAACTTTACACCGCCTAAAGAGATCAGCCTTGACGACTACCTGGACGAGCTGGCGCACCAGGGGCTGGAACAACGTCTTGAGGGCATCATCGATGCCGAGCTCAGAAAGGGTTATGTGGAGCGGCTCGAATACGAGCTGGACGTGATCAAGCGCATGCAATTTCCCGGCTACTTCCTGGTGGTCGCCGACTTTATCAACTATGCGAAGGAAAACGGTATCCCGGTCGGGCCGGGACGCGGCTCATCCGCCGGCAGCTTGGTCGCGTATGCTCTCAAAATCACCGATCTCGATCCGATCCGGCATGTTTTGTTGTTTGAACGATTCCTCAACCCCGAGCGCCGTTCGATGCCGGATATCGACGTCGATTTTTGTATTCGCGGCCGGGCACAAGTCATTCAATACGTCAAAGATAAATACGGCGCCGACCGCGTGGCGCAGATCGCGACATTCGGAACTCTCAAAGCCAAAGCCGCGATCCGAGACGTCGGCCGCGCTCTTGGGTTGTCATTCGCAGAAACCGATGCCATCGCAAAGTTGATTCCCGCGCCGAAACAGGGATTCGATTATCCACTGACCGAAGCGATGAAAATGGAGCCGCGGCTTGGCGAGATGATGAAAAACGATCCGCGGATTAAAACGCTGATGGATCATGCCTTGCGGCTCGAAGGATTGGTGCGCCATGCGTCGACCCATGCGGCCGGCGTGGTCTTGTCCAACCTGCCGCTGGTCGATCACTTGCCGCTGTTTGTCGATAAAGAAGGCGGCATCGTCACGCAATACGACATGAGTTGCGTGGAGAAGATCGGCCTCGTCAAGTTCGACTTTCTCGGTCTAAAGACGCTCACCTTGATTCACGATTGTTTAAAGCTCATCGAAATTACGCGCGGCGAAACGATGGACGTTAACCGCTTGCCGTTGGACGACAAAAAAACTTATCGAACGCTTTGTAACGGCAACACCACCGGCGTGTTCCAACTGGAAAGCACGGGCATCCGCGAGATGACCGTCAAGATCAGGCCCAATTGCTTCGAGGATCTGGTGGCGATCTTAGCGCTATATCGGCCCGGTCCCCTCGATAGCGGCATGGCCGAGGAATACATCAAGCGCAAACACGGCAAAGAAAAAATCAAATACTTGCATCCGCTGCTCGATACGATTCTCAAAGACACCTACGGTGTGATCGTGTACCAGGAGCAGGTGATGCAGATCGCCCAGGTGCTCGGCGGCTATACCATGGGCGACGCCGATATCCTGCGGCGGGCCATGGGCAAAAAAGATCCCCAAGAAATGGCGGCGCAGCGCGAGCGCTTTGTCGACGGCGCCCGCGCCAAAAAAATCGATGAGAAAAAAGCCACGGAAATTTTCGACCAGATGGAAACCTTTGCGCGCTATGGTTTCAATAAATCGCACTCGGCGGCGTACGCACTGGTATCTTACCAGACCGCTTATTTGAAAACTCACTATCCGGTCGAATTCATGGCGTCATTGATGACCTCGGAAATGGGCGACACCGATAAGGTCATCAAAAATCTTTCCGAGTGCCGTGCCAAGGACATCGAGGTGCTCGCACCCGACGTCAACGAAAGTCGCGCAGACTTCACGCCCATCGGCGACAAAGTCCGTTTCGGTTTGGCGGCGGTGAAAAACGTCGGAGAGAAGGCCGTGGAAGTCATTCTTGAAAGCCGTTCAAAGGACGGCCCCTTCAGTTCGCTTTTCGACTTTTGTCGGCGCGTCGATATGACGGCGGTCAATCGCCGGGTGATCGAGAGCTTGATCAAATGCGGTGCTTTCGATGCCACGCAAGTCTCGCGGGCACGCATGATCGGCGCGCTGGACGACGCGATGAAAGCTGGGCAGTCGCATCAACGCGACGAGTCGAGCCATCAAATCGATATCTTCGCCATGCTCGGCACGCCTGCCAAGGGAGCGAGCAAACCGGGCGACGTTTATCCTCAGGTGACTGAATGGACTTCCCAGGAGACTTTGGCCTTCGAAAAAGAAGCGCTGGGTTTCTATATTACCGGTCATCCGCTGGATAAATTTGATCGCGTCCTGAACCGAATCACCAGCGGAACCATATCGGTATTGAAGGAGAAGGCGCAGCCGGGCGAAATCAAAATGGGCGGGGTGGTTTCGGCCTTGAAATTGCGCAATACTAAAAAGGGTGATCGCTATGCCAACTTCAACCTCGAAGACAAGACCGGTTTTATCGAAGTCATCACATGGCCGGATACCTACAAAAGGAGCGCGGAGCTGCTCGGCGCGGACGATCCCATTTTTGTCAAAGGTCGACTAGAAGTCGGCGAAGAACGGATGCAAGTCATCGCGAACGAGGTGGTTCTCCTCGCCGAGGCCGCAAAGAATCAGAAAAACGGCCACGCCAATGGCAATGGCAAATCGAACGGCAACGGCGAAAAAATCCATCTTTATGTCCGCGAGTCTGAAGTTTCAGCCGATGAGTTGGTTCGTTTGCGCGATACCTTGCTTGACTATCCCGGACCGGCGACCGTTTATCTGCATATGCTCGCCTCCGCCAATGGCGAGACCATCATCGAGCTCCCCGAACAGGTACGCATCGCCTCATCCCAGGAGTTAACCGCCACGGTCGAGCGACTTTTCGGCTCTCGAGTAAGTTTTCATTCCTTAGACTCTTGAAGCAGTTGATTTCCACCGAGCATCGCAGGGAGAAGGCCGTTCTGGTGGGCGTCGAGCTGCCGTCGCGCGATCACAAACTAGCGCTCGACGAAAGCATGGAAGAGCTCGAACGGTTGGCGGAAACCGCGGGCGCGACGGTCTTAACCAAATTCGCCCAGCAGGTGAGAAACATCACGCCGGCGACGTTGATCGGCCGCGGCAAGGTCGACGAAATTCAAAAGAGCCTGAGTGAGAATCACGCGGACTTGATCATCGTCGATGAAGATCTCACGCCGGCGCAGCAGCGCAACTTGGAAGCTGCGTTCAAAATCCGCGTCATCGATCGTAGCCAGTTGATTCTAGACATTTTCGCGCAGCGCGCGCGCAGCAACGAGGGCAAGCTGCAGGTCGAGTTGGCGCAACTCGAATATTTGTTGCCACGGCTGACGCGCCAATGGACCCATCTGTCGCGGCTCGGCGGCGGTATCGGTACCCGAGGTCCCGGCGAGACCCAGTTGGAAGTGGATCGACGGCGCATTCGTGAGCGCATCAGCCATCTCAAACATCGGCTCGAGACCGTCGAACGCACCCGCGGGCTGCAACGCAAGGAACGTCACGAGGTGCCGTTTCCGACCGTGGCGTTGGTCGGTTATACCAACGCGGGTAAATCGACGCTGATGAACACGCTCACGCGCGCCGGGGTCTTTGTTGAAGACAAACTGTTCGCGACGCTTGACCCAACCACGCGCGCGCTCCGCTTGCCCAGCGGCGATAAAGTGATGCTTGTCGATACCGTCGGTTTTATCCACAAGATTCCCCATTCCTTGATCGAAGCGTTCAAGAGCACGCTCGAAGAAGTCAGCCGCGCCGACTTGCTGCTGCACCTGGTAGATTTGGCCAACCCGCTTTTCGAAGAACAGGTCCGCGTCATCGAGAACGTGCTGGACGAGATTGGCGCGGGCGAGTTGCCGACGCTGCTGGTGCCTAACAAGACCGATCGGATCTCAACGCTGCCGATGGCGCAGTTCAAGGCCAAGGATGTGCTGGGAGTTTGTCCGATCTCGGCATTGACCGGTTCCGGCGTCGAGCAGCTTTTGCTAACGGTCGGAAAGATTCTCGATCGGGAGAAAGAGCAATTCCAAGCGAGCTTTACGCCGTCTCAGGGACCCTTACTGGCGCTATTGCGTGAGCGCGGCCGAATCGTCCAAGAAGAATATGACAATGATTTGATCCGAGTCACCGCCATGGTTACGCCCAAGCTCGCCGGGCAAATGCGTAAATTACTCGGCGTTAATGGCGTACAAGCCGAGCGGCCGTCGTGACCCTTCATGCTGAACCTGCCAAATTTTCTTACGCTCCTGCGTATATTGACGATCCCGGTGTTTCTGGAATTCCTATCCTATCACTTCTATTGGGAAGCGCTGGTGGTTTTCGCCATCGGTGGTCTGACCGATTTTTTGGATGGGTTCGTTGCCCGCTGGATGAAGCAGCAGACCGCTCTCGGCGCCTATTTGGATCCGGTCGCCGACAAGCTGCTCGTGATTACTTCCTTTATTATGCTCGGATCCATCGGAGGCATTCCCATGTGGCTCGCGATTGTCGTCGTGGGCCGCGATGTTCTGATCCTGGTGGGTTACGCGATTATTTATTTTCTGATCGAAGAGCGGCTGCAAGTGAAGCCGACGGTCGTGGGTAAATGGAGCACTACCTTGCAACTTTTAACGTTGGCGGTGGCTTTGGTTATGCTCGACGACCCGCGGCTTTTAGATCCGCGAGTCCTGGATGTTTTCGTCGGTGCGACGGCCGTTGTAACGGTTGTTTCCGGATGTCAGTATCTCTACCGAGGGCTGGTCTGGCTGCAAAGTCGGGCCCCATCCATCACCCGGCCTGGTTGACATGCGGGCTGGAAATTGATAATAAAATCGATCTCTTGCGCTGTTTGCCGCGCTTTCAGGCAGAGCCCTGAAGGGGAGCATCGGCACAAAGCCAAATTCAAAACTATTTAATGTTTGTTCGATTCTGCGAAACTAACTTCTTCTATCGGATCCCGCAGGCACGTAGCTCAGTGGGAGAGCGCTTCCTTGACACGGAAGAGGTCGGCAGTTCAATCCTGCCCGTGCCTACCATTTTCTAATCGATCGCATGGACAGTATCCACGTCACATTGCCTGACGGAAAATCCGTCGACGTTCGTCCTGGCATACGGATCAACGAGTTGGCCTCTGAGGTCGGGGGCCAGAGGGACTTCATCGCGGCCAAAGTCGATGGCCAGCTGGTCGATCTAAGCCGGATTTTGGACAAAGACTCGACGGTGGAGTGGGTGTCGCCGGAAAGCCCAGAGGGACTTGATACTCTGCGCCACTCGACGGCTCATTTAATGGCGCAAGCGGTTCAGAGTCTTTTCCCCGGCACGCAGGTCACGATCGGCCCAACGATTGAAAACGGTTTCTATTACGACTTCAAACGGGATGCGCCGTTCTCTCCTGAAGAGTTGCAGCTGATTGAAAAGAAGATGCAGGAATTGGTCAAAGCCAATTTGCCAATCGTGCGCGAAGAAATGGCGCGCAGCGAAGCCATCGAGCTTTTTCGCAAAATGGGCGAGCACTACAAGGTCGAGATCATCGAAGGAATCGCGGATGACAAAGTGTCGCTTTACCGCCAGGGCGATTGGCTCGATCTCTGCCGCGGTCCTCACGTGCCGCGCACCTCGGCCATCAAGGCATTTAAGCTGACCAGTATCGCCGGCGCGTACTGGCGCGGCGATTCGCGCAACGAACAACTACAGCGCATCTACGGCACCGCCTGGGCCAATCGCAAAGACCTCGATGCTTATCTCAAGCGGATCGAAGAAGCGAAGCAGCGCGATCATCGGCGCCTTGGCCCGGCTTTGGATTTGTTCTCGCTTCACCCGATCGCGCCGGGATCGCCTTTTTTTCATCCCAAGGGCACGGTCATCTACAACCGGTTGATCCAATATATCCGCGCGCTTTACGGCCGCTACGGTTACACCGAGGTGGTAACGCCGCTGATCTATAAAACAGATCTGTGGAAAACCTCCGGACATTATGAAGCCTTTCGTGACGATATGTTCTTGATGGAAGTGCACGACGGCGAATACGGCGTAAAGCCGATGAACTGTCCCGGCCATTGTTACCTATTCGCTTCGCGCAAATATTCCTATCGTGATCTGCCGATTCGCTTTGCCGACTTTAGCCGATTGCACCGCTTCGAGCCGTCGGGCGTATTGTCCGGTTTGACGCGCGTGCGTTCATTCGCTCAAGACGATGCGCATATTTACTGCACGCCGGAGCAGCTTGACAGTGAGCTCGAACAATTTGTCGCCATGACCAAGGAGGTCTACAAGGTCTTCGGTTTCGATAAAATCGAAGTCACGCTGCAGACGCGGCCGGAGAAATTTCTCGGCCGAATCGAGCTCTGGGAAGCCGCCGAGGCCGCGCTGCGCCGCTGTCTTGAAGAGTCAGGATTTTCGGTAAAAGTTCTTCCGGGCGAAGGCGCGTTTTACGGGCCGAAGATCGGCTTCGATTTCCGCGATGTGCTCGAACGCTCGTGGACGCTGGCGACCGTGCAGATCGACTGCGCGATGCCCGAGCGCTTTGATCTCAAATACGTAACCGCGGAAGGCAGCGAGGCGACTCCGGTCATGCTGCACCGGGCGGTTTTAGGTTCTATTGAGCGCTTCATTGCCATCCTGCTGGAGCATTGCGCCGGCGCCTTTCCACTCTGGCTGGCGCCGGTGCAAGTAAAGATCCTGACCGTTACCGACGATCAGAAAGAATATGCTACAAAAGTATTCGGGCAACTTCGCGCCGCTGGCTGGCGCATCGAGTTGGACAGCCGAAATGAAAAGCTCGGCTATAAAATTCGCGAAGCGCAATTGGCCAAGGTCCCGTACGCGCTCGTGATCGGTGACAAGGAAGTCGAGGCTGGGACTGTCGCGCCCCGGCGGCGTGGCGGCGAGAATTTATCGGCCATGTCGCTTGCCGAATTTAGCCAAAAGATTTGCGACGAGGTTGCGCAAGAAATGGGAGAGGCATAAATATGGGAATCAAACTGGACATGGAGGTGGCCTATAGCTAGGGAAGCGAGGATCAATCATCAAATTCGCGCGCGCGAAGTGCGGGTGATCGGACCGAAGGGCGAACAACTGGGAGTATTGCCCTTGCACGAGGCGCTCAAACAAGTGGAAGCCCAGGAGCTCGATTTGGTTGAAGTGGCTCCGGACGCGCAGCCGCCCGTGTGCCGCATGATGGATTACGGCAAATTTCGCTACGAGCAAAAAAAGAAATCCCATGGGCCGAAAAAGCATTCGGTAGTCGAGATCAAAGAAGTGAAAATGGGCTCTCGCACCGACGCCCACGACGTCGAGCATAAGGTGCGAAACATTCGTCAATTTATCGGGAAAGGCCAAAGAGTCAAAGTATCGGTTTTCTTTCGCGGTCGAGAAATCACGCATCCTGAATTGGGCCGACAGATGCTCCGAGGCGTCGTCGGTCAGGTACTCGATGTTGCTAAAGTCGACATCGAACCACGGCTGGAGGGAAGAAACATGGCGATGCTATTGTCGCCAAAGTGACCCTCAACCGAGGCCGCGAAAAGTAAAATTAGAGGAGTGAAAAAGTGCCCAAAATTAAAACTAACAGAGCGGCGGCGAAAAGATTTCGCGTCACCGGCAGTGGTAAGATCAAGCGCAACAAAGGCTATAAACGTCACATTCTCTCGAGCAAGAGCAAGAAACGAAAAAGACATTTGCGGCACTCGACGACGGTGGCGGCGGTTGAAACGAAGAATATTCGTAAACTGATACCCTATAAATAAAGTAGGACTGAGGACCGAGTAGCGAGGATTGAGTGCCAACAGGGACTCCAATTTCTCGTTATTCACATTAACTCAGGAAGGAGTTTTCCAGTGCCCAGAGCTAAAGGTGGAAGCAAATCGAGGCAAAGACGCAAGAAGATCATGAAGCTTGCGAAAGGCTACGTTGGCGGCCGAGGACGCTTGTATCGGTCGGCGCGGGAAACGGTAGAGCGGGCGCTGACGTTCGCGTATCGTGATCGCCGAATCAAGAAAAGAACCTTTCGCGGCCTATGGATCACCCGCATCGGCGCGGCGGCCAAAATCAACGGTCTTTCGTATAGCCAATTGATCAAGGGACTGAAGCAAGCCGGCGTGGAGATCGACCGCAAGATTTTAGCTGAGATTGCCGTTGCCGACATGTCTGCGTTCGGTCAGTTAGCACAAACCGCAAAATCTCACCTAGGCGCGTAAGCGTCCCTTTCGTGCCGTCGAATGAACGATTCCGTGGAAACTCTCCAGGGAGAGGTTCTGGCTCGTATTCAGCAAGCAAGCTCCGAGAAAGAGCTGGAACAAATCAGGATCGAGGTCTTGGGTCGAAGCGGTAGCGTGACACTGCGGCTCCGTGGCCTCAAAGATTTGCCCGGAGAAGAGCGGCGGCGTGCCGGCGAGCAACTCAACCAGTTGCGCCGCACTCTCGAAGAGCGTTTGGAGGAGCAGCTCGGCGCGGTAAAACAACAAGCTAAAACTCAGGCCTTAAAAGAAGAACGGGTCGACATCACGCTTCCCGGAACGCGTTGGATGAGGGGCAGTGCTCATCCGATCACTCTGGTTATCGACGAGATCATCGATATTTTTTCTGGAATGGGCTTTGAAATCGCGCGCGGTCCCGATATCGAGGACGATTATCATAATTTCGTGGCGCTTAACTTTCCGAAAGATCATCCGGCGCGTGATATGCAGGACACGATCTTCGTGTCCCACGACAGGTTGTTGAGAACTCATACTTCGCCGGTGCAAATCCGCACTATGGAAAGTCGCAAGCCGCCGCTCCAAGTGATCGTGCCCGGAGCCGTTTATCGCCACGACGACGATGCCACGCATTCGCCGATGTTCCATCAGGTCGAAGGCTTCATGGTCGACCAATCCATATCCTTCTCTGATCTGAAAGGCGTCTTGACGCATTTTTTGCAGCAGATTTTTAATCGTGATGCCGAGGTCAGATTTCGGCCGAGCTTTTTTCCGTTTACCGAGCCGAGTGCTGAGATCGATATTCAGTGCGTCATCTGCGGCGGCAGCGGGACGCTCAGAGATGGACAGGCCTGTCGCGTTTGTAAAACCTCGGGTTGGCTGGAAATTCTCGGCGCCGGTATGATCGACCCGGCCGTTTTTGAGTTTGTCGGCTACGATCCGGAAAAGGTCTCGGGCTTCGCCTTCGGCATGGGCGTTGAGCGGATTGCCATGCTCAAATACGGCATCGACGATATTCGGCTGTTTTTTCAAAACGACTTGAGATTTCTGCGGCAGTTTGGCTAGACGGTCAGAGGTGGAGTAGTGGGTAGAAGATCGATCACTCCAATCCTATGAAATTCACTCTCAACTGGCTTAAAGAACTTGTCGATTTCACCGGTGCGCCGGAGGCGCTTGCCAAACTGCTTACTATGACGGGCCTCGAGGTGGAGACACTGACTCCGTTGCGCGAACCGGAAACGAATCGCGAAGACTGGTTGTTCGAAATCGCCGTCACGCCGAACCGGGGCGACTGTCTTGGGCTTGCCGGTGTTGCGCGCGAAGTTTCGGCTTTGACCGGTGCCTCGCTCAAAGCGCCGCAGGCGAGCGTATCCAAAAAGGACGCGAGAATTAGCACGCGTATCACCCTTCAGATTGACGATCCCAAACTCTGCGCGCGCTATTCTGCGCGGCTCGTAGACGACGTCAGGGTCGCACCAGCGCCGACCTGGTTGCGCTACCGGCTCGAAGCCTGCGGCATCCGCGCTATTAACAATATCGTTGACGCCACCAACTATGTGATGCTCGAAACCGGTCAGCCGCTTCATGCGTTCGATCTTGACCGCTTGGGGAACAAGAAAATCGTCGTGAAAAGCGCGGGAGATATTAAAAAATTTACCACGCTGGACGGCGTCGAAAGAGAGTTGGCCGCCGATGATCTTTTGATTTGCGACGGCGACGTCCCGGTTGCTCTAGCCGGAGTGATGGGGGGATTCAATTCCGAAGTGACCGACACGACGCGCGCAGTTTTGCTGGAGAGCGCGAACTTTGCGCCATCCAGTATTCGGCGCACGGCCAAGCGCCTGGCGCTGCACAGCGAAGCTTCGCATCGGTTCGAACGGGGCGTCGATCCCGACGGCACGATTCGAGCGCTGGACCGTGTGGTATGGCTGATCAACGAGATTGCCGGAGGCAGCGCCTTGGCCGGCGCCGCGGACAGTTATCCCGGCCGCATGAAGCCGATCGCGCTGCGGTTGCGCCAAGAACGAATAGAAAGCCTCTTGGGCGTTCCTGTCGAACTCAAGCAAGCTGAGAAACTACTTCGCGCCCTCGGCTTAAAAACCGAAGGACAAACAAAGAGCCGGAGCCTGAAGGTCAGCGTGCCGGCAACCCGGCCCGATCTTATCCGTGAAGCCGACTTGATCGAAGAGCTGGCGCGCCTGCGTGGTTATGACAGTTTGCCGACGACGCTGCCGCTGGTGAAGATTGCCGGAAAGACCGACCCTCGCTTACTATGGGAAAGAAGGCTCCGGTCGCTGCTCGCCGGCGAGGGCATGACCGAAGTAATCAATCTGCCATTCACTTCGGAACAATTGAATCGAACTTTCACCGGACTTTGGTCGCCGGCTACCGCGGCGGTGACGGTGCTCAATCCCTTGGCTAAGGAAAACGCCGAAATGCGCCTTAGCCTGATTCCGGGATTGATCGACAATCTGCGGCTCAATCTTGCTCACAAGGTGAAAAGCTTTCATGCCTATCACCTCGGCAAGGTCTTCTGTTCAACCGCGATTGCGGCAACAGGCGAACGGACAGCCGTCGGCGGAATTTTGTACGGTCCGCGTGCGAGTCACGGTTTGCGCTCGCGCGAAGAGCGGCCGATCGGATTTCTCGAGTGTAAAGGGCTGGTGGAAGCCGTCCTGGGACTTTTCCGTTTGGAAGAATCGGCGAGGTGGTCGCGCAGCGAATTAGAGTTTTTGCACCCCGGAAAATCGGCGAATTTGCAGGTGGGCGACACTGCGCTGGGTTATTTAGGTGAATTGCATCCGAATTTGGCGGACCAGCTTGAGGTGGCGCCGGTGCTGCTGTTTGAACTTGACTTGGAGAAACTGCTTGAGTATGCTCCGCGCCGAATAGTCACAGAGTCGCTTCCACGTTTTCCGGCCGTCGAGCGCGACGTTGCAATAGTGGTCGATCGTGAATTTGCTTCCCAACAAATCATCAGTTGGATCAACGCTCTCGGCGAACCTTGGATCGAACGTGTCGAGGTTTTCGACCAGTATCTGGGTGCGCCGGTCCCGGATGGAAAAAAGAGCCTGGCGTACCGTGTTTCTTATCGCGCCGAGGACAAAACCTTAACCGATATGGAAGTGAATGAGCTGCACCAAAAGCTCGTTGGGCGGCTCGGAGAAGCTTTCGGCGCTGAACGGCGTAGTTGAGAGGGTTGATCATCGAATCTCATAAAGGGGTAAAAAATGACGAAAGCAGAAATTATCACGCGCATTTACGAAAAAGTCGGATTTTCAAAAAAGGATGCGACGGATGTAGTGGAAGCCACGTTCGACATCATCAAAGGTTGTTTGGAGCACGGTGAGAAAGTAAAAATTTCCGGCTTTGGGAATTTCGTCGTCAATACCAAACGGCCGCGCAAGGGACGAAATCCGCAAACCGGCGATGAGATCATCATCGTCGGCCGCAAGGTTTTGACTTTTAAGGCGAGCCAAATCATGAAAAAGAGCTTAAACGGCATGTCCTCGTCGCCGGAGTCTTCGCCCGGCTCAACCGCGGCCGAATAGGATCGGTCATGCCGCCGCGCTTGCCGGAGAAAATATATTTTAAGATCGGCGAAGTAAGTGAAATCGTCGGTGTCGAACCCTACGTGCTGCGCTACTGGGAAACCGAGTTCGATCTGCTCAAGCCTTCCAAGGCGCCGTCGAAACATCGCTTATACAAGAAGCGCGACGTCGAGCTTCTGCTCGAAATCAAGCGGCTTCTTTACACTGAAGGCTTCACGATTGAAGGAGCCCGGAAGAAATTGAAAGAAGCGAAGAAAGAAGAAAAAGATCAACTGAAGCTGCCTCTCTCCGAACAAAAATATAAAACTGCTATGGTGAAGCTCAAAAGAGATTTAGAGTCGCTGCGCAGATTGCTTTCCTAAACAGGATTGCCCTGCATGCGACGTATCCTCCTTCACAAAGCTCATTCAAGCGTTTTTAGCGATCCATTAAATTGATTTAGCGCGCGCGGAATGTTACATTCCGCGTACTTCCAAACCGTGTCGGGGCGTAGCGCAGCCTGGTAGCGCACACGCTTGGGGTGCGTGTGGTCAGCGGTTCAAATCCGCTCGCCCCGACCATTCTTTCCTTGAAGTTGTCCAGGAACTCAATTCAACTGAATCAAACCCCTGCCGATCAGTCCCGGTCCGGTGCGCTCCAGACCTTGCCAATAATTTGTCCTGGCGATTTCTACTCGCTCTTAAAAAAGAGCAGCGATCAGAGAGACTGAAATAGAGTATATCGAAGCACATGGTTGAGATTGGTAGAAGGGCTGTCGGCTTGGCTAACGGCGTTACAAATTCTCTTTGGATAAAGTAGAACAAAGAGGGATTCGAAAACTCGGTCTCGGCACGATGGGAAGGTAATTGACAATGCCCATCGGCGGCGGTGTGACAAGCGTTTACGAAAAAAGATTGTGTTACATGATCGAATTACAATCCAAGAACGTGATTCATAGCAAAGGAAAGAAACATGAGCGCTGAAAATTCGCTAGATCTTTATCGCACCGAACCGGGCACTCTTGCCGGGCGCTACCTTCGCTCGTTTTGGCAACCGGTTTACCGCGCCAAAGATTTGCCGGCGGGGGAGGCCGTGCCGTTGCGGATCCTGAGTGAAGATTTTACCGTGTACCGCGGCGAAAGCGGCAAGGCTCACGTGGTCGCGTTTCGCTGCGCCCACCGGGGGACGCAGCTTTCGGCAGGCTGGGTGGAAGACGATTGTATCCGTTGTTTTTATCACGGCTGGAAATATGACCCGTCGGGGCAGTGTGTCGAGCAGCCCGGCGAGGATGCGGCGTTCAAATCGAAGATCAAGATTCGTAGCTATCCCACCGAAGAGTATCTGGGGCTCATCTTCGCGTTTCTCGGCGATGGCGCGGCGCCGCCGTTGCCGCGCTATTCGGATCTCGATGCCGGCGGCATCGTCGACGTGTTGCTGAGCGAAGAATGGCCCTGCAATTATTTCAACCGGCTCGATAATTTGGGCGATCCGGTTCATGTGCCGTTTACGCATCGGGAGTCGCGCCGCCGGATCGGCGTCGATGTGGTCGTTCCTGATCAACTCGTTGCGGAGGAAAACGATGTCGGCATCAAGCTCACGCGAAACTTACCCTCCGGGAAGAGCGAAGCGCGGTACATCCTCATGCCGAACATGAACCACCTGCGCCATCCGCTCAAGATCAAAGGATTGATCGCCAAACAACTCGGCGAAGGCTCGGTCGATCGATTTCTCTGGCGCGTGCCGATCGAGAACGACCGCTGCTTGGGCCTCGGCGTCGACGTCGTGCATCTTGAAGGAGAAGATGGCAAGAAAAAATTTATCGAGCGCTTCAAGGAAACAGAGCAGGCCGGCCCGAGCCATGTCGAATTGGGTGAAAGAGTTCTCCACGGCAAGGCAAGGATAAAGAATATGGTCGGCGCGGATAACTATGAGCTGACTCGGATCGAAGACTACGTTGCTCAAGTCGGCCAGGGGGCGATGGCCGATCAGAATAACTTCCATTTAGGCCGAAACGACGTGGTCGTCATCCTCTTTCGGAAAATATGGGAACGCGAGCTGCGCGCGCTTTCGGAAGCGCGACCGACTAAGCAGTGGAAGACGCTGTCGAGGACGGACTTTGAAACGACGTAAAGAAAGGAGATTTACTTAGTAGAGGTGCCTCTCTTGAGTATGAGAAGAGTTCTTTCTAATTTATCGCTGGGTTTTATTTTGATCCGCGTCGCTTCACTTTCGGCGGCAATCGCCGCAGACACGGCGAAGGTGCATCGAACCGGAATCGGCAGTCCCAATGCGTTTATTTTTGTCGCGGGAGCGGACAAAGGATTTTACAAAGACAACGGCATCGACGCGCTGACGATTATGGCGCAGCCTCAAGTCGGCGTGCAGGGATTGATCGGCGGAAGTTTCGATTTCAGCCAGATCCTCGGCGCGACGACGACGGCCATTATGCGCGGTGTCGGACTAAAGATCGTGATGGTCTTCGATAGCAAACCGCAATTTTGGCTTTATGGCGCGCCGGAAATTAAGACTCTTCAACAGGTCAAGGGCAAGACCGTCGCGATTCAAACTATCGGCGGTGCCAGCGGTCAAATGACTCGTGAGATTCTTACTAAGAGCGGGATCGATTGGCAACGCGACGTGACAATTCAAGTCATACCGTTGGAAGGGCGGCTGGCTGCCCTGGGCAGTGGGGCCGTCGCCGCGACCGTGGTCAATGCCCCGGAGCGCACCCGAGCCGGCAAAATGGGTTTCAACGAGCTCGCCGCTTATGGCGACCACTTTGAATATGTCAGCGGCGGTGTCGCAGTATCGGACAAGACGCTGGCGGAACGGC
>Ga0207701_10002603_pt1 | contig 18656 bp, 17 predicted proteins | sample KBSSwiSSwithPhiX_FD_184294 | JGI IMG/M metagenome (GOLD analysis project Ga0207701, IMG submission 184294) | Switchgrass rhizosphere bulk soil microbial communities from Kellogg Biological Station, Michigan, USA, with PhiX - S5 (SPAdes) (version 2) | ecosystem: Environmental > Terrestrial >... | reverse complement strand
ATCGAACCGAGCCGAGGTCTTCGCCGCCGCCGAGACGATCCTCGCCCATGCGGCCAGCGCGGCTCAGCAGCGCGAGAGCGGCCAGCACGGACTCTTCGTTTCCGGCGACTCCAGCATTCCGCCAATTCGCCTTCCGAAAGCGGAATGGGGCCTCGCGCAGCGCATGACGGCGGAACGGGAGTCCTTCGGCTTTTACTTCTCCGGCCATCCGGTCGAGGCGCACGCGCACCTCCTGGGCCCGCACAAGGTTAAAAGATTCGACGAGCTTGCCGCTGTGCGCATCGCCGAGGGCGAGCGTGTAACCGTGACGGTTGCCGCGATGGTGGAGGATGTCCGCTGGAGAACTTCGGCAAAGGGCCGGCGCTTCCTGACGGCCGCGCTCAGCGATCCCTCCGGGCAATATCAGGCGACTGCCTTCGACGACGAACCGATCGAGGCGCTTCAGAAGGCTGCCGAGAACGGCGGCTGCGGCCTCATCACGGTCGAATTGGACCGCCGGGCGGGTGACGAGACGCCGCGTGCCGCGGTCAAGCGGGTGCAGGCTCTCGAAAGCCTCGCGAAACGCACGCGGCTCCAGCTGGAGGTGAGGGTTGCCGCCGGTCGGGTGTCCGCCGTCGCACGCGAATTGGCGGGCTATCGCGGAGGCAATGGTACGGTGCGGTTGAGGGTCGAGCTCGAGAATGGAGGCGAAGCCGTCGTGTTGGCCGGGCGCGATTTCGTGCTGCACGCAGAACTGGCCGAGCGGATCGAAAGGATCACCGGCGAGGGTAGCGCCGACCTCTCCGTTCAGGAGCAGCCGAAGCTCGCCCTCGTCAGTTAGCGGCGCCTCGTGACGTTCTCGCTAGTCCCCCGGACTAACTGCGCCGTCATGACATCCAGAAGCCGTCCTTGTTCACCAGCGCTGTAATCTTGGCATTCTGCTCTTCGTTCATCGCTTCCTTGAAGCGAGGGAAGACCTCATTCTCTTCCATCCGCGCGTGGCGCACGACGAGGTCGCGGAACTCGCGGACCTTCTCCAGCCATGCCGGATCGTCGCCTTCCATCTGCCCGAGCTCGTAGAGGAAGGTCTTGATGTAGCCGTGCTCGGAATTGAGCTCGTCGGCGCTGACCGTCTCGTTCGCTTCACGAAGCGCCGGATAGACGATCGTCTCTTCCTCGTGCGCATGCTTGTCGAGCGCATGGGTGAGCTGCATCAGGAGCATCGAGCGCTTCCAGGTCTGGCTCGAATCGGTTGCCAGCATCTTGTCGAAGATTGCCTCGGCCATATCGTGCTCGGCGGAAAGCACTTCGTCCCAGTCGCCGGCCGCTCCGGAAACCGCCTGGGTCAGGAACTTGCGGCCGAAATTGGCGGCAAATCCGAGTGCTGCGCCCGCGACTGCCGCGCCGATCAGGGGGCCTGCGCTGTCGCCCCATGAAAAGGCGCTGCTCTCATTGCGGTTGTTGGCGCTGCGGCCGCTCCGGCTCGAGCTGCGATTGGAGCTGCGGCTCTGTGTACGCGTGGCCATGAAATCCTCCTTGTCCTGAGCCGCTTCAACGGACAGGGGAGGGGCGCCGTTCCTGCCGGGAGGCGCTCGAAGGCAACCGTTCGGCGCGCAAAATCAGAAAGCGTTGGAAGGCTGTGCCGGTTGTTCCGCGGGCGGCTGCGCGGCCGAGTTGGCCGGCTCGACTGGCGTTACGACCGGCTCATTGACCACCAGAGGCTCGGACGGCGGAAGCTCCTGGACCACGTTTTCCAGCGGCGGGAGCGGCTTTGCAGTCTCATATTCCTCGCCAGGAAGCGGTCGCGGCTTCGTCGTGACATTTGGCGGCGCCTTTGGCGGCGGCGCCGTGGTTCCCTGATAGACGCAGGCGTCGAGGCCGTCGCGCGCAACCGCACCGATTCTGGCGGCGATGGTGTTGCCGTAGCGGCGCGTGAAGCCTTTGGGAGCAACAGCTCCGCGCTTCTTCGGCAGGGGAAGAACGGCGGCGATGCGTGCGGCCTCAGTCGCAGTCATCGCGCTCGCGTCATGGCCGAAGTAGCGCTGCGTGCCGGCGTTGACGCCATAGGTGCCGATGCCGGTCTCGGCGAGGTTGAGATAGACCTCCATGATCCGGCGCTTTCCCCAAATGTGTTCGATCAGAAAGGTGAACCACGCCTCGGCGCCCTTGCGCACGTAGCCGCCGCCATTCCACAGGAAAGCGTTCTTGGCGGTCTGCTGGCTGATCGTCGATCCACCGCGAATCCGCCCGCCCGACGCGTTGCGCTTCGCCGCGTCCTGGATTGCGTCCCAATCAAAGCCATTGTGGGAGCAGAACTTGCCGTCCTCGGCGCCGACCGCTGCCCGGACCATATCGCGATCGATCTGGGTGATCGGCATCCAGTCCTTGTGAGCACCTCGGCCGGCGATCATGTCGCCGATCATGTTGGGCGTGACCGGCGGATTGATGAAGCGATAGGCGAGCACCCAGAGCAAAGAGAGAACGATCAGCGCAAGGACGATACGGACGATCCAGACCAGCACCCGCACGACCGGGTTGCGCTTACGTCTGCGCTTGTAAGACGGAATCGTCGGCTTGCCCCGATTGGCCATCGCTGTTGCTTAGCGCGCTCCTTGCCGCAGTGCAGCAGCCCATTTACATGCCGGGCGAGATGACCTCGACCAATGACATCCGCCGTTCCTTCCTCGAATTCTTCGAGAAGAACGGCCACACGCGGGTGCCGTCGGCGCCGCTTGTTCCGCAGAACGACCCGACGTTGATGTTCGTGAACGCCGGAATGGTGCCGTTCAAGAATGTCTTCACCGGCCTTGAAAGCCGTCCTTACAGCCAGGCGACGAGCTCGCAGAAGTGCGTCCGAGCGGGCGGCAAGCACAACGACCTCGATAATGTCGGGTATACGGCGCGCCACCACACCTTCTTTGAAATGCTGGGGAATTTCTCGTTCGGCGATTATTTCAAGGATCGCGCGATCGATCTGTCCTGGCAGCTTCTGACCAAGGAATGGGGGCTCGATCCGGACCGGCTCACGGCGACCGTCTACCATACCGACGACGAAGCCTATGAGCTTTGGAAGAAGATCTCGGGCCTGCCTGAAAGCCGGATCATCCGAATCCCGACCAAGGACAATTTCTGGGCGATGGGCGACGATGGCCCGTGCGGACCCTGCTCGGAAATCTTCTACGACCATGGCGAGCACCTTCCCGGCGGTCCTCCCGGCAGCCCGGACGAGGATGGGGACCGGTTCGTGGAGATCTGGAACCTCGTCTTCATGCAGTTCGAGCAGGCGGCGGGGGAGATCGTCTCCGAGTTGCCGAGCAAGAGTATCGATACGGGCATGGGCCTGGAGCGCGTCGCGGCCGTTCTCCAGGGCGTCCACGACAATTACGAAACAGACACGTTCAAGGCGCTGATCGAAGCGTCGCAGTCGCTGACCAGTAACAATGCTCCTGACATGGCGGCAAGCCATCGGGTGATCGCCGATCACTTGCGGGCGTCCGGCTTCCTGGTCGCGGACGGAGTGCTGCCCGCGAACGAGGGCAGGGGCTATGTGCTTCGCCGGATCATGCGGCGGGCGATGCGGCACGCGCACCTTCTTGGGGCGTCGGAGCCGCTCATGTACCGGCTCGTGCCTGCGCTCGTTGCAGAGATGGGCGCGGCCTACCCGGACCTGCTGCGCGCGCAGCCGCTGATAGAGGCAACGCTTCAGCAGGAAGAGACGCGATTCCGCCAGACGCTGGCGACGGGGCTGAAGCTTCTGGACGAAGCGAGCGGCGATCTTGCGAAGGGCGGGACGCTGGCCGGCGAGACGGCGTTCAAGCTCTACGACACCTACGGTTTCCCTTACGATTTGACGGAGGATGCGCTTCGTGCCCGCGGCCTGAAGGTGGACCGCGAAGGGTTCGACGCGGCCATGGCCCAGCAAAAGGCCGCCGCCCGCGCTGCCTGGAAGGGCTCCGGCGACAAGACCTCCGACGAGCTTTGGTTCGACCTCGCCGAGCAGTTCGGAAGCACTGAGTTCACCGGCTATTCGGGGGATGAGGGCGAGGGCGTGGTCCTCGCCATCGTCAAGGATGGAGCTCGGGTTGAGGCGGCTGAGGTGGGCCAGACCGTGCAGGTCCTTCTGAACCAGACGCCCTTCTACGGCGAAAGCGGCGGGCAGATCGGCGACACCGGAAAACTCAGCACACTCAAAGGCTTTCAGGGCGAGGTTGAGGAGACAACAAAGCCGCTGGGCAAGCTTCATGTGCTCCGAACCAAGGTCGTGGCGGGCGAGCTTTCGGTTGGCGATACCGTTCAGCAGAAGGTGGACAGCGATCGCCGCAACCGGGTGCGCGCCAATCATAGTGCCACGCACCTGCTTCACGCGGCGCTGCGCCACCGGCTCGGGAGCCACGTCACCCAGAAGGGCAGCCTGGTCGCTCCGGACTATTTCCGCTTCGATTTCTCGCACCCCAAGGCGATGACCCGGGAGGAGATCGACGCGGTCGAAGCCGACGTGAACGCGCAGATCCGCTCCAACGAGCCGGTCAACACGAGGCTCATGACCCCGGACGAGGCCATTGCCGCGGGCGCAATGGCCCTGTTCGGCGAGAAATATGGCGACGAGGTGCGTGTGCTCAGCATGGGCCGCACGCCCGACGCCGATTATTCGGTCGAGCTGTGCGGTGGGACGCACGTGCGAGCGCTCGGCGATATCCAGCTCCTGAAGATCGTCAGCGAGAGCGCCGTTGCCTCGGGAGTGCGCCGTATCGAGGCGCTTACGGGTGAGGCTGCGCGCCAGTGGCTGTCCGATCGCGAGGCGAGGCTGCGCGAAGCCGCGGCCACGCTAAAGTCGGCCCCGGACGAGGTGCCGGCCCGGATCGCGGCCCTGGTCGAGGATCGCAAGCGCCTGGAGCGCGAGCTCGCCGACGCGAAGAAGGCCCTGGCGATGGGCGGTGGTGCCAAATCCGATGGCCCGGCGGCGGAGCGGGTCAATGGCCACGCTTTTCTCGGGCAAGTCGTGGAGGGCTTCGATCCCAAAGGGTTGCGGGCCGCTGTTGACGACATGAAGAGGAAACTTGGCTCCGGGATCGGCGCGCTGGTCGCGGTGAATGAGGCGCGCGCAAGCGTCGCAGTCGGCGTGACGGATGACCTTGCGGGACAGGTCAGCGCTGTCGAGCTCGTGAAGGCTGCCGTTGCAGCGCTTGGCGGGCAGGGCGGCGGAGGACGCCCCGACATGGCGCAAGGCGGCGGTCCTCATGGCGACAAGGCCGCTGAGGCACTCCAGGCGATCAGGGAAGCGCTGGAGAAAGTCGCGGCGTGATTGAGCCGACTAGCGAGCCGGTGACGCTGAAGGGCTCCTGCCATTGCGGAGCGGTGAAGTTCACGACGACGCTGACCGAGGGTATCGCTTCCGCCAGGCGCTGCACCTGCTCGATCTGCCGAATGCGCGGCGCCGTGGCAGTGACGTCAACGCCCGCGGACTTTCGGATCACGCAAGGCGAAGACAAAATCGCGACCTATCGCTTCAACACGAGAAGCGCGGAGCACCATTTCTGCACCGTCTGCGGCATCTACACGCACCACAAGCGCCGATCGAACCCGGACCAGCTCGGAGTCAACGTCGCCTGCCTGCAAGGTGTCTCGCCCTTCGATTTCGAGGAGGTGGTGGTTTACGACGGCAACCGCCATCCGGCCGACGAACCCGAGCACAAGACCTATGTCGCGGGCGTGCTCCGGTTCGAGACGGCCTCGGGCTGAACATCGCGCAGGCGGCGCCGGCCAAGGCGCGGCTCCTCCTCAAGCTCTGCCTCTTCCTTGATGCGGGCGCGAAGCTCGTCCCGCTTCTCGTGAATCGAAGCGATTACGGGCCCCATCGCGACGCCGAGGTCCACGAGTGCCGCCTCGGACAATTGTAGCGACGCTTCCAGTGTCTCCGGCACGGCATCCGTGACTCCGGCCTTGTAGAGGCGCGCGGCGTGGGCGGTGTCGCGTGCCCGGGCGATGATCGGCATGTCGGGAAACATCTCTCGGAGCCGCTTGGTCAGTCTGCCGACTAGCACGGGGTTGTCCATTGTGAGGATCACCGCGCTCGGCTTCCGCAGGTGGAGCCGGTCGACCAGCGTTCCGCGCGAGACGTCGCCGAAGAGGACCGTGTAGCCATTTCGCCTTCCGTCGCGGACAGAGTCCGCGTCGGAATCCACCGCCACATAGTCGAGATCATGGGCGGAAAGCATATCCGCCACGATCCTTCCGACCCGTCCAAAGCCGACGATGACGATCTTGCCCGGTGCGATGCGCTCCAGGGCATCGCCAAGCTCCGAATGGGCAGTGCGATCGATCCGCCGCCCGGCAATCCTTCCGATCATTCCGAGCAGCGGGGTGATGGTCAGGCCGAGCGCGGTGACGATCTGCCAGAATGCCGCCGTTTCCGGCTTGATCAATTGCGCGGCAGTCGCCGAAGCGAGCACGATCAGCGTGGTTTCCGATGGCGAGGCCATAAGCACGCCTGTCTCGGCGGCGACGCCTGTGCTCGCGCCGGAAAGCTTCAATAGACTGCCGGTAACCACGGCTTTTACGACCAACACGGCCGCCAGCGCGATCAGGATGGTCTGCCAGTTGGCCAGGATGAGCCCGAGATTGACGCTCATTCCCACAGTGATGAGGAAAATTCCTAGGCCGAGGCCCCTCATCGGCGCGGTTATCACCTCGACCTCGCCCCGATATTCGGTTTCCGCGATGACGATGCCGGCGATCAGCGCTCCGAGGACGGCCGAGAATCCGATGGCGGACGTGACCATGCTGGAGACGATCACAACCAGGAGGCAGACCGCCAGGAAGACCTCGGGATTCTTCGTGCGGGCCGCCTGGCCAAAGAGGATCGGCAGGAGGATGCGGCCGCCGAACAGCAGACCCACGGCGACGGCGCCGCCCAGGACGAGAGTGCCTACAAGTGGACCCACACCGGCGGTCGCGCTTGGCGCCATTGCTCCAAGGGCGAAGACGATGGGCACCAGCGCGACGTCCTCGAAAAGCAGCATTCCGAGCGCCGAGCGGCCGACTGCGGACTGCGTGCCCACCAGAGGAAGCACGATCGCCGTCGACGAGAGCGCCAGCGCAAGGCCGAGGCCGATTGAACCCGGGGTCCCCTGACCCACCCAATGGATACCGGCGCCGATGATGACGGCACAGCCGATAAGCTCCGCTGCGCCGACCCCGAATACGATCCGACGCATCGACCATAGGCGTCGGAATGACAGCTCCAGCCCGACGGAAAAGAGCAGGAGAACGATACCAAGCTCGGCGAAGGGCTCGATCCGGTGCGCGTTGGAAATCGTCACATAGTGAAGCCAAGGATGCGTGGCGGTCAGCGCTCCCAGGCCTGAAGGCCCGAAAAGGACACCGGCCAGGATGAAGCCGATAATGGGCGTGATGCGGAACCGAGCGAAGGCTGGGATGACAATTCCCGCTGCGCCCAGGATGACAAGCGCGTCGCTGAAGCCCGATGTGGAGAATTGCTCTTCCATCCACTTCCTTGTGCACAATTCGCTTGGCTGGCAACAGCAAGGGAGCCGGCGGTGGCCACACTTGCGAGGACCAGGCAATGAAAGGTGACGCCATGACGCCGGACCCCGACCTGATCGTCGTCGGCGGCGGGCCGGCGGGAATGATGGCTGGCCTGCTCTTCGCCCGGGCCGGATGCCGGGTTCAGGTCCTAGAGAAGCATGCGGATTTCTTCCGCGATTTCCGAGGCGACACGGTCCATCCATCGACGATGGAGATCCTCGACCAGCTGGGGATGCTCGAACGTTTTCTGAAGCGGCACCACAACAAGGTCACGGGCGCCGAAATCCGGATCGCCGGACGAGAATGGACGATCGGCGACCTTTCGCACCTGGATACGCCCGCGCCATTCATAGCGCTGATGCCGCAGTGGGATTTCCTCGATTTCCTCCGGGAAGAGGCAAAGGCTTTTCCGGGTTTCTCGCTGGATATGGAAGCGCCGGTGGACGCTTTTCTAGAAAGCCACGGCCGAGTCACCGGGGTGCGATTGAAGGACGGAAGAGAGCTCCAGGCTCGTCTCACGATCGCGGCTGACGGGCGGAGCTCGCTCGCCCGGAAGCTGCTGCCGGTGGAGGACCTCGGCTCGCCGATGGACGTCTTCTGGTTCCGGGTCCCCAAGAAGGGCGGCAAGGGCGGACTTCGCGGCAACGTTGAGGCCGGACGGCTGCTCGTCCTCATCGATCGCGACGATTATTGGCAGTGCGCCTTCGTCATACCGAAGGGCGCGGCAGCCGAATTTCAGGCGCGCGGCATCGAATCGATTCGCGACGAGGTCGCTGCAACCGCTCCGCCGGACCTCGACCTCAGCGAACTGGACGAGGTGACCGACCTCCATTTGCTCTCCGTGACGCTCGACCGATTGACCCGCTGGTACAAGCCGGGCCTGCTAGCGATCGGGGATTCCGCGCACGCAATGTCGCCGATCGGCGGGATCGGCATCAACCTCGCCATCCAGGACGCGGTTGCCGCAGCCAACGCCCTCGCCGGGCCGCTTGCTCGAGGCGAAGACATCGATCCGCTGCTTCACGAAGTGCAGGACCGGCGGATGTTTCCAACTCGAGTCATCCAGGCCGGTCAGAAGGCCGCCCAGGACAATATCATCGGCCGCCTGCTGAAATCGCGCGCGCCTATCCGCAACGCTCCGTTCCTGATCCGAATGCTCGATCGCTTTCCCGTGCTGAGGCGGATCCCCGGGCGCTTGATCGGACTTGGGATCAGGCGGGAGAGGGTGCGGTCTCCCATGTCGCCATAGCGCCCTCGAGGTTCTTCACGATCGTCTCGAAGAACTGCTCGGTCGTCATCCACGGCTGCTCCGGACCGACCAGGATCGCCAGGTCCTTGGTCATATGACCGCTTTCCACAGTCTCGATGCACACTTGCTCAAGCGTCTCGGCGAAGCGGACCACGTCCGGCGTATCGTCGAACTTGCCCCGATATTTAAGACCGCCGGTCCAGGCGAAAATCGACGCGATGGGGTTCGTCGAAGTCGCCTTGCCCTGCTGGTGCATCCGATAATGCCGGGTGACGGTGCCGTGCGCGGCCTCGGCCTCGACGGTCTTCCCATCGGGCGTGGTCAGAACTGAGGTCATCAGGCCCAGCGAGCCGAAGCCCTGTGCGACCTGATCCGACTGCACGTCGCCGTCGTAGTTCTTGCAGGCCCAGATGAACTTGCCGCTCCACTTGAGCGCACTGGCGACCATGTCGTCGATCAGGCGATGCTGATATTCTATACCAGCTTTCTCGAACTTCGCCTTGTATTCGCTGTCATAAATCTCCTGGAAGATGTCCTTGAAGCGTCCATCATAGGCTTTCAGGATCGTATTCTTCGTCGAGAGATAGACCGGCCAACCACGGTTCAGCCCATAGTTGAAGCAGGCATGGGCGAAGTCGCGGATCGACTCGTCGAGATTGTACATGCCCATTGCGACGCCCGAGCTCGGGAAGTCGAACACCTCGAATTCGAGCTCGTCGCCGTCATTGCCCTGCCACTTGATGGTCAGCTTGCCGGGGCCGGGAACTCGGAAGTCCGTCGCCTTGTACTGGTCGCCGAAAGCGTGGCGGCCGACGACGATCGGATCGGTCCAGCCGGGGATCAGCCGCGGCACGTTGGACATGACGATCGGCTCGCGGAAGACGACGCCGCCAAGGATGTTGCGGATCGTGCCGTTGGGCGATTTCCACATCTTCTTGAGCGAGAATTCCTCGACCCGGGCTTCGTCGGGCGTGATCGTAGCGCACTTCACGCCGACACCGTGCTTCTTGATGGCCTCGGCGGCCTCGACGGTGATGCGATCGTCGGTCTCGTCGCGCTTTTGGATAGACAGGTCGTAGTAGAGCAGGTCGATGTCGAGATAGGGCTGAACGAGCCGCTCGCGGATCCACTGCCAGATGATTCGGGTCATCTCGTCGCCGTCGAGCTCGACGATAGGGTTCTTCACCTTGATCTTGGCCATGTCAGTCCTGCTTTGCCGGGATTGGCGGCGCGCATAGGCGATGCGCCTGAACCAACGCAACCACAGCAGATTGTGAATGGTTCCTGCTCACTCTAAGGGCTTGCCGATGCCTGAGCTCCAAAAGCCGGACAACCCGCTCGCCACGACGAACACCAAGTGGCGATTTCCGTCCGTTCACCCCGAAGGCCGCAAGTTCCTGCTGATTGCGGCAGTCGTCACTCTCGTCGTCTACGGCGGCGTCAGCCATTTCCTCGGCTGGATCTGCATCGGCCTGACGATCTGGATTGCGGCCTTCTTCCGCGACCCGATAAGAACCACTCCGCAGAGCCCGAAGCTGATCGTGGCGCCGGCCGACGGGCTGGTGACGATGATCGCCAAGGTGCCGCCTCCGCGTGAACTCGCGGGCGCGAACGGCCTCGCCGACGACGAAATGACTCGCGTGTCGATTTTCATGAGTGTCTTCGACGTCCACATCAATCGCTCCCCGATCGCTGGGCGGGTGCGGAAGATGGCCTATGTGGCCGGCAAGTTCGTCAACGCCGACCTCGACAAGGCGAGCGAGGAGAATGAGCGCCAGCATTTCCTCATCGAGGGCGACGGTTTCCAGATCGGGGTGACTCAGATTGCGGGGCTGGTTGCACGGCGGATCCTCACCTTCGTCCAGGAGGGCGATGCAGTCGAAGCAGGGCAGAGGATCGGAATGATCCGCTTCGGAAGCCGGGTAGATGTCTATCTTCCAGAAGGAACGGGCTCCCAGATCCTTCTCGGTCAGCGCGCAATCGCGGGTGAGACGATTTTGGCGGAAATCGGCGTCGATTCGCCCGTGACCGGGCGGAGCCAGTGACGGACGGGGCCGAGGAGAGGAGCGGAATCCCGTTTCGCGCCCTTGCTCCCAACGCGATCACGCTGCTGGCGCTGTGCTTTGGACTGACGGGCGTGAGCGTCGCGATAACCGCCTCAGGCACAAGCGACCGGTCCGCCTGGCAACTTGCGCTTGCCTGCGTCATCGGCGCGGGCGTCCTCGATGGAATGGACGGCCGCATCGCCCGACTTCTTCGTGCCGAGAGCAGGTTCGGCGCCGAGCTGGATTCGCTTAGCGACAATGTTGCCTTCGGGACGGCGCCTGCGCTGATCCTTTTTCTCTGGTCGCTTCAAAATGCCCCGAGCTTCGGCTGGGTCGCCGCGCTTTCACTTGCGGTCTGCTGTGCCCTTCGCCTCGCCCGCTTCAACGCGAGGATCGATTCGGCGGACCAGCCGCACAAGTCCGCGGGGTTCAACACCGGCGTGCCAGCACCCGCCGGCGCGGGGCTTGCCTTCATCCCGGTCTATCTGTGGCTGATCACGGGCAACGACCTGTTTCGCCAGTGGCAGCTGGTGATGGGCTGGACGATCCTGATCGCGCTCCTGATGATCTCGAGCGTCGCAACGTTCAGCTGGACCTCGCTTCGGATCAGGCGATCGACCCGGCTCTTCGTCATCGCCGGAATCGGGCTCCTGGGAGCGGCGCTCGTCACCAATCCGTGGGTTACCTTGTTGGCGATCGCTCTCATCTATCTCGCGATGATCCCGTTCAGCATCGCCAGCTATGCAAGCGTCAGGCGCAGGCGCGCGGGAGGCGCTTCACCCCGCCGCGCCCGTTGAGCGCAGCAACGATGTCGCGACGGCTTTCGTAGAGCTGCTGCAGTGCGAGGCTTCCCGCGACCCAGAAGCAGCCGAGGAAGAAGAGACTGAAAATCGGTCCAAGCATCGTAAGTCGTCCCTGTTTGCGGTTGCGCTCGTCGCACTGCAGCGCTGCTGGGACGGAGTAATGTTCCCTCTTTGTTCTCACTTGTCAAGCGGCTTTCCGTCACCATCTGCAAGTGGTTGAAACAGCGGCGCTGTTCGGCTAGGGCGCGCCGCATCCCACAGGTGGAACGCACACACCGGTGCCAGCCGCAAGGCTGGTGACTTGTTCCACCGAGGCAGAACCGGAAGGAGAAAACCAATGGCGACCAACGTCGTCACCATGCAGCAATTGCTCGAGGCCGGAGCGCATTTCGGCCACCAGACCCATCGTTGGAACCCGCGGATGAAGCCGTACATCTTCGGCGACCGCAACGGCGTTCACATCATCGACCTGTCGCAGTCCGTACCGTTGTTTGCGCGTGCGCTCGACTTCATCACCCAAACCGTCCAGCGCGGCGGGAAGGTGCTTTTCGTCGGAACGAAGCGCCAGGCGCAGGATGCGGTGGCTGAGGCCGCGCAGTCTTGCGGCCAGCACTTCGTCAATCACCGCTGGCTCGGCGGCATGCTGACGAACTGGAAGACGATCTCCAACTCGATCAAGCGCTTCAAGGCGCTCGAAGAGCAGCTGTCCGGCGACACCGCGGGCCTGACCAAGAAGGAAGTCCTCCAGCTGACCCGCGAGCGCGACAAGCTCGAGAAGTCCCTGGGCGGGATCCGCGACATGGGCGGCCTTCCTGACGTCATGTTCGTCATCGACACGAACAAGGAAGAGCTGGCCGTCAAGGAAGCGAACGTCCTTGGCATTCCGGTCGTCGCGATCCTCGATTCGAACAGCGACCCGAGCGGAATCGCTTTCCCGGTTCCGGGCAATGACGACGCAAGTCGCGCGATCCGGCTCTATGCCGACTCAATCGCTGCGGCGGTCAGCGCCGGCCGCACCGGCGAAGCGCAGTCGAAGGGCCAGGACATCGGCGAGATGGCCGAGCCGCCCGCCGAAGCCGCTCTCGAAGCGTAAATTCAAGACACAAGGAGCCAAGACATGGCTGAGATCACCGCTGCTACGGTGAAGGAACTCCGCGAGCGCACTGGCGCCGGGATGATGGACTGCAAGACCGCGCTCCACGAGAACAACGGTGAGATCGAGGCGGCGGTCGACTGGCTGCGCGCCAAGGGCCTTTCCGCTGCCGCCAAGAAGGCCGGCAGGACTGCCGCCGAGGGACTCATCGGCGTTGCCGTCGAGGGCACCCGTGGTGCAGTCGTCGAAGTGAATTCTGAGACCGACTTCGTCGCCAAGAACGAGCAATTCCAGGACTTCGTGCGCAATGTCGCCAAGCTGGCGCTCGACGTCGGCGGCAGCGTCGAAGGCCTGCTTGCCGCCAATTATCCAAGCGGCGGCACGGTCGAGGAAGCACTGACGAACAACATCGCGACAATCGGCGAGAACCAGTCCCTTCGCCGAAGCGCGGTGCTGCAGGTGAACCAGGGCGTTGTCGTCCCCTACGTCCACAACGCTGTCGCTCCGGGCCTCGGCAAGATCGGCGTGCTGGTCGCGCTCGAGAGCGGTGCTCCCGCGGAAACGCTGCTGGCGCTGGGCAAGCAGGTCGCGATGCACATCGCAGCGGCAAACCCGCTGGCCCTGACCGGCGATCAGCTCGACGCCGACATGATCGAGCGCGAGCGCTCGATCGCCATCGAGAAGGCGAAGGAAAGCGGCAAGCCGCAGAACATCGCCGAGAAGATGGTCGAAGGCAGCCTTGCGAAGTTCCGCAAGGAAAGCGCCCTGCTGTCACAGCTCTTCGTAATGGACAACAAGACCCCCGTGGCGGACGTCGTGTCCTCCGCCGGCAAGGAAGCAGGCTCGGACATCGCGATCACCGCGTTCGTCCGTTTCCAGCTCGGTGAAGGCATCGAGAAGAAGCAGGACGACTTCGCCGCTGAAGTCGCTGCTGCAGCTGGAACGAACAAGGCTGAGCCGGTCGCGTAGCACGCGATCAGTGCAAAGCTGTTGGAATCGGGGCGGCTCGGCCATAAAGGCGGGGCCGCCCTTATTGCATCAAGGACAGACCGCCCGATGACCCGCCCGCGCTTCAACCGAATCCTGCTGAAGCTCTCGGGCGAGGCGCTCATGGGGCAGGGCCAGTTCGGCATCGACCCGGAAACGGTCAAAGGTCTCGCTTCGGAGATCGCCGCGGCCAAGAAGGACCGCGAGCTTTGCGTGGTGGTCGGCGGGGGAAACATCTTCCGGGGCATCGCAGGAGCGGCAAAGGGCTTCGACCGCACCAACGCCGATTACATGGGGATGCTGGCGACGGTCATGAACTCGCTTGCGCTGCAAAACGCGCTCGAGAACCAGGGCGTCGATACGCGCGTGTTGTCGGCAATCCCCATGTCGGCGGTGTGCGAGCCATACATCCGCAGGCGCGCGATGCGGCACATGGAGAAGGGCCGCATCGTCCTGTTCGCCGCGGGCACCGGCAATCCCTATTTCACGACGGACACCGCTGCTGCCCTTCGCGCAGCCGAAATGGGCTGCGACGCGCTCTTCAAGGGTACGAGCGTCGACGGCGTCTACACGGCGGATCCCAAAAAGGTCTCGGGCGCCAAGCGTTACGAGCAGCTGAGCTTCCATCGCGTGTTGAGCGACGATCTTCGGATCATGGACGCCGCCGCCGTTGCTCTATGCCGCGACAACAATATCCCGATCGTCGTCTTCAACATTCGCCAGTCGGGCAATCTGGCACAGGTGCTTGCCGGAAAGGGCACTGCGACGATCGTGCAGAACGAGGAGTAGGAAATGACGACGACCATCGACAAATCGGACCTGCAGCGACGGATGCATGGCGCGGTCGAGGCGTTGAAGCACGACCTGTCCGGCCTTCGCACCGGGCGCGCGTCGACGGCGCTCCTCGATACGATCCATGTCGAGGTGTACGGGGCGAATATGCCCCTCAACCAGGTGGCGACCGTCTCCGTGCCGGAGCCGCGGATGCTGACCGTGCAGGTCTGGGACCGCTCCAACGTCCAGCCTGTCGAAAAGGCGATCCGTAGCGCCAATCTCGGCCTGAACCCGGTCACCGACGGCCAGCTGATCAGGCTCCCGATCCCCGACCTCACCGAAGACCGCCGCAAGGAGCTCGCGAAGCTCGTCGGCCAATATTCCGAAAAGGCGAAGGTGGCCGTCCGCAACGTTCGCCGTGACGGGATGGACCACCTGAAGCAGGACGAGAAGAAGCACCAGATCAGCGAGGACGAGCACAAGAAGCTCGAGCATGAAGTGCAGAAGCTGACTGACGATACGATCAAGGAAATCGACCAGCTGGCAGAGGCCAAGGAAAAGGAAATCCTCGGCAAGTGACCTCGACCGCCGCTGCAGAAGAGGGGGCAGCGGCGTCTGCCGTCGGTGGCGGCGCGGTGCCGCGCCACGTCGCGATCATAATGGACGGCAACGGCCGTTGGGCGAAGCAGCGGGGACTGCCGCGCGTTGCCGGACACAAGGCCGGCGCAGAGGCGGTCCGCCGGACTCTCCAGGCCGCCGCGGACGCGGGCATTGAAGTCCTGACGCTCTACGCTTTCTCCTCGGAGAACTGGCGCCGCTCCAATGAGGAGATCGCCGACCTGACCGGCCTGATGCGCTACTATGTCGAGAAGGAGCTTCAGCGTCTCATCGACGAGCGCGTGAAGCTTCTGCTGATCGGCGATTACCAGGCCTTCGGGCCGCAGATGACCCGGCTTCTCGATGAGGCAGTGGCCAAGACAGCCCAGAACGATCGGCTGACGCTCGTTGTGGCGCTCAATTACGGGTCGCAGCAGGAGATCGCGGCAGCCGCTGCAAAAGCGGCTGCATCGGGCGACGTCAGCATCGAGAGCATCGGCAGCCATCTCGAGACAGCCGGACTTCCGGATCTCGACCTTCTCATCCGAACCTCCGGTGAAGTGCGCCTCTCGAACTTCCTGCTCTGGCAAGCAGCCTATGCCGAGCTCCTGTTCACGCCTTTGCTGTGGCCGGATTTCGACGAAAAGGCCTTGAATGACGCAATCGCGCAGTTTTCCGAGCGCCAGCGCCGCTTCGGTGGCCGATGAGCGAACTCGTCCTCCGCACTGCGACCGGCGTTGTCATGATCGTCATTGCGCTCCTGGCGGCGATGCAGGGCGGCTATGTTTTCGCCGTCCTCGCCGCCGCAGCGGCCACGGCCATATTCTACGAATGGACACGGCTGACGAAGGGCTGGGGAATCGCCTGGTATCTCGGAGGCTTCCTCTATGCGCTGGCGGCGGCCGTTTCGCTCCTTTGGATACGCGAGCGGGCGACGCTCGGCTTTGACCTCATCCTGTGGGTGTTCATCGTCGTCTGGTCGACCGACATCGGCGCTTATGTAGTCGGACGCGCGATCGGCGGGCCAAAGCTCGCTCCCGCCATCAGCCCAGGCAAGACCTGGGCCGGTTTCTACGGGGGCGTCGCAGCGGCGACGCTCCTAGGCGGGGCCTGGGCGCTATCCACTGGGCTGTTGTTCGTCACGCTCCTCCTTGCGCCGCTCTTTGCAGTTGCCGCGCAGGGCGGCGACCTCTTCGAGAGCTGGATGAAGAGGCGCGCCGGCGTGAAGGATTCGGGCCGCTGGCTGCCTGGCCATGGCGGAGTCTTCGACCGGCTGGACGGACTGCTCCCGGTTGCCATACTGACTGCGATCGCGGTCGTGGCGCACGCGGCATGAAACGCCGGATATCCATCCTCGGTGCAACCGGGTCGGTGGGCCAATCCACTCTCGACCTGGTGGAACGTTCGCCCGAGCGATTTGAGGTCATGGCTCTCACGGCGCAATCGAGCGTCGATGCTCTGGCGGATGCGGCGCGTCGGACCGGCGCGAAGCTCGCGGTAATTGCCGATCCCGCTCATTTCGACAGCCTTCGCGACAGGCTCGAGGGGACGAACTGCCGCGCGGCAACCGGGGCAGAGGGCCTTTTGGAGGCCGCTGCTGGTGAAGCCGAGTGGGTGATGGCCGCGATCGTCGGCTGTGCCGGGCTTCGCCCGACGATGGCTGCAGTCGAAGCGGGTAAGACGGTCGCACTGGCCAACAAGGAGGCCCTCGTCACGGCGGGATCGCTGATGATCGACGCGGCCAAGAAGAGTGGGTCAGTTTTGTTGCCTGTCGATAGCGAACATAATGCCATTTTTCAGTGCCTTGCAGGCAGTAGGCCAGAACAAATCTCACGTCTTGTTCTCACTGCGAGCGGCGGTCCTTTTCGCGAAATGCCAATGGAAGAGATGCGGAGGGCATCGCCGGCGCAGGCGGTTGCCCATCCGCGTTGGTCGATGGGCGCAAAGATCTCGGTCGATTCCGCCACGCTCATGAACAAGGGCCTGGAGCTGATCGAGGCCCATCACTTGTTCGGGCTCACGTCGGACCGGATCGATGTCGTGGTCCACCCCCAGTCGATCGTCCATTCGCTCGTGGAATTCGTGGACGGATCCATGCTCGCGCAGCTGGGCAGCGCCGACATGCGCATCCCAATTGCCTACACGCTCGCCTGGCCCGAACGGATGGAAACGCCGGCGAAGCGGCTTTCGCTCGCGGATATCGGGCGTCTCGATTTCGAGATGCCCGATTTAGATCGATTTCCCGCGCTGAGGCTGGCGCGTGAGGCGCTGGAGCAGGGCGGCACTGCGCCCATCGTCCTCAATGCGGCCAATGAGGTGGCGGTCGCAGCCTTCCTCGATGGCCGCATTGGTTTTTGCGAAATCAGCGTGATGGTTGCCGAGGCGCTTCGTCAGGTGGATACGGCTGTCCCGCAATCGGTCGACGAAGTTGTTGCGCTTGACCGAGAAACCCGCGAACGCGCATCAGCGCTGGTCGCCGAAAGCTGTTCCTGATGCTCGCTCAACCTCCCATCTGGCTGATTGTCGTCGCCTTCATCTGCGCGATCGGTCCGCTCGTCTTCTTCCACGAGCTCGGTCACTATCTCGTCGGCAAGCTCTTCGGAGTCGGCGCGGAGACCTTCTCGATCGGCTTTGGGCGGGAGATCGCCGGGTGGACCGATCGCAGCGGCACCAGGTGGAAGGTCGGATGGCTGCCGCTTGGCGGTTACGTCCGCTTCGTCGGTGACGAAAGTCATGCAGGGGAAGGCGAGACGCAGGCGGACACGGAGCGCAGCTTCGCCGCAAAGCCTGTCTGGCAACGCTTCCTGATTGTCCTTGCCGGCCCGCTCGCAAATTTCATCCTCGCAATCATCATTTTTGCCTGTTTCTTCGCCGCGTTCGGGATGCCGCGCACTCCAAACGTTGTGATGTCGGTGATTCCAGGCAGCGCCGCAGCCTCGGCTGGCCTGCATCCAGGCGACAGGATCATGGCCGTCGCGGGGCAGGCAACGGCCACCTTTGAAGACGTACAGCGGGTCGTCGCAATGCGACCGGACGAAGTCGTCAGGATCCGGATCGCTAGAGGGGCAGAGACCACTGAAGTAAAAACGAAGCTCGGGGCCGATGAAGAGCGCGATGCCTTTGGGCAGACGTATCGCATAGGTCGCTTGGGATTCTATGCGACTGGTCGTGAGCTCCAAGCCGTGTCGCCGGCGCAGCTCGTCCCCGAGGCTACTCGGTACACATGGGTGATCACGACGACGACGATGCAGGGCCTCTGGCAGATCGTTACGGGCAGGCGGTCGGCCAAGGAGTTGGGCGGGCCCCTCAAGATGGCTCAAGTGGCCGGACAGCAGGCATCGCTCGGCGCGTTCGAGTTTGTGAGTCTGCTTGCGCTGTTCTCAATTAATCTCGGATTCATCAACCTCTTGCCAGTCCCGGTGCTGGATGGCGGTCACTTGCTTTTCTATGCGATGGAAGCGGTTCGCCGCCGCCCGGTCAGTGTTCAGGCACAGGAATGGGCCTTTCGCGGAGGTCTTGCACTGCTCCTTGCGCTGTTATTGTTCACGACCGTGAATGATCTGGGCTCCTTTGGCGTCTGGGAA
>Ga0207701_10002601_pt1 | contig 18670 bp, 16 predicted proteins | sample KBSSwiSSwithPhiX_FD_184294 | JGI IMG/M metagenome (GOLD analysis project Ga0207701, IMG submission 184294) | Switchgrass rhizosphere bulk soil microbial communities from Kellogg Biological Station, Michigan, USA, with PhiX - S5 (SPAdes) (version 2) | ecosystem: Environmental > Terrestrial >... | reverse complement strand
CGACGGGCAGCACGCCTTTGACAGGGCGAACGGAACCGTCGAGCGCCAGTTCGCCAACGAAACTAAAGTTTTCGAATGGCGAACTGTTGAGTTCTTCGGTCACCGCAATCATCCCTAAGGCAATCGGCAAATCGAAGCTCGGTCCTTCTTTTTTAATGTCTGCGGGCGCGAGATTTATTGTGGTCCGTCCACGCGGCCAGTAGTAGCCGCTGTTCGAAATTGCGGTCGTGACGCGATCGCGGCTCTCTTTCACCGCCGCGTCCGGAAGTCCAACGATGACAATGACCGGATCGCCGCCGGCGCCATTTACCTCGATTTCTACTTCGTAAGCGTCCACGCCGTAAACCGCAGCGGAGTAAATTTTCGCCAGCATGCAGTCGGCAGAGTTGCAGAAAATTGCTACACCGAAAAGCGCCAAATATCGGCGCAAACTCAGATGCAACGAATGTCGTAACGTGTTGTCAAACATTGAAGACTACTTCGGACAACTTCGTATTTGCTGACCAGTAAAAGCCCTACAAAAAAATTTGAACGACAGGCATCCAATCGATGTCACCAATTCGAATATTTAACCTTGTTAAATACTTCTTGGGATGCTAGAACGAGTGATCGAGAAGGCGTCGGCGAATACTATGTACGGGAAGTTGTCGAGCCTGTCCCCGCGAATGAACGATGAAAAAGAGTTATATGGCTGCTGAAGATAGCGATACAGGAATAAAGATTTACCTGCGTGAGATCGGGCAAATCCCGCTGTTAACTCCCGAGCAGGAGATCGAGCTGGCCGCTAAGATCAAAAAGGGGGATCGGGAGGCGCGCGCGCTGATGATCCGATCCAACTTGCGTCTGGTGGTCAAGATCGCGCACGACTACGCTAACCTGGGTCTGCCGTTGCTGGATTTGATCTCCGAAGGCAACATCGGGCTAATGAAGGCGGTGGAGCGTTTCGATCCCGCAAAGGGCGGAAAGCTGAGCACTTACGCCGCATGGTGGATTAAGCAGTCCATCAAGCGAGCGCTGGCGAACCAGAGCAAAACCATCCGGTTGCCTGTGCATCTTGTGGACAAAATCTCGAAAATGCGTCGCGTTTCGCTGCAGATGAGCGAAGAGCTCGGCCGCGAACCGACCGACGATGAGCTCGGCGACGAGATCGGCATCGCGAGCGGGAAAGTGTCTCAGTTGAAGACCGTCTCGATTCGGCCTGCTTCACTCGATGCGCCGATCAGCGACGACGATTCGACTGAGTTCGGCGAAATTGTTGGCGATGAGGACGCGCAGACACCCTTTGAGCTGTTGCGTGATAAAAATCTGCGTAACGAAGTCGGCGGGCTATTGGACGTTCTGGACGAACGCGAAAAGAAGATCATCTTCCAGCGTTTCGGTCTGGACGGCGGAAAGCCCAAGACGCTTGAAGAAGTAGGTAAGAAATTTGGTGTCACGCGAGAGCGCATTCGGCAGTTGCAAAATATTGCGTTATCCAAACTGCGCCGTGCGCTCGCGAAGAAAGAGCGCCCGGTGGATGTCGAACTGCCGGTCGAAACTTAAGCTCGATCGTAATGCGATTTTAAGACGCGCGGACGGAGATGTCCGCGCGTTTTGTTTGGGCTGGGCTTAAAAACCCACGGCCGCGTGGGGTCCTCTACCGGTAGGGCGCGTCGCTCCGTGCGCGCCGATTTCATAACGTCAAGCGGCCGGCACAGGACTGCCGCGCCCTGCCAATCGACCGCCCACAGGTGATGGCTATAGCTATTTCAGCTTGCCTTGGATTTCTTTCACCAAATCCAAATGCTCCTGGATCACTTTTGACGTGTCGTCCGCAAACTTCTTCACGTCGGGATCGCTCCCGCCGCTTGCTTCCTCTTTGAATTCAGCCAGATCTTTTTCGTGATCCTTCACCATCATGTCGACGTAAGCTTTGTCTGAAGTCCATTTGGCGGTGTGCTCTTTGCTTGGCAGCTCGACTCCTTTTTTGGAAGCAATCGACTTGAGTTCATCGTTGGCTTTGCTGTGATCGGTGACCATTCGTTTACCGAATGATTTCACATCTTCACTTTGACCCTTCTGTTCAGCTACCTGTCCCATCGCGACTTCCATCCTCCCGCCTTTCGCGGCTTTCTTCATGAAGGTCTTATCTTTTTCACTTAATGACGAATCACCGCCGGTTGAAGCGGTGTCGGCGGCGCTGACCGCACCGGTCAGGCTGATTGCCCCGATTATCACAGCAAGAATATGCAACTGCGAAACAACTCTGATTTTGGTTTTCATGACTTTATAGGGTTGAATTGCCGGGGACACCCCAGCCTCAAATACAAATCGAAGGCGGCCGGCTTGTTGGACGCGAAACGATTACACTTCCTGCCTTCGCCGGCCTGGTGCGCTACGATTCGGAGATATTTCGGTCGTACGAGCGTTCGACACGCTGGGCCACGTCGCGGTAACCATAATCCACTTCGTAAATCTGCTTCATACAGGCGAGGGATTGTTCGACATCACCCATTCGCTCATAAGTCTTGCCAAGATTGTACACGATCTCCTTCTTCATCTCGTCCATGGACACGATTTCCCGTGAAGCGTCCTCCAGTTGCTTCATTGCCAGGTCAAGCATGCCAAGCTCACCATAACAGCAACCCAGCACGTTCATTGCTTTCAATCGCGCGTGTGGATTTTGTCGCGCGCGTTGCAGTTCCGGCACAGCCTCACGAAAACGTCCCGCATTGAAAAGATTGTCACCGAGCTCAAACCGGAGCTGTAGATCAGTCGGATTCCGCTTCACCCGCTCTTGCGCATCCGCGATGAGGATTTCTGCTCGGCCCACTTTGGCGGCGTGCAGTTGCTCAGATTTTTCCGCGTACACTTCGTCTCGTGCGGTGTGTGCGGAGAGAAATTCCTCGTGCGCTGCGATCTCGCGTTCCAAACATTTAATTTTCAAATCGGAAATCTTTTGCAGCAAACCCGTGTCCGCGCCCTTGCCAAGACCAGCAGCATATTGATACCAGCGAATGGCTGACTCGAAGTCGTCTTTTTGTTCGTTTAACGCGCCGAGTCGGCGAGCAAAGTTCAGGTTTTCAGGTTCGGCCTGGTGACGCGCGTAAGTTTCCGTGATCTGTTGCTCGAGCGCTTCGCCAGTGAGCCGGATCCGGCTCTGTTGTTCGAGTGAAATGGCTTCGTCCTTATCCTTGATCAGGTCGCGATAAGTTTCAGCCTGCGTCCAGCCACCTCTCTTCATCGAAGCGCGCGCCGAAGCGTCTTTGCCAAGACGAAGCGCCTGCGCGTCGAGCGGATTGATCGCGGTGAGTTGATTGTAAATTTCCACTTCGTTTTCGTGGTCTCCAAGCGCGTGATATAAACGCCCTAGCTCATTCAACACTTTCACGTCGCGGGGGTTCTGTTCGAGTAAGGTCTGGAGCGCGAAAACTGCAAGCTCAGACCAACCCGCCGCTAGCGCCGCCTCCTTCAAAAGCCAATTTGCCTGACGATTATAGGGTTCCGCTTCCAGAACTTCCTCAAGCACTTCAACCGCACGTCTCGAATCCTTTTTGAGTTCCCGCTGTGCCTTCATCACGCCGATGGGCGCGGTCGAGATGTTGAAAAAGCTCTTCTTAGCCGATTTGCTTTTGGTCACCTCCGTGCGACGCAACAGTTGGCGCCCGGTGAGAAATTCGGGTTCCTGCTTCAGAATTTCCTGAAGGAGCGAAATGGCATAACCGAAATTGCGCAGCTCAATGGCACTGACCGCCTTGAGCCAAAGCGCGCGCAGCGATTCGCTCAGTTCCTTCTCGGTTTTAACCGCCATCGCGCTGACTATAATTTCATCGCCGCACCTCGTCATCACAAATGGTCCTGCGTCTATCGCCAAGATTGAAGGTTGGATGTTAGGCGTTGAGCGTTGGACGTTGGGCGTTTAGTTTCCGCAAGCGATGAACGCGCGCTGCAATTTTCGCGACGCTCCACCTTTCGAGCTGAGCGGCGGCGGACGATTTGTCCTGTCGCGTAAAAATTTCGTCCCGGCGTACGTGCGGGCGTTCGAGAATGGCGTCCTTCAGCAGCGCTCCGAAGAGGCAATTGAATCACTGCGCTCGTGCAAAGTTTGTCCGCGCGAATGCGAGATCGATCGGTTCAACAACAAGATCGGGGTTTGCAAGAGCGGACGGCTCGCGCGCGTCGCCAGCGCCTTTCCGCATTTCGGAGAGGAAGATTGCCTCCGCGGCTGGAACGGATCCGGCACGATCTTTTTCGGCTGGTGCAATCTGCGCTGCGTCTTCTGTCAAAACTTCGAGACCAGCCAGTTCGGCGAAGGCGCAGAAGTGAGTGCGTCCGAGCTTGGGCGTATCATGCTCGATTTGCAGAGAATCGGCTGCCACAACATCAACTTTGTCACACCCGAGCAGTGGTGCCGCAGATTCTAGAAGCGCTCGTGGTCGCCGTAGAGCGCGGATTGCGTCTCCCGCTAGTCTATAACACATCGGCCTACGATAGTCTCGAAAGCATTCAATGGATGGATGGGATCGTGGATGTTTACATGCCGGACTTCAAACTCTGGGACGCCGAGCATTGCCGAAAATATCTCGTGGCGACCAACTATGCCGAAGCTGCGCGCAAGGTGATTGCGGCAATGCATGCGCAGGTCGGCGAATTAAAAGTGGACGAAGACGGTCTCGCTTTGTGCGGTGTCCTCGTGCGGCATCTCGTAATGCCAGGCCTTTTGGATGACACGCGCGAAATCATGCACTGGCTCGGCGAGAACCTGTCACGTGACACCTATGTCAATGTGATGGACCAGTATTTCCCCGCGCACAAAGCCGAGACCGAACCGCGTCTCGCGGAAATCAATCGCGGCATTTCCGCGGACGAATTCTGCGGCGCACTCGAACTCGCACGCTGTGCCGGCCTCTGGCGTTTCGACACTCGCTGGCGCCATGTCATCCCGCACGGCCCACCGGTTTGGTTGCCGCAGATCCGAAAGGCGCACGAAGAGCGCGTCGGTGCAAACTAATCTTTACGGAGCAACGCCGGGCAATTCTTTGGTCTTACAGCAGGTCCAGCTGCGGCTTTTGCGATTCCGGCATCTGCTTGGACGATTTTCTTCCGCGCCGCTTTGGTTCTGCCTCAGCGCGGCTGGAATTTTCCAGATGGGCAAGAATTTCTTTGGCGCGATCGAGGATTTCTTTAGGTAAACCGGCGAGGCGCGCCACCTGTATGCCGTAACTCTTGTCGGCGCCGCCCGAGATGATTTTGCGAAGGAAAATAATCTGCTCGTTCCATTCGCGCACAGCGACATTCAGATTACAAACGCCTTTGCGATCTTCGGCGAGCTTGGTCAGCTCATGATAATGCGTGGCAAACAGACTGCGCGCTTTGATCTTGTCGTAAAGGAACTCGGCCACGCTCCAAGCGATGGAGAGCCCGTCGAACGTGGATGTGCCGCGGCCAATCTCATCAAGAATGACTAACGAGCGGTCACTAGCGTTGTTGATGATGTTAGCCGTTTCGCTCATCTCCACCATAAAGGTAGATTGGCCCCGGGCCAGATCGTCGCTGGCACCAACCCTTGTGAAAATGCGATCGACCAAGCCGACTTCCACGCTCTCCGCTGGGACGAAGCTCCCAATTTGCGCCATCAACACGATGAGCGCGACCTGGCGGATATATGTCGATTTGCCGGCCATGTTCGGTCCGGTCACGATAGCCATGCGAATAGTCTCGCCATCGAGCTCTGTGTCGTTAGGCACAAATTTTTCGTCGACAAGATTTTGATCCAGCACCGGATGGCGCCCATCCTTAATCACGAGCCGGAGCGAATTGTTTAGCTCCGGACGGCAATAGCGAAACAGTCGTGCGGTTTCGGCCAATGCGCAGAGCACGTCGAGCACCGCAATTGCGTCCGCGGTTTGCTGGATTGGCTCGATGTCATGCAAGGTTTCGTCGCGCAATTTCTGGAAGAGCTGGTACTCGAGATTCTGGGCGCGATCGTCCGCGCCAAGAACTTTTGCTTCCATCTCCTTTAATTCCGGCGTGATGAAGCGTTCGCCGCCTACAGTGGTTTGCTTCCGCGTATAATGCGCGGGCACGTTCGCGAGATTCGATTTTGTGATTTCGATGAAGTAACCGAAGACGGAATTGTAACGGACCTTGAGTGATTTAATGCCTGTCGCTGCGATCTCGCGTTCCTGTAAATGGCTGATCCAACTTTTGCCGTCGCGCGAGGCTTGGCGCAGCCCGTCGAGGTCCGCATCGTAACCGTCACGGAAAATACCGCCCTCTTTCAGCGCGAGCGGCGGATCATCCAGCAGCGCGTTGGCCAGCTTTTCAGCGAGCGCCGGCATTTCGCGAATGGCCTTCTGCAGATGAGACGCGTGGGACAAATGCGACGTATCTGCCGGCTCGGTTCCGAAGCTCAATCGCTCAATGAGTTTGCCAAGCTCACGCTTGAGCGCGGGGATTTGCTGCAGTGAGGTTTTTAACGCTACAAGGTCGCGCGCGTTGCCCGACGCCTGGCTCAGTCGTCCGGCAGCGCGTTCGATATCCCGGATCGACTTTAACTCCGCGCGAATCGACCCCAGCAGGTCGGACTCCTGCAAAAGATGCGCGATCGTTTGCTGGCGTCCTTGCAGTTCCGCAAGATCTCGCAACGGCTGCAAAATCCAGGCGCGCAATTTGCGTGCGCCCATGGGTGTGATGGTCCGGTCGAGCACACTCAGCAGACTCGCGCCGCGTGCACCGCGCGATTCGACTAGCTCAAGGTTCGCTTGTGTAGCGGAGTCCAGCAGGACGTGATCCGCCGGTGCATCGCAACACAACGAAGTGAAATGGTCGATTTTGCGCCGGAGTTGGTGCTTCAAATAATGTACGATCGCGCCGGCCGCAGCGACTGCCGCAGGCATCTGCGCGCAACCGAAGCCGTCGAGGGACTTAACCTTGAAATGTTCGCACAGGGTGAAGATTGCCTGTTCGGGTAGAAACGCATAGCTGTCGTATTCGAGCGCGTGATCGATTTCGCCAGTTTGCGCTTTTTGTTCCGAGCTGATCAACAATTCCGCGGGTGAAACTCGCGCGATTTCATCGCGCAGCGATTGTTGATCCTGCGCCTCAGTCAGTCGGAACTCACCCGTGCTGAGATCGGCGTAAGCAAAACCGAACACATGGCCATCGGCATAGATCGCGCCGAGGTAATTCGCGCGCTTCGCATCGAGCCAACTCAATTCACTTATCGTTCCCGCACTGATGATTTGTGTGACCTCGCGATCAACAATCTTGCGGCCGGGTTGCGGCTCGCTCATCTGATCGCAAACAGCGACGCGTCTTCCGGCGTTGATAAGCCTGCGAATGTACCCCTGCGCGGCATGATACGGCACACCACACATCGGCACGCCGTTCCGTTTGGTCAGCGCGACGTTCAACAGAGCCGACGCTTCCTTCGCGTCGTCGAAAAACATTTCGTAGAAATCGCCAAGGCGAAACAGCAGGAGCGTGTCGGAAGGAATGCTTTTCCGCATCCGCTGGTACTGCTGCATCATCGGAGTGAGAGCGTCCTGCATAATGATGTTTACCTTGCCAGCTTCAATTCAACCTCAACAGTCCAGCGGCCTGTGATTTTTTATTGGAAATAGGATTAAATACAATCGCGAATGCGCTGCGTACGCTTTTAGGCACCAATCGGGGGAAATGCAGCGAAAGTTTACACGCAATCGACGTCTAAAGGGTTGATTTGGGCACATTTGACGGGCAGGTCTCCGCCGAGTACTCTCCCGCTCACCGACTTACAGTATTTTCTAAAGCGAGGGGAGTGATTATCGATGCCAGAAGTGATTGTGCGCAAAGGTGAACCGGTCGATCGCGCATTGAAACGGCTGAAAAACAAGCTGGATGCCGAGGGCATTCTCGAGGAAGTCCGCCGTTTGCGCGCGTTCGAGACGCCTTCGCAAAAGCATCGCCGCAAGGCGAGAGCGAACGCCAAGCGCGGCCGAATGAAGTTCCGATTCAATGCCTGAGACAATTACAAAAGTTACAACGGCTACGAAGAGCTAGGTTCGGAAAAATCGTTGTAACGATGTAGTTGTTTTAAGTATTCAACGGGCGAAAAATTCGCTGATCGCCTGCACCAAGCCGTCGATGTCGTGCCGGCGCGCCTCGATATCGACCTCGAGTCCGTGATCGCGCACTGTCTTTGACGTGATCGGGCCGATGCTGGCGACGCCCATTCCTTTTGGCCAAGGCAGCCCGAGGGCCAGGAAATTTTCGACGGTTGACGAACTCGTGAACGTGATCAGGTCGGCGCCACCCTGAGCGAGTTGCCACTGCGCGCCGCTGATATCGCGCGTCTCGGGCACCGTCCGATACGCGAACCCCTCATCCACGATCGCTCCTGCAGCCGAGAGTTCTTTGGGCAAAACGTCGCGCGCTTTCTCGGCCCGCACCACAAGGATGCGTTCGTTTTCGATGCTCCCCTGTTTCTTGAATTCGCGCACGAATGCTTCGGCAACGAATTGTTCCGGCTGAAGATCAACGTGCAGGTGAAAATCCTTCACGCGTTGCGCCGTGGCTGGTCCGATCGCGGCGATGCGCACTCCGCCGATTTCGCGAGCGTCATCGTAAAGTTTGAAGAAAATGTCGAAAAACGCTTCGACGCCGTTCGCACTGGTGAATACGATCCAATCGTAAATGTGGGCGTCCTGCACGAGCTCTGCGAATTCCCGCAAGTTGGTCGGCGGCTCGATTCGGATCGTGGGCAGCTCGATGATGTGGGCGCCAAGAACACGAAGCTTGTCGCTTAACGCGCTCGCCTGTTTTCGTGTTCGAGTGACGACAATTCTTTTTCCGAGAAGCGGGCGCTTTTCGTACCAATTTAGCGTTTCGCGCAACGATACAACATCGCCAAATACGGCCACTGCTGGTGCTTCAAAACTCTTCGCTTCAACTTTTTGAGCGATATCCGAAAGTGTGCCTGTGAGCGTTTCCTGTTGGCCAGTTGTGGCCCAACGAACCAGTGCTACGGGCAAATCGCCGCGGACGCCGTGCTTCAGCATTTCGCTTGTGACGGTTCCAAGACGCTCCATGCCCATAAGCATTACTTGCGTGCCGCCCAGTTTCGCCAGCGCGGCGTAATCGATTGCGCTTTCTGTTTTGGTTGGATCTTCGTGGCCGGTGAAGAATGTCACGTGCGAGTTATGCGCACGGTGTGTTATTGGGATTCCTGCGTAGGCCGGTCCGGCAATGGCCGACGTGATCCCAGGCACAATTTCAAATGGAATTCCCGCATTAGCGATCTCGTGTGCTTCTTCTGCGCCTCGCCCGAAGACGAACGGGTCGCCACCTTTCAACCGAACGACCTGCTTTCCTTCGCGGGCTTTTTCAACCAGCAGCGCGTTAATTTCCACCTGCGTTCGGCTTTCACCCGCGTGTTTGCCGACATAAATAATTTCTGCGTCATCTCGGGCCCAGCCGAGGGCGTCCGGATTTGCCAAGTGATCATAAACGATAACGTCCGCGCTTTCGATGCACTCCTTTGCATGCAATGTCACGAGACCGAGATCGCCCGGTCCTGCTCCAACTAAATAAACTTTCCCACCGTTGCTTCCGCTCTTACTCATGCTCTCAGTCTCGCTCGATGTTTCGCAACAATTCTGCTGCTAGATGGCGACCCTCACCGGAAACGCCCTCGACCTCAGCTTGTCGCGGTGCCGGCGATTTACCTTCGAACACTTGCGCGCGCATTTTCATCTTTCCATCGATGATGCTCGCATGCACGCCGACTGGAAAATTGCAATCGCCGTGCAGCCGACTTAGAAATTCTCGCTCGGCGTACAGACAAAGCAACGTTTCGCGATCGCTAACAGATTCGAGAAATGCTTTTGTGCTTTGATCATCAGAGCGAATTTGGAGTGCAATGATTCCCTGACCACCCGCCGGTAGAAAAATTTCGCCAGGAAGAATCTCAACGAAGAATTGTCCATCTTCGAAACCCATTTCGGTTCGCGTTGCCGAAAACCCCAAGCGCTCCAATCCCGCTTGCGCTAAGACGATGCCGTCCCACTGATTCTCAGCGAGTTTGCGCAACCGAGTTGGTACGTTCCCGCGAAGATCAACAACGTTGAGGTCTGCGCGTTTGCAATGCAGCTGACATTGCCTTCGTACGCTGCCCGTCGCCACTGTCGCACCATAGGGAAGAGAAGTGAGGCCGCCGGAGTGTTTGGAAATCAGCACGTCATTGACTGAACCCCGTGGAAGGACCGCCGCGATTTTCGCTCCCGGGTTGCTCTCACTCGGCAGGTCCTTTGCGCTGTGAACCGCGACATCCACGTCTCCCGCGAGAAGAGCTCGCTCAATTTCCGCCGTGAACACGCCTTTTCGACCAGCGTAGAGGTCCACAACTTTGGCGTCATCGCCGCGTGTGACGATCATTTTGGTCTCGATCGTGACGTTCGGATGCGCGCTTCGAATTGCCTTCTCAACCAGCAAAGTCTGGGCGCGCGCAAGCTCACTGCCCCGCGTGCCCAGAGTGATCTTCGCAACCATCGCGGGAATGTAACGCGCGATACTCTGCAGGGGAAACTGCGAGCCTTCCTACAGTTCGGAAGCGCGAAGCGGATTTTCTCCGAGGGATGGATGTTCGGTCGGGTGCGATAGGCGATTCAACCCTAGTGAGATCGAATCGAGAAACTCAGTGACATGATCGGCAATGATCGCTTCAGCCGCAGCGACCTGCTGTCGTCGGAGTGCAAGCGATTGTTCCGCGACAGAGCGTATGGAGTCGATGTCGTAAAGATAAACACCTTCCAGCTCATTTACGCTGGGATCGACGTCCCGTGGCACGGCGATATCGATGATGAAGAGCGGCCGATCCAGCCGTTCCCACAACATCGGCGCGAGAATATCGGATGTCAGCAACGGTGTTTCTGATGCTGTTGAGGTGAGCAAAATGTCTATCTCCCGGCATTGCGCCACCCAATCATCGAACGGCACGGCTCGCCCGCCCACGGTCTGTGCCAGCTCACGTGCGCGGTCCAGCGAGCGATTAGTGACCCGAAGATCCGTGACACCACGCGAGACAAGAGCACGTGTGGTGCGCTCGCTGGTCTCACCCGCGCCGAGCACGAGCACTTTGCACTCGCTTAATTTGCCAAAAATTCGTTGAGCTAATTCGACCGCGACGGAAGCCACCGACACCGCGCCGCGAGCAATGTCGGTGTGCGTGCGCACCTGTTTTGCCACCCTAAACGCGCGTTGAAATAAACGATGCAAATACGGACCAACTGCGCCTGATGTTCTGGCCGATTCGTATGCCTTCTTTGCCTGTCCAAATATCTCACTTTCTCCGACGACCATCGAGTCGAGTCCCGACGCAACCCGGAAGAGATGCTGGACACATTTGTTGTCCTCGTAACGATAGAATGGAAGCGCATAATCGTTCGGATCGCGATTTGCCTTTGCGATGAGACAACGCGCAATTTCGTCGGTAGAAATCCGTTTCTCTGAGACTGCATAAACCTCCACCCTATTGCACGTCGTCAACAGCAACGCTTCGGCGCAGCCGGCCTGGCGCGTAATAGACTCCGCGGTAGCGTTGCCCGCGAACTGCTCCCGGGTCGCCACGTTCGCGGTGTGATGGCTCAATCCGATACAGACCAGGTTCATGGTACGCGGTGCAGCTCAGCGGTGAAGGTGATTCCCCACAACAGCGCCAGCGCAGCGCTGAAGCCAATAATGCATAACGCGGCCACTCGTTTTGGCGCGAGCCACTTGAGGTGGCGGGCCTGCAAGATTGCGGCGTAAAGCAGCCACAGCAAAATCGCAGCCACGACCTGAATGCGGGGTAATGGATGACCGGTGAAAAAGCCGCTTACGATGCCTACGGTGTAAAGGGCAAAACCTGACCACAGCAGGCGCGTGATCACAGCAAACAAGTTGGTCAGCGGAGGTAAATGGTAAAAAATCGAATGCAAATGGTGCGTCTTCAGCTGCCGTTCCTGCAGCAGGTACATCACGCCCGCGATGCAAGCGAGCGCGAACACACCATAGGCCACGAGCGACATCGATGCGTGAAACTCAAGCCACGAATTCGCCGGGACAGTTACGGGGTGCCGAGTGTCGATCGGTGCGATTAGAGCAAAAGCCTGCAGCAACAATACCAGAGGCGCGGTGAATGCCCCCATGAGCGAGAGGCGATACGCCGGCCCAACCAGCATGTAAACTAACGCCACCGACCACGCGAGGAAGGCAAAAACCTCAAACAGGTTTGTAATCGGGCATCGTCCCAACTCCTGGCCTCGCATCCACAAGAACGCCGTCTGGAAAATGAAACCCAATCCGATGGCGAAGAAATTGAATCGCATCGGGCGGAACACTCCCGCACGTAGCTCGATGGCGGTGTGCACAACCGCGGCGAGAAAGCAGAATGTAGAAGCAATGAGAAGATAACGCTCCACTGGGACAGTCTATTTTAGGTTGCCGTGTCCAGTTGGCAATTTCTGCAACAGTGCCCGCCACGCCAGTGGCAAGTACTATCTTACAGTTCATGCAAGGCTGCCACAGCGACCCCGATTGACGTTGGACTATAGTCCCGCTAGCGTTCGCGCCGATGGATTCTGACACAGTTGAAAAACTTCGCGCTGCTGTGCGCGATGTGCCCGATTTCCCAAAGAAAGGGATTGTGTTCAAAGACATCACACCGGTTTTGAATGATCCTATTTTGTTCCGTGAATCGATTGACTTGTTTCTCGAGCGGTGCCGCGGGAAGAACCTCGACAAAGTTGTCGGCATTGATGCACGCGGTTTTCTGTTCGGATCGGCCGTGGCGTACGAACTTGGGCTTGGCTTCGTTCCGATTCGGAAACGCGGCAAACTCCCATACAGAACCGATACCGCGAAGTACTCACTGGAGTACGGTGAGGCGGAAGTGGAAATGCACACAGACGCCGTAAGAGAAGGTGAGCGAGTTGTCCTGGTGGATGATTTGCTCGCGACCGGTGGAACTTCAGCCGCCGCCGCGGTGCTGATTCGAAATGCCGGTGCCGATCTGCTCGAGGCACAATTTTTGATTGAACTGGCGTTCCTCGAAGGCCGAAAGCGACTCGAGCCGACGCCGGTCACGTCGTTTCTCAAATATTGACATAGTTCACACCACGCAGGTCAGGGCGTATGCCGGGTCGCATTGTCGGCGCGCTCAGATTTTGGCTTTTGGATTTGCGACTCTAAATTGTTCCGCAACACGGACCGGCGATGAAAGCATCTCGAGAGCTGGAGAAAGTTTTGGCTCATGCCGAAAGCCGCCTCGCGCCCACAGGCACCCGGCGTCCTACCGAAGTCCTCCCGCTATACAAAAAATTTCTAAAGGTTGAAGAGCACCGATTGCGCCTGAGACACCAGGCTGGTGGGGGCGGACGCGAGATTTGCGCGCGTCGAGCGGAACTGGTTGATGTCTTGTTGCGATACGTGTTTGACGCCGCATCGTCCGCAGCGGCTCGTGGGAATGGCGAGGCTAAGGTGTCCCTGGCGCTTATCGCTCTCGGCGGCTATGGCCGGGGAGAGCTCAATCCGTTCAGCGACGTTGACGTCATGCTGTTGCACCAGCAGCGCGCAGAAGTTTCACCGGATTTGGAGGAGATGGTGAACCAAATCCTGTACCTGTTGTGGGATAGCGGATTCAAAGTCGGACACTCTACGCGTTCGATCAAAGAAGCCATTGCGCAGGCCAACAGCGATATGCGCACAAAAACTGCCATGCTGGAGGCGCGGTTTCTCGCTGGCAACAGAGATTTGGCGACTGAATTTCGGGAACAATTTCGTTCTAAATGCGTCGTCGGACACGAACGCAACTATGTCGAGTTGCGCATGGAGGATCAGGTCGTCCGGCACAAAAAATTCGGCGACAGCGTTTACCTGCAAGAGCCCAATCTGAAGAGCGGCTGTGGCGGACTCCGCGATTATCAAAATCTCCTTTGGATTACCTACTTCAAAGAGGGTTCGCTGAGCACAAACCAACTGGTCGGGAAAGACTGGCTGAGCGAAAGCGACCAGCGCCGAATCGAACGTGCGTACGATTTTCTTTTGCGCGTGCGCACAGACTTGCATTACGCGACTGGGCGCGCCACCGACATACTGCACATGAATTTGCAGGATCAAGTCGCAACGCGCCTAGGGTATTCGCCGCGAAAAGGGGAGCTTCGTAGCGAGGCGCTCATGCGGGACTACTACCACCACACGCGAAATATTCTGCGGGTGACAGAGCGAATTACGCAGCAATTCGTGAGCGGACACGTTACGAGCAAAACTCGCGCTCTTTTTAGCTTTCTCCCCTTAACACGCGGCCACAAGACTCCGATCGGTCATTCCTTCTTTGTCCGAAACAAACAACTGCATTCAGCCCGGCGCGATATTTTTCGCAATGATCCCGAACAGATGATGCGGGCGTTTCAACTCGCGCAGGAGCGTAAGCTCGATCTCAGCCCGGAACTGGAAGACTTGTTGAGCAGAAGCCTACGCCATGTGACCCGCACGTACCAATATGCGCGCGTACCGCGTGTGACCTTCACCTCGATTTTGTCCCAAAAAGGCAGAGTGGGACGCATCCTGCGAATGATGCATCGGGTGGATTTTCTTGGCCGGTACATTCCCGAATTTGGCCAACTGACCTGCCTTGTGCAGCACGAGTTCTTGCACCGGTACACTGCCGACGAGCACACACTGGTGTGCATCGACAAACTTGATGCATTGGTCGCGACCGATGATCCGAAGCTGATTCATTATCGCAAATTGTTTGAGCAACTCGCGGACCCATTGGTCCTGTATCTCGCACTTCTCCTGCACGACAGCGGCAAAGCCGTGGGCCGGCCACACTCCGAAGCGAGCGCGCTGTTTGCCCAGCGCGTCGCGACCCGTCTGCAATTGTCTTCCGACCAGCGGAAATCGCTGATACGGCTTGTCGATCATCACCTGACCTTATCCACGATGGCACAGCAACGGAACCTCGATGATCCGGCAACAGTTATGGAATTTGCGGCGATTGTGAAAGACCAGAAAAACCTTGACGCGCTCATGTTACTTACTCTCGCTGACGGCCAGGGCACAAGCGCCGAAGCGTGGTCGGACTGGAAAGAATCATTGGTGTGGCAATTGTTTCACAAGACCTCGCGTTACCTCGCCGACCGAAGGTCTTATTACGAACAAACCAGAATCGCGCGCGAAAGTCTGCGCGCATCCGTCGCCGAGAATCTTTCAACAGACTACGCGGAGGAAATTGAAGCGCACTTCGAATATTTGCCTGATCATTATTTCCGCGCGACTGGCGTGCCGGACATCATCGAGCACGTGAAGTTGTTTCGTTCTTTTCTGGAGAACGTTTCCAGCGTAAGGGAGTTTGCGCTGGCTCCGGCAGTGAAATGGAAGATCGTGCCCGAGCAGGGGCACACGGTGATGACGTTCTGCACGTGGGAGCGCGAACGGCTGTTGGCAAAAATAGCCGGCTCATTTTCCGTTGTGCCGCTGAACATTTTGAGCGCTGATGTTTTTCCGCGCGGCGATAACACCGTGCTTGGTGTTTTTCGTGTATGCGACACAAAGGCGCAGCCCGTATCCAACCCGCGCGATTTTGAGCTTGTAGAGCACACGTTGCGCCGAGCACTTGAGGACGAGAGCTTTGATTTCCTGCCATCGATCGAAAAGGCGAAGCGGGCGAGTCGTCGGGTCGCAGTGGGAATTGAATTTCCAACTCGTATCGCCATCGACAACAAGACGCATCCGACTTACACGCTGGTTGAGTTTCAAGCCCCTGACCGGATTGGTCTGCTTTATGATGTGCTGAGCTGTCTCGATCGCGAAAATGTGTTAGTGCCGCTTTTTCGAATTAACACCCAGGCTGGCGCGGCGATCGATACATTGTACGTGGTGGATGGCTCGAGCCATGCAAAGATCACCGATTCGCAACGGATCCGAATCATTCAGCAACGTTTGCAAGATACGATCCTGCGGGGCTCGGCAAAACCGTAGAGAAAACACGAGCGTTTTTCCGCTTTGCTGCGAATTCTTTTGGTCTCATGAACGTTCTGATTCTCGCTGCGGGATACGCAACTCGCCTTTATCCACTGACGCTGAACAAAGCGAAACCGCTGCTCGTAGTCGGCGGCAAGCCGATCATCGAATGGTTGATGGACAATCTTTCCGGCATTCCCGATTTGGACACGATTTACGTCGTAACCAACGACAAATTCGCGGCGGACTTCCAAGCGTGGAGTCAAAGCTATCAAAAACGTCATCCTGAGTTTAGGTTCAAGATCGCCAATGACGGTTCTACGAGCGATGACGACAAGCTGGGTGCAATTGGAGACATCAATTTTGTCGTCACGCACGAGAACCTTTCCCAGACCGGATTGTTAATTGCCGCGGGAGACAATTTGTTCACCTCCCCGCTGGCAGATTTTGTGAAGGACGCGAGGAACACCGAAGCGACCGTTGCGGTTTTCGATGTTGGCGACACTGAAGCGATCAAAAAGTACGGCAACGTGGCCACCGATGCCAAAGGAATCATCACTCGGTTTGAGGAAAAACCGAAAAAGCCGCAGGGAACACTCGCCGCGATCGCCCTATATTATTACTCGCCCACGATCCTTTCGCTTTTGCGAACGTATCTGGCTGCCGGCAATAATGCGGATCAGCCGGGCCGTTTTGTTCAGTGGCTCTACACCCGCAAACCGGTGAAGACGTTCCAGATCAAAGGCCAATGGCTCGACATTGGAAGCAAAGAAACCCTCGAGAACGCTGACCGCATGCTGGCTTCGCCCCGTTGAATCGCTAAAACGTTGAATCGTCTTACGGCGATGTAACGATGTAACGTTTTAGCGACTTACACTTTCTACTTCAGCCTTCCTTCATCGAACTCAATCAGATCGAAATAAGTCCGAATATCTTTACGTCCGTCGCCGCCGGCCTCTTTGAGGAAATGCAGGAAACGCGCCCTTTTTGCGGCCGTATCGGGATGGCGTGAAATCATGGCTTCGTTCCATTGTTCGATGGCTTCGTAAGAGTGTTGATCTCCATTTCTCTGCACCCAAGCGAGAATTGCCTGGTCGTCGTCTAACTTGTTGGCGATCTCTTCGAATGCGTCACCGTCGATCTTGAGAAACGCGAGTAAATGCTTGTCGAAGCCGACTGTTTTGTAGTTGTAACCGTCGAGCAAGCCTTTGCGATGTAGCCTCGCCTTGTCGATCAAACGCGGCAGGTGGACGTAACCGCCAAGTTTCTGGTAAGGACTGCGTGGATGCAGTCTTCGCATGCCCAATGGTCGCTATGTAACTGGCAATGGCCGCGCTACGGCATCGTGGAAACCGGGCTCCCTCGGTCGCGAAGTGGTCGCCTCTTGTTCCCGGATCAGTTCTCCCTGCGCCAAGCCGATCTGCCCGATCGCGAGCTGGCCGGAAAACATTCCGCCCCTCTCCACGCTGATCGCTCTTGCTGTGACATCGCCCTTCAGTGAACCCTTTCTATAAACTGTCACAGATTGAGCGATAATCTCTCCGGACATCCTGCCTTTGATTTCGATGTGCTCCGCGCGCACCCTGCGAAAACAGTGAACGTCAGCTTTGCGATCAACGACTACAAGGCGGGCGCTGATCCGGCCGGGAATTTTTCCTGAGTAGTTAATCGTCGCCGTATCGCAATGCAGATTGCCTCGCAACCTGCCTTCAATCAAAGCAGACCAGCACTCCACGCTACTGCTGGCAAGATCACCTTTGCCGAAAAGATGCACATTGCCGCGGGTGCGAATGCTTCGACTGAACCCACTTGTGATTTTGTAATCGCGCAGGTCAATGTGCGTGCTGCACGACGGACAGATTGTCGATGTCGCCGCACCGGACACCTGCTGTTTGCGTTTACATTCGAAACACTCGACAACCGAACTGGTTCGCCGCTTCCAAAAATCTTCGAGTTTGCCAAAGATAGATGAGGAAGTCTCCGGCGCTGGTGCTTCTTCTGCCCTCCGCAGCTTCAGGCCAGGCCTAGGCGCGAACGGAGTAAAAGACCGACCGCACTGGCGGCACATCGAACTCTTGGCCGCCGCGTATTCCATCTGCTTGAAGCCGCAGTGCGGACATTCCGCACTGACTTTTGCAGGCGATGGACTGGCCACTGTATACCTGCCGGAACCTTTCTTTTACGCTCGGGCTCCGAATGCCGCCTTAATCGGCTCGTTGGACCGCACAACTTCAGGCCGCGGTGCGGATTTTGCAGAAACGGCTCCGGTTGTGACTTCCGACTTCCCTATAAATGTTGCCCCTTCCTCAATCACGAGACGCGTTGCTTTGAGATCTCCTTGCAACACGCATTTGGATTTTAGCTCGCAGCGCTCGGTAACGGTGACATTGCCGTGCACTTTGCCATAGACGGTGATCGATTTGGTTTTGATCTCACCCCGGATCTCAGCGTTTTCACCGACTGTCAAAACGCCATCTGAGTTGATATCGCCTTCTACTTTGCCGTCAATAAGCAGTTCCTTTTGGAACTTGATCGAGCCTTTAATTTCGACATCGCTCGAGAGAATGTCTTTGCCTCCGTGGTCTCCCATAGGATTAGTTTTTGGATTTGAATTATCGATTATGGTTGGTTTTGGTGGTGCCTCTTCACGACTCGCAAGATGATTATTCTCATCTGGAACCGGAATCCGCGGTTCTTCTCGAATCGGGGG